>FLOH01001341.1_pt1 | contig 38962 bp, 36 predicted proteins | sample 756751 | NCBI WGS metagenome assembly FLOH01 (sample SAMEA4026879, study PRJEB14308) | marine metagenome | biome: coastal water; material: water | depth 74 m
GGAATCCCTGTGGAGGATCACTTTGTATTTTTTTCGAAACCTTACAATTTTGGGATCAAAATTCTCCGTAATGTCTTTATATTCCTTATCCAGATATGTTGTTAACAACTGTTTTTCTTCTTCCAGTTTACGAGAAAGGGAACCGTGATCCGTCTGTTCAGCGGCACGGCAATCACGCATGAAAGTTTTGAAATGAATGCGTTTCAAAATCTCCTTGTCCGTAAACAGGAAGTGATGCTTTGGGTCATCCTCTTGGCTCTGATTCAGAATAAAAACGCGCTGCTTCGACTTTTTGCCAACCTCATCCATAAGCCTTTCGTGCACCTCGCTTATGTGTTTCCAAAAACGATGTTTCAGTTCGTCCAGCTGCGATTCCTTTCCCTTGGCATCAATTTTAAGATCAAACAGATAGCCGGGACCTTCGGCTTTTCCGTGGTTTTTTCCATGGGTGAATTCGTGCGGAATCAACTTTTCCATATAACCATTGCCGTATTCATCCAGTTCACAGTAGAGGTAACCGGCAACCATGCTTAGTACACCATAGCTGAAAGAGCCGTCTACCATCAAACGTGCCCAGGTTAAATACAGCGACCCTCTATATGGTTTTTCTTCATAATCTTTTTGCTCTTTCTTGCGGGCGTCTTCCTGGAACTTATAATCCTCAAAATCGTAATCATAAAGCGTTTCAAAACTGAGCAGATTTTCTTGATTGCCGAAAAATTCATTCAAGAAGAAAAAATCTTCACCAATCCCTTTTATGGGGAGCAATATGGCGTTAAGTTTTAAACTTTGCGCCTCGCTCATCTCCCGCCTTGCCTCCTCAACCTCATCACTGTTGGAAGCATAAATATCAAACAGCTCTCTCAACAAAAACTGCCTGATCTTAAACTCATCTTCTTCCGGTGTGTCAACGCGGTATTGTTCCTGGCGCTTTCTATCCCAGGAAAAATAATCAGGCACAAATTTAATAATCGCTCTTTTCAATTCCGGTGACATTAACTTTCTCGATTGCTTTTGAAGGAACAGGACCCTTCCGCCGCCTATTCAATCAATTTTCGTCGTTTTCATTGCCTCAATCAAGAGGTCTTCGGGCAGGTCTAATGTGGTCCTCATGATTTCACCTCCATATGCACAAATTAATTATTCTATGCATATGATGCCAACCATTTTCCGGTTTGTTTTTGTTTTCGCCGACGTTATCGATTGAGTTCACGGACGGCGCGTATAGCGAGGCTATTTTAATTCCTCAAAAAGACGCTCCACCTGGATCAGCGTGTCCTCCTTTAAACCATCGTTTTCAATAACCCAGTCGGCAAACCCTTTCTTCTCTTTTACCGGTAGCTGGCTGGCGATGATGCGCGAGGCTTCTTCTTCCTCAATGTCATCCCGTGCCATGAGTCGTTGTTTCTGAGTCTCCGGGGATACGGACACCACGATGATCTTCTCAAACAGGTACATGAGGTTCAGTTCAACCAGCAGGGGAATGTCCACAATGACAACGGAAGCCGGATACTCCTTACCGAATACCTCAAGTTGCCGAAAAAACTCCTCATAAATCCTGGGGTGGGTGAATTCCTCCAGTTTCTTTCGTTTCTCCATGTCCTTGAACACCACATCTGATATCTTTTTCCGATCCAGGGTGCCATCCTCCTGGCATATCTGGGTTCCGAAATATTTGATCACATCATTATAGGCGGGTTTGCCCGGTTCCACCACCTGCCGGGCGATGAGATCAAAGTCGATCAATTTGGCCCCCAGTTCGGCCAGTTTGGTGGAAACCGTGCTCTTCCCGCTGGCAATGACGCCCGTAAGCCCAGCCACCATGCCTTTGGGAACACTGCCCCGCACTTTTTCGATCCTTTCCTCAAGGGTCATGTAGGCCACAGGAAGGGCGATGGCCATATCCCCTTCAGTACCTGCATAACTGATGGGATAACGAACCCCTCTCAGGTAAAGAATCTCCAGACCGTGCAGGGCTTTTTCCATGAGCCCTGCCGGCAGGGCCATGGCCAGCTCGTCGTCCTGGGCATGGCCGTAACGCCGTTCCCCGTAACAGGGAATGGACAGCGATGGCTTACCTTCCAGGTAACAGCGGGCAATGGCATCGGAACAGGAGGATTCGCCCACACAATGGAATTGCATCACTTCATAGTTTTCGAACTGAAGGGCATTGATTAGGAGGATCATTTGGGCCGGGTTGGCGTAGATGAGGACAATATCCGGCTCAAAGGGGTCGTACACCAGGGGCGCCATGGCCACGGCTTCGTATTGTCCGGTTTTAATCCGGGGGATGGCCGCCTCGTACCGTTTACCGTCTTCCTTGGTCTGAACCCACACAATGGATCGAAAGGTACCATCTGTGTGACAGGAAGGCAATTCACTCAGCCCCAGAATGGAAGAACAGGTGGGGAGTGCAAAATCCTCCACATCGGCCCCCACAGTCCAGTCGCAGTTTCGTACCAGGTTGATGATCTGGCACAAGGTGGCTTTATGTCCGGGCCGCCTCAAAAAGGGGATCTCCTTCAACTGCTCCTTTTTCTCCAGCATCTTCATGGCCACCGGAAATGACCTGAGCCTCAGTAGAATTTCCATTCTGCGCACCAGTTTTTCCCATTTACCCTTTTCTTTACTCATTTCCATTTCTCCTTATTTATTATTCCGGTAATTCACGGGAACTGCGTCTCCGGCCCTGAGGGCCGATATCAGTTCTTCTTCATTTTGGATAGCCTTGGTGAATCTCGTGGCGTAGAATCCCACCTCCCCAGCCAGATGGGCGTCGCTCCCACCGGTAGTCGGCAGTTTCAAGGCCTTTGCCACTTGGCCGCAAAAACGGTTTTCATCCACCGTTACCTTGCTGTTCAGGGTCTCCACCCCGTCCACCAGGGTGAACATGGGCCGGGCCGCTGCTTTCTCAACATTCAGGCCCAGCTTATCCCCGCTGACCGCCAGAAAGCCTCGAAAGGGGTGGGCCGCAATCATGAAGCCATCAACCGCGGCTACTTTTTCAGAAAGGTCTTTGAGCGCAATAATCCCCTGGATATCCTCATCTAATCCGAATACCAGCATATCTCCCTGAACGGTGGTGACCTCGTTGCCCCTTAAAACCAGAAAGTCATGTTTTGTCCTTAATGCCTGAATATCTTTTGCATCCCATTGATAATTGTGATCCGTAAGACAGATGCCGTCAAGCCCGATCCGCTTGGCTTCCGAAATGACATCATCCACCGAAGATGAGGCGCAGGGGGAAGCGGGGGAAGTATGAACATGAAGATCAAGGGTGAACCCATCCGGTGCATCTTCCAGTTGTTCAAAAGGAATCCGTGCATTCTTTTTAATCCGCCTGGGAGCCACGTTTGCTGTGTCAGGGCCTTTGGATGCCGTTATAGACGATTCCATATCATTTTCAGGCGTCTCTTCCGGGTTTTCGATCATGTGTCTGGTTTTAACAATCGCATCGCAGCATTCCAGAATGAGATTGGCAAAGTGCCGGCAGGCCTTGCGGCCCACAATCCTGTGAATACTCTGGCTGAACCCTTCATCGGCGAGGCATAAACCCACAGCCCCCTGCAGGGGATCTAAGGCCCTCGGACAGTCCGGGGTGGTGTACCGGTTCCAGTGGCCTTTGAGCCATGCTATGGTCATGTCGGTCCCATTCACCTGAAAGGTTATTTCCAGGCTGTAGATATGGTCGTCTAAAAAACCATAGGCCACAAAAATATTTTCAGCAGGCGTTTCAATACTCACCAGCTTATTTCGCATATATGTCAGCATTCGATCTGATCTCCTTCATATTTTTGGTCTCAGGAAATATCAACGCCGTCAAGAAGTGTGCTCCCATCGGCAAAGGCGGCGCATCGGTTGTGGAGCCGTACATTCTTTTGAACCATTTTGGAAAAATGGTCCCGGCTATCGCCGGGTTCCAGAGGCGCTTTTTTGAGGGCGCCTTTGGTCAGGCTCAGAATGGCCCCGTGGCAACACTCCTCGGCCATGAAACCCAGTTCGACGCAGGCCGGATCATCGCCCATGAGTCCCTTGATGATTTTGAGCATACCCGGCCCGATCCTCACCCCTAAAAGGTTCTGCAATCTCTCCTGGGCAGCGGCCATGCCGGCCATCCGGGAAAAATCCATACGGCTTTCAACTTTCATGATTTCAAGATCGGGAAGGGCCGCCTGAATTTGAACCCGCCCGTCCAGAAGGTTGTCCGTTATCCGGCAGATGCAGGTCATGATGCCGTCTGAAGATTCCTCCACCGTTGTGCAACGGCTTCGTGAAAATGAAATTAAGTGAGCCATTCTTTTCCTCCGTAATAATATTATTTTGGGTAGCGATCTATGTCGGATCACCTATTTCCCATTCTTAGAAAAGAGATTCGACACCATACAACGGGTCCGGGCGGTGGTCCAGTGATAAAAGACACCATTTCAAGGCGCATCGGTGATCTTTTTACCGGAGCATTCCCCATGTGTGAAATATGGGGACACCTTACTTATCTTCGAGAATACCTTCCGGAATTAAGGTGTCCCCGGAATTCCCAAAAAGAAGTCAAGAACCGCTGGTTTTCCCCTCCTTAAACCGCCCATCCATCAAGAGACATCTTGACCCGGCTCGACGGCTGTTCTATAAAGATTAACTATCGGATCTTAATGATAAATCATCTGCCATGGGTCATGAAAAACCGGAGGCCGTTTCAATGACGGAAAAGCCGACCTACAAAGAACTGGAGTTAAAGGTCAGAGCACTTGAAAAGGAGGCCGCCAGGCGGGAACGGACGGACGAAGCCCTCCGTTTAGAGGAGTCCCGACTTGAAGCACTGCTGAAACTCAATGAAATGACCGGGGCGCCGCTTCAGGAAATCACGGATTTTGCCCTTGAAGAAGCGGTTCGGCTCACCGGAAGCGAGATCGGATATCTGGCGTTCATGAACGAAGATGAGACGGTGCTCACCATGCATTCCTGGTCGAAGAACGCCATGGTGCAATGTACTATTATTGACAAACCTATAATCTATCCGGTTCACACCACAGGACTTTGGGGCGAAGCCGTCAGGCGGCGAAAACCGATTATTTTCAATGATTACGCTGCGCCCAATCCTTTAAAGAAAGGTTATCCCAAAGGGCATGTGGAAATCAGGCGTCACATTAACATCCCCGTGTTTGACGGTACGAAAATTGTCGCCGTGGCAGGGGTTGGGAACAAGGAAAAAGAATATGATCAGACGGATATTCGCCAGTTAAAATTGCTGATGCAGGGGATGTGGCGACTGATCCTCAGGAAATGGACCGAATGGGAGTTGCGGGAAAGTGAGGCCCAATTCCGAAAACTGGTGGAAACCGTCGGTTGCGCCATATTTATTTATCAGGGCACCAAGATTTCTTTCGCCAATCCGGCATCGGAGACCATATTTGGCTATAAGCCGGAAGAGCTTGTGTCAAAGGACTTTTGGGAGATCATCCATCCCGATAGCAGGGCTCTCGCCAAGGAAAGAGGGCTTGCACGTCAGCGGGGTGAAAAGGTACCGCCCCGATATGAACTGAAGATACAGAGGAAAAACGGTGAGGTGGGCTGGTGTGATTTCACGTTGTCTTCCATTGAATTTGAAGGAAAATCGGCGGTCTTGGGCATCGCACTGGATATCACGGAGAGCAAGCGAGGGGAAAAGGCGCTGGAGGAATCGGAAAGGAAATTCAGGGAGTTGTCTTCCTATCTGCTGACGGCCCAGGAAGGGGAAAGAAAGCGGATTTCCTTCGAGCTGCACGATGAGTTGGGGCAATCCCTGTCCGTTTTGAAACTCAAGTTGAGATCCATTGAGCGGGACTTGGGGGACGATGGGGTCAGGCTAAGATCCGATGGTGTGAACGTATTCCAGGATATCGATCGGATTATCGAAAACATCCGAAGGCTTACACGTGATTTGAGTCCTGCCTTGCTGGAGGATCTGGGGCTTTCGGGGGCGCTTCGGTGGATGGTGGATGAGTTCGCCAGACATAACAACAATCGGGTTTTCTTTGCCATTGAAGACATCAATGATCTCCTTTCAAATGAGGCGCAGATCATTATCTACAGGATATTCCAGGAAGCCTTGACCAATATCGGAAAACACGCGCACGCCGAACAGATTTTCTTCAGGGCGGAGGCCCGTAAGGGGAAGGTCTCCCTTGTCATGGAAGATGACGGCAGGGGATTTGACATGAACGGACCCTTGCCTGAGAATCCCGATGAAAAGGGTTTTGGACTGGCGGCCATGGAAGAAAGGGCCAGAATGCTGGGTGCGTCTTTGGAGGTTCAAAGCCGGTCGGGACGCGGCACCCGGATCGGGCTGACGGTCCCCATGGAAAACGCGAAGGACATAAGGGGAAAATGATGAAGCCTTATCAGATCATTCTTGCAGACGACCATAAAATGTTTCGACAGGGCGTCAGAAAGATCATTGATGAAACCGATGATCTGGAAGTCATCGGTGAGGCGGGCGACGGTCTTGAGCTCCTTGAGCTGTTGAAAAAATTATCCCCCCAAATGGTCATTTTGGATATCTCCATGCCTAAAATGAGGGGCGTTGAGGCCACCCGCGAGATCAAAATCATTGATCCGGGTATAAAAATATTGATCCTGACCATGCATCGCAATAAGGAACTGCTGTATCATTGTTTTTCCGCGGGTGCCGAAGGTTATCTCCTGAAAGAAGATACCGATACGGAACTCTTTTCCGCCGTAGATGCCATTCGACGAGGGCGCAGCTACGTTTCACCCATCCTGTCCCTTGATTTGGCGGATGATCTGACGAGAATCTACAGCGGTCGTCAGCACCCCCTTGAGCGTTTGACGTTGCGTGAAAGGGAGGTCTTAAAGCTCATATCAGAAGGGAAATCGAGAAAAGAGATCGCCGAGTCGCTTTATATCAGCGTTCACACGGTCGGTCATCACCGCACCAATATTCTCAGGAAGCTGAACATGAAAAAAACCGCGGATTTGGTCAAATACGCGGTCCGAAAGGGATATACGTCAACCAATCCATAATCACCCCTCCTTTCCCCATTTTTTCATTACCGATATCTGAACCTGCCAAGATCCATATAGCTGCTTTTGACTATATGAAAACCATTGTTCCTGCCATATCAAAACAGTGCTCGTCGGCTATTTTCAAAGCCTACCGAAACCATCTACAATAGAAGCCGAAGCCGGTTTGTCAGGGGTCACGGGTTTGCGTGACGCTTCATATCAAAGACATCAGGAAACAATATTATTGAGCCGATGATTTCCTTTTATAAGGGGGCGCCAACGCCATGAAAATAACACAAATCGCCGGATTTTTGGGATGCGGAAAGACAACCCTCATGTTGAAGCTGTCACGCAATCTGGCCGGGAACGGCAAACGGAAAGTGGCGATGGTAGTCAACGAGATCGGGGAAATTCCGGTGGATGGCAAGGTGGCCGAAGAGAGCGGCATGCAGGTCATGGATATCGGAGGTGGCTGCATCTGTTGTGAAGTGGCCGCCACCTTCGCAAAAACCATATACCGGCTTTACAAAGATTTCGCCCCGGATCACGTACTGGTGGAACCCACCGGAGTGGCCATACCACACCAAGTCAAACTGGCGGCCCGGATGGGCGGCCGTGATGCCAAGATCAGCCCGGGACCGGCCATCGTTTTGTTCGACGCCACACGGCCGGCTGAACTATTGGATATGGACATGCTGGGCCAGTTGGTAACCACCCAGATCAAAGACGCCGACATCATCGCCATCAGCAAAGTGGATGCAGTGGATCATGCCGATGTGGCGGATTCATCCAAGCGGGTTCGCACCTACAACGCCAAAGCCGAAATTCTCAACCTCTCATCCTTCTCCGGGCTGGGGGTAGATCTGTTGGTGGATCGGATCGTTGACTGGAAGGAGTAGCCCTATGGACATTAACGATCCGGAAGCGCCCGGTTGTTACACCGAACATGGCGTCAGCGGCTATGGCGTGGCCGTAAGGTTAAGCCGCGAGGAGCCCATGAACGAGGCGTTTGTCAAGGAAATGGCTGAAAAGATGATGATGGGCATTGCCGACAACTGCATGGCGCTGGGCGCCCGCTGTATCGGGCACATCAAGTCCCATCTCAAAACAGAGGCTGGGAACATCAAGGCCGACACCATCGGCGTTGCCCATGGGTCCTATTCCACAGGCACATTAACCCATCCTGTAAGAGATCTCTACCTCGCCGTCAACAGCATCGTCCAGGGTATTCCCGAGGAAATGGTCAAGTCGGCCACGTTGGAGGGAATGCATGAGGTCGCTGACCAACGTGGCCTCACGCTGGTCAAGGAGAAGGAACACGCATATTTCGACGCTTTTGATTTTTTGGCTTCCAAACAGGAGCATATGGCGCAACTTAAAAAACAGTTTGACGAGGCCGGGAACCTGGATTCCGATCAGGAGGAGTAGATGCGAGTCGTCAGCATATCGGGCCTCCGGAGCAGCGGAAAAACAACTCTCATCCGTAGGCTGGTGGCCCATTTCAGTGCCGCAAATAAACAGTCGGCCGTCATCGTCAATGAAGAAGGCCGGGCCGTCTATGATGATGACTTTGTGAGGACCCATGCCCTTACCGTGGAGTACATCCGGGGTGGCTGAGTAGGCTGCACCCTGGCATCCGGTCTGGTTGACCTGAAAAAAAAGATCAAGCGGAACATCGATCCGGATCTGCTCTTTATCGAACCCTCGGAAATGGTGATGACCCGGGAGTTGCGCGATGTAACGGCCATGGGCCTGAGGGATATCCGTTATGAGGTAGGCCCCTTTATCACCCTGGTGGACGGCCCCTCGTTCGAATTTTTATGGTCCGAACGGCGGGCGCTGCTTCTGGGTCAAGTAAAAGACGCCGATCTGGTGGCGGTAAGCCGGGTGGATTTGATCGGCGCCCATGAATTGGAAAACATAAACAGACTGCTGCACGATTATTGCGGTTCATTAACCCCTTTAAGCGCACAAAACGGCACCAACGTAGAAGAAGTGGTGAAACTCATGGACTGATGGAGTTCCTAAAATTCTTCACGAAATTGATGGAATACTTTTATTAATCTTTTAGACCCGGTAAGGAGGCAAAAAATGACACCATTAGAAAGAGTCGGTACTGTACTGCAGGGTGGAATCCCTGATCGCGTTCCCTCGGCCCCGTTGATTTGCGGAGCTTCCCGCAGAGTATACGGTGTAACCTATGAAGAGTGGTCCCAGGATGGGGAAATTATGGCCAAATCAATGTTGCAGGCCCAGGACCTGATCGGGTTTGACGGCATCCTGGGTTTGGTGGACCTCTCGGTTGAGGCGGCGGACTTCGGCCAGAAAATGGTCTTCCCCATCGAAGACACGGCCCATCCCGACTATGACGACCCGCTCATCAAAACGCCCGATGATTTCTTTAAGCTCGAACAGTTCGATCCCACCAAATCAACGCGTATGAAGGAAGTGCTGAAGTACTATGACATCATTTGCACCGATCGAGCCGACACGGTTCCCATCATGGCATTCGTTTACGGACCTTTGGGGATTCTGGCCATGATGCGTGGGGCCGAGAATCTCTTCCGGGACTGTTATAAAAACAAGGAGGCGGTCATCAAGGCCCAGGAAACCATCACCCCCGTATTGATCGATTACATCAAAGCCATCGGCAAAACCGGCGCGCACGCCGTGGTGCTGGACACCCTGTTCGCGTCACAAACCATCATGCGCAAGGAGATGTGGAAGGAAATCGAGGGACCATTCACCACTCAGTTGGCCAACGCCATACGCGATGCCGGTATGATGGTCATGGTTCACAATTGCGGCAACGGCATCTATTTTGACGCTCAGATTGAAGCCATGGAACCGGTGGCCATCTCCTTTGCGTATCCTGCCGACGATACCGCGGATATGCACGAGCTGAAGGCAAAATACGGCAAGAAGACCTGCCTGTGCGGTTATGTGAGCCCGGCCCAGTACGCTTTCCTGGGCACCCCGGAAGAGATGAAGGTGGAGTGTAAAAAACAGATCGAAGAATTGGGAAAGGACGGCGGTTTTATTCTGGCCACCGGCTGTGAATATCCGCCCAACGGATCGTTAATGAACGCCATAGCCATGATGGAAGCTGTTGAATTATACGGAAAATACTAGCCGAACAAGGTCGAAGCATCTTTGATTTAAACCATATGTGCAGGATTGACAGGATAGAAGCATGTTTTTTCGCCGTCCCGTCAATCCTGTCTTTTTTTGCCATTAATCCCGGGAGGCAAGCACTCCGCCCGCCCGCGGTTTGCGACCGTCGGTGTGCAAATTATACTTGAGTCTCAAATGAGAATGCCTTATAAAAGTGACAGGTGATTCATTTATGAGGTTTTTTAATGCCGAAGCCCAACAAAAAATCCCGCAATGTACGGCCTCTGAAAGCGAAAGGGATGGCCACCCGATCCATGATCCTGGACGCGGCCCACGAGGTCTTCAAAGACACGGGATATTACGGGTCTTCCATATCGGAAATTTCCCGCCGTTGCGGCATCTCCATGGGAACCTTTTACCACTACTTCAAAAACAAGGAGCACGTATTCCTGGAGTTGAACGACGAGGTCATCGCCCGCTTCAAAAAGCGCGCTGAGGTCTCGCCCCCCGGAGATCTTCATTTCAAGGAAAGACTAAGGAGCGTCATCCGTCTTCTCCTGGACCACACCCGGGATAATTTCGCCTTTCACCGTATCCTCGGGGAGTCGGAACTCATAGACAGGGTGACCATCGCCTTTTACGATTCCATCACCCAATACTATCGGGACTTTTTTCATCGGGAAATTCAGGCGGGCAACATGCGCCCTCTGGATAGCGATGTGGTGGCTTACGGACTCATCGGGATCTGTTATTTCAGTTCCAGCGACTGGGGCGCCCCCCATGAAAGACTTTCCCTGGACCGCATGGCGGATTTGATCACCGATCTGGCCCTTACGGGCATCAGCGGACCGACCCCCTGGGATAAACCGCCCGGATGGGATCTTTTTTCTCTCCCTGATCCCACCCCCCTTCATCCGGAAAACAGGGAGCCCCTGACCAAAGGGGAAATGACCCGGCAGACCATTTTGCGGGCCGCGGGCAAGGTAATCGGTCTGCATGGGATCAATCGGGCCAGTATCTCCGAGATCACCCGTGACGCTGGTGTTGCTCAGGGGACTTTCTACGTTCACTTCAAAAGCAAGAGCGATCTGGTCATCGGATTTGTACAATACATCAACCATGAACTGCGCAAGGAAATCCAGAGGGCCGTGTCCATGACCCGAGACCGTCGGGATGCGGAACGGGTGGGCATGTTGACTTTTTTCGAATTTCTCCGTCAGCACCACGAGATCTACCGCGTGGTCCCGGAGTGCGAGATGGTCAGCCGCGAAGTGTCCCTCTGGTATTATCGTTCTTTGGCCCAAGGGTATGTTATTGGGCTGGAGCAGGGTATGAAACGGGGCGAAATCAGAAATCTTCCGGCCGCGTTTTTAGCCCGTTCTCTGATGGGCTTTGCCCATTTCATCGGACTTAAACAGATCGTCTGGAACCCGGATCCGGAAGCTAAAATCAATAAACTGCTTTTTAACGACATGATTGAATTCGCGTTGTACGGACTCAAACCTTAACGGATTTCTGCTTATAAATTATCAAAACACCATTTTTTTTTGTTGACACCTGAAAAAAATTTTGTAACAAAACTGATAGTTGATTCATATTTCAAAAAAGGATCTTCCCCACGGCAAAACCGGCCAGGGCCTATGAAAAACAGAAGGATCTCTAGGAGTGCTGATTTGAAAACCCAAAGAATCAGGACGGCATTGGTCATCGGAGGCGGTTCCGGTATGGGACGGTCCGCAGCCACCGCTCTGGGGGCCTCGGGTATTCAGGTCTTTGTGGCGGACCTGGATGTGGCGGCAGCCCGTGAGACCGTTTCGAATCACCTGGGAGATCAGGGCAGGGGAGAGGCGTTTCATGTGGATGTTTCGAGAAGCGATTCCGTGGGCGCCCTGTTTCAAGCCCTGAGGGAACGCGTGGACCGGTTGGATCTCCTGGTCCATACGGCGGCAAGCTTGGGTGAAACCGTTTTTGTGGAGGACATGACCGATGAAGAATGGCGCCGGATGATGGCCGTCAATCTGGACGGCATGTTTTACGCTTGTCGGGAGTCGGTACGCTGGATGAAAGAGCACAAGACGGGCCGCATCATCCTTTTCAGTTCGGTGGCTTCCCTCACCCCCACCCCGGGAGCACTCCACTACAGCGCGTCCAAGGGGGCAGTCAATATGATGGGCAGGACGCTTGCCCAGGAAGTTGCCAAACATAACATCCGCGTGAATGTGGTGGCTCCGGGGTATATTGAAACGCCTATGCTGGATGGTCTGCCCGAGGGATTTTCCGATTACATTGTCAAAAAAACGCCGCTCAAGCGTCTGGGTGATCCGGAGGAGATCGGGGCCCTGGTGGCATTTCTGGCATCCCCTGAAGCGGATTTCTTCACCGGCCAGGTTTTGAGCCCCAATGGCGGATTTGTAATTTAAAGGATATACCGATGGATGAAACATGGAAACATCTAATTGTTAAACCCGAGGGCGAAACATGTTGGGTCACCATCAATCGGCCCCAAGACCGGAACTCCCTTAATTCGGAACTCATGGCCGAGTTGATCCGGTTGCTGGAAAAGCTGGAGCAGGGGACAACCCGTGCCGTGGTTTTTAACGGGGCCGGGGACACCTACTTCATCGGCGGCGCCGACGGGATTGAAATGATGCAGTGCAGTGGCGAAGAAACCGGACATTTCTCCACCCGGATTCAAGGCCCCAACTTGATGCAGGGGTACTGGAACCGTCCCGAAGCCACCGAGGAAGCCTTCAGAGGCGGCAGGTTCCATACGGGCGACCTGGCCAGGATGGACGTCCAGGGGGACATCTATATTGTCGACCGGAAGAAGGATATGTTTATTTCCTGCGGGGAAAACGTCTATCCCGCCGAGGTGGAAAACGCAATTTACGAACTGCCCCAGGTTTCGGAAGCCGCCGTCATTGGCATGAAAGATGAGAAATGGGGAGAGGTGGGCATGGCGGTGGTAGTTGTCAAGGAAGGGCAGGAGCTCACACGAGAAGAGGTCATAGCTCATCTTAAAGGCAGATTGGCAAAATACAAAATCCCCAAAAGCATTGTATTTACGGATAACCTGCCTCGAAATGCGGCGGGCAAGGTTTTGAAGAACGTTTTAAGAAAGGCACATTCATAATAACTAAGAAGGGAGGATTGGTAGAGTCGTAAAGACAAAAATGGGAACAGGCATCAGTCGCCCCGATTTGGACCGGGGATTGTTGAGATGGAATGAACAACACAATCAAGAAAGATGAAAGGAGCGCAAAATGAACGTGAAAAAGTTTTTTTGTATCTTGGTGTTGGCATTGGTGGCTTCGGCCTTCGGGGCATTTCCGGTTATGGCGGAAAAACCCATTAAAATAGGTATCATTCAGGGTTTAAGCGGTCCTTATGAAATCTACGGCAAAGCGGAAGTCACGGGATTCAAGATGGGCCTGGAATACTTCACAAAGGGGACCAATAAGATCGCCGGAAGACCCGTGGAATTGATTGTTGAGGACACCCAGTTAAAGGCCGCAAGGGCCAAAATGCTCCTGACCAAACTTTACAGCGACGACAAAGTGGATCTGGCCATCGGACCCACCAGCAGCGGTGTGGCCCTGGCCGTGCTGCCCGTGGCCCAACAGTTTAAGAAGATCCTCATTGTTGAACCGGCCGTGGCGGATTCCATTACCGGTGCAAACTGGAATCGCTATATTTTTAGAACCGGTCGAAATTCCAGCCAGGATGCCATCAGTAATGCCGTTGCCATTTCCAAGCCGGGCGTGAGTATCGCCTGTATCGCTCAGGACTACGCCTTCGGCAAAGACGGCGTCGCGGCCTACAAGGAAGCTGCGGAAAAGTTGGGCGCGAAAGTGGTTGCCGAGGAGTATTGCGACCCCAAGGGCACCGACTTTACAGCCCCCATCCAGCGGATCATCGAGGCGCTGAAAGACAAGCCGGAACCCAAATATGTGTTTGTCATCTGGGCGGGAAAGGGTAGCCCCATTACCCAACTGATTTCTTCCGGTCTTGATAAGTACGGCATTCAGATCGCCACCGGCGGCAATGTGCTGGCCGCCCTAAAAGCGTGGAAACCCCTCAAAGGGATGAAGGGTTCCATCTACTACTACTATGAAAACCCGAAGAACGAAGTCAATGACTGGCTGGTGAAAGAACACTTCAAACGCTTCAACGAACCGCCTGATTTCTTCACCTGCGGTGGTTTTGCTGCGGCCGGCGCCGTGGTGGAGGCCATCACAAAATCAGGGGGAAAAACGGACACCGAGACCCTGATTGCAACCATGGAGGGGATGGAGTTCATGACCCCCAAGGGAAAGATGAAATTCCGAAAAGAAGACCATCAAGCCCTTCAGCAGATGTATGCGTTTCAACTGGATACCAAACCCGATGTGGAATGGGCCATCCCCGTTTGTATCAAGGTGCTGACCATGGAAGAGACGGCGCCACCCATCGCCAACAAGAAGTAGCATTTAAAACCTGCAATTAGCTTTTGGCTATTAGCCGTTAGCTTAAAGATTACAAATCTTTGATGATATCATTCTCGATATTGTACATCTGATAGCTAACGGCTAATCGCTAATTGCATTTTTAGGGTGATTCCGATGCCAGCAGATTCGATTGTGGAAACCAAAGACCTCACCATCCGCTTCGGGGGTCACGTGGCCGTGAACCGGGTTAACCTTAAGGTGAAACCCTTCGTCCTCAAGTCCATCATCGGACCCAACGGCGCAGGGAAAACCACCCTGTTCAACCTGATGACGGGCCAGTACAAGCCCACCGAGGGGAGCGTCTACCTCAAAGGGGAAGACATTACCCGTTTGAGCGCCGTGAAGAGGACCCGCCTGGGAATGGGCCGATCCTTTCAGTTAACCAATATCTTTCCCGATCTGACGGTTTTGGAAAATGTTCGGGTCGCTATTCAGTCCAGGGAAGGCATCGGCTTGAACTTCTGGAAAAATTATCTCCATTTCTCCGGTATGGAAGACGAGGCCTACGAATTGCTGAAAGATGTGCTTCTGGATGAAAAATGGGCGGCGCCGGCCAGTTCTCTCACCCATGGGGAGCAGCGAAAACTGGAGATCGCCATTCTTCTGGCCATGAAACCGGAGATTCTTTTCCTGGACGAGCCCACGGCCGGGATGGGCCAGGAGGAAGTCCCGGCCATCCTGGAAATCCTCCATCGGATCAAAGATGCAAAAAACCGGACCATGCTTCTGGTGGAACATAAAATGGACATGATCATGACCCTTTCGGACTCAATCGCGGTTTTTCAGGAGGGGGAATTGATTATCGATGGTCCCCCCGATGAGATCCATAAAAGCAAGGCGGTTCAGGAAGCCTATCTCGGTGGAGGTGCAAGGCGTGAATAATTCAATTCTTAAAGCCGAAAACGTCCATACCTTTATTGAGCAGCACCATATCTTGCAAGGGGTTTCTTTTGATGCCAAAGCCGATGCCGTGACTGTCCTCATCGGCCGAAACGGCGCGGGCAAGAGCACGACCCTCAAGACCGTCATGGGTTTGCTTCCGGCCGCAGAGGGAAAAATCTTCTACCGGGGGAAGGAAATCCAGAAAAACAAACCGTACGAAATCGCTCGAATGGGAATCGGTTTTGTTCCGGAGCATATGGGGATCTTTTCGGAACTTACGGTGGAGGAAAACATGCGGGTGGCCATGCTGGTGGAAGATGATGCATCGGCCCGCAGGCTCGAACGGATCTTAAGCATGTTTTCGGCGCTTAAAAAATTCTGGAAATCCAAGGCCGGGAATCTGAGTGGCGGTCAGAAGCAGATGCTCGCCATTGCCAGAGCCATTGTAAACGACATGTCCCTTCTGCTCATTGATGAACCTTCTAAAGGGTTGGCGCCCATCATCGTGGATGTGGTCATCGATGCCATCAACCAGATCAAGGAGCGCAGCGTGGTGGTGTTGGTGGAACAGAATTTCTACATGGCCAGTTCCGTGGGAGACGATTTTTTCATCCTGGATGACGGAAGGGTCGTGCACAGCGGCCGGGTGGAAGAGTTGGTGCAAAACGAGGAATTGCAGAGCCGGTATCTCAGGATCTCAAAGATAGAGGATTCAAACCTATGAAAACAGGAGCGACCTTCAATGGCTGAGAGCATATTCAAGCGTTGGAACCAGGAGCTCACCCTGGCGGGCGCAGGCATTCTCTTCCTGCTGCCCCTCCTTGAAATTCAACCCAAAACCTATTTGACCCTCACCATCGCGGGTCTGGCCATGGGGATGCTTCTGTTCCTGGTGGCATCCGGCGTCAGCATTATTTTTGGCCTTATGGATGTTTTGAACTTTGCCCACGGGGCCCTCTTTGCATGGGGTGCCTATGTGGGGTTTTCGGTGTTCCAACTCCTCATGAAATGGGTGGAAGCGGATTCCATCTTGAAAAATGTTGCCGTCTTTCTACTGGCCATGGCCGCCGCCATGGTCGCGGTGGCTGTTTTAGGCATTATTCTCGAAAGGGTTATTGTGCGCAGGGTCTATGGAAATCACCTCTTTCAGATCCTCATCACCTTCGGCGCAACCATCGTTTTAGTGGAGCTGATCCGCGTTTTCTGGGGACCCAACGATGAAGTCACCACCGTCCCCCTGACTTTTTCGGGGAACTGGGACATCATGGACGTCATCGTCAGCCGATACCGGATTATCTGTATCGTCATGGGGGCCATTGTCTACGGGCTGATTCAGCTCATCCTCAAAAAAACGAAACTGGGGACCATCGTTCGGGCAGGCGTCGAAGACCGAGACATGGTCCAGGCCATGGGGCATAACATTTATCTTCTCTTCACGGGCGTTTTTGCCGTGGGGGCGGGATTGGCGGCCCTGGGAGGGGTGGCCATGAGTATTTTCAGCCTGCAGGTGTACCCCGACATGGGGGGGACTTATCTCCTGTTCGCATTTATCGTGGTTATCATCGGCGGCTTGGGGAGCGTGACGGGCTCATTGGTGGGCGCGCTGATTGTGGGCCTCAGTTACAACTATGTGGCCTATCTGGTGCCATGGGCCGCCGCTGGGGCCAATGTCCTGATCATGATCATCATTCTGCTCATCCGGCCAACCGGCCTTTTCCAGGCAGGCAAGTAACGAGGTAGTACAATGGCAGACGCGACACCGGTTCAGATGTTCCATATGGAGGAAAAAAGGAAGCAGTACCGCCGGGGAAGTTTTTACCTGAAAATGGGTACCCTGGCCCTGTTTATCCTGGTACCCTTTCTTTTCCCATCGTTTAAAACCGTTGATCTCGCTGTTCAGATCATCATCTTCGGCGCCTTGGTGGCCAGTTTCGACATCCTTCTGGGGTATACGGGGATCCTTTCTTTCGGGCACGGCATGTTCTTCGGTATGGGGGCCTACTGCATGGCCTTTTTCCTTGGCAAATACGGCATGCCTTCCTATACCAACCTGGTCCTTGGATTTGCGGCGGCGGCATTCTTTTCGGCGATCCTGGCCATGTTGATCAGTCTACTCACCCTTCGCGTAAAAGCCATCTTTTTTGCTATGATTACCCTGGCCATCGCGGAATTGGCCATTGTTCTGGCCACAAAACTGAGTAGTCTTACGGGCGGTGAGGATGGGATCAGTTTCATGATGCCGGGGATTTTTTCCGTGGCCGTCTCCTTTGGGACGTTCATGGGGGTGGAAATTACCGGCAAGGTCATCACCTATTATTTCATCCTCCTCTCCTGTACGGCCCTGTTCCTGGCCATGCTCCGGTTTACGAACTCCCCCTTGGGTCGCGTTCTTCAGGCCATTCGGGACAACGAACAGCGGGCGGAGGCCTTGGGCAACCGGACGTTTGTCTATCAGAGCATTTCCATTACCTTTGGCTGTGTTATGGCCGCCCTGATCGGTGGACTATACGCCATGTGGATGGAATACGTAAATCCCGAGTCAAGCTTAGGCGTCATGACCATTATGCTGGATGTTTTGCTGATGGTCATTATCGGTGGCATGGGGACCCTGTACGGCGGGATCATCGGCGCCGCCTTTCTGAAAATCACACAGACATTTCTCCCTGACCTTCAGAGCCTGGCAAAGGATCTCTTTCCCGAAGCGGTGTTGCTGCATAATATCCTGGAACGGTGGTTGCTGCTCTTCGGCATCCTTTTCATCCTGGTGGTCATCTTCTTCCCTAAAGGCGTTATCGGCTCGGTCAAGGACCGGAGGCTGCGAAAGGAAAATAAACAATGATCTACGGAGACTGTGTCGGTCGGTGGGGACGTGCGTATCCTGAAAAAGAGGCTTTGGTGGACGCCATTATGAACAGGCGCTACACCTATGGGGAGCTCTCTTTGGAAATCAATCGCATGGCCCATTTTCTGGTAACGGAATTGGACATCCGGAAGGGCGATCGGGTGGCGTGCCTGTCTTTCAACCGAACGGAATACATCATACTTTTCCTCGCCCTAAGCCGCCTGGGCGCCGTCCTGGTCCCCCTGAATTTCCGTCTCGCCAAGGGGGAATTCGTTTATTTCCTGAAAGACAGTACCCCCAAAGCCATTTTCTTTGATCAACCGCATCAAGAGGTGGTGGCCGGATTTAAAACGGACGTCCATGTGCCTCACCTTGTTTGTCTGGATACGGATAATCGTGTGGGGCGGTCCCTGCCGGACATTTGGGATTCCCTGCCGGATCATCCCATGGTCGAGGTGGAAATCGAACCCCATGATCCGCAACTGATTATCTATACATCCGGTACCACCGGTCTGCCGAAAGGGGTCCTTTTGACCCACGGTATGCTCGCCTGGAACGTCTTCAACACGGTTCTTGGCTGGGGGCTCGGGCCGGACGACAAAACCATTCTCCATGCGGCCATGTTCTATACGGCCGGTTGGAACGTCTTTACCCTGCCCATTTTCCACAGCAGGGGGAGTAATATCCTGGTTCAATCCTTTGACGCGAATCTGATCCTGGATCTCATCCAAAATGAAGGGGTGACGGTTTTTTTCGGCGTTCCCACCATGTTCCGGATGCTCATGGATTCCCCCAAATTCGCCGGCACCGATTTTTCCCGGGTCCGGTTTATGGTTTCCGGCGGCGCGCCACTGGGTCAACCCCTCTTTGATGCCTTCAAAACCGAAAAATCCGTCCATATTTGTGAAGGGTACGGTTTGACCGAAGTGGGTCCCAACTGCTTCCTGGCCAACGGCAAGCTGGGAACCATCGGGCACGCAATGCCCCATGTGGATGTTAAGCTGGTGGGAACCGGCGGCCAAGCGGTTCCCCAAGGCGAGGAAGGGGAAATCCTCCTGAGAGGCCCCAATGTGTGCGCCGGTTATCTCAATAAACCGGAGACAACGGCCGAGGCCATTGTGGACGGATGGTTTCATACGGGGGATCTGGGTAAGTTGGATGTGGATGGCCATATGGCCATTGTGGGCCGGTTGAAAGACATGATCATTTCCGGCGGCGTCAATATATACCCGGCTGAAATCGAACGGGCCATTGAAACCCATCCGGGTGTTGCAGCGGCAGCGGTCATCGGTGTTCCGGATTCCAAATGGGGGGAAGTGGGGAAAGCGGTGGTGGAACTCAAACCGAATGCCTCCCTGACTCTTAGAGAGCTCCTTGATCATCTGGGGGCTCGGCTGGGGAAATTCAAGCTGCCCAAATATTTGGCGGTGGTGGATGAACTGCCCAGGACGCCCGCATCCGGCAAAGTTCAGAAGTTCGTTCTCAATGAAAAGTACGGCAAGGCTGATAATGATTGAAGGCATGGAAAAATTTTTCAAGGCGGGAGAACTTTATACGGGGTTCATGAATGCTGTTCTGGAGGCGGGAACGGCAACTTATGACGGCAGCGACAGTCATGAGGCGCTGAACGAAATCTACGAAAAGATGACCCAACGCTATGTTGCCTTTTATGAGGAAACCGTAGGGAAATTTCTCTCTATTCCGCAATTCGGCATTCCGCGAGAATCCTTTCAAGAGGTAATGGCCGCAATGGATGCCTATTTCAGGTTCATGGCGGCCATTGGTGATTTCCTGGTCAAATTCAACATCCCCCTGAAGGACGGTTTAGAAACCCTGATGGCCGCCATTAAAGAGAGAGAAGGCACGGAGAAAGGTTTCAAGAGCGCCAAAGAGATTTATGATTTTGCCGTCAACATTCTGGATGAAAAATACGATCGATACATCAAATCGCCCGAAGGCGTTCAAATTGTGGTGGATGTGGTTGAAAAATATCTGGACTTCAAGAAAAAATCAGATGTGGTAAAAGATATATTGTTTAAATCCCTATCCATTCCCACATCAAAGGAAATGGAGGATGTGTACCGGGGGATTTATGATCTCAGAAAGAAAACACGGAAGCAGGAGGCCATTATTCGGGATCATGAAGCGCTCATCAACAGCCTGAACCGGAAAGTCCTGGCCCTTGAAGACGCTTTGGCGAATGTCGGAAAATAAGAATGCGGTAAAATGAGGATGAGGGAATGTCTTATCAGCAAATAATCGAAAGCATAGAGAAAGATCTTAAGGAATTCCCTCAAAAACTCCTCCAGGCAACCGAAGTGCTCACGGGTGATTTGGATTATCAGGTGGCAACCACGCCCGCGAGTGTTGTGTACCGGGAAGATAAAATGAGGCTGCTTCATTATGAAAGCCTCAGGGAAAAGAAAGATGTACACAAAACGCCCGTTTTGATCGTCTATGCCCTCATCAACCGGCACATCATGCTGGATCTGGAACCGGGGCGAAGTTTTATTCAAAACCTCCTCAATGAAGGGTTGGATGTGTACCTGATCGATTGGGGTTATCCAACCGGGGCGGACAGGTACCTGAATCTTGACGATTATGTGAACGGGTATCTTGACAACGCGGTTCAATGGATCAGTACCAACAACGGTTCGACGCAGGTGAACCTCATGGGCATCTGCATGGGCGGAACCTTCTCGGTTATGTATGCCGCGCTTCACCCTCTAAAGGTCAAGAATCTCATAACCCTTGCCACGCCAACCCGGTTTGATATTGATGACGCGGGTCTTTTTTTGTGGGCCAGAGGGTTTGATTTGGATAAGCTGACGGAGGGCTTGGGTAATTTGCCGGGAGACCTGGCCAATATCCTTTATCTGTTGGTCTCACCCGTTGCAACCGTCAATAAATATGTTCAATTCTTTGAGATTGTGGATAATCCCAAATTGGTCAGCACTTTTCTCCGCATGGAGAAATGGATATTTGACAGCCCTGACATGGCGGCCGAAGCATTCAAAGAATGGATCAGAGACCTGCTTCAGCAGAATCTGTTGATACAGAACCGTCTGGTCCTGGGAGACCAAACGGTAAATCTTAAAAATATCACATGTCCGCTACTGAATGTTTTCGGCAAAAGTGATTATCTTGCGCCACCCTCTTCCGCCAAGCCCCTTTCCAAAGCGGTGGGCTCGAAAGACGTCACCACCCTGGGTGTGGATACGGGGCACGTGGGGATCTTTGTGGGGAGTACATCCTATAAAACCATTATTCCAAAAATTGTGAAATGGGTGAAAGATCGTTAGGAATGGAAGGGAGACATTTTAATGACCGAACCGATCATGAAAAGAGCCAAGGGGGATGGGATCGAAATTCAGCTGGCCCTCTGGGAAGGAAAAAGAGAAAATATTTTTTGTGTCCACGGTCTTACGGCCAACAGCCGGTGCTGGGACAGGATCGTTTCGGGGTTGATTCCCGAGTTTCGGGTTCTGGCCATGGACCTTCGGGGGAGAGGTCTTTCAGATAAGCCTCCCAAAGGGTATTTCATTGAACAACATGTGCAAGATATATATTGCTTATTGGAAGATCAGAAGTTGGAACGGGTGACCCTCATGGGCCATTCTCTGGGTGCCTACATATCTCTTGCCTTCGCAGCTCGTCATCCTGATCGGGTCAAAAAACTGATCCTCATGGACGCTGGCGGTCACCTCTCCCAGTCCCGGTGGGACAACGTCCATGTGGCCATTAAACCCTCCGTTGACCGGCTTGGCCTGGTTTTCCCCTCTTTTGAAGACTATACGGCGCTATTGAAACAGGCGCCTTTTCTCCAACCCTGGACACGGTTTCTGGATACCTATTTCCGTTATGAAATCGAAGAAGTGGATGGCGGTGTGCAATCCCGAACGCTGGTGGAAGGGATTCGGGAAGAAATCTCCAATATTCGCAGTTTTGATGCCGCCTCCCTGTACCCGCGTATCTCCTGTCCGGTGTTGATCCTGCGGGCGACCGATGGCATTCTGTCCCGGGACGATATGGTGTTGACCGAAGATGCCGCGGAAAGGATGGTGCGGGAAATTGTCGATGCCGGGTGTGTTGATGTGACAAACTCGAATCATTATTCGATTCTGTTTGGAGCGAATGAGGTGAGGAATCGCGCAATTCTGAATTTCTTGAAAGGGGTGTAAGAGGTGCGCCATGATCGGAAAAACCATTACTGAACTATCAGTGGGCGATGCGGCGGAATTTGCCAAGACCGTTTCAGAATCGGATATCTATCTTTATGCGGGTATCACCGGTGATTTAAATCCTGCACATGTGAACGAAGAATATGCCAAAGGAACCTTTTTTAAGACCCGGATTGCCCATGGCATGCTGGCGGCGGGTTTTATTTCCACGGTAATGGGGACCAGACTGCCGGGCCCGGGAACCGTCTATGTCAAACAGGGCTTGATTTTTCTGGCCCCGGTTTACATGGGTGACACGATTACCGCCCGCGTCGAGGTAAAAGAGATCATGACTGAAAAAAACCGGTTAAAACTGAGAACCTTCTGTGTCAACCAGGATGGAACAACGGTTATGGACGGTGAAGCCCTGGTCAGTCCTCCGAAAGCGCCTAAGCAGGATGGCTGAGGGCCCCTTGAGCCATACCGGATTTGACAGAATCGGGACGTGAGTCAAGTGCCAATTGCATTAAGGTCGCCATGATTTTTATCCGAGCCAGAAACGGTTAGAGCCACGAGATGTCTCATTTTCGTCACCCCATGAAGAGCCAAAATTGGGTGTTGTCTTGTTTTTTCACAGTGACTAAAGAATTCGCGGAACATTTTTTCAGCTTTTGCTATGCAATGAATAATCAAAAGGAGTTTTGTTTCATCGGTGCTTTCCTTCTGATACTGGGTACGCAGCTGGGTCAGCCGGGCATTTATTGCCCCCTTTTGGGAATTGGTGAGTATTGGTGCAATATATTTTCATCTATTTTTTAACTTTTTTTTACAACTAATCAATCCGATTCTTTACAATTATTCATTATAGTTTTATAATTAAAATATTTTCCCTTGTAAGTATAATCCGTATATAGTGGTTCATGTTCGATGTATTTACCATAATATTCTATAACCTTAGATGCATTTATGCAATTGGTAACTATGCTAGGCTTATTCTTATACATCTTAATAGTCATAGTAGAGTAACAAATTTTCAACGCATATTTTGTAATTCTATAATTTGAACCAATTTCGCTACTAACATATCTACGATAACCCTCATTGCTCATATGTTTTAATACAACAAAGTATTTAGATTTTTGTTTGAGAGTCAACTCAGCACATCGATAAAAATTATGATATTCTAATGCCAAAACATCACGAGTGTAGTATGCTACATAGTCAACAATCCAGATGTTGTCTCCCAATTCTTTTTCCCAATAACCCAAATTACAGTCTAGGCCAACTTTACTTGAGGCTTTTTCATGAGGCCTTTTAGCATGATGATAATTGCATATAATATTTGAACATCCAATTGTAGTACACAATATGAAGATCAACGCAATTTTAAATAAAAATGATAAAAATTTCACATCCCTCCCTCTCATGCGTGTAGATCCTAAACGTAGCCCATGTGCCCATTAAAGCGACGTGGGAACTCCAGCGGAACACAACACATCGGGGGCAGTCAATTTGCCGTCTATCCGGTTGCAGGAAAGGACTTCCGTGCATGATCCTTGCGTACCACATTCGACCAGATTTCGCAAAGCTGTCAGATGAATTGTTTCGTTCTGTGGAGAGACGTCTATAAGAATGATGATAACGGTGTCACTCAATCATAATCCAATTTGGTTCTACCTACATCGTAGCCACGTTTTTCTTGACGCTCAAACGGTGTTTCGGTATGGTTTTTCCAGAGAAAACAAGTTATTATCAAAAAGGAGGGTAAGATGATTGATGATATGGTACGAAAAAGCAGAAGTTACAGGAGATTTTATCAGGAAACCGCCATAGGAATGGATACGCTGAGAGAACTTGTGAATCTTGCGAGATACTCTCCGTCAGGGGGCAATCTGCAACCGCTGAAATATATCCTTTCGGCTGATCCCGAAAAGAACGATCTGATCTTTCAGCATCTTGTTTGGGCGGCTTATCTCAAAAACTGGCCGGGACCGGAAGAAGGGGAGAGGCCATCCGCCTATATTATTCTGCTGGGAGACACCGAGATAAGCAAGTCGGTTGCCTGGGACCACGGGATATCAGCCCAAACCATTATTTTGGGTGCTACTTCGAGGGGGTTTGGTGGCTGTATGATTGCAACAATCAACAAAGAGGGACTCAGAGGTGATCTGAATATACCCCTACGTTATGAGATACTGCTCGCCTTGGCTCTTGGCAAGCCAAAAGAGACGGTCGTGATAAACACCGTGGGGCCTGATGGCGATATCAAATACTGGCGTGATGACGATGATGTCCACCATGTGCCAAAACGGTCGTTGGATGAAATCATAATCGGTTAAAATAATAGTCCTGAAAGGTTTATATAGGGCTCTGTAAGTTTTCGGATCATTCGGTCACGATAGTAGGTTTCGTACATTATATTGGGTGGGTTTTCATCCAATTTATCCTGGTTTTCAAGTATTTACAAACCAAAAGATCGAAATATTTCGACGCAATAATACATATGCCAGCCTGTGCTCCCACAGCCTCCGTTCTGATGGCACAATTTTCCGGGATTTTATCAGGAAAAAATAATGAGCCTCTATGAAAATGGGAAATCCGAGCGAGTAACTGCAACCAGAAACAGAGGGGTAGATCCCTAACGGTTCCCCTTCGATGGTATGGTCCCTTTGAGAATACCAATTCCGTCAATTTGCTATCACTGCCTACTTATGCTAAATTTGCCACAGAACAGGCTTATATTTGAGTCACACTTTTTCAATCGGGGATTATTGCTGTTGAGGTTCGACAAATCTTAACTAGAAGGGGAACCATCCTTTGAAATACAGAAACATTATTGAACATGGAGATAGAAGCGGAAATGGTATGGTAGTGCGCTTTAGGCTGCCGTCCGGGCTCGAAATATTCGGTCTTCCTACCGAAAATTTCTACTCAGGTAACTGGAACCTGGGACCGACCTGGAATTACGCGGTTATGGCAGACACCCCATTTCTAGTGGACGCGGGGCGGCACGGACAGAGCAAGCAACTGCTGGAAATGATGGACAGTGCAGGCGTAAAGCCATCGGATCTGGGATTTGTACTGATCAGTCACGGTCATGAAGACCACGACGGAGGGCTGACCGAGCTGGTGGATATGACCTCGCTGAAGGTCAAGGCTCATGCTATATATGATCTGGTAATTCGTCAGTATCCAGATATGGCCCCGGTTGACTATAAGCGGCATTTTCCAGCAAAGTGCTGGCATTGCTTTATGCCGGAGTCATTTTACACTGCCAACTGCCTCGAATACCATCGCATGTTGCAACACGTTGAAGTGGAGGCAGTCGGCAGTGGCGTCAACAGCCTGTGCACCGACATTGTCACTCGCCATTTGCCGGGTCACAACCTGGACTGTCTAGCCGTCATACTGGGCGAAGAGGCGGTCATTGTAGGCGATATCCTGCTCCCGCAGATTACTCCCTGGCCCACCCGGTTGGAAATGTATGACGAGATCGCCGGCGTCGTCGGCCATATGTTCCCGGAACCAAAAGAGATTTTGGGCCTTCATTGCTATTTAAAGTCTTTGAAGCAGCTCAGGCGCTTGGGTACGGCGAATCCGGATATGCTGGTACTTCCTGCGCACCGTTTTTACTATGACGGACAGTGGAATATCGTCGATTTGACGCAGCGGGTCGACGAACTCATTCAACACCATGTGCAGAGATGTGCCGACATCGTTGATATTGTCTCCAGAGGATATGGTGGGGCCGAAGAGATTGTTCAGCGGCATTTTGAACCATCTCTTCTCAAAGGGCCAGGGAAACACATGGCCATTAATGAAATCCTCAGTCATTGTGAGCTGCTAGTGGATTGTGGAGATCTGACGGAGATCGGGCGCCACCAATACGAAACCTCCAGTACTCGCCGATTTGAAACTCTGATCCCGACTCTTGAGTGAGCCAATCGCGCAGGGATCTCACCGAGAGAAAATATTTCATTGCTTTCAATTAAACCACGGGCTACGCCCTTGTTAAGGAACAGGAGAGGTGTGCCTGATATGACCGAAAGTCTTATTAACCTTTAAGAATAAGGAGAATCACATGGGCAAAGCAGGATCAACATTTTTGGATGCGAATGATCTTTTCCCTGAGATGATTTTGAATACTGTGACCGGTAAGACCCTTCAGCTCCCTAAAGGGTTTGGAAAGGGATATGGGGTCATATTGCTTTATCGCGGGCACTGGTGACCTTTCTGCAGCCAGCAGTTAGCTGACTTCCAATCCATGTGGAACGACTTTCAGGCTGAAGAGATCGCGGTCATCGCCGGCTCCGTAGACACACTGGACAGGGCGCAGGAGACGGTTGGCAAACTGGGAATCACCTTCCCCGTCGCCTTTGGGATGGACGCTGAAGCGGTTTCCAGGCTGACGGGGGCCTATTACGAGAAAGACAAAAAGTTTCTCCACGCCACAGGCTTTCTTGTCCGTCCCGACCACACCGTCGAGGTTGTGTGTTATAGCTCGGGGCCCATAGGCCGCTTTGCGGCCAGGGATGTCCTGGGTCTCGTGAAATTTTACAAAAGCAGGAAATAAGGAGTATCGCGCCCTTATGGTCCATATGCTTCGACCATTCCCACTGGAGGATCATTATGACAATGAAAAATTCCCCCTACCTGTTTTCATTTTTCGCCCTTTTACTGTTGTTTTCCTGGCCCTAGCCGAGCGCCCATGGGGCATCGGGTGGGGTGGACAACACCCTTACACTGAAGACAGCGGCACTGAAACTCGGTTTCGTGACGGAGACCGAGTTCGCCCGCATCGTCGATCCCACGAAGATGGTCAACCTCTAACGGCAGCTGACAAGTAAGGGTCTCGGCAAAGAAAATGCGCAATATCGCTCGGATTCTGGTTCGCCCGTATTGTAAGGAATGTGGCGTGAGGTGTTCGGATATTTGTGCAATCTTGATATCACGGCGATTATTGCCGGAATTCTTACAGTAACGCCGCTAGTAAAACAAAAAAACCGGAGTGGCTCTCTGTATGGTTGAACCGCTCCGGTTTAATATTCAATTTTTTAAGTGTTTATCCCAGCATCTTTTTCATATCACCATCAGGTGTTCCAATGGGGGTTAAATTGTAATTCTTGACCAGTATATTCAGTACATTCGGTGAAACAAAGGCCGGCAATGAGGGTCCCAGATAGACGTCCTTGATACCCAAGCGAAGCAGGCTATAAAGGATTGCAACTGCTTTTTGTTCATACCAGGATATGACAAAGGACAAAGGGAGGCCATTGACATCAGTATTAAAAGCCTTGGAAAGGGCAACCGCAATCTGAACGGCTGAATGGGCGTCATTGCATTGGCCCACATCCAGGAGCCTCGGGATTCCGTTAATGTCTCCCAACTGTTGTTTGAAGAATTTATACTTACCACATGCCAGGGTCAGCACAAGACTGTTCTTTGGCGTTTTTTCAACAAATTCAGTATAGTAGTTTCTGGATTTCTTTACGCCATCACAACCGCCCACCAGAAAGAAGTGGCCAATGGAACCATCTTTCACACCACCGACGATTTTATCAGCCACGCCAAGAACCGTCTTATGGCCGAAGCCTACCAGGATTTCCATGTCTTTTTTGTCTTCAGTATAACCCGGCAGTTCCAGCGCTCTGTCAATGAGGGGCTTCAGATTGTTTTTGTTCAAATGCGTCAGGCCCGGCATACCGACAGTGCCTGAGGTGAAAATGTTTTTCTTATATGATTGTTTGGGTTTCTGGATGCAGTTGGAGGTCATCAGAATAGCACCCGGGAAATTGGCGAATTCCTTTTTCTGGTGCTGCCAAGCCGTACCATAGTGACCGTAAAAATGAGGAAATCGTTCCTTCAGTTTCGGGTATCCATGGGCCGGGAGCATTTCTCCATGTGTATAAACATATATGCCTTTTCCGGCGCTGGCTTTCAGGATTGCCTCAAGATCAATGAAGTCATGGCCGGACACCAAAATGGCCTTTCCTTTTTTTGCACCTAGCGGAACCTTGGTGGGTACAGGGTCACCGTAAGCACCCGTATTCCCCAGGCTGAGAAGCTCCATTGCCCGAAGATTTTTTTCACCGCATTCCAATACCAGTCCAAGATAAGCATTCACGTCCAAATTTTTATCCTCGAGCGCAGCCAGGGAACGATGGACAAATTCATAATTACCTTCATCTTCCTGGCCATGTTCAGCCGCATGATCCGTATAAGCGGCCATTCCCTTGATGCCGAAAAGGAGCATGTGCTGCAGGGACCTGAGATCCGGGTCCATTTTGGGATCTGCCATGAGACCGTACTGTTTCCCCTGCTTGACCATCCCTTCCAAAGAAGGCTTGAGTTTCAGGGTGAGGCTGTCACTGTCTGATGAAATGGTCCCGCCGGCAGCTTTCACACGCTTGATCATTTTGTCTCTCAAGGAAACAGATTCCTGGAGAAGATCTTCAAACCGGTAAGGGTCGAATTCCACATTTGTGAGGGTGGAAAACATTGCCATACAGGTAAATTGATTGGTTTCAGGATCGCTGATATTTACTTTCCTGCCGGCAACAGCCGCAATTGAAAGGCCTTTCAGGGTATAAATCAAAAGATCTTGGAGTGCCGCAACTTGCGGCGTTTTGCCACAGACGCCGAGTTTTGTACATCCTTTCCCCTTAAAGGTTTGTTCACATTGGTAGCAAAACATGGCCGGTTTCTTCTTTTGGGTGGTGGCAAAGGCATTTTTTGCAGACAATATGGAGGGCAGGAGGGTGGATGCTGCTATCCCCATGGTACTTGTCTTAATGAAATTTCTTCTTGATACGGTTTTTTCTTTCATTGTAAATCCCCCTTTCAGAAGCAATTTTTTAAAAGAAGCATGCAGGAAAAAATCCATACGGTCATTGACCTAAGTCAAGTTTTTGTTTTTTCTGAAAATTGCGGACGAAAACAAATTTAGGAGATGGCATTGGAACAGCGCAACGGATAAAAGGCTCGGAAAGGCGCCTAGATCACACAATTTCTTTCGACCAAAACAATGCATGAACCCGTTCGAATAATATAGGCCTCATCCATCTTTTTTCCCTGAAAAACAAATCGATGACCCTGTTGAATGGATTTGAGACTCAAGCCTTTAAAAAAATGGAGGGGACTTGCACTGCCTGGGACAAACTTCAAAAATTTAGTCCTTAAATAAGGGGTTCACTACTATCCCATCAATCGAGGCACTCAAGGATGGGTGAGATGTCTATCTGGTTTTCCCCGATGCCCAGGTCGGTGGGGTCAATGCCCATTGAGAGCCCCAGGAGCTGGGTGAAAAGTATGGACGGCATGGGGTCCGTGATACGTCCATCATCCAGAAGCCGCTTCTGAACCCTGTCGAGCTGTACCTGACAATAGGAACAGGCAAGACAAAAATAGTCGGCACCGGAAACTCTGGCATTTTCGATCTTTTTTCTGGTCAACGCTGCCGAGAGATCATCATCGATGCCCCACATGGGGGAACCGCAACACTCCGATTGCAGATGCCATGGAACAAGGTCCGCCCCGGTCATGGCCACCAGTTCGTCAAATACTGCTGCGGTTCCCGGCCTGGCAAACTGAACCAGTTCCCTGGGACGTAGAATGTGACATCCGTAGTGGATGGCGATCTTTAATCCTTTAAATTTTTTAACGATATGCTTCCTGATCCGGTCAGGCCCCAACTCATGATAAAACACCTCCATGATGTGCTGGATCTTAACATTGCCTTCATATTTCAGTGCTTCCTGCTCAAGTTTGCCGTTGATTTCAGCACATAGGGTCCCGTCTTCTCTGAGCCGTTGGTCTACCTCCTTCAGGGTGCCATAGCAGCAATTACAGAATGTCATAATGTCGATCTTCTGTTTTTCCGCAATGGCGAGGTTCCTTGCCGAAGCAAGCAAGTAGGCTTTGTAGTTGTAGCTCTTCAAGGGATAACCACAGCAATTGAGGGCCTTGTCTGTCAGTTGTACCCCGAGCCGGCCCAGGACCGCATTGGTTGATGTCTCATATTGTTTGAGGAAAATGGGAGTGGTACAACAGCGTTGGAGTGCCAGTTTCATAATCTCTCTCCTGTCTGGCGGCTTTGGTTTTTCATGCGCGCCACCGCAAGGTTTTTCAGTTCGGTCATCACATCCGTCACCAGGACCCCTTGTGGACAGGCATCCTGGCACTGGTAGCAGCCAAGGCAGTACCAGAGCATCCTGGACCTGAAGGCCAGATCGGGCAGACCCAGGGCTGTTGCGCGTATGATCTGGTGGGGTGTCATCCCCAGGGCCTCGGAGGGATTTGCGTAATTCCGGACCACGGGACAGGCTGACGAGCAGGTGAAACAGGTGAAGCAATAGGAAAAGGTCGACCCTTTGACCGAAGAGAGCATTTGTTCCTTGAAATCCCTGTCCATATGGGCGGGTTTGATGGAGTCGTCCGGGTTGGACAGAGCGGAGCAAACCGCTTCAATACCGACCATGGGTTGTTTTTGGGCGCGATGGTAATCGGCCTTCACCACAGTGGGGCTCAGAAGCCCCCTGTACATGGAAAACGGCGTGAGGACAAGCAGTTCGGGATATCCCCGTTTCAGAACTGCCTCTCTCACATGAAACCACAACTCCTGAAGGTTGACGCCTGCTGGGCAGACTGATGTGCAGCGATAACAATTGGTACATAAATAGAGGCCTTCCTGAATGACACTCAGCTGTTGTTCACTCAGTGGCTTTCCCGAGGCAAGCCTCTTGAGAGAGGCGATCTTCTCCGATGGGAGGATGTTTGGGTTCGGGATTTCTTCAAATATTACTGCCACGGAGCATCGAGAGGTGCAGCTCCCGCAGTGGGTGCAGGCATCCAGGGCCATCATCTGCAGGGTGATGACATTGGCCGGGTGGGACTTGCCCATTTCTATGACGCTGTTTGCAAGCAAGTTCAAAGGGCTTGCCAGGATATGAAACATCCTGCTGAAGGGGAGATAGGCAAGGCCTATGAAACAGGCAAGGAAATGGATGGTCCACAACAAGGTGACAAGTCCCGCCCGGTCCAGAGGAAGGGCCACGGGCCGAAGGAGCAAGGCGGCCCCGTAGCCTATGAAGGCCCATTGGGGACGGGAGTGGCAGGATGCACAGCTCATTTCGTGCAACTCACGGCCTCGGGTGAGCAGCTCTTTGTCAAAAGGGGCGGTGTGATTCGGGGAAACCACGCCAAAATCTCTCACCCACAAGGCCTCCAGGGCTTTCAGGGCCTGTTCCTCGTCAAAATCCGCATAATCCGTCACCATCTGGGAATATCGCTCAAAGGAGACGATTTTTGCAGCTTCAAGAAAGAGACCTGATATCATGATTACGGCGAGGAGGATTAAAGCATATCGATCCATGGCATTGGTGGAAAGGCGGGGGGTCTTTTGAATAAACCTGCGGTAAAAAGCAATCCCGATCCCCACAAACACCATAAGGGCAAAAAAATTCCTCAGAAAAAGAAAGGGGTTCAGCGTGGCGGCATAATCTTCAAAGAGGTTTGAGGTGAGCATCCCTTCCAGGGCGTGCATCAACAAGAGCAGCGTGAAGCCCCAGAACAGGCACATGTGCATGAGCCATCGAAGTCGGCTCTCCATCATGATCCTTCGCTGGCAGAAAACATCCAGCAAAAGACTCTTCAAGAGGGTGAGAACCTTGCCGCTGAAAAGAGTCGCCACAATACCGCCCATGGCGACGGAAAAACGTTCCGTTGTCGTAAACGGTTTGGTTGTTGCCTCAAAGTTATAGCGAAACCAGTTGCTTATTTTGAAAACAAGACCCAGAGCAAAAATAGTCAGCGAAAGATATAGAGTTATCTTGAAGATCATGGTTGTTTTCCCTTTTCAGTGAAAGACCGGGCCCATGGAGATCCTCAGAACCAGAATTCCGGATAGCGTCGGTTCTTGGGGATATTGTTGACCAGAAGCGCAACGATCAGCATGATCAATGCACCCAGTCCTACAGGTATCACCGCATAAAGGTACCCCAGGGCGTGAATCTTTTCGCTGCCGATGACTGCGATGAGGGCCGTCGCACCTCCCGGAGGGTGCAGGGTTTTTGTGGCGTGCATCACGGCACTGGCCGTTGCCACGGAGGTTGAAGCCGCAAGCCACATGTGATCATGAAACACCTTGTATAAAATCACGCCGATAATTGCGGAAATCACATGGCCTCCAATGAGGTTTCTGGGCTGGGCAAGGGGACTTTTCGTGGCCCCGTAGATCAACACGGCTGAGGCCCCGAAAGAACCGATGATCATGATCATATCGGCGCCCTCTCCAAGGAGGTTGTAATGGACCAGCGCAACGGATAAGATACCCAGAAAAGCGCCTATCCATGACCACAGAATCTCGAAGAGGCTAACCGCCGGCGGGCTTTTTGTGGTCCCCATCATTTTCCTGAAATAGTCCATGGCTTCCCCTTTGGCCTCTACCCTTTTGGGGGGCAATCACGGTGCAGGATGTCTGAACAATATCCGCCCTGGCAATAATCCCCACGAGATTTCCCTCATGATCCAAAACCGGCACCCGATTCAGGTTGTTTGCCGCCATGATGTTTGATACCTCAAAAAGCGGTGTCTCCTGGTTTACCGTGACAGCAGGGTGCGTCATGATATCTTCCGTCTTCTGTTGGCGCATGGTTAATGCTAGTTATGTTGTCAGTTAGTTTATGTTGCGTGATTTGGTTCTTTTCATTTTATTCCGTTGTTGTTTTTTGGTATAATTCTCTCCGCATTTGAGTTTTCTTCCCCGCCCTGGTTCAAAAACACCTTTTTATAATTCGTGTAATTCATAAAGAAAGAGAAATTTATGATTCTTTCCTTTTGATTCCTCTTTATTCATCTTGGTCCTTTGATTTGTTTGGTTCGTGTGATTCCTCCTTTTTCAAAGGAGGGGCAGGATGGAAAAATGCCCCTACTGCGAAACCCAATTTACCCCGCACCCAAAAGTAGGCGAACGCTAGATAACTGGCAAAAACCTGCGTGCAAAAAAGCTTTGAAATAGCACAATAACAGGAGGTGACGACAAAGAATCAGTTTATGTTATTGTGGTTATGTTGTGTGTATTTACAATAGAAGCATCCATATAATTCTTTTTATTTTTGTATTGACTTTATTTTATGATCTTGTTATATGTGACTTTAAGCTTGTTTTTATGATCGTTCTTGCACTCTTATTATGACCGTTGCAAACAATGTGTGTTATGTACTTGCACTACCGCGCGTCGAATCACCTTCCTTATAGGAGGTTATGCGATATGAGACTTTACGAAAGATGTAGGCCCGCTCGCTTGATCCTGTAGCCCTCCCCAGAGCAGTTTAACCCCTGGATCAGAACACAGAAGTATGTTTAAAGGATTATTATTATGTTGCGAGTTCCTTTCAGAGGTTTGTGTGAATTGGATATAAGTAGTCGAAATCCCTGCAGAATCGTCATTTCTCAGGCTCAGTCAAAATTCCCCCATTATTTCGAAAGGTTAGGCCAACACACAACATAATGCACGGCAACCCTTGCCCTTCAGACAGTGGGCCACCACCGACATAAAGGATCGAAGGTCTTCACCACCCATTTGAAATACAAAGTCTTTCTCGGAGATAACCCCGATCACTTTTTGAGCGTTTATGACCGGAACGCCCGAAACACCCCCCTGAACCATCCTGTCCGCCACCTCCGTCAACGGCGTGTCTTTTTCAACGGAAATGACCTTGCGGATCATCACATCACCGGCTTTAACCGACTCTGTAAGACGCGCAATCGCATGCCGGTGGGCCAGGCCATATAACGCCCTAAAATCGCCAGGCGTGATATCCAGGTAGCCTTCTATATCCTTCATGGCCTCATAGATGTCGTCCTCGGAAATATCAAAGAGATGATTCGAATCAGTGTCCATTTTTCCGTCCCTCATTTTTTTCTTGAAGTTCAAATGTCTCACATATCATCCTTTAGAATAAGATGGTTTGCATTGACCTAAGTCAAAAACGCGCATTATTCGCTTAATAAAACGGGAAATAATAGGAATGCCTGTTTAGGATCTTTCACCCACAAAACGAAAATGAGCGGAATAAAGAGCAGGGTCAAAAAGGTGCCAACGATAAGACCCCCGATGGCGACCGCGCCAAGGGGGGCCAGACGTTCAAGAACGATTACGGATGCTTTCAAGCATGGCCGTTTTTGGGCTTAACCCGTCCGCCATCTTTTCCTGGGCAAAATGGATCAGCAAAATGGCGTTGTTCACGATGATGCCGGAACAAGGTGCCAAGTTTCCTGAATTACTCCTGAGCGTCACCGCACCAATTCCCCGGAATCCCGCTAGGAAATATTGAGGACCTTAATTGAAATGAGAAAATCGAAGAAACACCCTCACAAAATATAGTAGGTGCAAAACGGGCTTTGAAGCTCCGCCAAATGTGTTATCTTGACTTATGTTGCGAGTAGATCTAACCCATTGAAAGTAAAGGTAAATTCTGGACGGGTTTGGGATATCGTGATTTCACATTAATATCAATCCGTTACGTAAGAAATTGATTGGTCGGGGAAAAAGACTCGCAACATAATAATTATCCTTATAAACGTACTTCTCTGTTCTGATCCAGAGGTTAAACTGCCTTGGGGAGTGCTACTGGATCAAGCGAGCGGGCCTACATCTTTCATAAAGTCTCATATCGCATAACCTCCTATAGAGAAGGTGGTTCGACGTACGGTAGGGCGTAACTGCGGTGTTGCAACTTTCAAAATGAATCAGAATAATAATACGAGAAAAGCAAGCTTGATGTAATACATATCATGATTGTAAGGCAAAGTCAAGGGCAGAATGATAAAAATTATATGGATATTGCAATTTTAAATATGAATAAGATGAATTAAATACACACAACATAACCCATCCCGCAACATAACTTGACAAAGGTCCAACATATCAGAAGGCCAAAAAGCGGTGATATTATCAAGTTGGAGGAATTGGATAAGCCTGAGATATTCCTTACATATCACAGGTCGGCATTGGTTGTAATAGATTGAGAATAGTCCATGAGAATGCTTTTTGTCAAATCCATCGAAATTTTGGCAGGGAGGAAACTTTTTGAAACGAAATGATTGTTATATATTTTAATGATATTACAGCAGTTTATATCGCTCTGGAGTCTGAAATACATAGCAGTTATAGCCGTTAGCTCTATAGAAACCGTCGACGCATTTTTTGCTTTTCAACAGCGGCAACAGCGATGATTCAGAAATGTGCTTTCCACCTTTGAAACGGAAGAATAGAATCAGTGTCCTTCAAACAGAGGTGTTCGGTTCCGAAAGACTCACCGGCGCCCTGCTGGACCGATTGACCCACAGGTGCCACATCATCGAGGCCAACGGAGAAAGCTTCCGACTCAGACAAGCAAAGAAGAGAACCAAAACATCCAAGGCCAAGCAAAACATCAACTAAGAAAAAAAGGAGATTGACAGAAAAAACCTGGTGGGATATCTCTCAAACAAGTGTCACGGATTTAGACCGCCACCCGCCTCAAATTTACTCCGCCATTTACACAACTCTTGCTGAGGCAGAGAGAAAGAGATTTTCGGAATCCGAGAGGAAATAGGACTTGAATACGGGCACCCCCCTGTTCCAGCTTGACAGAATACGAAAAAACTTTGGAGGCCTGCTGGCCCTGGACGACGTGGACCTGTCGCTGGGAGAACACGAAATCGTTGGGATTCTGGGACCCAACGGCGCCGGAAAATCAACCCTGTTCAATGTGATTTCCTCTATTTGCAAACCGAACGCGGGAGATGTATACCTTCAAGGAAAGAAGATTACCGGAAAATCGCCCCATGTCATCTGCCAATCAGGCATTTCGCGCACTTTTCAACTGGTAAAAACGTTCCTGAGCATGACGGCACTTGAAAATGTCATGGTGGGATCGATCTACGGCCGTGGACTCCGAGGCAGCAAGGCCCGCAGAAAGTCCCTAGAAGCACTGGAACTGGTACAGCTTGCCGACAAGAAAGATATGGTCACGTCACACATGACCCTGTCTGACAGGCGTCTTCTCGAAGTAGCCAGGGCACTGGCCTCCAGACCTCTGGTCACGCTGCTTGACGAACCGATGGCCGGCCTCAATCCTTCAGAGATCATGAAAATGCTCCAGGTCATCAACAGGGCCAGGGAAGAAAGAAATGTGTCTATTCTGTGGGTCGAGCACAAAGTAGATGCCGTTTTTCATCTCTGCGACAGGGTGGTTGTATTGGACTATGGGCACAAAATTGCCGATGGGACCCCTGAGGAAATAGCAAGGAACAGCAGAGTCATCGAGGCCTATCTTGGGAAAGCACCTGCTTGAAGTCATAGGGATAGACCTTTTCCACGGAGATGCTCAGGCCATCTGGGATGTCTCTTTTCATGTGGATGAAAACAAGATTGTAGCACTCGTTGGCTCCAATGGCGCGGGAAAGAGCACTCTCCTGGACGCCGTTTCAGGGTTCATCGCGCCGAAAAACGGGGACATCCTTTTCATGGGGAATCGACTGGCCGGCACAAAACCCGAGGAGGTTGTGACCTTGGGTATTTCCCATGTCCCTGAAGGAAGAAGACTTTTCTCAAGGCTTACGGTCCTGGAGAATCTGGAACTCGGTGCTTTTCCACCCAGGACAAGACCCTACATCCAACAGTCGCTGGAAAGGGTATTCGGTCTTTTCCCGGTCCTTAAAAAGCGAATTCGTCAACATGCCGGATCCCTCAGCGGGGGAGAACAGCAGATGGTGGCCATTGCCCGGGCCATCATGGCCAAACCGACACTTCTCATGCTTGACGAACCGTCCCTTGGTCTGGCGCCTGTGATCGTTACACTCATGTTTGAGATCATACAGACCCTCAGCAGGGAAGGTGTAACCATCCTTCTGGTTGAACAGAACGTACACCAGACGCTGGAAATTGCAGACCACGTATATGTATTAAAGACGGGAAGGCTGGAACTGAGCGGAACAGGAGAGGATCTCATGAGAAACCCCGATTTTCAACAGGCCTACCTGGGAATGAAAGGATAGATCTATGACAGGGTTTTCTTCCTTCGGCATCTTTTTTCAGATACTGATCAACGGAATTCTTTTCGGCAGTATGTATGGCGTTGCGGCCATCGGGCTGAGTCTTATTTTCGGGTCCATGCAGATCATTTTCATCGCCCAGGGGGCCATGATGATCCTCGCCGCGTACCTGACATTCTGGTTTTTCACCCTGACTTCCATGAACCCTTTCTTCTGCTTTGTACTCATCCTTCCCATTTTCCTGAGCATTGGATGGCTTATCTATGGGGGCTTTTTCCATCGAGTAGCCGATGCCGGAAAAAACCCTTCTCTGCTCCTCGCTTTTGGTCTGATGGTCCTTCTTGAAAACCTCATGTCCCTTGCCTGGTCCGCCAACACCCGTGCAGTCACCACAAGTTACACGGGAATGGGCCTCAGTATGGGAGCCATTCAAATCTCCTTTACAAGGCTTGTTTCCTTTGCCGTCAGTATTTCGGCAACAACTCTGGTGTTTGTTTTCATGAAGAAAACCATCTGGGGAAAAGCCGTTCGCGGCGCCTCGGAAGACATGAAAGCCGCCGCATTGCTGGGGATCAGCCCACGCAAGGTCAGCAGCCTCACTTTCGCCATCGGCATTGCCCTTGCCGGCGTTGCGGGTGTGGCCATGGCAACCACCTATCCCTTCGATCCATATTCCGGTTTCATTTTCAGCCTGAAGGCGCTCATAGCCGTTGCCTTTGGAGGCATCGGCAGCGTAGCCGGCGCCATGCTTGGGGGAATTCTTTTAGGGGTTATTGAAAGCATGAGCGCCTTCATTATCAGTGGCGGCTGGGCAGATGCCATTTCCTACGGAGCTTTTCTCCTGGTCCTCATGTTTCGACCCCAGGGGCTGTTTGGTCGTTATGCAAGCTAACATGATAAAGAAAGGTCGACACAGTTGGAAAGCAGCCTGCTTCGGCGGCCTGCCGGTACTATGCTTTCTTTGTCTCTTTCCTTTTATGGTGGATTCCGAAGAATCTTATCTGGTCTACTTTCTCTTTCTGACTTTCATTTATGTATCCATGGCCCAGGGATGGAACCTGGTGGCCGGGTACGCAGGCCAGGCCTCTTTAGGGCAGCATGCTTTTTTCGGCCTGGGTGCGTATATAACCGCCATCGCCTGGAAAGCCGGGTGGATCGGTTACATGGACCCCTTTGGCATGCTCATGAGTGGCGCGGGGGCCGCCCTCCTCGCCATTATCATCGGGATCCCCCTTCTCGCCAAACTCCGCGGGGACTATTTTGCGCTGGGCACTCTGGGGCTTGGCGAAATCATGAGAGTGATCTTTACACAAGGCGGCTCCCTTACCGGCGGTCCGGTGGGTTTAATGCTGCCTTCTTCTCAATATCAATCCATGATGCCCTATTATTTTATCTCCCTGACCATAGCCGTTTTCACGCTTCTATGCATAACGCTTCTGATC
>FLOH01001342.1_pt1 | contig 38958 bp, 33 predicted proteins | sample 756751 | NCBI WGS metagenome assembly FLOH01 (sample SAMEA4026879, study PRJEB14308) | marine metagenome | biome: coastal water; material: water | depth 74 m
ACTTTTGTGAGGCCTTCAGCAGCTATATTGATGATTAAGATGATTAATTGATCCAAGTTGAACGCATTATCGTGTCGGAAAGAATTTTAAGTTGTTTTAATTAAGACACGACTCAATTTGCTTCTTCTGAATTTTGCTGCTGGGCCAATACTATAACAACACCAGCGAGAGTAATCAGTGTAGTACCTAGAACACTAATTATTCCTGGAACAACACCCCAGAACAGCCAACCAAAAAGGCCAGCTGAAATAAGATATGCGTACTCATAAATTGCCGCATAGCTTGTCTTCGTTAATTGATATGCACGGGTCATTAAAGATAGTGAAATCGAAGCACAAGCCGCAATCACTGCCATCAAAAGCCAAAATAGGCCATCAACACTTTGCCATCCTTTAAACAGAAATGGGGCTTGGTTTAATAATTCATTCGACACCGGAAAGACCGTTAATGCGGTGGACCCAATTGCACCACATAACCCTATGCTGACAATGAAACCCATTAAAATGGCAAGTGGACTTTCATCACGCAAATATCGATAAGTTATTATTGAGCCCATTGCATAACAAGCTCCGGCAAGCACTGGTAGAAAATGGTAGAAAGAAAAACTTTCACTATTGGGCTGCAATACCATTATTACACCACAGGTGCCAATAATCACTGCCATTATCCTACGCCAACCAATGCGCTCTTTAAAAAAAACGGCAGAAAAAATTAGAACAAAGATTGGTGAGGTGAAAAGGCCAGCGGCAGCCTCTGTTAGAGGCATCATCGGCATGACACCAAAATAAAGCAGCATTGAGGTCACCATAAAAACGGTTCGCATTAGTATCGGTTTCCAATGGCGCGGGACCACAGAAAGACCAAAGATCCTTCCAATAAATACCACCAGCACAATAGATAAAAGTGATCGGCTAAAGTGAAATTGGCCCACGCCGACCTGATCAGAAACGAGCAAAGTAAGATTGTCAGAGAACCCAAAAATGGAGATCCCAGACACAAGCAGGATGGCCCCTCGGGTCGCGGGCGGAACTCTGTTTAACCAAAACAACTTAGCAACTCCAATTCATGATGATTTCCGAATGATTGCCCCATCAATACGACCTTATTCCCTAACTGATTAAATTATGTAAGCACTATTAATAGGAGACTTTCTCAGATCATAATTGGCGTCAATTAAAATATTTCGATAGGCCCGAAAACGCAGGTCAGGACTTACTCCCAACGTCGAACTTCTCCCACACGACGCACTGCACCTGGTTCATCATCATCTTTGCAAAGCCCACTGAGAAACAGCTGACCGGTCGTTCATATGTCTTATCGCCCGAATGTTCGCAGATGACCTTCACACCAGCCGATCGCCCGCAGCCTTACCAGCACAAGCTGCGCTTCATAGAGCGACACTTGGGGCAATTTAGAGCTAGCCGAGCGTATGGAAATATCATGCCCTCAATCGCCGTGACTTAAACATGTAACTGGGCCGGCCAGAGCTTGGACTTTCGTTGGCGTTTGTGGAGAGCCCGCTTCATCACGACGGCAGTGTAAGGCGTAAAATCTGCATGACACGCGTCAGCATCCAAACCACAGCTTTGTGCTTTTGCTTGTGGAACGATTGTCATCAGTATTGCCATAAGCGTGGCGCCCATATTTCGCCCCTCAAGGCACTAAAGTTGTTTTGATTATTTACTTAAAATACCGCCGATGAACTCAACTAAAACTTGTCCACTCAGGGGAACCACGTCACGTACAACCCAGCTTTCACTAAAGGTTTTGTTGGACTGATCTCTGAGTTTGGCAGCCATTTCTCTTGCCTCTTCGTTTGGATAAGTAGCTATTCCAATTGCAGACGTTTCACCTGTTTTTACGAAGAGCAAAATTTGGTTCTCAGGAAATACGCCAGCTCCAGTACGAGCCCAATCTGCCCATTTTTGCAAATCCTCAGGGGTGTCAAATTCAAACTGTATTACATTTGCTACGGTCATTTTAATCTCTCAATTTACGCAGTAAGCCTCATCGTCACGGCTACTGGGATAGAATAAACTCTATGATTTTACGTTATCTTCGGCCATCCACCGCTTCACAGCAACAATGCTAGCCTTAACTGTGACACTCTCGGCTAATGCATGAGGTTCAACTTTAGGTGTGGTGCTGTCGGTGCTTAAATGGGCAGATATTGCCTTCATTCATTCGCAATCTGTTGTAGGATCAAAGTGGTTGAAAACGAAAGCCAGCTTGTGCCGGTCGGGTGACCTTGCATAGGCTACGTAAAAGTCTGGCGTGTAATATTCTCGGGTACCGGGCGCGCCTTCATCCGCTCCACCGTTTTGCAACGCAAGGGCATAAAGCTCACGGACATGGCCGGCATCTTTTGCCGGAAAAGCAAAGATACTGCCATTGCCGGCGCTGGACGCATGTCCGTCAAAAGGCGTGCAGATGTAGAAGCCAAAACCTGAGTCATAATTTTCACCCCAACCTGCCCAGTCTGCGCCAAGGCCTTCAATCTCGCGGTGACCAAGGCTACGCATAATAGGCCGCCAAAAAGCTATAGCACGGGCGATGTCATTGGTGCCAATGGTTGTATAGAGGAGCATGATATTTCCCTTCTGAGGGGCGCATCTACCGCTAATTTGTATCAAAACTGTTGAGTTATCAGAGCCAGATTATTCTTATTGGCTAAAAATGCAAATTAAAGTTCCGGCGTGACATTTAATTGGATTATGCTTTCAGCTAATATGAAATTGTAGCTGGGGTGGAGAAGAATTTATATAAGTTTTTAGACGTTTTGGGAGGTGCTTATCAAGCAGCACGGAAGTTTGTCAGCCCGCCATGCCCGCGCTCACGATTTCAGTCGGAGCGCCAATAGAGTAAGAATAACGCCTAAATAAATAATGGGCTCAAACTGCAAGCCTTTCACCAGCATGATAAAATGCACAGCCCCCAAAACCGCAATTACATACACAAGCCTGTGTAGTTTTCGCCAGGACTGTCCCAGCTTACGAACGGCATAGCTGTTCGAAGTGAAAGCGAGCGGTGTCATCCCCACAAAGGCCAGCATGCCGATTGTAATATACGGTCGCTTAACGATGTCTTGCAAAATGGCCGATGGAACCTGAACATCAAGGATCAACCAGACCAACAGATGCAATGTGATATAATAATACGTCATCACCCCGATGGCCCGACGAAACCGCAGCAGATTTAGGCCCAAATAACGGCGCAGAGGGGTGATGAACAACCCAAATATTAGTAACTGAAGTCCAAACTCACCCAGTTTATGCTCGAGCGCTTTAATCGGCTCAATGCTTAATGCGCCAGTGAGCGCAAGATAAAAAAAATAAACTGCTGGGATAGCTAAGACGAGATAGACTGACCAAACTGGCACCCGACGCACCCAGTTATGTAACGCGCTTAGCATTAGAAATACTTGCTCAAGTCCAGTCCATCGTACAGTGATCCGACTTCCCGCTCATAGCCATTAAATCGCTGTGTCGGCATGCGTTGAGTGAAAAGCCCCCCGCCAATAGGACGTTCGCTTGCTTGGCTCCAGCGTGGGTGATCAACCTGCGGGTTCACATTGCTGTAGAAACCATATTCTCGTGGATTTGCCTTATTCCAGCTGGTTGGAGGTTCACGGTCAGTTAACGTAATCCGGATCACTGATTTAATCGACTTAAACCCATATTTCCATGGCACCACTAACCGCAGTGGCGCGCCGTTCTGGTTTGGTATATCCTTGCCGTAAATTCCATTGGCCATAATTGTTAGCGGATGCATTGCTTCGTCCAGACGCAATCCCTCAACATAGGGCCAATCCAAAACTGGATAGGATACGCCGGGCATTTCATCAGGTCTCAGCATGGTTTCAAACGCCACGTATTTTGCAGCGCTCTGCACACCTGCCATATTCAGTAAGTCTGCCAACTCAAAACCGTTCCAAGGAACCACCATTGACCAACCTTCGACACAGCGGAGCCGGTAAATACGTTCTTCGATAGTCATTTTTACCAAGATGTCCTCAAGGTCATAGCGCGCTGGCCGGTCAACCAGTCCATCGATGGTCACCGACCACGGACTGGTGGTCAGTTGATGGGCATTTTTTGCTGGATCACTCTTGTCGGTGCCGAACTCATAATAGTTATTATAACCGGTGATCTCTTCCCATTTGTTCGGCTCGTTGCTTTGAGCTGCCGCAAGTGGAGTGCTCACAAGTGCTGTACCAATCCCAACCAGACCCAGCCCGACCATGCCTTTCGTCAGGTTTCGGCGATTTAAAAAATCGCGCCGCGGTGTAACATCTGCCTGTGTTAAATCTGGTCGCCAGCGATATGCCATATATATATCCTTTTTTGCTTAATGTGATTTATAATCCAAACGAAAGGCATCTGAAACCAAAAAAATTTATAGATTATCAAAAGCGACAGTATAGTAATTATTCAGCCAACAGGATGCCATTCGCCAGAAAAATTCGCGACTGGCATTTTTTTAATGACTGACTGAAGATTATGTGGCACCTTTAAGTATAATGTATAAAATTAATCGTTTTTAATTAGTGTCTCAACTGAACTAAAATGAAAGAATAGTACGAATGCTTGGTGTGCACGCAGCTCGAAAATTAGGTTATGGTTTTTCACTAGATGAAAGCTTGATGGATAATCAAAGTTTCATTGAAAATGCCAACTTACAGTTAGAAACCTTGCCTGACTTTCATCCTTGGCAATTTATTGCCGAGTTTGATGAGGCCAGTTTAGACTTTGAAAGTCTTGATGATGATTTTCAAAACATCTTGGAAAAAAGCAAAAAAAAAATCAATTCAGGCCTACCTAAAAGAACAAGGCTTTTACACATCGTCAATAGATGGTGATTTGGGCAAAGGAAGTCGTAAGGCAATATCTGAGTGGCAAAAGGCAGGCGGTTTTGATGAAACTGGACGGCTAAATAAAGACCAATATCGATTGGTTTTGATCCATCAACAAACAACTGGTTCAGTAGAGCAATTGAACTTACCCAAGGAACTAAACAATCTTTCCACTTGGAACCTTTCTCAAGCAGATCTGCGCTATCCAACTAATCTCAAGCAGACTATCAGACATCGGCTTAAATTAGACGATGAACGTGAACGGTTGCGCAAGCTCTATGCTGAAGGCAAAATCCCGCAATCTGACGTACAACGCCTCTGGTGGCAACGTTTTAACACCTTTCCATGGTGGCGCGACACCATGACCAGAGGGCTCGACAATGTGCATGGATCGGCACCTGTATTCAACCGATTTTGGCATTTTTGGATCAATTACTTTGCTGTCAATACGGAGGCATGCGAAGGTGAGCTATTCGGAAGTTACTACCTGAAAATTCAGGGGCATATGACCGGTAAATTCGAAGATCTGCTTTATGACGCTGTTTGGCATCCCGCGATGCAAGAGTTTTTACAGAACAGTCAAAGTATCGGCCCCAACTCTAAGAGCGCAAAATGGCGGAGAGAAGAAGGAAAGATAGCCGCAATTAACGAAAATTTAGCTCGTGAGTTGCTCGAGCTTTTTACTTTAACACCCTCAGCCGGATACAGCCAAGAGGATGTAAATAATGTCGCATATATTTTGACGGGTTACGGCAGAATCGATGACGATGACGCAGATGACAAGTATTTTTCTATAAAACCAAATGAACCCGGAAATCACAAAGTTCTGGGTAAAGTATACAAACAATCCGCCTCAAAAAAACTGCGCGCCCTATGCATTGATTTGGCTAAAGATCCTAGAACAGCGCTTCACATAGCTACAAAACTATCCAGACATTTTATAGCGGATGAGCCTCCAACTGAGGCGATTGAGCTTATTTCAGACGCATATATTAAAAGTGACGGTAATTTAATAAAAGTTCACCAAGCCACTGTTGAGGCGGTGAACAAATATAGCAAAGAAAGTTCTAAATTTTTACAACCCGAAATTTGGTTTTTCCAAATTCACAGGGCAGTGGGCGGATACCTACCATTGAGGTTTGAAGGTAAAAACCCAGAGCAACAAAGCAATCAAATAAACTCAACCCTATATGAGCTAGGTCATTTAAATAGTCGCACCCCGCAACCTAATGGTTGGTCCGATTTAGCTGTCGATTGGCTTACCCCAGAGATGATGGATCGTCGCATTCGCTATGTGGGCCAATTGGCAATTCAACTGGAGCGGGGCAAAAAATTTGACCCTATTCTGTATGCGGGGGTTCTCTTTGGAAAAGGATCAACAGAAGCCTTGTTCGTAGCCAAGTCTCCATCTCCAAAATACAAAACTGCCTGTATAAGGCTCTTTTGCAACCCCAAATTTATGAGGGCCTAAATTATGGAACGTCGTAATTTCTTAAAGGGCACGCTGGGCACGCTTTACATGATGGCTACTCCCAACATGGCATTTCCTGATACAAAAATAACCGAAAAACGTTTATTGATTGTTCTATTACGCGGGGGCATGGATGGGTTAGCTTCAATTCCACCAATTGGGGATAAAAACTTATCAAAAATCAGAAAAGATGTTTTGGTAAATGGCGCCGCTGATTTAGACGGTTTTTTTGGAATTAATCCCAGCCTTAAATTTTTAGGGTCTGAATATCATCAAGGTAGAGCCGCATTTGTTCATGCAACTTCGTTTCCCTATACGGGCAGATCGCATTTTGATGGACAAAATATCATGGAAACAGGTGGCGAGCAGGCTTACGCCCTAACATCGGGGTGGGTTGGACGGGCTATGAACGCCGCCGGGTATTCGTCTCTTTCTGTTTCGCTCCCTATACCGATAATTTTGCGCGGAAATGAGCTAAACAGCAATTACTTTCCAACTAACTTTAGAAAAGTGAACCCGGCAGTTTACAATGACGTGCAGCAGATGTGGAAAGAGGATCCACAACTTAGTGGTTTAATCGAGCCTATGATGGCGAGAGAAATAGATCTCTTTGGCGCTGGACGTGGCAAGACGCGTGAGCTCGTTTCATTTGCTGCTAAAGAAATGCACAAACCTAATGGACCACGCGTGGGTTTGTTAGAGTTTGAGGGTTTTGACACTCACGCCTTGCAGGGAAATGAACAAGGGCATCATGCTGAAATTCTTGCTGAATTAGATGGTGTTCTTGAGGCGTTTAAACGGCAAATGGGCGATCTTTATGAAAATACCGTCGTTGTTACGGTCACCGAATTTGGTCGCACTGCTTCTGAAAATGGCACCCAAGGCACAGACCATGGCTATGGCAGCGCCATCTTTTTAGCTGGCGGTTTGGTGAAGGGTAAGCAAGTGGTATCTGACTGGCCTGGCCTAAGCACAAAAAATCTTTATGAGGGGCGCGACCTTTTAATGACCATCGATGCAAGGGATGTTTACGCAGAGGTGATCAAGACTGTCTTTGACCTCAATGACGAAGATATTTCGAGAGATGTATTCATAGGTTATAACTCCCCGCGTACGCTCGGTATCATGCGCTCGACGTAATTCGATCAGCGCTTGAGCTATACAGAACCTGGAAAATTACTTCTAAAAGCCCCCTGTGGGCCCCTCCGCTCACCACGACGCATAGATGTTCTATTATTAAAAACTTGCTGAATTGGTAGGCATTATATCATGTTCGACGTCAGCACTCGTGAGACGGGCCTATTATATGCGACAAAGGTTTGGCCAAAGGGTGCCAGTTTTTTACCAACGCCCACAAGTACCCGTCTTACCGCGCTCCCCTTTTTACCCTGCCCCTCTTATAAGTCAATTTTCAAGTGCCGCGATCTCTCGGCGAAAGGGGACAGCATCGCCGATATCCGGCATGTCTAACTCACGTGCAAAGCGGTGGCCCGCATAGGTGGCCCACGCAATCGGCCCGGGGGCTGCGGCGTCACCAATCAGCTTTACCGACAAGATACCCGCATCCGCCCATTCATTTTGGCGCTGCTGCAGTGCCTGCCACAGGCCATCACTGCTGAGGCGCGACGCCACCATAACGACCGCATCGGCCACTTCGGGGGTTAGATCACCCGTATAAACGCAATTGGTCATCACATGATCTTTTGCTATCAAGCTAACACCACGATTAAGTACGATACGCACCCCCATACCCGCCAAGCGGCGGTGGATGGTAGCTTGCTCTAACGTGTTGTTTGTCCAATCGGATACGTAGGCCGAGGGCGTTACCAAAGTCACCTTTGCGCCCTTTTGCACCAAATGCTCGGCCAAGACGCCACCCATATAATAGTGATCGTCATCGTAAAGTAGCACATCCCCCAAGGGGACGTCGCCCGCCATCAGATCATCGGGCGTATATATTTTCATCCCACGGTCGATGGGCATTGCCACGACATGCTGACGCGCCACGCCGTCACGACGCCACTGCGCACCCGTGGCAATGGCCACATTTTGAAAACCAAAATCCAACACGTCTTGCGCACTCAGATGACTATCAAAATAAGGAATTACATTGGGCATTTGACTAATTTGATAAGTACGATAGTCGCGTACGCGCCCCCAAGCGGCTAGGCCTGGCAATTGCGCTTCAAGCGTAACTCGCCCCCCAAGCCCATTACTGGCTTCCGCCAAGGCCACGTCATATCCCCTCGCCCCAAGCGCGCGCGCGGCTTCAAGCCCTGCGGGACCAGATCCGATGACCAGTACCGTTTGACTAACCCCTTTGGGGTTCATCTTTTCCGGATGCCAGCCTTTGCGCCATTCCTCCATAAAGGTGGGGTTTTGAGTGCAGCGCGACACTGACATAGTCATATCCCCGGTCACACAGATATTGCAGCCGATACATTCACGGATATCTTCAATACGGCCCTGCTCTATCTTTAACGGCAAGAAAGGATCTGCAATCGAGGGTCGTGCGCAACCGATAAAATCCAACACCCCTTTCTTAATCTGACTGACCATCACATCAGGCGAGGTAAAGCGCCCGACACCAACCACTGGCTTTGAGGTTAACGCTTTTATGCCTGCAACCAAATCTTGTTGGGCCGCTTCTTCCTTAAACCGCGACGGCCCTGAGCAATCTTCCCACGCGCCATGGGCAAAATCCCAAAGATCGGGCAAGTCTGCATGCATTTCAACAAAATCGCGCAACTCAGAATTCGCGAAACCCAAATCGCCCGTCAGCTCTTCTAACGAAAGTCGCAGCGTTATGGCCATTTTATCACCAATGGTATTATGGGCATCTTCGACGACTTCACGCACAAAACGCGCGCGGTTCTCAAGGCTGCCACCATATTCATCGGTGCGGTGATTGGTCATGCGCGATAAGAAATGCTGGAAAATTCCAAAGCCATGCGCCCCATAAAGGCACACCAAGTCAAACTCGGCCTCTTTGCAGCGTTTAAAAGCATTCACAAACCAACGGCGCAGGTTTTTGATATCTTGCTTATCCATAGCGCGGGCTTGGATAGGATCATTGGTAAAGGTTCTAATCGGTAAGGCCGAAGGCGCAAGCGGCACCTCCTTTGAGTAAAGATTAGGGCCGTTAATCCCCGAATAGGCAAGTTGAATGCCCGACAAAGCGCCAAACTCTTTCATGCGTCCAGACATTTTGGCTAACATGGGAATGTCTTTGTCTTCCCAAAGACGCAGCTCAATAAAGGGGGTAATTTCAGAGGAATGATGCATTTCGCACTGCTCGGTAAAAATAACACCCCACCCACCTTGCGCTTTGATCCCGCGCATTTCGGCCACGGCCGACGGGTCGCGATAACCGCCTCCATTGCAATGGGGCACTTGATAAAACCTATTCTTCGCCGTTAGCGGGCCTATTTTGACCTGTTCAAACAAAATATCATATTTCGGATCGCGTGCCATGGAACCTGCCTCTTTCGTAAGCTCGTCTCATCATACGCGAGAATGAAAGATCTTTCACATACCAAACTCCCAAAGCAGGCACAAATGCCCCAGATGGCATGCAGCTAACCTTAATCTTCTATAGTAATTGCCATTTTTATGACGCAAAATGCTCTGTAGTGCCGTGCTGTGCTAAGGGCTTCAGGCCCCTCTTCAAAACCAAAAATTTGGATAATTCCCAATGAAAACTGCAGAAATCCTGGAATCTTTAATCGGCTTTGACACTGTGAGCAGAAATGCAAACATGGCTTTGATAAATTATGTGGCCGAGCTTTTCGACGCCGCAGGGATTTCTTATACTATTTTGAAGAATGAAACGGGTGATAAGGGCAATCTTTATGCAAGCGTGGGCCCTCTGGATCGTGGTGGGGTGATGTTGTCGGGCCATACCGATGTGGTGCCTGTGACAGGCCAAGATTGGACGAAAGATCCCTTTCGTTTAACCGTCGCAGATGGGCGCTATTATGGCCGTGGCACCACCGATATGAAGGGCTTTGTCGCTTGCGCGGTTGCGGCCCTTTTAAAGGCCAATAGCCAAAATCTTAAAACTCCACTGCATCTTGCCCTGTCTTATGACGAAGAAATCGGCTGTTTGGGGGTTCATTCCTTAATAGATATGTTGGACGCAGCCCCCCATCGCCCTGCGATGTGCATCGTAGGTGAGCCGACCAATCTCGCCGTGGCAACAGGCCATAAGGGCAAAACAGCACTTAAAGCTGTTTGCACAGGCAAAGAGGGGCACTCCGCACTTGCGCCCTTTGCGCTGAATGCGCTGCATTTGGCTTGCGACTTTGTGGCAGAGCTGCGCGATATGCAGTATAATCTCGCACAATCAGGCCCTCAAGACGCAGATTATGATGTGCCCTACACAACCGTGCATGTAGGCAAAATCATCGGTGGCGATGTTTTGAATATTGTGCCCAATCGCTGTGAAGTTTTTTTCGAAATACGCAATATTGCACAAGATAACCCCTGTTTTTTAATGGATGAGATGCACCAGCGCGCCAAAAAAATCGTGACCCAAGCCAAAGAAAAAGCAAGCGAGGCAAATATCGAGATCACAATTACTAACAGCTACCCCGGGCTTAATACGCCCAACGATGCCAAAGTGGTTGAATTTGTCAAAGGTCTGACAATGGCTAATGACACGATCAAAGTGGCCTACGGCACCGAAGGTGGGCTCTTCTCTTCAAAGATTGATGTCCCAACGGTGATTTGCGGCCCCGGCTCGATGGCCCAAGGGCATAAGCCCGACGAGTACGTCAGCATCGAGCAAATTGAGCGTTGCGACGCCATGTTAGAACGGCTTATCGCCAAGCTTTGCTAGACCCTATTCATCGCCCGGCACGCCGTAGCTAGGGGCTTTGGTTGGATCAAGCGCACGTGTGACATAGGCGTTCATCTGTGGGTGATAAAGGGTCCAAAGATCGGCCAATGCCTCGATCGGGCAGGTCTCGGTCCAATCGCAGCGCAAGTCTGCCAAGGGCCAAGCGCATTTATCGACTAATTTCAAACCCGCCGAATGCACAGGACCCGCCTCGCCACCGGCCCGAAGGCCCGCGCGCATCGCGGCAATCAGCCTATCTCCCAAATGCCCCGGGGCCGCCAAAAACCCATCGACAATCGCTTGGGGCACCTGCGCATTGGCCAACAGGTTCCCACCACTGGCAACATTTTCGCCCATAGCTTGAGACCAAACACCCAAAGCCTGCGCACCCGAATGAATGGCGACGCCACCCTGTGCATCCACTGCCAAAATCTGACGATAGTCGATAAAAGCGCTTTCTTTTTGTAGGGTCGCAATCATGTCAGACGCCGTTTGCCCCTGCGCCATCAAATCAAGACCACGTGCACCCAAATTGGGGTCAGTTATATTTTGACTGGCCACAGCGCCAACCGATGCGCGCGCGAAGGAGCAGCGCGCCGCGACCGCTGGTGAGGAAGACGAGATCGCCACCCCAAACATTCCTGTTTTTGCGCAACGCGCAACCAATGAAAATGTCATCTAAACCTCGTCTGGGATTACGGCGGTTCCATCAATTTCGACCAACCAGCTAGGCCGCGCCAAGGCTTGTACAACCAAGCCCGTCGAAACGGGATGCACGCCTTTAATATATTCGCCCATCGTGCGGTAAACAGCTTCGCGGTGGCGTACGTCGGTGATATAGACCACGACTTTCACTAAATGCTCCATCTTGCCACCGCACTCTTCTAGCAATTGCTGGATATTTTGCATGACTTTGTGGGTCTGTTCGACAGGGTCATGACTGCCAATATCTTTGAAATCATCCAAATTTTGCGGACATTGGCCGCGCAGAAAAATCATAGTGCCCCGTGCGACAACGGCTTGGCACAGATCATTATCCAGCTTTTGTTCCGGATAAGTATCTTTGGTATTAAAAGGGCGTATGCGTTTATGGGCCATCATAAGGTTCCAGTGTTACAGATGTTTGGGTTAGGGTTGCGGGCTTTGCAAGGAAAGCGCGTGATAATTAAGATAGGTTTGCTGGCGGGCGATATGATCGGCAAGATATTTGGCATCGTGCCAAACTCCCCAAATGAACGCCGAGCCCCGGCGCGATTGCCACGGCAAGCCTAGAAAATAAATACCTGCCTCGGCCGAGACGCCGCGCTGATGTTTGGGACGGCCTTTTTCGTCATAAAGATCCATGGGTAGCCAGTTATAGTCAAAACCATATCCCGTTGCCCAAATGATTGTCGTGATCCCCATCGCCTTAAGATCCAACGACAGGATCGGATTTGTCAGGCACGCTGGATCGTTACCAAAGGCGCGCGCTTGGGGTTCGGGCGCAAGATCAAGCGCGTTGCGTACTATATAGGCGTCGGCCTCGTCTAGCACCGAGAGATAATTAGCGTCACCGCGCTCAATATTCCGCCGCAAATCTGGGGCAAAGGCCAATGTCCCATCGCAATAAGTTTGGGTCATGCCCAGCAATGTCATGCCTCGCGCTGCAAAACGACGAAAATCAACAGTCTTGCCACCCTGTGCGCCGCTGACGGCAATTGTCACATGTTCGGTGCCAGGCCCCGGGGTTGCCGCGTCCCATTTGTTCAATACCCCCAACCACCATACAAAATCGCGCCCCCGATATGAGCGTGGCGGCCGATCATGCGCCCCGATTGACAGATAAACTTGACGCCCCGCAGCCAAAATCTCATCCGCGATTTGCACTCCCGACGACCCTGCCCCCACAACCAAAACCCCGCCTTTGGGCAAAGCGTCAGGATTGCGATAAACGTTTGAGTGGATTTGATGCAACCCAAGATCATCGGGCACAACATTTGGCATCAACGGGACCTGAAAGGGGCCCGTCGCCGCGACTATATGTTGTGCGGTTAGGGTGCCTTGGTCTGTTTCAACCAAAAAACCGGCGCCCTCAGGACTACGCGTAACATCCGTGACGGTCACGCCGCAGCGAATAGGCGCTTTGATATGGCGCGCATAGTTTACGAAATAATCCGCAACCGTTTCTTTATTTGGGAAGGCATCAGGATGGACGCCAACAAACTCCAACGAAGGAAAGCGGTCATGCCACGCGGGGCCATTTGCCACCAAGGTATCCCACCGCTCTGAACGCCACCGCTCGGCGATCCGGTGACGCTCGAACACAAGATGCTCTATGCCCTGCGCGCTGAGATGTTCGCTCATGGCCACACCGGCTTGACCTGCGCCAACGACAAGTGTGTGAATGGTTTCATGCGCCATGAGCGGTTTCCTGTTGGTATGGTTACACGGTGATATCAGCCAGCCACAGCATGGATCACGCAGGCAATTAGGTCAATTGTGTCACAATAAAATGCGTTCACCTTGGGCGATTTTTTATCAAATCGTCGCAGATTTCGATCAAAAATCAACCCGCCTGGCCCTTTCGAATGCTTTACAAAGTAGCTTTTATTTTCGAGGATCAGCTGTTATGTTTGCGCAAACATAAAACAGGTTTCGCATGGCGCAACGTTATTATTTCAATGGGCAATCAAAGAAGGGGCATGCATCGCGCCTCGTTGCGCTTATTGACTCATTATTGTTAGGCGCAGCGCTTTTATGTGCGCAGCCTGCCTTAGCGCAGATGGCCTTTCGTGACGCCAGCGACCTACTACCCACCCCCCACTCTTATGAAGGCGACTGGGAATATTATGTCGGTGGAGGTGTTGCGATTTTTGACTGTAATCACGATCATCTGCCCGATCTTTTCGCGGCAGGCGGCAGCGCGCCTGCCCATCTTTATATCAATCAATCCGTACGCGGTGGGGACCTCCGTTTTGGCGCAGGCGTAATGGCGCCGATTTTGGGGGCAACGGGCGCTTATGCTTTAGATGTCGACGGCGACAAGAACCTTGATCTGATGGTCTTGCGGTTGGGTGAAAATCAGTTGTTGCGCGGTGACGGACAATGCAATTTTTCACCCGCCCCAACGGACTGGGGATTTGACGGGGGGGCAGCCTGGTCAACCGCATTTAGTGCAACATTTGAGGCAGGCAAAACTTGGCCCACCTTTGCGATAGGTAATTATGTTAATCTGGCCGATCCCAAGGGCCCTTTTGAAGCCTGCGACGCCAATCAACTCTTGCTCCCCATGGGCCGCAGCTTTTTGCCAAGCCAAGCATTAACTCCCGGTTTTTGTGCCCTTTCGATGCTGATTTCAGATTGGAAACGCGATGGGATGCCGGAGCTGCGCATTTCAAATGATCGGCAATATTATGTGCGCGGCGGCCGGGAACAGATGTTTCACCTGTCGCCCCTGCACGAATATACTGAAGCCGAGGGCTGGCCCACATTGCGGCTTTGGGGCATGGGCATTGCAAGCAAAGACATCACAGGTGATGGGCTGCCCGAAGTGGTTTTGACCTCAATGGGCGATCAGCTCTTGCAACTTAATAAAGGTAATGGGCAGATGGCCAATGCGCCGTATAGTATTGGCACCTACGCGACCACCCCTTATCGGGGTGATGATGGCCGCCCCTCGACAGGGTGGCATTCGCAATTTGAGGATATGAATAATGACGGCTTGGCAGATCTGTTCATTGCCAAGGGCAATGTCAATCAAATGCCCTCAAACGCGATCAATGACCCCAATAATTTGCTGATCCAAAATCAAGATGGCACCTTTAGCGAAATGGGCCAGATCGCAAAAATCGACACGACCCATCGGTCACGTGGAGCGGGGATGGCTGATCTTAATCTTGATGGTCTTTTGGATTTGGTTGTGGTCAACCGCCGCGCCCCGATGGAAATTTGGCAAAACACCACCCAAGTCTCGGGGCATTTTTTATCGCTTTTACTGCAGCAGGACGACCCTAATAGTCAAGCAATCGGTGCCTTTATCGAAGTCGACGTCCCTAATTTAAAGTTGCAAACCAACGAACTTATCATTGGCGGTGGCCATGTCTCAGGACAAGCGGGGCCTGCACATTTCGGCTTAGGCCAGGCCAAGAACGCCAAACTGCGGGTTATTTGGCCTGATCACTCTCACTCAGAATGGGTTGAGGTTGATGCCGATCAACATCTCATTCTATCCCCGTCAGCCCTGCCTCAAGGGACAAAGCTGACTATCATCCCTTTTTAAGCCCCCTTTAAAGCACACGGCGGACCCTTTTATGCTTAAACTTAAAAAACCAGCATCCTCCCCCTTTCATGACACATCAATGCCACTGATATTAACTTTTTTGGGAGCTGCGGCCTGCCCCAGCACTGCTCTCGCCTTTGAAAAAGCGCTGCTTCCGGCCCCTATACAAGATGTAGATTATCTACCCGCCACCAAGGCCGAAGTGGCACTAGGTCAGCTTTTATTTTGGGATAAGATTTTATCTGGCAATCAATCTATTAGTTGCGGCACCTGTCACCATCCGCGTTTTGGCACTGGTGATGGGCTCTCGCTTGGGTTTGGTGATGGCGGTATCGGGCTTGGGGCCGAGCGAGTGGCCGATCCCGAAAATTATCCCGAACAACGCGTGCCGCGAAATTCGCCAGCACTGTATAATACTGGGGCTTTAGAATATACGGCTCTTTTCGCCGATGGTCGGGTTGAGACCGACCGCCTCCGCCCTGCAGGCATTCGCTCGCCCTTGGAAGAAGAGATGATGTCGGGCTTTGCCTCAGTCTTGTCCGCGCAAACGATGTTTCCCGTCTTGTCGCCCGATGAAATGGCCGGCCATTATGAAGAAAACGACATATCTACGCTTGTGCGCCAAGGTCGTTTGACGGGACCGTCAGGGGCTTGGGCTAAAATTGCGGCGCGTGTCGCTAATATTCCTGAATATCAAAGCCTATTCGAAGCAGCATATCCCGACATTAAAGCAGGGCGCGCGCTTGATTTTACCGATATCTCAAACGCCGTCGCTGCCTTTATGACCGTTGAGTTTCGCTCAGACTCTGCACCGTTTGATGCCTATTTGCGCGGGACGGCGGAGCTCGCACCAGCTTCACAGCGCGGCATGGAATTTTTTTACGGACAAGGCGGTTGCAGCAACTGCCATGCGGGGCCCTTTATGACAGATCATGACTTTCACGCAATGGGTACACCGCAGCTCGGCCCTGGCAAAGGCGAAAGGTTTGAGCGCCACCAACGCGACATAGGCCGCATGCGCGTGACCAACAGGCCTGAAGATATGTTCGCCTTTCGTACTGCCAGTTTACGAAATGTCACCCTCACAGCCCCCTATGGACATGCAGGTGGGCATCTGGATTTAGGTGATTTTTTAAAGTTTCACGCAGATCCAAAACAGCAATTACGCCGCTATGAACCCCAAGGTCTTTTGCCCCCGCTTCAAGACAGCAAAGATGACTGGGGCCCACTTAAGAATGGCCAGGATTTTCCCGCGATTGCCGCAGCGGTAACAGCGCCTGCAGTGACCTTAAGTGCCCAAACGCTTGACGAGCTTTTGGCTTTCTTGGGTAGCTTAGAAGATCCGATTGCAAAGGCGGGGGGTGCCATGGGTATTCCCGCGCACGTGCCCTCAGGGCTGGCGATTGATCGTTAAGTTTACTGCGCTGATATTGTAGAAAATTTGCGAATAGCCACTTCAACCAATAATGAACTTGCCGCAATATAAAGGGCTATCGCGCCCATTTGCGCTGGGAAATTCACGCCGTGGTCAATAAGCCAACCTGAAATCGCAGGCCCGAGGGCCGAGCCAAAAACCATCAAAGCGGCCGCTGTCGCTTTGATGGAGCCAAGATAACGAGTGCCGAAAAACTCGGCCCAAAAAGCCATGGGAACCGTCGCTTGCGCTCCCGAGGTGAGCCCCATTAAAATTATCATGGGTGCTGCAAAAATCAATGTCTCAACACTTCCAAATACAAGGAAAAATAGACCCAAGGGCAGTTGATAAAGCGCCATGAGACGCGCAGTTCCAAAACGATCAACCGCCGCCCCCGATAAAAGAACCGCCGCGATCGACGCTGCCGTGTAAATTGGAAACAGGGCCACAAGGGCAAGATGCGTCCAACCCTTAACCTCGGCTATGTGGGCCTGTTGGAAGAAAAAAGCTGTATTGAAGGCAGGCGGGCCGAGCAACAGTGGCACAACCATCCAAAACAGCGGGGTGCGTAATGCTTGAGCCCGTGTCCAATGGCGCCCTTGCATACCTGCAGAATGTTCAGCCTCGCTCATGGCTTGGGGTCGGCGTTCAGCAGCCAAAAGCTGCATCAAAATTGGAATGGACAAAAATAAAATAGTCGCAGCCACCAACCATAGAAACTGCCACGCCATCAAGGATTTTAGACCGACAAAGACCAAGGGCAAGACGGCCTCACCTATTGAAAACCCAAGCGCAGCAATCGCCAATGCCCGCCCGCGTGAGCGCACAAACCAGCGCGCCATCGCCACCGAAGACAGGTGACTTGTCATGCCCTGCCCAAAGAAGCGCAAAAGGAAAATAACCAAAGGCACCAAAAACGCCAAAGGGTTAAGCGACATAAAGATGCACGCCCCCGCAAGCCCAAGAAGCACAATCATTCCCAAACGGCGGGCGCGCAAACGATCTGTGAGGCCCCCCGCCCAAATCATAACCACCGCCGAAGCCGTCGTGGCTAAAGCATAGCTTATGCCCCATTGCGCGTAGCTTAGGCCAAACGTTTCTCGAATTTCAGGTCCGAACAGCGAAATAAAGAAGGTTTGCCCAAAGCCTGACAAAAAAGCCAAAAGCATACCTGCGGCCAAAAACCGAATGTTCGTACGCAAAAATGTGAAAAAAGACATGATGTTCATTGGCCATATTGGGGCGGCGGGTTTTAGGCACCTTTTAAAGGACAGCGTTACGTCATGTTATGTGGCTGGTCTAGCGCTATTATGGCACAGGGTACCTGTCGTGGCCTGCGCGGCGCATAGCGCCAGTTAATAAATTAAAATCGAACTGCCGTTTCATCATTAATTGCACAAATACAACATTTTGTGGTTTTAACGGATTTTTGAGAACATATTAACAAAACCATGTAAGCCATTGTCTGAACTATTTTAATTGAATTTTAATTTGATTTTATGTAAGTTATCCACAACAATAAAAAAACATCGAGGTTAAAATGGGCGAAGCATTCTACCTATCCGATATGCGGATATTTCCGGTTTCTCAGCTGGGCGCAAAAGGAAAATGGCGTACAGAAGCAATGCGTACACTGTCCGAACCATTTTTCGTTTGGTTTAAAAGAGGCCAAGGCCGTATCACGATTGGCGGCTCAAGTAGCAATTATTCAATGAATAATGCCTTCTTCATTCCGGCGGGAACGATGCACGGGTTCGACGTCAACCTCAATGTATTTGGCACAGCGCTCTTCATGGGTCGTAATTGCAAAGCAGTTTTACCCGAACAGCCGCTACATTTGCGGGTGCGCGACGGGATCCACCAAACCGAAATGACGTTCCTGCTAGAAAATATCCAGCGAGAAATCTTTAACACTAATGTGGGATCCGACCGTGCGGCGTCCGCTTATGTTGATCTATTGAGCGTTTTTATGCAGCGACAAGCCACCCATTCTAGTGTGGCCCAGTCATCACCAAAATCTTCCCGTGAAATTGTAGAAGCCTTTACAAAGCTAATCGAAAACGAATTTAGAAATGGCTTTAATGTCTCAGACTTTGCGCAAAAATTAGGCATGACCCCGACACATTTAACAAGATCATGCAAGATCGCCTGCGGCAAAAGCGCGCTTCAAATTTTGCAAGACCGAAAAATGTTTGAGGCATGTAAATTACTTACTGAGACACAAGTTCCAATTGGTGATATTTCTCAAAGCCTAGGATTTGTTAGTCCCGCTTATTTCAGCCGTGCCTTTGCACAAATAACTGGAAAAAACCCGACAGACTTTCGAAAATTGAACTGAAGATTGGTTGCACACAGATGATGGCACCCTATAATTAAAAGAAAGAGGGACATCATGGATTTAGGAATTTCCGGGAAACGAGCGCTGGTCTGTGCCGCTAGCAAAGGTTTAGGAAAGGGCTGCGCTTGGGCTTTGGCCGAAGCTGGGGTTGATTTGGTAATCAACGCCCGCGGCTCCGATGTACTGAAAGAAACCGCGCGTGAAATAAGCGGCCGCTTTGGTGTAAAAGTAAATTATGTGGCGGCTGACATCACAAGCCCCACGGGGCGGGCGGCTGTGCTAGAGGTGGCCTCAGATATTGACATTTTGGTCACCAATGCGGGCGGGCCACCCCCGGGAGTTTGGTCAGACTGGAGCCGCGACGACTTTATTGCAGCCCTTGACGCCAATATGCTGAGCCCAATCGCGTTGATGCAGGCCCTCATGCCTGCGATGATCACCAAAGGCTGGGGGCGGGTCGTGAATATCACATCGCAATCGGTCAAAGCACCCATTTCACAGCTGGGCCTGTCCAACGCGGCGCGCGCGGGTCTGACGGGCTTTGTCGCTGGAACATCACGGCAAGTGGCTCCACACGGGGTGAATATCAACAACCTACTGCCAGGCATTCATGCTACGGATCGCGCTGATATGTTGGACCAAGCCATCGTCGTTCAACGCGGCATCACCCTAGACGAGGCACGGGCTCAAAGGGCGGCAACCATTCCCGCGCGCCGCTATGGCACTGCTGCTGACTTTGGCGCTGCTTGTGCCTTTTTGTGCAGCCAACAGGCGGCTTTCATCGTGGGGCAAAATATCGTCCTTGACGGCGGCGCGGCCAATATCACCATTTAAGCCAAATCGCTCAAAGTGCAATTGTACTTGGGGTCAGTGAAAAAAATCTATAAGGCAGCTGCCAGAGGCCCTGCACCCAAACCAAAGGCATATCCATGGCAAATAAGCTTGACCAACTGCGTAAAATGACCGTCGTTGTCGCCGATACCGGTGATTTAGGGGCGGTCGCGCGACATAAACCAGAAGATTGTACAACCAATCCTTCGATCGTTCTTAAAACCTGCACCAGTCCCGAATTTGTCGATAGCTTTGCACAAGCGGTTGCCGCGGGAAAAGGCAGTGCTGACCCAGTGCGCACGATTGCTACCGATTTAACCATCTCGGTCGGTGCGAAACTTTCCGCTTTGGTTCCTGGGCGGGTGTCAACCGAAGTTGATGCGGAATTATCGTTTAACCTGCAGGCCTCGCTTGCGCGGGCGCATGAGTTAGTTGAGCAATATGCAGCACGCGGCATCGATAAAAGCCGTGTATTGATCAAATTGGCCGCTACATGGGAGGGTATTTGCGCCGCTCGCCAGCTTGAGCGCGACGGGATAAATTGCAATCTAACGCTGATTTTCAGCTTTGCCCAAGCGGCTGCCTGTGCCGATGCAGGCGTTTTCCTGATTTCGCCCTTTGTAGGCCGGATTACTGACTGGCATGCAAAATCGACGGGACAAACTTATTCACCAGAAACGGATCCAGGCGTTTTATCGGTAAAACGGATTTATGAGCATTACAAATCCAACAATATCAACACCATCGTTATGGGCGCGTCTTTCCGTAATATCGGCCAGATCGAGGCCTTGGCAGGTTGTGATCGCCTGACCATCTCACCCGCCCTTCTGCAAGAGCTTGACGATGCAACGGGCACATTACCGCGCGCTTTATCGCCGGAAAGTCAAGCCGAAGGGTCTCACCACGCGCTAAGTGAAGCGGGCTTTCGCTGGGATATGAACGAAGATCCAATGGCCACCGAAAAAATGGCCGAAGGCATTCGGAACTTTCATGCCGATACGCTCAAACTTTATAAATTGATCTCTGACGCGCTTTAACCGCGGGATTTTAGACTGATTCGGCTACAGGGCCGTGCCAACCGTTAGTCTTTTTAGCTAGTGCGAAACCTTGCCATAAATCTGGGGCAAGGTTTCGTTTTTTAAACCTGACATGCTACCGCACGCCAAACTTTAGCTCATTCTATTTTTTGATAGATTTCAGAGTGCTGTGTCCAATTGGTAAAATAATTTACAATATATTACAAATCTTGTCGAAAAATTTACAAAAAAAATCTTATAATATAGCGTGTTAGTTAAAAATTTTCTTCCCATGAGCTGTAAATTAAGCCTATGGTGCGAGGTCATCGCTGCCTAAGACGATCCATACCCAGAGAATCTTGATTGCGGTGCATAACGAAAGGGAGGAATATAATGTCCACATCTAACTTTACACGTCGTGGTGTGCTTAAAACTGGGGCCATCGCTGGCGCTGGCTTAGCAACACCGACGTTTTTCACAGCAGGCTCTGCGTCTGCGTTCACAAATGATCCAACAGGCTCAAGCGTAACATTTGGTTTTAACGTGCCGCAAACAGGCCCCTATGCTGACGAAGGCATGGACGAGCTGCGCGCCTTTGAACTTGCTGTTGAGCATCTGAACGGCGAAGGCGACGGCGGTATGCTGAACACCTTCTCGTCCAACGCTTTGGGCGGCAACGGCATTTTGGGTAAAAAAGTGGCTTTCGTCACCGGCGACACCCAAACGAAATCAGACGCAGCGCGCGCTTCTGCGCAGTCGATGATTCAAAAAGATGGCGCGATCATGATTTCGGGCGGTTCGTCTTCGGGCGTGGCCGTTGCGGTTCAGGGTCTGTGCCAAGAAGCAGGCGTGATTTTCATGGCTGGCTTGACACACTCAAACGACACAACTGGCAAAGACCGCAAGAGAAACGGCTTCCGTCATTTCTTTAACGCCTATATGTCAGCTGCCGCTTTGGCACCTGTGTTGAAAAAAGAATATGGCGCAGACCGTAAAGCCTACCACCTGACCGCTGACTATACTTGGGGTTGGACACAACAAGCCTCGATCGCAGCGGCGACCGAAGCGGTGGGTTGGCAAACCGTGAACAACGTTTTGACGCCTTTGGCAGATACAGACTTCTCAGCTTATATCGCGCCTGTATTGAACTCTGGTGCAGATGTATTGGTGTTGAACCATTACGGCGGAAACATGGTCAACTCATTGACACAAGCCGTACAGTTCGGCCTGCGTGACAAAATGGTCAATGGCAAGCAATTTGAAATCGTTGTTCCGCTTTACTCGGAATTGATGGCAAAAGGCGCTGGCAAAAACATTGGTGGCATTTTGGGTTCGACCAACTGGTCTTGGAAGCTGCAAGACGAAGGAACCAAAGCATTTGTTAAATCCTTTGGAACCAAATATGGCTTCCCACCTTCGAATGCGGCGCATACTTGCTATGTTCAAACATTGCTTTACGCTGATGCCGCTGCGCGTGCGGGCTCGTTCAACCCATGCGCCATTGTCGAAGCCCTCGAAGGCTTTGAGTTCGACGGTTTGGGCAACGGTAAAACACTTTACCGTGCTGACGACCACCAATGTTTCAAAGACGTTCTTGTTCAAAAAGGCAACGCAGAAGCTGCCAACGAATATGAACTTCTTGAAATTGTTGAGGTCACGCCTGTTGACCAAGTGACCTATGCCTCTGATCACCCTATGTTTGCGGGTGGTGAATTAGGCGAATGTAACGCTGGCGCATAAGCGAACTAAACTCAGATCTGACCGCAGCAATGCGGTCAGTTTTTTTTTTGCGGCTTTGGCCAAACACTTCCAAATCTAGGGTTTTGAAATGGACGCACTACTTTTACAAATCATGAACGGTCTCGATAAAGGGTCGGCCTATGCGCTGATTGCCCTAGGGCTGACGCTAATTTTTGGAACGTTGGGCGTGGTCAATTTTGCCCATGGCGCCTTGTTTATGATCGGTGCCTTTTGCGCAGTAACAATGCAAAAAATTCTGACCTTAAGTGCCACGACATATGACCCCCTGAAATTGGACTTCCTGGGTAACCCCGCAATGATCAAGACGCCCTATGTAAACACGTGGTTTAGCGAAGACTTTGGGGCCTTGCTGATCGACTGGTCGGTGCCCCTGTCTATTTTATTGGCAATTCCTGTTATGATTGGCCTTGGTTTCATAATGGAACGCGGCTTGATTAAACATTTTTACAAACGCCCCCACGCCGATCAGATATTGGTCACCTTTGGGCTGGCGATTGTCTTGCAAGAAATTATCAAATATTTTTACGGAGCAAACCCCATTCCCATGCCCGCCCCCGAGATGTTCAAGGGCAGTATCGATTTTGGCATGATGATTGGCTTTGATGCCAACCAAGTGATCTATCCTGCTTGGCGTTTGGTTTACTTTTTATTCTCAACCGTAGTGATTGCAGCGGTGTTTGCCTTTTTGCAATTCACCACTTTTGGAATGGTGGTGCGCGCAGGCATGGCGGATCGCGAAACGGTTGGACTTTTGGGCATTGACATAGACAAACGCTTTACCTTGATGTTTGGTATTGCGGCTGCGGTAGCGGGCCTTGCGGGAGTTATGTATACACCGATCAACTCACCCAACTATCATATGGGGATGGACTTTTTGGTTCTGTCTTTCGTGGTGGTGGTTGTGGGAGGCATGGGCTCACTTCCAGGGGCCGTCTTGGCGGGTTTCGCTTTGGGTGTTTTACAAAGCTTCGCATCGATGAATGAGGTTAAGTCCCTGCTCCCAGGGATAGATCAAGTTATCATTTATCTGGTGGCGATTGTGATCTTGCTTACGCGGCCACGTGGCCTAATGGGCCGTAAAGGCGTGATGGAGGAATGAAATGTTCGGTTTGAATTCAAAAGACACAAGGGCATTTCTATTGATAGCCGCGCTTGCGATGCTTGCCCCTATCCTTTTAAATCCTTTTCCAACAGGCTCAGCCTTGGCGCAATTTAATGCGGGCTACCCTGATCTGATGCAACGGTTTGTGATCTTTGGCATCTTTGCGATTGGCTTCAACATTCTATTCGGCCTGACGGGCTATCTGTCGTTTGGGCACGCGGCCTTTTTGGGCGTAGGCTCTTACTCGGCGGTGTGGATGTTCAAGCTTTTGTCGATGAATGTCGTGCCTGCTTTAATCTTGTCTGTGATTGTGGCAGCTTTGTTTTCGATCTTTATTGGCTTTGTGTCTTTGCGCAGATCGGGTATATATTTCTCGATACTGACTTTGGCCTTTGCACAAATGTCTTTCAACTTAGCCTATTCAGTATTTACTCCGATAACCAACGGCGAAACTGGCTTACAGGTCTATAACTCTGACCCACAATATCTTATGGCCGAGGGCGACCCAACAGTGACCCATTTTTTCGGTCTAGAAATGCGCGAGACCTTTACTCTTCAGCTGGGCGGTTGGAGCTTTGACTTCGCCGCGGGCTATTATATGTGCGCGCTTTTGTTACTGGCGGCTTTTTATCTGTCGGTACGAATCTTCCGCTCGCCCTTTGGGTTGACGTTGCGGGCGATCAAATCCAATCAACAACGCGTCAACTACACAGGTCTGAACGCGCGCCCCTATACTTTGGCAGCCTTTGTGATCTCGGGCATGTATGCGGGGCTTGCGGGCGGTCTTTTGGCCTGTATGGATCCTTTGGCTGGGGCCGAACGCATGCAATGGACCGCCTCGGGTGAGGTGGTTTTGATGACCATCTTGGGTGGGGCTGGCACGCTGATTGGGCCAGTTTTAGGTGCCGGTTTTATTAAATATTTTGAAAATATCTTTTCAAAAATCAATGACACGGTGTTGCACCAATGGTTTGCATTTATGCCAGACGGTCTAGAAAATGTGATTGTGACCATCGTGCATCCGTTTATCGGTAAGGGCTGGAACTTGACCTTGGGCTTAATGTTCATGGCTGTTGTGATCTTTTTGCCCGGTGGTTTGGTCGAGGGTGGTCAGCGCATTGGCAAGCTTTTTTCCAAGAGAATCCCGAGCGATGCCGCTAGCGCCGCCGGCCGTCCAAGCGAATAGGAGAAAGAAATGGGTATCCTTGAAGTTAGTGACGTAAATAAACGATTTGGCGGCCTTCAAGCTTTGGGCAATGTGAATTTGAATATAGCCGCCAACACGGTGCATGCGATCATCGGCCCCAATGGGGCGGGTAAGTCAACTTTGCTGAATGTACTGGTCGGAAAACTAATTCCAGATTCTGGTACTGTGCTTTTTGATGGCCACTCGGTCTTGGGCCGCAAACCATATGAGATCAACCAACTCGGCATCAGCCGCGTTTTCCAAACCCCTGAAATTTTTGGCGATTTGACGGTGATGGAAAATGTGATGATCCCTTGTTTCGCTAAACGCGACGGCGCATTTAAAATGCAAGGTCTGGCGTCGATCTTATCACAGTCAGACATTCGCGCGACCGCCGAGATGATCTTAGAAGATGTAAATATGCTTGGGAAAAGCAACATGACGGCCTCATCCTTGTCGCGCGGTGATAAGCGCCGCCTAGAAATGGCCATGTGCCTGGTGCAAGAGCCTAAGCTTTTATTGCTAGATGAGCCCACAGCAGGCATGGCGCGGGCCGACACCAATAATACGATCGACCTTTTGAAAGAAATCAAATCGAAGCGCGACATCACAATGGTGATCATTGAACACGATATGCACGTGGTATTCAGTTTGGCCGAGCGCATCACCGTCTTAGCCCAAGGCACGCCTTTGGTCGAAGATACACCCGACAATATCAAAGGCCATCCCAAAGTACGCGAAGCCTATTTGGGCGAGGCGCAGGTCTAACCACCTGCCACCCCATCTGCCCAATCGGCAAGGAGAAGAAGATGAATGTTCCTTTTAACAAAAACCCCAATAATGCCACGACGGATAAGAAATTCCTGAGCGTCTGGGATATTCAGGCCTATTACGGCGAAAGTTATATCGTCCAAGGTGTGAGTTTTGACATTAACGAAGGCGAAATCCTAGCCCTTTTGGGGCGTAATGGGGCAGGAAAAACCTCGACCTTACGGGCGATTGCGCGTTTAGATAATCCTGCGCTGCGCCACGGAGAAATTTGGCTGGAGAACAAGCCATTACATCTCATGCGCGCACACGAGGCCTCAGCGGCTGGGATTGCCTTAGTGCCCGAAGATAGGCGCATCATAGCCGGCCTAACCGTCGAGGAAAACCTACAACTGGCCCAGATTGCCCCACCCATTGGGTGGTCACTTGAACGTATTTATACGCTCTTTCCCCGTTTAGCCGAACGGCGCAAGCAAGACGGCGTAACCCTTTCAGGCGGCGAGCAGCAAATGCTGGCGATCGCCCGCGCACTCGCCCGCGACATTAAGGTTTTGCTTTTGGACGAGCCTTATGAAGGTTTAGCCCCCGTGATCGTGCAAGAAATCACAAAAACCCTGAATGTCATTCGTGACCAAGGGATCACCACGATCATCGTGGAACAAAATGCCGTGGCGGCGCTCAAATTAGCTGACCGTGCGGTTATTTTAGACACGGGCACTATAGTCTATGATGGTTCCGCACGGGAAGTATTGGAAAATGAACAGCTACGGGCCGAATATTTGGCGATTTAAAGCCCGTTAACATCGTTTAAAAATATGCCCCTCCCGTAGTGGGGAGCTTTCATATTAGCATAACAGGACCGCGTTATTTTTCGGCATACCATTGCATACCGCACTTTCCTTTTGCTTTAATTTGCTATAGAGCGTCTTTCAAGAGATGCCTTATAAAGTCGAAGTCTTGAATGATGCCTCATGGCGCAAAAATAGCCTCAAAGAAAGCAATGGTCACAGCAATGAACCCCGATATCATTTACACAATCGTCGACGAAGCCCCCGAACTTGCCAGCGCTTCGCTTTTACCCATCATCCGCTCTTTCGCGAGTGCGGCTCAAATTACAATTGAACAAAGGGACATCTCACTAGCTGGCCGCGTGCTAGCTACATTTCCTGAAGTTCTGACAGCGGAGCAACGCCAAGCAGACGATTTAGCGATTTTAGGAGATTTGGTTAAGTCGCCAAATGTCAATGTGATTAAGCTGCCAAATATTTCAGCCTCAATCCCGCAGCTTAAAGCCACAATCGCTGAGTTGCAGGCACAAGGCTATGCGGTGCCAGACTATCCAGATATGGCCACCGACGCCGCCCAAAAAGCCATTCAAGCCAAATATGACGCGATTAAAGGCAGCGCAGTTAACCCCGTATTGCGTGAAGGTAACTCAGACCGCCGCGTGGCCAAAGCGGTAAAAAGCTATGCGATGAAAAATCCCCACTCAATGGGCACATGGCACGCAAATTCAAAAACCCACGTCAGCTCAATGGCGGGAAATGACTTCTTTGCCAATGAAACCTCTATCACAATCTCGCCAGCCCAGGCTGGCGAAGCGAAGATTGAGTTCACAGCCGCAGACGGTTCCGTCACAGTTATGAAACAAGGGTTAAAGTTGCAATCTGGCACCGTAGTTGATGCCACATTCATTTCGGTTGCCGCCCTGCGCGACTTTTATCGCGCCGAGATTAAAGACGCCAAAACCAAGGGGATTTTGTTTTCCTTGCACCTGAAAGCCACTATGATGAAAGTGTCTGATCCTATGATCTTTGGTCATGCGGTTTCGGTCTTGTTGGAAGATTTTGCCGCCCAAAACTCTGAAGTTTTGACGAAATTGGGCTATAAGCCCAATCTTGGCCTGATCGACTTGGAAGAGCGTATCGACACCCTGCCCACAGAACAAGCAGTAGGGCTACGCAAAGCCCTAAAAGATCATATGGCGAACCAGCCTGAACTGTACATGGTCAATTCCGACAAAGGCATCACCAATTTGCACGTCTCGTCCGATGTAATCGTTGACGCGTCAATGCCGGCAATCATTCGTGCAGGCGGCAAGGGTTGGGGCCCAGACGGCAAGGAACAAGATTGTAAATGCGTTATTCCTGACAATTGCTATGCCTCCGTCTATGATGAAACGATTGCCTATTTCAAAGAAACTGGCGCGCTTGATCCAACGTCCTGCGGGGCCGTCTCAAATGTTGGCCTTATGGCGCAAAAGGCCGAAGAATATGGCTCGCATCCGACCACTTTCGAAGCGCCGTCCGCTGGTGTCATGCGCTATATTACCGCCAACGGTGATATAGCTCACAGCCACACGCTGGCTATGGGAGACATCTGGCGCTCATCCAGCGCCAATCAAGCGCCAATCGAAGACTGGGTCAAACTGGGAATTGAGCGCGTGAAAGCCACCAACGCCCCCGCCGTCTTTTGGCTAAATGAGGATCGCGCGCATGATCGCGAAGTCATCGCATATGTCCACAAAGTTTTGGCGCGAGAAGGGGCCGACAAGCTGGGCATCCATATTCTCCCCCCCCGCCAAGCTACCCGCTTTACCTTTGAAACCATGCGAACGGGACAAGATGTGATTTCTATCACGGGGAACGTACTGCGCGATTACTTGACCGACCTGTTCCCAATTCTCGAGTTGGGCACGTCTGCTAAAATGTTATCTGTCGTAAAATTAATGAATGGTGGCGGCATGTTTGAAACAGGTGCAGGCGGCACTGCACCAAAACATGTTCAGCAGTTAGTTGAGGAAGGGCACTTTAGATGGGACTCACTTGGCGAATTTTGTGCTTTGGGAGAATCGCTTAGCTTTATCGCCATTAAAAAAGATAATTCAAAAGCAGCTGTTTTGGCTGAGGGCGTAAATTACGCCACCCAAAACATCTTAGATAAAGGCCACTCCCCCAAAGGGCGTGTGGGCCAAACAGACTTGCGAGACACGCATTTCTTCTTTGCGCTTTACTGGGCCGAGTTTTTGGCTAACCAAAGCCAAGATGCGGAAATGGCGGCCCATTTCAAACCCATCTCACAGGCATTAAATGAAAATAAAGACAAAATCCAAGCCGAACTTGCGACCCTTCAGGGCAAGGCATCGGATTTGGGCGGATATTACCACACCAATGCCGCCAAAACTGAAGCCGTTATGCGCCCAAGTGCAACCCTAAACGCCATCATTGGCTAGGCTTACTGCTCATTGACGAAAAAGGCCCACGACAAATGCTTGTCTTGGGCCTTTTATATTTGGAATGGAAAGAAAAAAGGGATGGCCACACTCATCACCAAGGCCATGATAATGTTCAAGGGTAGGCCAAAGCGCATGAAATCGGCAAACTCATAGCCGCCTGGCCCATAGACTAATGTGTTGGTTTGATAACCAATTGGCGTCGCAAAACTCGCCGACGCGCCCATCATCACTGCCACCACCAAGGGCCGCGGATCGATCCCAACGCTTTGTGCAAGACCAATGACCACGGGGGTCATCATCACGGCGACGGCATTGTTGGAGACCAGTTCGGTGAAGAATGAGGTCATGGCGTAAACTATCAAAATCACCAAAAACGGTGGCATTTCGGCCAGTTTTGGGGCGATGAGAGTGGCAAAATGTGACACCGCGCCCGAATGTTCTAACCCCAAACCCACAGCCAACATCCCAAAAATCATCGCAAGTAACCGCCCGTCAATAAAGCCAAAGGCTTCGTCGGCATCAATGCAACCCGTGATCAAAATCAATACCACCCCCAACAGCGCCAAAATAGAGATCGGGGCGACATTAAGGGCCGACAGCCCAACGATGGCTACCAAACAGGCAATGACGATTGGCGCGTGCCCACGCCGATAGGCGCGCTGCGATGGGGCCGAGATGTCGCCCATCTCCATATCTGCAGCCAGCCGTTGAATATCTTGCGCGGCACCCTCAAGCAGCAATGTATCGCCCACTTGTACCACCAAATCATCTAATTGGCGGCCGATATTTTGACTACGCCGGTGCACCGCCAAAGGATAGACCCCATATCGCCTGCGCAATCGCATCGCCCCAAGCGAGCGCCCGACCATGCGACAACCCGGTGTGATCAACGCTTCGACCGTTTCGGTTTGCACCGAGGCCAGCTGCTCAAACAAATGCAAATCTTTATTGGTTTGCAGGGACAAAACCTCGGCCATCGGGGTGCGCACGACCACGCGGTCGCCCACCTGCAACACCACATCTTGCAAAGCGCGCCTCAAACTGGCGTCACCGCGCAAAACATCAATTACCCGCAACGAATCGCGTTTAAAAATATCAACATCCAGCACCGGTTGGCCGATCAGACTAGACTCCTCGGACAGGGCTACTTCCGTGAAAAACTTCATGGATGAACGGTTCGACAGCATCATCCCCATTGAGGTACGCTCAGGCAAAAACCGCCGCGCAAACAGCGCCAGATAGATTGTGCCCACTCCTGCCATCACCATACCAACGGGGGCCATTTCGAAAATACCAAAGGGAGCCATGCCTTTGCTTTGCCCGATCCCATCAACCAAAATATTGGTTGATGTACCTATCAATGTCATCGTGCCGCCGAAAATCGTTAGATAACTGAGCGGGATCAACATTTTTGAAGGGGGCAGATCAAGTTTTCTGCAAAGTTGGATGAACACAGGGATCATCACCACCACGATGGGCGTATTATTCATAAAGGCCGACATGGCCAAAATGACCAAAGATAGGCAAATCAGCGTCATCAGGGGCCTCGCCACCAAATGGCGCAGAGCCAGTTGAGTGACCCAGTCCAAAGCCCCCGTACGCACCAGCCCGCCCACAATAATAAACATCGCAGCAATCGTCCAAGGCGCTGGGTTGGCCAGCACACTCAGTACTTGATCTTGGGGCAAAATTCCCAAAAGCACCATCGCCGCTGCACCGCACATGGCCGTGACTTCAACGGGGAATATCTCGCGCAAGAATAAGAAAAACATTCCTGCAACGATTAAAACCGCCAAGATCTCTTGCGTGCCTTGGTCAAAGGTAAAACCTAACATGTAACTTAATCCCCTAAGGCCGCCTTTAAAACCCGATCAGGGCGAAAGGGCAATCGGCGCAGTCTTAATCCAGTTGCATCAAAAAGCGCATTTGCGATTGCCGCGATGGCGGGCCCGGGTGTGGCTTCACCCGCCCCCACGGATGGCGCATCGCTTGGCTCTAATAGCACCAGTTTCATTTCAGGGATATTGTCAAATCGAATGACGGGATAAGAATCCCAATCTTGGCTTAAAAGCCCCTGCGCAGACCAGCTGACTTCTTCGTAAAGTGCCCAGCTGGCCCCTTGCAAAAAGCCGCCCTCTAATTGGGCGGCCAGACCGTCGCGGTCAATGATGCGGCCTGCATCCGCCACGATGATCACGTCTTTTAGCAAAATTTGCCCATCTTCGCGGAGATCTATATCCACCGAAATCGCGGTGCGGGTCATTTTGTTTTTATATTGCCCAAAGGCCACGCCGCGTCCAGGCATTTGCCCCGATGGTGCTGATCTTGTTGCAAGTTCGGCTTGTAGTGCGTCAAGGACGGCAAGCGATCTTAGATCGCGCAGCTGGGCGCGGCGAAACGCAAGCGGATCTACACCTTGATCGCGGGCCACCTCATCCATCAGGCTTTCAATGGCAAACATATTCGCGCCTCCACCCAAACAGCGCACAGCAGAGGTGCGCAGCGGCAAATCCTGCACCAGATTTTTAACAATGATCTTTTGCCCAATCTGATAGATCGGGTCGATATTGCGGTGCATGCCCCCTTGCGGGTTCATGTTCAGCAAAGGCACATAGGGTGCCAGCGGATCTGCTCGCAAACGGTTGGCCAAAAGCCGCGCGGGACCACCTTGCGCCCCGTCGGGCCTTGGGCGACCGCGGTGCGTGTCGGAATAGACTTGGGCGTGAAAATCACTGATCTTTTGATCAGGGCCAAGCGCCATGCCAAGTTCAACCACCATGGCCGAGCCAAAGGGTTCCCACTGCTGTTCGTCTTGGCGGGTCCATTTGAGCAAAATCGGCACGTTCGGACAATGTTTCGCAATCAGGGCTGCATCCATCGCCGCATCATCGGCCCCATTATGCCCATAACAACCTGAGCTTGGAACATGGGTGATTTGGACCTGTTCCAACGCCAGCCCAAGACTTTGCGCGATCGAGGCGCGCAGCGGATAGATCCCCTGCGAATGGCTACAAAGCTTAAGCCCCATTTGCGACCAATGCGCGAAGGCCGCTGAAGGGGCCAAAGACCCGTGCGCCAAATAGGGTTTTTCAAAACGCGCCCGGTAGGGAAGGTCTTTCAGCGCGACCAGCGGCGCTTTTGGATCAGGCGTTCCGTCAATCACGCGAATTTTTTTCGCCTTATTTTCGGTGAGGCTTTCAAAAATATCTTTTATTTCAAGTGTTTTATCGCTGACCCATGTGCAAGCGCGGGCCACCCGTTTGGCAGCGGTTTCCACAGCCCATTCATCAGGGCTAACAACCGCCAAAAACGATCCATCACGAACGACCTGTACTTTTTCTTCGGCCATTTTGGCTAAGATCTGTAGTTCGATAGCGTCCAGGCGCGCATGCGAGTGAGGTGGGCGCACAAGGCGGGCGTGCTGCATATTGGGCACATCAATGTCTGGCAAATAGCAAAAACGGCCGCGCACCATCTGATCGAGATCGCGCATAAAGGGTGATGCTGCACCGTCATCGCGCGGCAAAAATGCCGCCGCCCCGTCAATCGGAAGCTGCGGATCCAGTTCAGTGATCAGGTCTAAAATATCAATCTTTCGCGTGCCATCGGGGCTGCAAAATTGCCCATTTTGCAACGCCCAAAGCGCGCCATTTTGGGGAAGGAGCGCACGGGCCGCTTGGCGCAAGGTGGCCGCCGCTTGGCGGATCACCGCGCCAGTGTCCTCAATGGACTTACTGCCCGAGGTAATCCCTTCATCGGGTGCGCGGTCGGTTTGCACAGGGGCAACACTCATCAAAGCGGTGTTGAGCGTCAACTCTTCTTGTACAATCAACATCAAAGCCGTGGAAATTCTTTGGCCAATATCAACCTTACCGCTGATGATAGTGATTTGACCATCGCTGACCCACAGCCAAGCGCCAACCTTGTGTGTAGCCAGACAGGTCATGAGTGCGCCACAACCTGTTGCACGGCCCGCAAGACCCGCGGATGGGACCCGCACCGGCAAAGATGCCCCTTTAACCCATCTTTGATCTTGGCTTGATCGGCTTGCGGATCTTGGCTTAACAGTCCCGTCACAGCCACCACCAACCCCGAGGTGCAATAGCCGCATTGCGCCGCCGTTTGGTCTAGAAAGGCCGCTTGCACTTTTTGCCCAAGGGGCAAGGCCTCGACCCCTTCGATCGTGACGATTTCTTGCCCTACAAAATCGGCGGCAAGGGCGGCGCAGCTTAGCTGCACCTTGCCCCCAACCAATACCGCGCATGCCCCGCATTGCTCGAGTCCGCAGCCTAATTTGGTGCCTTTAAGCTTAAGGTGATTGCGCAATATATAAAGCAAAGGCGTATCATCCGCGCAATCGATCTGATGGGTTTGGCCATTGACGCGCAGCGCCATCCTCATGGGTCCAGCCTTTCCCAGGTGATATCAACTGGGACATCCGCCGCGCGAAACAGATTTAGGACGGGGCATCGATATTCCACATTTTGGATTAATTTTTCAAACCGTTCGGAGTTTTCCAAACTATGCACCCGAATGCGCAGCTTTACCCAGTTAAAATAGGGCCGCACCCCAACCACGCCGCGCGATCCGCGTTGGTCAACTTCGCCGTCAGCGTCCATATCAACCGCGCTATAGGCAAAGCCCATCGCTTCAGCACAGCGGTTGATAATCACCCCTTCACACCCAATCAGCGCACTAAGTGCCATTTCCAGTGGGGTTGGACCCGTGTTGGTTTCTTTTTCGTCGGAAACCACAATATGATCACGCACCATCATCACAGTGCGCGGCGTGGCCATGTTTTTCCCTGAGACGCGGCGAATACCCAAGGTCTTGATCTTTGGATCCACCGAAGGAGGCAAAAGATCGTCGCTCATGCTCACAACTCCATGGACAAAATATCAAGCCCATCATTACGGTCGAGCAGATAGATCAGCCCCCTATCATCGACATCGACATCATTGGATTGCGCCGCCGTCCCCAAAACATTCAACGGTGGAATATAATGGGCGACTTCAACTGGCATATGGGGGTCGGCCAGATCCAAGACCCGCAAGCCACCGGCAAACCATGTGGCATAGACCAAAGTCGTGTCCAGTTTTTCACGAAACTGATGCCCGCCAAAGCGCACGCCAGGTTCACCCACCCAAGGGCTTGCGCGTTCGGTTAGGTCCCATGCAGAAATGGCTTTGATGTCCGACAAATCGGTCACATCTAACACCCACATAAACCCATGCAAACGGCCTGGTTTATGGTCATGCTCTTCATCAATCGCCATAGCGTAGCGCCGCCCGTTGATGGTTTTTTCAAATGGCATAACGGTGTGGGTCGGCTCCGGAATGGCCGCAGGCCAGGCATATTCTCCCAAGACCTTAGGGGCCACACCGCTGGCGATATCGCTTGCATCCAACACTTTAAACCCCGCCTGCCAGACGGCCGCCCAAAGTTCTGATCCCACGCGCATTGCGTGGTGCAAACGGTGACTATAACCCGGCCATATTGGCACTTCGCCCGCGGCCAAATGTTGGCCCTTCATGTGCCAGCGGTTCACCTCGCGGGGATTTTCGGGGTCAGACAGGTCATAGACCATCAAAATATTGCCGATATAGCCCGGCATCTCGGTTGAGATATAGGCAAAATCTTTATCCATATCGAAACGATGCACCCCAAAACCATCTGTCTTGATATAGGATAGCAAACGCGGCTTTTCCTTGTTTGAAATATCCCAAACTCGAAAACCACCGCCATCATAGCCGCGCTCTTGAGCTTCTTGCAAAATGGAAATGTCGCTTTCTTTGACTGACAGTTCTTTTGCGATGGCGCTATCGCTTAGGCCTTTGGCGCGCAAGGCGGGGATTTTATCACCCTTACGCAAAAAATGCCGGCCTGCCATTTCAACGTTTGTGATCATAATATCGCCTTGCACCCGAACCTTGTGGGTGTGGGAATAGGCATCAGGCGGGGCTATGTGGCAAATTTTCTTGGGGTCTTTGGGGTTGGAAATATCGATGATAGATGTTCCATGAGGCGCATCCATATGGCCGATATATGCATAATCCCCTTGTGTGACCACTTGGCCTCCGCCCGCAATATCAAGATGTCCAATACGTTTGATATTGCGTTCAAGCTGATATTCTACTTCGCGCTTCATTATGTCACCTTCGCTTTGCGTTTACGGCGATATTCAAGAAAGGGAGGCAAGGCCAAAGACAGGACCAAGCAAAGCCACAGAATATTTCCAATGGTGGATGAAAACAAAATTGACACGTCCCCTTCTGATTTTTTAAGCGACCAAAGAAAGTATTTCTCAAGTAAGGGGCCCAAGATAACCCCAATCAAAATGGCCGCCACATGATAGCCCGTGCGCCGCGCAATATACCCTAAGACCCCAAAGCCCAAAGCCAAATACATGTCGAAAATATATTCCCGTGGCACAAAGGCCCCGACAAGCGTGAAGGAAATAATCATCGGTGCCAGATAGATGGTGGGAATAGTGGTCACGCGGCTCATATAGCGGCTTAGGGGCAAAATCGTGAAGAACATAAAGATGTAAGACACGGCCATCGCCATAAACATGCCGTAACCAATTTTAGGCTGATTTTCGAACAAAGAGGGGCCAAAGCTGACCCCATGATACTGCATGACAACAAGCATAATCGCTGCCGTCGCACCACCTGGAATGCCCAAAACCAGTAATGGCACCAAAGTCCCAGATGTCACACCATTATTGGCGCTTTCAGGAGCGATCAGCCCTTCGGGGTGCCCCGTACCATAAAGCTCGGGCGTTTTTGAGAAAGAGCGCGACTGTTGATAGGCCACGAAACTAGCTATCGAGGCACCAGCGCCAGGAATAACACCAATGACAAGACCGATAATGCTGGTCCAAACAATATGCCACCACCGTTGAAAGGCGATATGCGCTCCTTCAAAGGTTGCAGCCCAGCTGGGTTTGGCCATCGTCGCTTGGGCAGCTTTGGTGATGATCATCTTTTTCTCAATGATGACGAAGGCCTCGGATACGGCGAAAAGTCCGACCAAAGCCGGGATCAGCGGCACGCCGTCATAAAGCTCAAGCAGGCCGAAAGTGCCCCTTGGGGTCGCATAAATCACATCGGTGCCAATGCAACCTAAGATCAGCCCCAAAAAGCCCGCAATAAGACCTTTAAGCATATCTTCCGCCGCAATCGACGCTATTAATGAAATGCCAAACAGCATCACAACGATCATTTCCACCGAATGCATATAAAAACCAACCCGTGCCAAAATCGGCATAGCGGCCAAGGCGATAATGGTAGTCAAAAGCCCCCCCAAAGATGAAGCGACAAAGGTCATGGCCAAAGCCTGCTGGCCGCGGCCCTGTTGCGTCATGGGATAACCGTCAAGCGGCGTTGCAGCAGCACCCGCAGTGCCCGGAATATTCACCAAAATCGCAGGGATGCCCGCGCCCATGCGGGCCGAACAGTAAAGGGAAACCATAAAGACCAAACCCATTTCAAGATCCATAGAAAGGGTCAGGGGCATCAGAATGATAATTGTATTTGCGGCACTGAACCCTGGCACGCCGCCAACGATAAGGCCTAAAAAAATAGTGGGGATAATTACCCACCAATAAGAGAGCGTATCTAAAAATACCTCCCCAAGAATGAGCGCTGTATCACCCATGTTAAAGCAGCTCCTTCATTGTTGTTTCAAACCAGCCCATAGGAAAATGCGTGTCAAAGGCCCAAATAAAGACCACCCAACCGCCAAGTGCCATCAAAGCTGAAATAACCAAAATCAAACTGGGTCTTTTGCCTTTTCCCAACACCAACATGCTGGCGGCCAAGAACAAGAAAGTGGTCAACGTAAAGCCTAAATCTTCAATGAAATAGCAATAGCCAATCGTCAAAAGCGCCAATCCGACGCGGCCGCCTGTGATGTCTTCTTTTGAGAAAACCTTGCCAAACCCTAGGCTGGCCTTTCCTCGTTTCACCAAAAGACCGGTCTTCAGAAAGAACAACCCACAAGCAGACATTAAAACAGTCGCAATCAAATAAGCCGATACTTTCGCAGTCCAAGGCGAATGCCAAATGGTTGAGAGAAAATAGAGTGTAAAAATAACCGCGAAGGCTGGGATCAAAAGTTCTTCGCCCATCAGGCGATGTGACTTTTCATTCTTATTATTCATGACCGTGTCCATATAAAGAGGAAATAAGGGCCAACCCCAAACTGGGGCTGGCCCAAAAATTTAAGCGCCTGTCAAAAGAGACTTGTATTTCTCACCCAGCGTCAACATCGCGGATTTGAACTTTTCGCATTCCTCGACGCCTGCATAACTTAAATACTCGGGGCGGCCTTTTGATTTCACATAGGCTTCAAGCAGGCGTGGATCGTCAAATGCCTGTTTAAAGGTGCGCGTCAAAACTTCAAAACGCTCTGGAAAATCTTCGACGGCCTTACGATGAATGCCAAAGGCACGCGCCGACAGCATTTCGGGCAAGTCCATCCCATATGCGTCATTAATGTCTGGCGCATTGTCCAACGCTTCACCAACGCGGTTTTTACCAAAGACGAGCAGCGTTTTCACACTATCTCCCGCCGCAATCACCGAACCCGACGTCAGAACCGAGAAATCAACCTCGCCCGTAACGGCGCCTGCAACGGTACCTTTACCACCCTGCAAAGGAATAAGGTTAAACTCGATCCCCAATTTCTCACCCAAGGCCAAAAGACCGATCGAGGCAGGGTGTGCCATGCGGCTGGTGCCGACGGTCAATTTGCGGTTTTTACTTTCGGCTATGATATCGTCCATTGATTTAAGCGGGCTTTCAGCGCCCACGAACAAACAGCAAGGATCCTTGTCAACTTGACCGAAATAAAGGTAATCATTCACTGGAAAGCTGGGCGCTTGCATGGCCCAGTTCATCACCTCTGGCCCCATATTTCCAAAGATCAAATTATAGCAATTAGGTTCGCTTTTACCCATATAGATTTCATAGCCCACACGGCCAGAAGCGGCTGGATAATAGCTTGGTTCAAACTCAACATTCAAAATATCTTTCCAAACGCCGGTAAAGTCACGGAAATTTCGGTCTGCGCCGCCGCCTTCAGAAGTGGGAATAATCACTTTGATGTTGCCCTCTGGGAACGTCGCCGCTTTCAAAAGGCTTGGCATAGCAAGCGTCATACCGCCTGCTGCGATGCCGGTTCTTAGAAAGTTCCGGCGTCCAAATTTCATATCTTTATGCATGTCTTCCTCCACTGGTTTTGCGCTTTTATAATTTGCTAACTCGCGCATCGTTAGCAATTTGGTATATTTGCCACTTTTTGGCCTTTTATCCCCCCATAACAGACGGGTGAAACAGTTCACTTGGTGCGACTTGTCGTGCAGACAGGTGCTGCTGCATAGAATAACGACAAACCGCTTCGAGTTCGGTTAAGTTGCGTTCATATCCATAAGACCAGTAATCTGGCCCTAAGACACGTATGCTGCGTTCAATCGACGCGCCAAGCCATGGCAGGGTCAAACGATTGGCATTGCCCAGCCAAATATCGCGAAGCCGTGCAACCGCCATATCACGCGACGTCACCAGTGCTTCATAAACCGCTTTGGCTAACCACGGATACTTCTCGCACAGGGATTTTCGCACACCGATCACATGCATGATCGGAAAAAACCCTGTCTTTTTGTGATAATCTTCTTCGGCCTGTTCATAATCAGGAAAAAGCCGCACCAAACGCGGATCACCTGCCAAAAAGGCCTTTGGCGGTTTTGGGGCCAAAAGCCCATCAATCTGCCCGTCCAGCAACAGCTCCTCCAGCGTTTGCCCGGCCGTGATCGGTTCAACCCGCATAGATTTAGGCAAGGCCAACTCAAGCCGCTCGACCCGCACACCTTCGTCTAAGGCCC
>FLOH01000992.1_pt1 | contig 38936 bp, 33 predicted proteins | sample 756751 | NCBI WGS metagenome assembly FLOH01 (sample SAMEA4026879, study PRJEB14308) | marine metagenome | biome: coastal water; material: water | depth 74 m
TCACAGCTTGACCGACCCGTCGATACTTTCACCCGAACTACAAGAACAAGGCGTACACACCCTCACCCTCTTTGCCTTGCACACCCCGCATGAGCTCTTTGCCCGCAGCGCGAATCCGTACACCCCCGAGGAAGCCAGAGCTGCTGTTGTTAAGACTTTGAACTCGGTTCTTGCGGAGCCGATTGAAGACTGTCTGTTCCAAGATGCCAGTGGCAAGATCTGTCTGGAAGTAAATACCACCCTGGATATCGAGCACAGCCTCGGTATTCCGACGGGGAACATTTTCCACACGCCCTTGGATTGGCCGTGGGCAATGAAAAGTGACCAGGTGGGAAAGTGGGGCGTGGAAACCACGCACCCCAGGATTTTCCTGTGTGGCAGTGGTGCAGCCAGAGGCGGAGGCGTCTCCGGGATACCGGGGCACAATGCGGCTCAAGCCATACTGACCGCTTAGGTCGGGTACGACTGCCAGGGGGCACAGTTACACCGGCAGCTTATTGAGAGGTGCTACTTGAGGCTTCACGCAGCAGGGGGAACAGATCGTGTTCCATTGGTGCACCAGCCGGAATCTCAAGATTGAGGCCATCAAAGTTGGGTGAGGTGATCCAGTCTCGTGGCGCGTGAACCATGTCATCGCCCAAGAATCGGAGCGAGAATGCGCGGCGCCGGTTCGGTCCAGGAACACCGTATGAATGGTGGATGGTCAACATGTGAAAAAAGACGGCGTCGCCCGGTTGTAGTTCCCAGCCAAGGATCTGGAAGGCATTCCGATCAGCTTCGATGTTGGGGATTTCGGACATGGCGCCTTCGGGGAACCATTTGGCTTGATTGTCCATAAAGGTTCGTGGGATGAGCCAACCCTTTTTGTGGGAGCCGGCATTGAACTCAAGGGTTGATTCCGGGGCAACCGGGTCAACCGGCGCCCACATGGAACAGTTCAAGTCGCCATCGACGTTGTAATACGGCTGGTCTTGGTGCCATGGGGTTTCCTGCTGGGTGCCTGGTTCTTTGACTAGCAAGTGGTCATGAAAGAGGCGCACGCTCGAACCGCCCATAAGTTGCTGCGCGACGTCAGCGGCCCTGGACTCACATGCAATCTCTCGATATTCATCGATCCGATTCCAGTTGCAAAAATCTTCAACGAAACGACCAGGATCATCGGGCTGGCTAGCAATTTTAAACATCGGCCCTGGACTGGCTAAGTTCTTTTCAATCCCAACTCTGATCATGGCCACCTCATCGGGTGTGAAAAGCCCGCGAACGACAGTTGCACCGAGCTCATTAAATTCAGCTACTTGATGTTGATCCACGTACAAAGTATGCCTGATTTGGGAAGGTTTTATCGGACTCGCTTCGGGGAAGTCGATCCACGCCAGATTACAGAGCTCGACGCTGGAATTCGGGCTTAGCTTTTTGGATAAAGGGCTCACCGGCGACAGCCAGAAGGCGTTGCACCCGGGCGACGGTGACAAGGTCCACTCCGGTTGACCTGGCGCAAGCGCAAACAGTGAAGATGTAAGACACCGGATAATCCCGATAACCGTTAAAGCAGCCTGCAGGCCCCAGGCTATGTCCCTAACAATCTGGCTGGGTCGCGAAATCCGTGCATTCGAGACCAAGAGCTCGATGGACTGTGCGAGTTTCGTGAGGAACCCTGTTGTACACCGCGAGGGACTTGAACCCCCAACCCGCTGATTAAGAGTCAGCTGCTCTGCCAGTTGAGCTAGCGGTGCCTGTTGCGCGCCGAGATTATCACTGGGCACCGGCGCTAGAAACCCGAGGCCACCATTTCTCGGTAGATGATGGCGGAAAACTTTTTTTGGCCCAGAGGATTGGGGTGAAATGAGCCAGAGGTGAAGCCAAAAATGCCCGTGAGGCCAAATATCCAAGACTGCGCACCCGCACAAACGCCGTGCCCGGTAGACCCGGTTCCGGTTTCACTCCACGTGCCCATGATCGGTTTCCACCCGATTTGATTCGTATTAGCGATAGCTTCATTGAGGGAGCCTGCCCCAGTGGCTAGTGGAACGAGTTGCCCCTGGGTGGTTCGGTACATAAAAGGATCCACTGGACTGGGATCGAGGATCGTGTCATGAGCCCACGCGAAGTCTTCTCGAGAGATCGTGAGGTAACTGCAGGTTGATCCAGTTTCGGACCGAGTTGGGTCCGGGTAGGAATTAAGAAAAACTTGCCCGATCGGGCTCAATGACAGACCCGGCAAACTCTGATTCTGCGTCCCTGTGCAGGTTGCGTCGGTAAAACATGTATTTATTAATGAATAACCGGTGGGCAATTCGGCGGTAAGAGCTTGAATCCCGGTCTGAATTGTTGGGTAGGCCGAGAGCGGGAGGGTAGTGGCTCTAGCCAGCGGGCAGTCATTTTGCAGCGCGCACGAAGTGAGAATTGATCCAAAGCCGACGTCGTTACCACCAACGGACATGACAACCGCATCAATATCTCGGCCTTTGACAAGATCATTTACCGCTTCGATTTGAGATTTCATACCCCGAAGCTGTGGACCAAGAATCCCTTTTTGCACGGTTGCGCCGGAGCATGAAACGTCAACCAGAGTCACCGAAGTTTTTTTAGATGCTTGCTCGAGTTGTAGTGCCGCTTGTGCCGGCGCACCATGAACGCTTCGATTGCACTGGTCGTCATCCCAGTACGGATCGAACGAAGAGTTTCGCTTTTTAAGCCAAGCATCTACATTTCGTGGATTACCCTCGCCGGACGCGTACGAGTCGCCCATGACCACCATCAGGTAGTTGGAAATATTCGCCACCATGGATTGGCGCTTGGCCTTAGAGCCAGATCTGACAGTCAGAGTGAAACTATGTAGACCTTCTGGCAGCCGCACGGTGGTGCGGCAGGTTTTCTTCGCCAACTTGGTTGCTTCGGTTCGCTGGATTACTTTTCCACCTCGCTGAATTTTCCACGCGTAAGTGTCGCCTTTTGATTTACATGCGTTGAGAGTGACCGGAAAACCAGAGTCCTCTAAATACCAGGAAAGCGATCCACCAATGAGTCGTTCATTGGGCTGGGCAATAAAGTTTTCGGCGCCGACAAAAGTTGAAGACGGATTGCTGGACATGGCGCCGGATTTTGGCACCCCACCATCGCCATCGATAAATCCATCCTTATTTACATCCTTTGACTGCGGGACCATAGACCAAGAACCTTGTGCAACGGGGGTAGTGGGAGCTTGGGGGTTCGTTGCGTGGGAAACGGCCGACGGTAGCAGCGCAAAAGTCACCGATATCGAAGCGAACAGCGCGAAAGCCTGCCTCATTGCCATGTGAACAGGGTAAGCGACCACCTAATCTTGGGTGAACGGGCAGTGCCGGCAGCCGCGGGTGCAGCAGTAACCGCGATCAACGTGAAAATTGGCGGTCATGACGAAAAGCCCCGTAAACGGATCGAGATATCCCTGTTGGTTGCGGGCACAAGCCTGGTCGTGTTCGGCCATTATTTGTTCGGTTTTTAGGCTATCCGGATCCAGGCGCTCGGGGAGCGGGGTTCCTGGACTGGGCCGCAGCTGCTCGTTCTTCATTAGAGGAGAAAACCGGCGGGGAAAGGGTCATCGGGGGCCAGCATGTGCTGTGAAGTTCCGGTGATCCAGGCCCGACCGGTGATTTCCGGCAGGATCGCAGGTACGCCGGACACCGTTGTTGTGCCGACTGCGCGCCCGGTGAAGTGGGTTCCAATGATTGACTCGTTGATCAGAGGTTCACCGATCGCAAGTTGTCCGCGGGCAACAAGTTGGGCGACACGGGCACTGGTTCCGGTCCCGCACGGTGATCGATCAAACCAGCCTGGATAAATCGCCATTGCGTGCCGAGAATGTTGGGCTGTGCTGTCGGCAGCAACCAATTGCACATGATGGACGTGATTAATCGCCGGATTCTCGGGGTGGATCGGTGGATTGGTGTCATTAATTGCATTCATGATCGAAAGGCCAAGTTCGAGTAGCTCGGGCGCGTGTTCCTTGCCAAACTCTTGGCCGAGTTCACTGAGTTCAACGATTGCATAAAAGTTTCCGCCGTAGACCATGTCGTAGCGCACCGCGCCGATCCCAGGAACCTCGACTATGGCATCAAGCTCGGTGACAAATGACGGTACGTTTTCAATCGTGACTGACTTTGCCCGGGTTCCTTCAACCTGAACGCGTGCAATCACGAGTCCTGCGGGCGTGTCTAGGCGAATTACTGTTTCGGGTTCGGTTACTTCGACCATTCCGGTTTCGACAAGGACCGTTGCCGTTCCAATTGTTCCGTGACCACACATGGGTAGGCAGCCCGAAACTTCAATGTAAACAACACCCCAATCCGCATCCGGACGAGTGGGTGGTTGCAAGATTGAGCCACTCATCGCGCTGTGACCGTGGGGTTCGTACATGAGCCAGGTGCGTAGGTGATCGGCTTCATTCACTATGTACTGGCGGCGTTCCTCCATGGTTGCACCGGGAAGGACTCCGACGCCGCCGACAACGACCCGGGTTGGCATGCCTTCGGTATGTGAATCAACACAATGCCAAATCCTGCTGGTTTCCATAGGTGTCCTTTAATGAATAAAACGACGTGGGCTTAATGCTAGTTCGGCGGGGGTCACTGGCCGGTGCCCGATATAGCGGGAAATCAGATCCGCCGTGCCTAATGAAAGCGCCGTGCCAATCAATCCGTGCCCGGTCGCGAGGTATACCCCGGGCAGATCAGGCACCGGACCAATGTAGGGAGCGCCATCAGCGCTGGCCGGGCGCAGTCCGGTCCAAGGAGATAGTTCGGCAAGGTCCTTGGGGATTAGCGGCAAGTTCAGAACCGTTGCGGCCCGCTCATAGAGTTGACGTACCCGCTTTTCCTTGATGGATCGATCATTGGGATGGGTTAATTCAAATCGCGCGCTCATGCGGAGGTGATCGCCCAAGGGATCGGTTGCGGTTTTTTCGTCAGCAAAAATCATGGGGTGAAGTGAATTCGTTCCCTTGTGCATAGGGACGGTTACCGAGTAGCCTTTTGCCGCGATTAATGGGATTTTGATTCCTAAGAGCTTGCCCACTTCGCGGGACCAGGAACCCGCCGCAATCACAATATTTTCGGCCGTGATCTGCATGCCGCTTGTGGTTGTGAGCAGGTAGCCGCCCTTGGAGGGGGCAATAGCTGTGACGAGTTCGTTTGAGTGGAAAACCAGATCCGGATTGGCGGCTCGAAGTCGTTGCCACAGTTCACGTGGATCAAGCCCGAAGTCTTCACCCAGTTCAACAACGGCCTTTACCCTGGGAGTGAGGCTGGGTTCTTGCTCGAGTGCCTCAGATCTATTGATGAGAAGTGAGCTGATCCCCAGGTGGGAAAGATGCTCGGCTTCGACTTGTGCTTGCTCTGTTGCCTTCTGGGAAGTGAACACTTCCCAGGTCGGGGTGGACGTGGTGGTTACACCACTTGAGTGGATCAGTTCGGCACTGGTGCGTAACAGGGACAAAATGCCAGGCGTGAACTTTTCCACATTTCCTTTTGTGCAGCTACGCATAAAACTTGCGATCCACGAAGCGGTCTGCAGGGGCAAGTGTGCCGAAAAAGCGAAGGCGCCATCAGCGTGAAGCAGGGATTTGGCGCCCATGGCGATCATGCCCGGAGCGGCAAATGGTTGGGCGTGACTCACGACCACATGACCTGCATTGCCGATCGAGGTACCGAATCGTGGTTCACCTGAGTCAAGGATCATCACATCGCGGTCGGTCAACATTGAAGCGATGCTGACCCCAATGATTCCGCCACCAATTATCAGCGTGTTTGTGCTGGCGCTCACGTGAATCTTGGTGCCCATTTTCCGGCATTGGTGAGCAGTAACGTCAGTTCCGCCAGGCCCGACAGATTGGTCTCAAATGATTCAAGTGGCGCACGGGGTGCACCGACGTGTGCGCCAAGTGCGTTCATGCCGGCCTTGACTTTGGCGTTATAGTCGCCGGACTCAATGAAGCCAAGAATCGGGGAGATGGCCGCGAAGACCACGCCTCTTTGGTTGGCGTCTAGCATCGCGACGTGGGCCGCGGGCAGAAGATTAGCCATTCCGCCGATCCAGCAGTTCACTCCGGCATCAAGGAATGCCGGTGAATCAAGGTCGGCCCCGCACACAATCGCTAGCTGATCGCCGAAGTCTTCACCGAGCCAAGCAATGCGGGTGAGGTCACCAGAGGCTTCTTTGATCCCGACTACCAATTCATTGCCGGCTACTTTTTCAAGGACCGCGCGGGTAAATGAAACTCCGGTCCGATCGGGGTAGTCGTAGAGCACGGTGGGCAGTTCCACGGAATTGACCACGTTCGTGACATGGGTGGCGAGTTCTGATTCAGTGGGTAGGCAGTAGGCAGGAGCAGCAAGCATCAACCCGGTGATTCCAGAGCGCTTAGCCAGTAGCGCGTGATCAACTGCTTCGTGGGTGCTCATACCTCCGACTCCCGAGAGCACGGGAACAACCCCATCTACGCAGTCGACAATCGTCGTGAGAATCAGGCGGCGTTCGTCAAAACTTAGTGCGTAGCCTTCCCCGGTGGTCCCGGCCGCCACGAAACCAGAAACCCCTGATTCGATCATTGAAGTGAGTAGTGAACGCAGCTCCTTGACATTGATTTGCCCCTGTTCGTCAAACGGAGTAATGATCGGTACGTAGATTCCAGTGGGGGTCAAGGGCATCAAGTAAGCATAGGGGTTTAAGACCTACAGCCAGAAGGACTCTGCCTAGCGAGGACCGGGTGTACTTACCCTGTTGTTACATTCGGTGGGGCGCAAGCGCGTCGGCCGGGATGTGCCCAAAGCGACCTGCTTGGAAGTCTTCAAAAGCCTCCATAACCTCAGCCTTGGTGCTCATGACAAATGGGCCGTATTGGAAGACCGGTTCACGCAATGGCAGGCCGCCGATCAGGAACACATCAAGATTGGGTGAGCGTGATTCCTGGGATTGATTGGCACGCAACTTGACGGTGTCGCCATCGGCGAGAACGGCCATTTGCCCGGTTGAGATTGGGCGAAGCTGCGCGCCGACCGCTCCGTCCCCCGCCAAGACGTATGCCAGTGCATTGAAATCTTTCCGCCAGGGAATTTCTATTTCGGCGCCGGGAGCCAAGGTCACATGTGTGATTGCAAGAGGGGTGTGGGAAATTCCTGGTCCGGCGAATTGGGCAACTTGCCCGGCAAGTATGCGAACGAGCGCTCCACCGTCTGGGCTGGAGACCATGGAGGAGTCATGCCCCTGAAGGTCTTGGTACTGCGGTGCAATTCGCTTTTTGTCTGTGGGCAGGTTGATCCACAGCTGCACGCCGTGGAAGAGTCCACCGGATTCAACCAAGTGGGCCGGTGGGGTCTCAATGTGCAGGATTCCATCTCCCGCGGTCATGTACTGGGTGCCACCTGATTCAATGATTCCGCCACCGCCATTGGAGTCTTGGTGTAGAAACTGTCCGTCAATTAAGTAGGTGAAAGTTTCAAAGCCGCGGTGGGGGTGCCAGTCGGTCCCTTTGGGCTCACCCGGTGCGTATTCGACTTCACCCATTTGATCCATGTGGATGAACGGGTCCAGATCGTTTTGTTCGATCATGGCGAATGCTCGACGCACAGGGAAGCCTTCACCTTCATGCCCTTGTGGCGCGGTGGTGAGCCGCTTAACCGAGCGAGGCACCGCGTCGATGGGAGTCTCAAAGCGGGGCAGGGTCAAGGTGTCGGCGGTTGTAGCAGGCATTTAATTCCCCTTCGTTGAACCCAAAGTTAGTTTACGCATCAACTATATATCGGTGGAGCACGGAGCGCGATTTCGGTGCTGCATTGCCCCGGTGCTGAGACCATCTAGGGCGGCATTGCGCCGTGAATCGGAACCCGTTCGAGATTTATCGATGTTTTCCCCGAGTAATTCCATAATTTCAGCAAGATCAAATTTGGGGTTGGTGTAAAAAAGCTCGGAATAGACCCATCGCACGAACTCCAAATCCTCAGGCGAGTCAACGGTCCAGCGTAAATCGGACAGATCGGGGTCGCCGGTGAAATTACGCACAACGAATTGCTCGGGTCGCCGATAAATCCCCAACGTCACATGTTCGCGTTCAGGTGTGTCGGTGTCCAACTGTGCCAGGGCGCGCAGTGCACTTACTCGGACTACCTCAACGTCAACGCCGTCGGGAAAAGTCGGCTCCAGGGTGTTGGATAAGTAATCACAATCAGACTCAAAAAATGAATGAACAATCGAGTCAATAACTAAGGGGGAGATGAGTGGACAGTCAGCGGTGATGCGAACAACAACCTCTGGGTCGAACTCATCGATCGCGCCAAGAAAGCGAGCTAAGACATCATTGAGGTCGCCGCGAAAGCAGGGAACATCGAGACTTTTGCACAACTCGGCAATCGGACGATCCGTGTCATCCGTTGAGGTAGCCACGACAACTCGGTCCACAGATGTAGCACGGCGAACGCGCTCCAGCTGACGCTGCAGCATTGGCGCACCGCAAAGATCTGCCAAGACTTTTCCAGGCAATCGAGTTGACCCCATGCGTGCCTGCACAATTGCAACAGTGGATCTGGGTCCACCCTTCGTTGAATCAATTGCAGCAAAATCTTCCATGGATACAGGCTCCCACAGTTGCGGTCACTTTCCTAGCCAAGATTTTTGGTCAAAAAGCGATCAACCTGCTTGATCGAGTCGCTCCACTCGCCATACATGTAATGCGGGGCCCCCGGATACTCGACGTAGGTGACGTCAACCCCGTTCCGCTGCAAGGCCTGATGGGTTGCCCGAGCCCAAGAAATATCGCAGCTTTGATCTTTAGTTCCATGAATGATTAGGACCGGTTCGGTGACTCTGGAGAAGAAATAGCGGCTGGACATGTCTTGCCACACTCTCGGGTTCTCCTGGGGAGCTCCATAGGCTTTCAGAACTTGTTTTCCCACGGGGTACATGTTGCGGGTCCACTTATTGAAATTATCTGCAGCGAGGGTGCTCGTCGATGCGTAGGTAATTGCCGCATCAAATACTCCGGGCTGCAGCACGAGCGCTTGGAAAGCCACTCCGCCACCCATCGAACGACCAAGTAATGCGACTCTGTTTTTGTCCAGGTATTGCAACCCTGAATCCTTAACTGCGAGAGCCGCACCGATCACGTCTTCTGCATAACCCAATCGCAAGGACACGTCATTTTTCGGGTCATTGTCAGAGCGCGCATGATTTCGGTAATCCACGTGCAGTGCGACATAGCCGTTACGACCCAACCAATCTTGTTCGCGCCGGAAACCTTGGCCACTCCAATAAGTATCGGGATTGATATAGCCGTGGGCGAGGACGACCACTGGGAACGGACCTTTCCCACGGGGCTTAACTATGATCCCCGAGATGGTGAGCCCACCGGATTCATAGGAAACTCGATGTTTTGTGTATTTCGAACTCGAGCTAAATGCTTTACCGACCTTGAGGTCGCTACCGGAATATTCGCGCTCCAGGGCCGTCGAAATAGAGGACCCGATCGGCCTCACCTGGGCGGCAGTAACTGGCGCAATTCCTAGTAGCGCCAATACTCCAACCAAAGCGGTCACAACGAGCGCGCGAAACCCAGAAGTCATGACTCCAAGATAATACGAATCTTGACTTTACGCCTTGGATGCAAATGCCGACCCTAAGCGACTCAGCGATGGACTGCGTGCATCTTTGGGAACCATCATGCGAACCACACACACTTGATCAATTGCAACCGCGGTACTCAAAGCTGGATCAATTTCGCTCGCTGCATGGTGAGTTCAAGACCGCCTGAGCGCAAGTGAGATAAGTGAAGACGCGAAGTTGCATGTCAAAATCTTTAACCCGGTGATCCAGCATGGGCGCACCTTCGCGCTCGGGGAGTGCTTAGCACGTCCGCTGCAAACCGCTGGGACTTGATCTTCAGCGCTGACAGCACCGACACGGCCTAAGAAATTAGATGGCTTCTACATTCATTGCCGGTGAAGGACCAACCAATTCAATAGTTCCTGCCCAAAGGCACTCGCAAATCGCCCCTTCACTCAGAACGGGCATCCCATCAACTAACACGTTACTCGGGGAGATCCAAGGATCGACGATAAGAGGAATACACGGCGCTGGCATGGGAACGCCAAAGGCCGCAATGGTCTCAGCGATTACCATTGGGTTCAGCGGGGAGTGACACAAAATAAAGCCAGTGACATTCAAAAACGGGACGATGTCAAATATGGTGGCCACCGGGAGATCGTTGGCGAACACTCCCAGCGGTTCCACGAGAAGGAAATCTGGAGCATCTCCCATGTCGCAGATCATCATTGTTCCTAGGGTGGCTACAGGACCTGGCATGCCCGTACGGTACCAAGAGCAGGGATCACCATCAAGTGGAAACCACCTAACGTAGGAGCCAAGCGGGCACGTGGCCGCGCAATCGGAATGATAAACCGTGCAAACCGTGACCCGTGCTCGCACGGTGGTACGCTCCGGCGGTGCAAATAGACATTTGCCGGTAGACGTCCAGATTGCTTTTTTTGTAATTTGGGTAGCGCTTCTGCTGGAGTTAGTGCATCATTCAACCACAAGAATCTCTTTTGACTAGAAAGGACAAAGATGCCGACTTATCTGTCTCCGGGGGTGTACGTCGAAGAGGTCCCCGCCGCTACGCGACCAATCGCGGGTGTAGGGACCGCAATTGCCGGCTTTGTCGGCTTTGCCCCTTCTGGCCCCCTGAATACCCCAACCATGGTCACTACGTGGCAACAGTACGTGGCGGCATTTGGTGAGTTCACGGAAGAGTTTGCATTGGCCAAGGCGGTTTATGGCTATTTTAACAATGGTGGCGGCCGTGCTTACATCGTGCGTGTGCCCTATCCGGGAGACGGAAATGCTCCTTCGCCGGCCCTCCCAACGGGTCAGCTCGAGGTTTCGGGCTCCAAAGCAACCCCAGCACTGAGTGTTCGGGCACAGGATGCAAATTCGGATCCGATATCCGTCGAGGTCCTCTCCCCTTCGTCAGATTCAGCGCCAGCGGGATCGTTTGACGTCGAGGTGAAAGTGGGAGATGACGTTGTAGAGAATTACTCGTCTGTGACTTTGGGTGCTGGCAATTCGAACGTGGCAACAGTCGTGAACACCGCATCCAAATTGATCCGGATCGAAGAGCAAACATTGACGGCAGATCTGATCAAAGCAGGTATTGACCCAACAACTCTTACGCTGGCTGTCCCCTCGGACGTGGCAATTGTTGAGATTGATGCGTCCTCAGTTATTGGTGATACAGCCCAACGAACCGGCTTCTCCGGGTTCGAAATGCATGAGGACATCACCATGATCGTTGCGCCAGATCTAGCAGTAGCTCACCGTAATGGTCTCGTGGATTTAGACGGATTTAAAGCAGTTCAGAGTGCTCTGATAACTCACTGCGAGTTGATGGGTAATCGTATGGCAATCTTGGATTCGCCGGCAGGTATGAACGCGCAAGAGGTCTCGGACTGGCGCATGAACACCACGGGCTACGACTCTAAATTCGCCGCCCTTTACTGGCCATGGATCAATATGTTGGACCCAGCGGTCGGGCACAACGTGGTCTTTCCACCCAGTGGACACGTCGCTGGGCTTTGGGCTAGCAACGACAGTTCACGTGGGGTTTTCAAGGCACCGGCCAACGAAGTACTGCAGGGTGCATTGGGAATTGAAGTGAATGCGACCCGCGGTGAAATGGATTTGCTTAATCCACAAGGAGTTAACACGATCAAGGCATTTCCGGGCCGCGGAGTCCGGGTTTGGGGAGCTCGTACGCTATCCAGTGACGCGGAATGGCGATACATCAACGTTCGCCGCTATTTCAATTACCTCGAGGAGTCAATCCTTCAAGGGACCCAATGGTGCGTCTTCGAACCAAATGATGACAAGTTGTGGGGTCGGATTCGGCGAACGATCTCAGCATTCTTAGTCAATGAGTGGCGAAGCGGTGCTCTGTTTGGCGCTAAGGCCGAACAAGCGTTCTTTGTCACTTGCGATGGCACTAATAACACTGCCGAATCAATTGACGCAGGCATGGTAGTTGTCGATATTGCAGTAGCACCGGTGAAGCCCGCGGAGTTCATTGTTTTCCGTCTTGCGCAATTCTCGGGTGGAAGTTCCATCTCCGATTAATGTTCACCACTAACTACAGAGGAGCTAAAACATGTCACTAACCGCGGGCGATGCCTTAACCGCGTTTTCATTTGAATTCTCGATCGACGGGACAACTATTCCCAACGTGGTCGAAGTCAACAATATTTCCAAAGGGACCTCAACAATCGAGACCAGATCGATGACCCCAGAGGGGACGTACGTCCTGCAGCAGATGCTTGGCCCTCGTGAAAGTGGGAGTCTGGTATTGACAGTCCTTAACACCGGGGATGCGAACGTTACGTCCTGGCTCATGCAAGGAATTGATGGCGACTTCGCCGGTGCCCGGAAAACGGGAAAGTTAGTGTATAAGGACACCATGGGGAAGCCCGTTCTCACGACGGAATTCGAAAACGTCATGGTGACTAAATTGGATTACGGCGATCTCAAGGCGGGAAGCGCAGAACATATATCGATGACGATCAGTATGACGTTCACCGATATGAAGACAACGAGTTAGCGCCATATTTAAAAAAGGGAAGCAGGCTAGGCCAGATGAGCGCCACGTCAGTTGACACATTCCAAACGTCTTTTGATTTTGTGCTGCCAAGAGGCTACGTGGATCAGCAAGGGGTTGTGCATCGCGAAGGATTAATGCGCTTAGCCACTGCGCGGGACGAGTTATTGCCGTTGTTGGATCCTAAGGTGCGGGAAAACGAAGCTTTCCTCTCGCTCGCGTTGCTCTCGAGGGTTGTGACCAAGCTCGGTACCGTTTCCTCGATCGACGACCAGGTAATTGGCGGCCTCTGGGCAACTGACCTTGCATTTTTGCAGGATCTTTATCGCCGAGTTAATGTTGATGGACACACTTTGGCTGATGTCCAATGCCCCAATTGTGATACATCTTTTTCAGTTGACGTGGCAGGTGGTGGCCTGGGGGAATAGCTAGGGTCGGGACCGACCGACTGTGGGAAGAAGTCGGGTTCTTGGCCTACTATCTAAAATGGACTCTCGACGACATTGTTGACCTCAGTCACGACGTACGACGAACCATGCTTCGTCAAGTTTCAGCGATAAATCGCGCCGAGTCGGAAGGAAATTCCCGTGCCTAGGTACGTCCCTTCCCCTCGATTAGGCTCTGGCGGTGACAACTGGCATGGCCCTGTCCGGGGAGATTTCATGTTTACCCCTTGGCGTAAAAAAAAGGGCGCTCAGATGTCACGTCTGATGCTCGCACCTTCGTCTTTTCTCGTCACCCGCCAAAAGATGCGAATATCACGTGAGCTTTCTGCGCCAGAGAAAATTCAGGGTATGTTGTTGCGGCCGGCCGCTTCACGGCTGCCAGTAGTTACACGGTCGCGCGACAAACTGGCCTATGCGGATCTGACGTCTCCAGAAGCCGGAGATGACTTGGATTTGCCCAACGTGAGTCCTTCTCAGATACCCCGAGATCAGGATCGTGCCCGCAATGTTCGTGCTCACGTCCGGCCGGTCGGCAAGAAAGTTCCACCCGGATCAATCGGCAAATTCAGCCACAGAAACTTGGGTAGAAGGGCTGTGAAACTTTCGGAAGCAGATGCACCTGTAGCTGGAGTTATTGGGGACGAGGCAGCCAAGATCGCGCATGAACCATCCGCACAGCAACGCATTCGATTAAACAAGGTCGATTCACTGCCAAGCCAAGGGAAATCTGCACCCGAAAATCCGGGAGCCCACGAGGGCGATCAGTCGGCATCCCCTGCCCTCACGCCAGGTGCAGTGGGCAGAGTGCGGGGTAATCTTCCCCCAGCTTTTCTGAGCGAGTCCGTAAACCCGGAGCAGCCACCAGCGGCGCAACCAACCCCGCGGTTGCCTGCTGGTGAGGTCATCACGCCAATCCTTTCAAGTAGGCGAAAATTGCCAACTCGAGACCGATTGGAGTACCGAGAGAGGCGTGATTCTGGGTTAGATACCGCTACGACCGCGCCACAGATAGCTCGCGCAACGGATTCAAGCGCCGAGAACCGGGACCAACAGGGCCCGGTGAGAGCGGATGACCCTGGGGTAGTTTCCGGGCCGAATGTTGTTGATAACGATTCCGGCTTATTAGTTAAGCACAACTCTGCGGGGGTTTCGGAATTGCGGAGCGTAGGTGCTGAGACAAGTATTTCTGGACCAATGCCGGCGACTCCCGCAACGCCAGCGTCGCAAACACCCGCAACGCCAGCGTCGCAAACACCCGCAACGCCAGCGTCGCAAACACCAGCAACGCCAGCGTCGCAAACACCAGCAACGCCAGCGTCGCAAACACCCGCAACGCCAACGTTGGACTCTGGTCTCGTACATCGTGATTCGGATCTGGTAGTGGATGGTGACTCTGGTGGCATGAATTTTTCACCAGGGGGCGCGGAGAACCGGGACCAGCAGGGCCGGGTGAGAGCAGATGACCCTGGGGTAGTTTCCGGGCCGAATGTTGTTGATAACGATTCCAGCTTATTAGTTAAGCACAACTCTGCGGGGGTTTCAGAATTGCGGAGTGTAGGTGCTGAGACAAGTATTTCTGGACCAATGCCGTCGACGCCCGCAACACCAGCGTCGCGAGCACCGGCAACACCAGCGTCGCAAACACCGGCAACACCAGCGTCGCCAATTCTGGCGACGCTGGTAGCTACAGGGCCGACAGCGCCAACGTTGGACTCTGGTGGCTTGAATTTTTCACCAGGGGGCGCCGCGAATGTGGCGGCTGGTTCTGAAGGTGCGTCCTTTAAAGGGTTCTCTGTTCTCCAACGCAGAGCATTGAGGAGATCAGGTACGGGCTTTGTCGCTCAAGAGGATGCGGAATCGGTTGCGGTTCAAGGAAAGGGCGTAAAAGCGGATCCGGACGTGCACGCTTCTTACGATGAACGCTCAGATTCGGATAGCACTACAAGGGTTGTTACCTCTGCCAGTCACACCTTGCCGAAAAATGTTGTGAATGCAGTCGCTAAAAGTGCTGGGAGCAGTCCAGACTCAGTTGAAGTGTTGCGCGGCCCTGCCGTGGACTCCCGGGCAAAATCAATTAGTGCCGAGGCATATACAGAGAATGGGCAGGTGCACATTCCAGGGAAGGCCTCACTAGATAGTCGCGCAAATCAAGTCTTGCTAGCTCATGAGGTCACGCACCTTGTTCAGCAACGTGCGGGGGCGCTCCCTTTGGAGCACACGAGTGGTGGTCAGCAACTTGAGGCGCAGGCGCTTCAGGCGGAAACGCATGTAACGGGGGCGCGCGTAACTCAACCAGGATCATTGCCGTCTTCGGAGCAGCCTCGGGTGCCGGCGAAATCGTATGTTCCGCGTGCCATTTCGCATCACGGGCAATCACAGTCGCCTCAACCGGCAGACAGTGAGCCGGTATCCAAATGGCGGGGATCAAATGGCTCTGCAGTATTTGGGGTAGCTGGGCTGGCAAAGTTGACTTCACCACAAAAACCGAGTCAGGCGGGTACGACATCGATGGGCAGGGAAGGTACACACCCTGATCAAGCCCCGGTGGTGTCTACAGGTGCCATTCATGTGCCTCTGGAACACCGAGTTGTCACGCAATCTCGGCCGCAAAATCAATACAACGACTCTTTGTCACAGGAACTTTCAGCTACTCGATCTGGTTCTGGAGACGCCGCTCGCCGAGAAACAGGCGGCATTTCGGTGTCGGGATCCTCCTCGGGTCGGGGGGTGCTCCAGCGAAGAGCTGCTAATACCCCGGCGCCCGTAGTTGATCGGGCGCCCACGGAACCTAACCCCCCTAGAGTCAAGAAATTGAGTCCAGCCCAAGCACGGGACTCGGTTCGGGTTGAGTCTTCTGCGAGCGCCACAGATGCTGAGTGGCTGGACAGGCACTCACGAGCGCTGTATCCGCTGATTCGTGATCTTTTACGAGCCGACCTCTTGCGCGACCGGGAGCGTAGGTCAAAAATGATGAGGGAATACTAGGGTGTTAGGAGGAATATCTCGTGAGTTCGCCATTGCCGTTTGACCCCGGAAACACAGCCACGAATTTTGTCGGTTTCAACCTCAGCGTTGACGTAGTGGGTGGAGACGAAAATCTGGGGGCTAACTGGTTGACGTTGGACATGGGTTCGACCAGCCTGCAAGCATCCGATGCTCCCGCCGGCGGTTACCAGCTTTCCCGATTCCAACTACTGGGGGAGCTGTCCTATGGTGATGTGACTCTGTCGCGCCCTTGGACGCCCAATCAATCCGGTTGGATTCCAATGTGGTTCGCGCTTGCTGAGCAATACGGTGGCACGACTGTTGGAATTACTATTAATTATCTGGATGCATCAGGGATCCTTAAACACGTTACTTACAATTTCAAGAACGCATACCCGGTCAGTTGGAATCAGCCTGAATTTGCGGCCGTCCCAACTGGGGAAGCTATTCCCCGGATCGAAGAGTCCATTACATTTAGTCACTCGGGATATTTTGACACCGATGGGTTGGCTCCGGGGATTGATACCGCAGAGGCGGTTCAGCCGTGCAAGCTAGTGATATTGCCCGGATCGGGCGGCAATTCTTCTGGAATCGCCAGCGCGCTTTCGGCGCTTACCTCGTGGACGTTGCCGGGAAGCGCAAATGGTGTGTCCATGTCTAATCAGACATCAAGTGATGCGGCCAGCTTGTTGGGCCCTTACCCTGCTGTGACTTTTTGGGTACCACCTCAGACAATCCATGTTTCCAAGTCTGCAGATTGGGACGTGACTCAGTCTCCGAGCGCTTCGGGATCTGGTCCAGTCTCTTGGAATGGAACCCTGCCGACCACAATGGATTTCGACTTTATTTTAGACGGCTCCAGTTCAGACCTCAATGCAGCTCAAGCATCCAAAACCGAGGGCGAAGGCCTCAGCACCAGTAATTCATCAAAATCAGTTTTGCCCACGGCTGAGCAGCTTCTGGCTTTATGCGAAGTTGACGAAACGAGTGAAGTGCTTGGATTTGGCAGTGCACCGCTTGTCGTTCTTGTCTGGGGACAGCTTGTGTCACCCGTGTCCTATGTCAAATCAATTGACCTAAAATTTACGAAATTCAATAGTTTTGGTCAGCCGATTCGGGCCGAGGGAAGCCTCTCTCTTTCCGCGTACCCGGTGTATGACGCGCTGCAGAATCCCACTTCAGGTGGAGAATCGCCGAGACAAAGTGCGATTCTTCATGAAGCGGACACGTTAGCGCATGTGGCCTTTCGAACGTATCAATCACCCGCGCGATGGCGTGACTTAGCCGAAGCCAACGGGATCACTGATCCAATGCGTCTTTCACCAGGTACTCGACTGCTGGTTCCTTCACCCGACGAATTGCCTACTCGCGGTGAATCAAATCGTGCAAGAAGCAAGATTCATGGGGTTTTGCGAGAGCCGCCCAGTAAAACTGCATCGACAAATACTCTGCCAGGGAAAGCATGAATCCATTTAATTCCGCTGGCGTCGAGTTACGTGTGTATGTGGACGAAGTCCCACTGTTGGAAAGCTCTACCGCGCGCGTGCGAAACATCACCGTGGAGTCTCAGTTCTTTCTCCCTTCTCTGTGCGAAATTGAATTGGTGGACAATGAAGTTATGGAGCTGGAACAAGCGCGCCTGATTCCTGGGGCCCTTGTTCAAATTCGCGCGATGGCTTCAGAAGACCCGACAGGTATGGTTATTTTTTCTGGAAAAATTGAGTCGGTTGAGTTGCGATACGAAAATACTTCAGGTGTTCGGAGCATTGTTCGTGCATACGATGTTGCTCACAAGATGATGCATGGGCGAAAAACGCGGGGTTTCCCTATGTCTATTTACTCTGAAGTCGTGAGTGCAGTGGCGCTTGAACATGGAATAGAAGTCGTAGCCGAACCTACCGAGGTTGTTTTTCCAAGTGTCGTGCAAGCGAATGAATCAGACTGGGATTTTTTGTGTCGATTGGCTCGAGAAGTGGGCATGGTGTTGTACGTATCAGTTGACCCTGAACTTGGCATCCAGTACTTAAATTTCTCGCTGATGGCTCCTGCAGAGAGCGCCCCACCGGCTGTTGGCGGTGAAGGATCCCCATACTCTTTCGAAATTGGTGGTGAATCATTAATTACTTTGCGGGCAACGGCAACCGCTTCGGGGTTGACGGCGATCGCGTCCTCCCGCGGGTGGGATCAAACGCTTGCTACTCCGGGAATAGGTGAGGGTCCAACTGGTGGAGATGCGGCCCTAAATACGCTGCCACCAGCGGCACTGGCCGCGGAATTTGCCGGCTCGCAGCAGATTGTCAGTCTTGAAAAGTTTGGTATTAATGAGGCCGCGGTCGAAGCGGCATCTGTAGGATTGGGTCAGCGCATGGCAGGCGCGTATTCCAATATTGAAGCCATAGTGCGAGGAAACCCTTTCTTGCATCCGAATGTGGCCATCAGTATTGGCAAAGCGAGTAATTTGACCGGCGACTACACGATATCTGCGGTGACGCATACCTTTGAGCCGGCAGTTTTCGGGTATCGAACCTCCTTTTCTTGCGCTGGTTTTGAAGATCGAACTTTGACCGGCCTTCAAGACGCGGCCGAGCTGGCTGGAAGATTGACAGGCGTGTATCCCGCGATCGTGACGGACGTTGAGGACCCAGAGCAGCTGAGCCGCGTGCTTCTTAGTTTCCCGTGGCTCGACGAGTCTTATGTCAGCACGTATGCACGGGTTGTTCAAGTTGGCGCAGGCCCAGGGCTGGGAATGCAAATCCTGCCCGATCCGGGCGATGAAGTTTTGGTCGCGTTTCAGAACGGACAGTTGGATTCTCCATACGTGCTCGGGGGCTTGTACAGTGCAGAGCGAATGGGAGCTGTTCCCCCGGAGATCTTGGTTGAAGGAACCACTATGGTTCGCGCGTTCACTTCTCGCGACGGACACCAGATCCTTTTCAATGATAACCCGGAAGATACAAGCGTGACACTACAAACTACCTTTGGCGCTAGCTGCATAATCAGGATGTCCCCGGAAGAAGGAATCTTGATCACGACCATAGATGGTCAACCTATTATTCTCAGCAGCGATGCCGAAGTCACCGTGAATGCGGGTGGGATGGTCGAGGTGAATGCTACCGATGTGAACATCACAGGAGAAGCATCGATCCTAATGGCGGCTCCAGAAGTGTCAATTACTTCAGAAGGTGATTTGAATATTACCTCCGGGGGGGAACTAGCACTTACAGGAATGTCAATCACCATCAGTTCGGGCGCAGAAGTCAATATGGCTGCTGAAGCTATCAACTTAGAGGCTGGCGAGATTGGGCTCGCGGGCGGAATCGTGAGTTTGGGGGCCTAGTGATGTCAAATAGCGATTTTGTTGGGCAGGGATTTGCTTTTCCTATGGGCTTAAACCATCAAGGAGAGATCCAGATGGTGTCAGGGAGTGCCAATGTTGAAAGATCGATCCAACTCATAATTGGAACAGCCTACGGTGAACGACCAATGCGCCCCGATTTTGGATGCGGCATACATGACTTAGTTTTTGAGGTGACTTCGGTTGAACTCTTGAGCCAGATTCGAGTTCAAGTTCGCTCTTCACTCCGCCGCTGGGAAACCCGTGCAGATATTCTCAATGTGAATGCAAGTTTTGCAAATGACCCGTCGCTGGTGGAGATATCCATCACATATCGCATTAAAGGAAATTACGACCCCCGCAACCTGTTAGTTCCGTTTTATGTAATCCCTCAATTGGAGGAACAGTGACACTGCCTAGCCCAAATCTTGATGACCGATCGTTTCAAGATCTTGTCGATGAGGCCAAGAGAATGGTCATGCGGCTGAACCCTGATTGGTCAGATAACAATGTCGCGGACCCAGGGGTCACTCTGATCGAGACCTTCGCCTACATGGTTGATCAATTGATTTTCCGGCTAAATCAGGTTCCCGACCTAAATTACATTAGGTTTCTCGATCTATTGGGTGAGCAGCTTCATGCTCCTGCGGCTGCGATTGCCCCGATGCGATTTCTCTTGACCGCTCCGCAAGCTCAAGATGTTTTGGTACCGGGGGGGACCTTGATCGGGACAACCAGAACTAGTCAAAGAGGACAGGTGGTCTTCGCCACTGAATCAGACCTCAACATCGTGGGCGTCTCGATTGGTGGAGCCTGTACGCAAGCGGCGGGTCAACAGGCTGTATCCCAACAGCTGGCCCTAACTCAAGGTAATGAATTTGCTTGTTTTTCACCAAAACCAGTTGTCGGTGATACCTTTTTCGTCGGGCTGACCAAGGCAGCACCCTCATGCATAATTCGGTTGACTACAAATTCTAGAATTGAGGGGATCGGCGTAGACCCTTTGCGTCCACCACTGGCAATAGACGCTTGGGATGGTCAAGGCTGGAGCCCAGTTCGAGTTATTAGCGACTCAACCGGTGGCCTAAACAAAAAGGGTTTTACAGACTTACACATAGGGAAACATGTGGCGTCAATAATTGATGGCGTTAGCGCGGGTTGGATTCGCATCCAAGTGATCGAGGCAGAGGAAGATCAGCCAAAGTTTACGTCCTCACCCAAAATCTTGTCCATTGCGGCCACTGCACTTGGCGGAGTCACCAATGCTGCACAAAGTCTGCCGATAGCTGGGGAAATCGTCGGGATAGTTGCAGGGACTCCGGGTGAAATTATCCAGTTGTCTCGCTACCCGTTGGCGGGTGGCCAAAGCAATTTGAATATTGAAATCAGCAGCGCAAATGGGTGGACGACGTGGACCCGGGTTGAGTCCTTTGCGCAGTCCACCGCATCGGATCAGCATTTCACCTTGGACGATATATCGGGAGGATTACGATTTGGCCCAATGATCCGTCAATCTAATGGTGAAGTGCGCTTTTACGGTGCAGTGCCACCAGCCGGTGCAACCGTTCGAATACCACTCTACTTCGTCGGCGGCGGGCGTGATGGAAATGTGGATCGCGGGACGATCAGAGTCTTGAAGACGAGCATTCCATTTGTATCGAGGGTTGAGAACATTGAGCCTGCCTCTGGCGGTGCAGATGCTGAAACGCTGGATAATCTTAAGGCCCGCGCAGCGCTGACGATCCGATCACGAAATCGAGCTGTCACTGCATTAGATTTTGAGCAATTAGTTTCTGCAGCATCGACTTCGATTGCTCGCACGAAGTGTCTTGATGCTACGACTCTAGGAAAACCAGGGGTGGTGGTTGTACTCATAATTCCGCAGGTACCAACAGGACATTTCCCTTTCGAATTGTTAAAACCACAGCCAGAGTTGCTCGAAGTAGTCAAAAGTTATATTGACGAGCGGCGACTACTGGGATCCACAGTTCGAATTGAACCGCCTCGCTATCTGGGCGTCTCGGTCATGGTTCGAGCGGCTTTAACGATCGGTGCGGTCGCGCCTGATGTTGTCAATAGTGCGGACACCGCCATTGCCAATTTCTTGCACCCGACTATGGGTGGTTATGAAGGAAAGGGATGGCCATTTGGTCGTCAATTACTGGCGGGTGATATTCACTCCGTACTGCAAAAAGTGCCGGGCATCGCATATGTCGATGTTGTGCGACTCGTAGCTGTGGATCCAGTGAACAACAAGCACGGGGAGCCGGGTGATCGGATTCAGCCGGAACCTTTTGCGTTGTTGTTTAATGTGAGAAATCAAATAGATTTGGGGTCGTAATGAGTGATGCAGTGACTGCCGCATCGACGGGTCAATCGGACCTGGGTGCTGTCCAAGGACGGGGTGCCATATCGGATCTACGCACACCGTTTCCTTTGATTGACACCGTTCCCGCGATATTGGCTGCCGACCCATTTCTGCAGGGGTTATTGCCCGTATTTGATTCGGTTTTAGCTCCGATTATCAGTACGTTGGATTGTTTAGACTTCTATTTCGATCCTGAGATCGCCCCAATGGACATGGTGTTGTATCTCGCGAGTTGGATGGTCACAACTTACTCATCGAACCCCGGCGATGAAACAATACGTTGGAGTGTTGGTTCTTGGGATGCTCTGAGCGGGTGGCGTGGAACACGAAAAGGATTCACTTCCGGAATCCTGAAACATGATGTCGAAGAGTTCTCATTTGAGGAAAGCGGTGGAGTATTTGTGTCACCGGAGCCGACAGACCCTAGCTCTTGGGCCGAAGTCGAACCGCCTTGGGTGACTGTGACGGTTAAACCAGTTGTCACAAATCCTGAATATGAATATCAAATTAAGAAGTTAATGAGTTTCCTTTTCCCAGCTAACACGTTGGCAAAGGTGGTTATTGAGGCATGAGTCCACCTTCGTCAACCGCGCCCCAGCAGGAGAGCGTGGAATCCGGTAGTGATGTGACAGTCCAACCGGACATTACTTGCCAGAGATGTGGCACTGTCACAACGTGGAATCCCTACTGTCCGACTTGTAATGCCTACCTTGAGTTTTCCGGCACGCCTCCGTGGCAGCCCAATGAAGTTGTTTCGATTCTTCCGCCTGCAGGCGATGCGCACAGTGATTCGATAGATGCTGACTCAACGTCCGGTGCGGACAAGCAGGGCGATGGTTCGCCGGCATCGGCGCAAATTGTGGCAGTGGCGATGCAAGTACCAGGAAATAATCCCAATGTTTCAGAATCTGATCATCATCACCGTTTGGCATTGGGACATTTTTCTTCGCGCGAAGCTGGAAATAACCCATGGTGGGCTTGGTGGCGAAAGAAGGGCAAATATGTCAAAACCGAGCCGGTGGAAGCGGCTGTGGCTACATCCGACGAAAGCAGCTTGCTTGCTGATAGCGCGGAGTCCTTAGGTAGCTCGCAACAAAGTTTCGTCACACCAGGCGCTCCGATTTCCGATATACATTCTGAGTTGCCGGAAATTCAATTGCCTGAGCAGCAGCGTACGAGGGCGCAACTGCAGGAGGGCTACGATTTTGTGGCCCACGGCACCACATGCGCACATTGCCATAAAGTAAATCCGCCGGATCTTGCCTATTGTAAATGGTGCGGCTCATATTTGAACAACTTTTTACTCGCCCCAAACCGTCAAATTCGAAGGTCGACTGATCCGAAGAAAGACGCGGAGCCAGGGCTGGCACCGAGTCGAGTGTCGAAATGGCGAACACCTTTGATTATTGCGTTTGTGTGCTTACTCGCCGGTACTATCTGGTTCCTATTTTGGGGACCGCCTGCGTTTGAGGTTCGCAGTGGACTCAGGGTGGCGTATCAAAAGGTTGAGCAATATCTGAGTCCAGAAAAAGGGACTATGGCATCAGTGGCAGATGGTACTGCAACAAGCACTCTGGCAGGAACGGAAATCGAGACAATTCTGGGAATGACCGCCAACACATATTGGTCGAGTGAGCAAAACGAGAGTCTTGGAGCTGGAACTTCCATTACGGTTAAATTTACGGACACCTTCACCATTGATCGCATGTCAATCCGTCCAGGAATTCAAGATGGGGAACAAGACGTTATCTCTTTAGCGCAGCCAAAATCGATAACACTTGAGTTTTCACCACAAAATAAGTTCGAAACTACCTTGAAGCAGATTGAAAGCAAAAATGATTATTCTCAAATTGTTCAGTTTCCTGCAGCAACAACTCGAGAAGTAACGATCACAATTAACAGTGTTTTCAAACCACGTCGAGCGACGACCTCCGATGTTGAGCAGGGCTCCGTAGCGATTAGTCAAATCTACTTTTTACAAGAGCCTTCGGCATCCACGATTAATGCGCCAATCTCCCCATTGGCGCCGTCGCCTTCTCCCACGCCGACGCCTTCTCCCACGCCGACGGCTGGTCCCAGGCCGACGTCTTCTCCCACGCCGTCGCCTTCTCCCACGCCGTCGTCTTCTCCGAAAGATGAGACCTCTAACTAACTCCCGAGGACCTCATAACACCTGTACCCGGGACTCTGTCCCTGGGCGCCACAACTACGTCGGATTGACGCTACTCGATTCAGTTGTGGCAGTCGATTTTTCGCGTCCTAGGAAATGATTTACGAACGCAGCCGTGATGAGTGAACCCACGCCGATTCCCAGCATTACAGTGATGAACCCGGGAATGGAAATCGATGCCGTTTCATCGCCGGATCGGTACAGAGAAAACGTGAAAACGATGTTCTGTGGACCAGTACTTATCGGATCGGCGGGACACATGGTGACCCCGCAATTTCGTAGGACCTGATAGATGGTCAGCGCCATGTAGGTCGAGAGCCAAATGACAAAAGTTAGAGTGATCAAGCGAGAGGGTGTTTTTCTACCTATTAGCCCTACATCTGTTGGATCAAGGGAGCGTGGCCAGCACAACATGATCGCGCAACCGAGAAACGCGACAGCGAATGCTCCAACGGCCCATTCGTACAAGGGATGCCCGAAAACTATCTCGTTGGGATCAAGGCTCAAAGTTCCGGAGCTCGTTTGTACCCACAAGCTAGCGGCGGCTCCTGACCCAACCAGTGCCGAAAAGAGAACAAAAGCGTAGTGCTGGGGTCGCATTCCGAAGAACAGATTCAGAATCGCTCCGAAAGCAACTCCAACTAGCGCAGAACGCACAACTATTCCGAGAGCACTTGGCGCCATTCCGTAGCCGAACTCCTGGACGATGGACCCACTGATGACTGCCACGACGGCGAAAAGAACGAGAATGTTGAGCCACCGCGCCATGCCAATGGCAGGGGTCGGTTCCACCATTTGATCGATACTTGGTGAATTCGAACTGCTCGTGGTCGGTTTCTTTGGAACAGGGACCTTTTTCGTGAGGCTAGATTGCTTAGAGGCTTCCGATTTTCCCTTTGACAGGTACCCTTGAAGTTGGCTCATGCTGCAAAGGCCCCGAAAATAGCTGAAACTCCTAGGGTCGCAAAACCTGAGGTCCATGCCCACCTTGACCGTCGCCCCGCGAGGATTAAGGTTGTGCTCCAGAGTAAGAAAATCAATACCACGATGTAACGCTAGCGTAGATTCCTTTAATATAGTCAGGGTGGCCAAGATATTTGTTAAATTGGCGAGACTAATAGGTGTGATAAGTATCTCCGGGAGGGCTCGTGCTAGCAGATCTTGACAGTGGGCTGGTGAAATATTTGAGTAGTCACACAATTCCGGGGGAACCCGTTGTGGTTGCTTTGGACCCACCCACCAGGGACTGGGCATCCAAGCGAACCGGCCCAGCGCTGAACCTTTTTTTGGCTGATATCCGAGAAGACGCCGGTATGAGATCGACCAATCCAAGTGAGATCGTCGATGAACAGGGTCAAGTGGTTTCTAGGCAGTCAGCCCCCCGCTATTTTTGCATAACCTACTTGCTCACGGCGTGGACTTCATCGCCCGATGACGACCATCGATTATTGGGCGCAGCATTAATTGCTTTGTTGCGGCAAGACTATGTCCCATTTGACTATTGCTTGGGGTCCTTGGGTGAGTTTGCAGATGCTGGGATCCCGATCCGAATTCGGGTTGGGAGCAGGGCGTTGTCCGAAAAAGCATACTCAGAATTGATGACCGCTGTTGGCGGCGATTACCGACCGTCGTTATCTGTGACCGTCACGCTACCTGTCCCGGCCGGAATACCGACTCCTGCTGGACCTCCACAGACAGTTCCGCCCGAAATACGGCTTGGCGAAAGCCGAGGACAGGTCAGCGATACCGTGCGCGGTCGCGACCCCAAAGATCCAGACGCAGGCATACGCACCCGAGGCTCCCGCGACGCCAGCGCCAGTACGAGCACCACTTGAGTCTGACCAAATTGATAGCTGGACCCACACCGTGAATTTGGACGCAGGTGCCTCAGGGACAGTTCAAGCCCTGCGGCAATTGATGCGCGTTCTAGCGGAGCGTGTTGCTGTGATCGTGGAAGAGTCACGTCTTGAATCTGATATACCTGATCATCAACGTGGACAGTATTTTCCCATTGATCTGATTGTTCGGGACGCGCGGACAGACTGGTCCGATTCAAGAACGAGCGCTATTCCATTCGAGGAATTACCCCAGCGCATTCAAGCCCTTGCCGAGCGGCTCGGATTTACAGATTTAGACATTGCGATACTGGTGATAGCAATGTCAGTGCATTTGCAGCCTCGCTTTGAACATTTCTACATTGTGCTAAATAACGAAGTTGAAACCAGGCTGCCGAGTGTCTTGACCACGCTTCGACTTTCGGGCGTTAGCCCTGATGACCCTAATGTCAGGGCCCGGTTTCGCTCAGATTTCCCGCTAGTTTCTAGTGGGTTGCTTGAGCTTTCCGAATCACATCGCCCGCTTCTATCTCAGTTAGTAGCGACGCCCGAGCGCTTTGTCACCTACGCGTTAGGCGACGACAAACTCGCTGCGGAAGTGTTGGAATATCTCAAAGTTACTTCGCAACCTCGGATTGGGCCAGAAATGCTCCCCCATCTTGATACTAAGAGCGAGGCATTAACAGTTTTTAAGTGCAGGCGTGGAGTAGCAAGTACGGAGCAGGCGTATTATCGGCTCGCTGAATTTACTTCGAGCGATCCACTTCTCGTCAATGCCGAATTGCTGTCAGTTGACATAAAAGAATTTGACGTTCAATTGAGAGCGGCCGTCCGAGAGGCTGCGCTCGCTGGGTCGGGCCTAATATTTGATTTTCGTGAGGATGCTGATCGCGTGCGAATCACGCGAACTGTTGAATGGCTTCGTGGAGCGTTGGTCCCTGTTGTAATTTTGATCCCTCGTCGCATGACGTGGTCGTTTCTCGGTATCGAGATCACTGAGTTGCCTACTCCAACAATTGAGCAACGACTGCAGTGGCGTTCTGTGATGTTTCCTAATTCGAAGAATTTTCTTGATGTGGGAGTACATATTCACTCAGATCCTGACGAAATGTACGACCGAGAGATCAGTGGGATAGCTTTTCGGCAACTGCCGAAATTCACGGATGAGCTTGCCACAGTGATTGAACCACAGGTCAGCCTTGCGGACGTCGTGAGTGCCGAATCCGTCTCCGGTGCTTTGTCCGAACTTGTGGACAGGGTTCGTTTTCGATCGGTTGTCATCGACGAATGGAAAATGCGTCCGGGCGCGACTCGTGGACGCGGGATTACGGCTCTGTTCTCGGGGACTTCTGGTACAGGAAAGTCCATGAGTGCAGAGGCAATTGCCGGCGAGCTCGGTGTGCCTCTGTTCCGGGTCAATCTAGCGACCGTTGTCGACAAATTTATTGGTGAAACTGAGAAAAAGCTGGATCGGGTTTTCAGTGCGGTTGAAGACTTCGATGGGGTGTTGCTTTTCGATGAAGCAGATGCTTTATTTGGCAAAAGGTCTGAAGTATCGGACTCAAAAGACCGATATGCGAACTTAGAAGTTGCCTATTTACTGCAGCGAATGGAATCCTTTGATGGGCTGGCGATCCTCACAACCAACCTGCGGGCCAATCTTGATGAAGCTTTTCTGCGTCGAATTGATACGGCAGTCGACTTCCCTGAGCCCGGCCTAGAGGAAAGAATTCATTTGTGGCAGGCGTGTCTAAAGGGGCAGATGGGATTTGTGAGCAATAATGACCTGCACAAGTTGGCAAACCTTTCTTTGACGGGGGGCTCAATCAGGGCTGCAGCAGTGACGGCCGCGTACTTGGCGGCTTCAACTGGCGCGCAGATCGGTCGGGTTCATCTACTCAAAGGAGCACAACGAGAGTGGCACAAACGAGGGCGACTCTCCTTCCCCGCTGTTGATTTTGCAAACTGGTTAATGGAAGGTCCGAATGTCGAATCTGATCAACGAAGGAGACGCGCTCCTTCATAATAAGTACCTAACCCAAGCCAAAGTGGGCTTGACGAACGATAAAGATGCGAAGTCGCAGTCTGCGTTGCCCGACGAGGGGGACTCCGCGGAACTGTTCGATATCGACGAAAGTTTGGATCCGCAGATCGATCCGAATCGGATTGACCCGCCAATTGATCATGACCATGAAGGCCTCTCGGTTCAACCGCTGATCGAGGTTTCCGAACACACCATCGAAGTCGCCGCCGGTCAAGCGGCACGTGCCAAAGTAACTGTTCAAAATGTGGGAACAGTGGTGCAAACCTACGATTTAACCGTCTTGGGGCCGGCTCGTCACTGGATCAGCATGCTTCCTGCGGAAATATCCCTTTTCCCTGGGGAATCAGGCTCGGCGATAGCCGTGATCAAGCCACCAAAGTCCTCCGCTTTACTAGCGGGAAGATACGAAATTGGCGTCCGTGCGACCTCGAAAGTTCTATGGACCGAACAGGCAACTGTCGAATTCGGAGTCGTTCTCCTTCCCTATCACCTATTTAAAGCTTCACTTTCGCGCACGAGCTTAGATATTAAGCGACCAGCTTCAACCTATTTGAGCCTCACGAATGAGGGAAACTCAGCCGTAACTTTCATGGTGAGCATGTCTGATCCTGACGGTCGACTCACGGTGAATCTAGACAACGATAAACCTACGCTGGGACCGGGGGAGACAGCCTGGATTAATGCGCGAGTTTCCGGGCCACTGCACTTCATCGGGAAGTCAGTACCGGGTTCAGTGATTGCGACTGCGGACCCCGTCCGTGATGTCACTTCAGGAACTAAACCACTTGATGTCAAACCCTATTCGCAGAGAATCAGCGTCAATCAACAACCGGTCGTACGTCTTCGTCTGGGGTGGCTTGGTCGTATGGTGATTGTGTTGGCGTTGCTGGCCCTTGTCGCAACTTTTGTCCTATCTCGCTTCATCTCGGCCGACAGGGGAGCCATCCCAAATGCGCCGATCGCGCCGGCTGACTTCTCCGCAGCGTTACAAGGAACTTCGGACGTTGTCCTGACCTGGCAACCTTCCACTGCGGCCGCGAGCTATCACATCTATGCCGTAGGGGGTGCCGCAGACCCGGCCGAGTCCTCTCAGAGCCCAGAGACAGGTTCGACAGCCAGCCCGACAGCCAGTACAGCGGCGAACAGTGTTGCGTTCATCGACACCAATCAAATTGCTCAATTGGTCAATTTCGACTCCGGCAGCCTGGTGGTTGCGGGAGGAGAGGGTGACCCGAGCAACTCGTCCACGTCCGGGAGCGGGGATTCGCAATCACCTTCCCCACAAGCGTCTTCGGACCCAACACTGACGCCAGGTCCCACTGAGGAGCCGAGTGCGGATCAACTGAGTCCGGTATGTGTGGGCTGCACCTCAATCACGGCTCTTCCTGCCGGATCAACGCGCTACCTTGTGCAGAATGTGAAGCCGGATATCAAAGCTTGTTACCGAATTGTCGCACTAGCTGGAACCGCCAGCTCCTTGTTTAGCAAGCAAACCTGCGTTCAAATGCCAACTGCGCAAGCAGTGGCCGCAGCCGCGGCAGCCGCATCAGCTGCCGCGGGTGGCTCAGACTCTGAAGCGACAATCCCACCCTGCCCACCGAAAAAAGTCGACGCCATAAAAATTAGTTCATCTATTATTGGGTTGCAGTGGGCAGTTTCTACCAAAGCGCCAAAAGGGTATAAAAATGGCGGGTGCGATCCAGCATTAACGGTTTCTGGGTGGGAGATTCAACGTCAATTATTGGGAGGATGGACTTCGCTCACACCGGGCCCGTCGCCAGATGACACCGCCTTTGAAGTGACTGGGTTAGATGCGAGCACCAGGTATTGCTTCAAAATCCGGTCCGTCGCAGGTGAAGCAAAGTCTGACTTCTCGGAAGCGGTGTGTGCCAAGACGAAGAAGGGGCCGAAGCCGACTCCGGATCCCACAAGCGATCCCACAAGCGATCCCACAAGTGACCCCGCCGTCCCGGCTGACTCTGAGCAAACGCCGACATTGGGCGATCAGGCCTCGTAGCATCTAACGTCTCATAAGATCAGTAAATAGGGACGTGAACTGGGACCTAGTCAAAGTTAGCGCCGAATGCTGCTCAATGGGGGTCCGGCAAGCACAGTTTTGCGCTAACAAATGAACCCTGAAACGCAAAGGTTACGTGGAGCAGATGGCATTCGCATCGCAGAAGTCGTCTTGGGCTTTACCGATCCTGGTGGGACTTGCCGCCGGATTGATCTCTGGAAGTTTCGGCGTGGGCGGCGGAATCATCATTATTCCGGGACTGGTCGTCTTCTTACAGTTCACCCAGCGGTTATCTCACGGCACTTCGCTCCTGGCGATCCTGCCGATTGCGGCAGCTGCCTTGGTTGGCTTCATTTTTCACGACTCGATTGATGTGGTTTACGGACTATTTCTTGGCTTGGGCAGCATCTTTGGTGCGCTATTGGGAACGAAACTCTTAGGTCTGATAAGTAATATTTGGCTGACGCGAGTTTTCAGTGCGATCCTGCTTCTCACAGCGGTCAGACTCTTTATCGATATTCCCGTTGAATCCCAGGAGCTGTCGATGTCAACCGCCACCGCAATAATTTTGGTTGCGATCGGGGCTCTCATCGGCGCGATGGCAGGGCTGCTTGGCATCGGTGGTGGATTGGTGCTCGTTCCCATTCTGATAATTTTCTTCGGCGCCGCAGCGCCGGTCGCAAAAGGAACGAGTTTGCTGGTCACGCTTATCGCGGGAACTACCGGAACCTGGCGCAATTATCGAAATGCAAATATCGATATTCCGGTTGCCTTGAAAATTGGCCTTGCTGGAATACCTACTGCGCTGATTGGCTCCCAGCTCGCCATGGTCATGTCAGATCGAGTTTCTACCGTGCTGTTTGCGCTCCTTCTCCTTGTGAGCGCAGCACGGCTGCTCCATTCTGCCCGCACATAGGGAATGTTGGGAGGAAATAGGCCTGCAGGAGCGCAAACGCTGCCCGGTACCGTGGGAGCACGGTGGCCTTGCAGATCCCAAGGCAGATACGCTCGATCCTAGTTATCGTCTAAATCCTTTGGAGTTGCCCCATGAACGCTCGCTCTTACGCAACCACCTCTTCTCGGCTTGGAAAAACGCTCGTCGCTGCCCTTTTCACATTTGGGGCACTTGCCGCGGTCCAGGGTACAACGGCTCAAGCCCATGAGAGTGAATATGAGTCAGCGAGTGTAGAAACCAGAGCTCAGCCAGCAAAAGTCAAGGCCGGCGCCAAGTGCAATAAGAAGGGCAAGAAGAAAGGCAAGTTCACCTGCAAGCGCAGTAAGGGCAAACTTGTGTGGGTTCGCACAGGAGGGAAAGCCGTACAACAACCTGTTGTTGTCGACGCCCTGTGTTCGACTTCCACCTATACCAGCCAGGTCCGTGGGTTGAGCTGCTCAAGTACGACCATCACTTTCGGCTCAACCGGTTTGCCTAGCGCTGGTACGCCAATGATGGTCGGCATTACTGCGACCAATCAGCAGTATCCGCGCACCCACAATTACACGCTGAACTTCCCCAGGGTCGCACAAACGACTTCCACGAGAGTCAGCCCTGGTGCAGGCGCAATTGGAGTTGCAATCGACGGGGTTCCACTGTTCAGTCCTTGGACTCAAGCGGCACTTCGCGAGCACTCGCTCGACATGGGTGAGCTTGATAATTGCGGTGGTCACGCAGGGCGTGGAGATGACTACCATTACCACATCGCACCGAAGTGCCTGATTGAAGAATTGGGCAAAACCCACGTTGACGATAAAAAGCTTCCAATCGGAATCGCTAATGACGCTAATCCGATTCTGGCACTTGGCTGGTTTGACAAAGCTAATGATGTCGAGTCAAGGCTTGACTCCTGCAGGGCAATGAAAGACGAAAGCGGCAAGTACTTTTATAACGTTCAGCACCAAAGCAAGTGGGATATTTTGAATTGCTTTGTCAGCAAGGTCCAGAAAACATCCCGCGATAGTTGGACTCAACGAACGGACTCAACGGGGGCGGACATCGTCGGCGCGAAGGTGGCCATGTCGATCACAGCTTCTTCCACTGTCACAGCGAGCGGCACCCAGTGTTCGGTCATGGAGGGAACTTTGCGCGATCAAGACGTGATTAATACTGACCAGTCGGTCACCAAGTCTTCGGCTAAGACCGCGATCTTCTATTGCGAACCGCAGTGTTACGCCGAGTTCTTTGAACCAACCGGCCGCTTCCCCGGAGGTTCGGTCTACTACGAACTGGTTACCAGTAGGTGCCCGGCAGGCTTCAACCCCAACGCGCTGCCGCTGTTTGCGCCTTATGGAGGGCCTAACCTGGGAAAACGAGCCGCTAAGTAGTCGCTACCAATAGATTGTTGCATCGACTCATCCTGAGTCACCTTTGTGAAGCCGAAATCAGTTTGGTCCCGGTGGCCCGGCTCTTTCTGCGCCAAGAGAGAAGTAAGCATTAGCAAATGCGTTGTAGTTGCGAATAACTTGCAGGAAGTGGAAAAACACTTATAATTTCAGCATGAGAAGAACCGGCTTTACTGCCTTTGCTGTGGTTTTAACTCTCTCCCTCGCGGCGTGCTCATCGGGCCCGGACTCAGCCAGCGATGACCAGCGCCTCCTTGTGGCCACTACCGTCTCCCCGATCACCTCAATCGCCTCAGCGATCGCTGGGGACCGCGCCCGAATCGAGGGAATTGTCCCTGAGGGCACCAACAGCCACACCTTCGAGCCAGCCCCTCAGGTCGCCGAACTGCTCAGTGATGCGGATCTGGTCCTCGTCAACGGCCTCAAACTCGAAGACCCAACCATCGACCTAGCGCAGAACAATAAGAAAGATGGCACCAAAATCGTCGAGATCGGCACAATCGTGCTGCCCGAGTCTGACTACATTTACGACTTCTCCTTCCCGGAAGAGGAAGGCAAGCCCAACCCGCACTTGTGGACCGACCCGGGGTACGCCGTGGAGTACGCCGCAGTGATTCGTGACCAGCTCAGCGAGCTTGATCCGCAGAACGCCACTTACTACGCGAGCAACTACGCGGCCTTCGAGGAAGAAGCCACCGCACTTGGTGAAGCTGTCGCCTCAGATCAGCAGAGTGTCCCAGCGGGAAATCTTAAGCTTCTGACCTATCACGACGCGTACGCATATTTCGCCCAAGAATTCGGGTGGGAAGTTATCGGCGCGCTTCAGCCTAAGAGCTTCTCCGATCCGTCACCTTCTGACGTCGCGAGCCTGATCGACCAGGTTATTGCTGAAAACGTTCCGACTATTTTTGGTTCGGAGGTGTTCCCTTCAGTTGTCCTGGAGGAAGTGGGACGCGCGACCGGGGCCCGCTACGAGGATTCCTTGCGTGACGACGACCTGCCGGGTGAGCCGGGAGACCCAGAGCACTCGTGGCTGGGCCTGATGAAATACAACTTCCGCACCATGGTCGCGGGCTTGGGCGGAACACCCACCCAGCTCGATGCCATCGCCATCACGCCAAATACCTCCGACGGCGCGGTGTACCCGCAATGACGAATCGACTGCGATGACCGGCACCGGCGTCGGGCCTGAACTAATCCGGCTTGACAAAGTTGCCGCCAGTTACGACCATCATCGGGTACTCGAGGACGTGTCCTTTCACGTTCACGAAGACCAGTTCACCGGAATTGTTGGTCCGTCCGGTGCAGGCAAAACCACTTTGCTGCGACTGCTGCTTCAGACACTTGCTCCGGTGGCGGGCACAGTGTGGCGAGCGCCAGGGCTCCGTGTGGCCTACGTTCCACAGTTGGAAACCGTCAATTGGAATTTCCCCATCACCGTGTTCGAATGCGTCCTCATGTCGCGCAAGACTGGTCGGCTAATGCCTTGGGCGAGCGCACCAGAGAAAGACAAGGTGGCCGAGGTTTTGGACCGATTGGGCATTGCAGACCTGGCCCAGCGGCATATTCGCGAGCTTTCCGGTGGGCAACAGCAACGCATGTTCCTGGCGCGTGCCTTACTCCGGCAGCCGCAGGTTCTGCTCCTGGATGAACCCACCAGTGGTGTTGACATTTCAACACGACACGATATTTTGCACCTGCTCGCCGACTTGCACGAAGACGGCGTGGCGATCGTGCTGACCACCCACGATCTCAATGGAATGGCCACCCACCTTCCTCACTTAGTGTGTGTTAACCACCGGATCGTCGCGGATGGTAAACCGAGCGAGGTCATTACCCCAACGGTTCTTGAGAACACTTTTGGTGCTCGCATGGAAGTTCTTGAGCATCTGGGCATGCGCGTGGTCGTGGATGAAGCCCCGACTCCCTTCTCCCCAAGATTGAGGAGTTGACATGGAGACCCTTCTTGAGCCATTGGGCTATGCCTTTTTTCAAAAGGGACTGATTGTGGCCAGTCTGTCCGGTGCCCTGTTGGGACTGATCGGGGTATATATCGTGCTGCGCGGCATGAGCTACATCGGTCATGGTCTGTCGCACTCAATCTTCGGGGGTTTCGCGGCGATGCAGTTATTCGCTGCGCAGTTTTATGCCATCGGCGCTGGGTTGTGGGGGATCGCATCGGCGCTGGCGATCACGACTGTCACTAAGCGCAGCCGGGTGGGCGCTGACGCGGCCATCGGAGTTATCACTATTGCCTCATTCGCCCTCGGAGTCGCGCTGTTCGCAAAATTTGGCACGAGTGGGCCATCCTTTGAAAATGCACTCTTCGGCAGCATCCTTGGCATCAGCACCGGCCAGATCGTGGGCCTAGTCGCTGTGTCATTCCTAACGACAGGTTTCGTCTTATTGCGGTATCGGGCGCTGCTGTTTAGCACCTTCGACCCAGAGGTGGCAGCTGTTTCAGGGGTCAACGTGGGTCGCATCGAGGCCGCGCTGATGGTGGTGCTCTCGCTGGCAATCCTGGCGACGTTAACAGTTATTGGTGTAACGCTTGTGGCAGCCATGCTGGTGATTCCGGCGGTCGTAGCGAGGATGCTGACCGATTCGTTCGGCCGCATGCTCGCCTACAGCACAGTGATTGGCACGCTGTGTGGTCTGATCGGTATGTACGTCAGCTACTACGCCGGCGTCCCGTCCGGGACCATGATCGTTTTGGTGGGTGCCGCACTGTTCATCGTGGTGCTTTTGGCAACCGGGGGACGAGGCTTGCGACGATCCGCCGGTCTTGATACTCACTCAGAAGACATGGTCTCCGAGAAGTCTGCGTAAACAACAGTTGCTTACCCATTGGTTCGTGGGGTGAGTGACGGGACTTGAACCCGCGGCATCTGCGACCACAACGCAGCGCTCTACCAGCTGAGCTACACCCACCATGCTGATCTAAATATGTGTGATCTTGCGACCAGCCGCTAAAGCATATCGGCTAGAGATTCAGCTGGTTTGTGGTGTCCGCGGTAACTCGCCGGAAGCGCTCACATTCACCGTCCGGATCTTCGAGAAGCGCATCCTAGGCGTCGGGTTTGATCCCACCAAGACTCACGGTTGGAGGATCAATAATCCTTCTTGGGGGTCGCTTTAATGGGATTCACGCACAATTTCAGAATACGCGAGACGTGGTTTCGTATCAATGATTGATGAGCAAGTTAGATGTGCTCGACAACGTGGGAAGAGCTGATGGACTTGGCGGTGTCGCCGTCGGGGCCGGGGAGGTCAACGAATACGGCTTCGCGGTAGTAGCGCAATTCGGCGATTGACTCGCGGATGTCCGCGAGGGCCCGGTGGTTGCCCGTTTTGTCCGGCGTATTGAAATACACTTTGGGATACCAGCGGCGGGAAAGTTCCTTGATACTGGAGACATCAATCAGCCGGTAATGCAGATACCGGTCAATGTCGGGCATGTACTTTGCGAGGAATCCGCGGTCAACATACACGCTGGAGCCGGCAAGTTGTCCCTTTCCTTCCTCGGGGATGTGTTCCTTGATGTAAGTGAGTACTTTGTCCTGGGCGTCGGCCAATGACAGGCCATCGGGGATTTCGGTGATCAACCCAGATTCGGTATGCATATTGGTGACGAAGTCATCCATGTGTGTGAGGGCTTTGTCGCCGGGTTTAATGACAAAGCTGACGCCTGGATCGATTTCGGTGAGATCTGCTTCGGTCACGATCGCGGCGATCTCGACAATCTCGTCGGATTCAGTACTCAGGCCGGTCATCTCAAGGTCAATCCAGACCAAGCGGTCGTGTTGGGGCATGACGCGAGCCTACGCTGCTTCCAATTCCTGCGGTGGGATGGGAACGATTGCGACGGGAACTTTTGCCTTATGGAGCACACCATTACTCGTAGAACCAAGGAGTGCCCCGATGGCGGCGTTACGGCCGCGGGTTCCAAGGACAATCATGACCGCATTTGTTGAGGAGTCGAGTAATGCTTGCACGGCAGGTGCTCGAACTAGATGCTCCACAACTTTGACATCGGGATACTCCTGGGTATAGCCGGCGAGAATTTCGGCTGCAAGACGTATTTCGTCATCGGCTACATGTTCCAAGGGAAGGGGAACTGGACCATCTGAGGTAATGATCAAATCAAATGAAGGCACATCCCATGCGTGGACGGCGACAATTTTGAAACCGTGGCGGCTCGCTTCATCAAATGCAAAATCTAGGGCAGCGAGTGAATGTTCAGATCCATCTAGGCCAACAATAATTTCATCGGAACCTGTGCGAGGGTCTTGGCGCATGACGATCACGGGGCAGTTCGCATGCGAGGTCACTTGGGACCCGACTGAGCCCAGCAGCAGGGCCGTGAAACCGCCTCGGCCGCGGGAACCAAGGACTATAAGTTCTGCAGTGTCACTTGCGGCGAGAAGAAGCGCTTGCGGGGTTCCAATTTCCACCGCGACCTGAACATCTGTGCAATCAAGATCAGCCGCAATGCGCGTTAAATCCTCCACCGCACCGCGACGCAGGTCGTCAATCAGATCAAGGCGTGGTGGGACGGACATCCCGAACGCACTTGAAGCGGTGGTTGCCATGACCGAGTACGCGAGCGTGATTCCGCGCCCCCGAACTTTTGCCTCGCCAACGGCCCATTGGGCCGCCTTGAGTGATCCATCCGAGCCATCCATACCGACCACGATGCGTCCAGAAAAGGGATCAATTTCGGCGGTATTTTTGCTCTGATTACCCATAGGCCAATTCTTACTCGAAATCACTCAAAGAACTAGGGGCGTTGGTCCCTAAATGTCCGTATGAGGAAAAAGATTGGACGAGATGGTGATGGGACAGGTTTGCGATGTGAACGTATGTACTAATCTAGGGGAGGGGCTTGCGCGATCAGAACTATGCGAGCATCATTATCCCCGAAAATCAAGTAGTGGCAAGGGTTTCACGAATTCATTAGGAGGCGTCGGTGTCACAGACTCGCACGCTTACCCAGAAGTCAACCCGATCCCCGTTTTCCTGGACCCGGATGCGTTCCAATTTCGGTTCCGGTGCGGGACTGCCCCCTTGGTGGGTGGAAGTGATCATTATTGGCACCGGGTACCTGCTGTATCAGGGTGTGCAGATCTTTGTCACCGGGTCAGAAGCATCCGCCGTGTCGAGGGCCGATTGGATTTGGCAAGTCCAGTCCTATCTCCACCTTAACCCCGAAGTCGCGATCAACCATTGGGTCGCGGGGAATGACCTGCTGCTGTACTCCACCGGTTATTTCTACGGAATTTTACATTTTGCTGTGACACCATTTGTCCTTATCTGGGTGCGTTTCTGGCACCGCAGCCATTACGCAATGCTGCGCAACACTCTTGTGGGTACGAGCCTAGTTGCATTGATCATGTACTGGGTAATTCCACTTGCCCCACCACGGTTATCTATGGGAAATATTGTCGATACTTTGCGGGTTGAAAACATTCTCTCCGCGGCCGATCCAACCGGGCCGGCATCTATGGCAAATCAATACGCAGCAATGCCGAGTTTGCATGTCGCATGGGCCGTGTGGGTCGCACTCGCTGTGTATGTGTGCCTGCGCCCCCGACCGTGGCGTTGGCTTGCGTGGACTTATCCGGCCGCAACAACTTTCGTTGTGATCGGAACGGGAAATCACTTTATTGCCGATGCCCTAGCCGGAGGGCTACTCGTGTGGCTGTGCTGGTTTGTGGCATCACGCGTTCACTCGACTTTGCGGAGGCCGCAACTGGTGCTCGAACACAGTTACACCCAGGTCTCCTAAATCTTTAACTCTTCCTGTGAGGCCCCACCGCCAATCACGAACAAACGTCAAGATCCGTGAGATATGCAACAATCTGGCCATGGGTGAGCCGGTGCATGTACTAGCCCCAGAGCTATCGCAGTTCTACTCGTGGCCGCAGGGTCGGTGGGTACGCGCCATGATGCTGCACACCCTTGATGGTGCTTATTTCGGTCCTGACGGCAGTAGCAAAAGTCTGTCAAATCCGCGCGATCGGGATGTCTTACTTGAGACGCGACGCTCAGCTGACGTAGTACTCGTGGGGGCGGCAACTATTCGGGCTGAGCGGTACCGACCAATGCGAACAAATGCGGTGGTCGCGATCGTGTCACCTTCGCTCGATCTCCCGTGGGAGGAGCCACTTTTTGGGGAGTCAACGCACACGCCTATTGTTTTTACCGTAACTGGGAATGAACGGCGCGAGGCACTGGAAGTTGCTTTAGAAATGCAGGAGCAGGGCAAAGTTCAGATCGTGCCCCTGCCCGACCCGGCAATTGATTCGCTCACCTACCTGCACGAACAAGGACACCAAAGGATTGTGTGTGAGGGTGGGCCGCGCCTACTGGAGTCACTGTTTCAATTTGTTGATGAACTTGATTTGACCACAGCACCGTTCTTGGTTGGTACTGAGCCTGTCGGTGTTCAACACATCGGCGGGCACACCACTAATTGGGAGCTCGATTCTTGGTGGAATGAGGATCAATACACCTATGCGAAGTATTTGCGCACAAGCTAGTGAGAGTCCTGCAGGGCCCAAAAAACTACAGCTGCCGCCGATGCAACATTGAGTGAACTTACGGCATTGGACATGGGGATATGCACACTGTGATCGCAAGTTTCCAGAGATGCCGCTGTGAGTCCGTCGCCTTCCGTGCCCAGAATCAGTGCGACCCGATCTAACGGCCCCGCAACAAATTTTCGTAGATCTTGGGATTCCTGTCCGCCAATATTCTGCGGAGAAATAGCCACCGTGTAAAAGCC
>FLOH01001343.1_pt1 | contig 38892 bp, 35 predicted proteins | sample 756751 | NCBI WGS metagenome assembly FLOH01 (sample SAMEA4026879, study PRJEB14308) | marine metagenome | biome: coastal water; material: water | depth 74 m
TAAAAGGTTTATGTCTTGTAATCTTCTTCTGTGTGTCCTGTGTTTCCGATGTCGACAAGACGTCCATGCGAACCCGTGAGTCTTTTAATGACGGGTGGCTGTACGCCCGGTTTGGCCCCATGCCCGACGGATCGGTCAAAACCGAGCCAGGGGAACTGGAATTGCCGGAAACGGACGATTCCGGATGGCGCCCCTTGAATCTTCCCCATGACTGGGCCGTCGAGGGACCCTTCCGCGCCGAGTTGCCCAACCGCTCCGGTAAATTGCCCTGGGAGGGCATCGGGTGGTATCGTAAGACCTTTACAGTGCCGTCGGATGATCACGGTAAACGAGTGTTTATGGATTTTGACGGCGCCATGTCCAATGCGCAGGTCTGGTTGAACGGCGCATATGTGGGCGAGTGGCCGTATGGGTATGCATCGTTTCGGCTGGAATTGACCCAGCACCTCCGGTTCGGGAAGGAGAACGTGCTGGCGGTGCGCCTGGATAACACCCAGTGGGGTTCCCGCTGGTATCCCGGCAGTGGTTTATATCGCAATGTGTGGCTTGTCACCACGGCGCCCGTGCATGTGGATCACTGGGGGACGTACGTAACCACTCCCGAGATTAGTGAGAGTGGGGCGAAAGTCCGGATCGAGACGCGCGTCGTGAATCAATCGGACGGACCTGTTGACGTAACAGTCGAGTCTTCGGTGTATTACATGGAGGACGGCCATCCTGCCGACAATGCGGTTGCCGACGGTGATCGTAACACGCTGTCCATTGCCGCCGGGGAAACCTCTGTATGTATCGCCGATATAACCGTTTTGTCGCCGAAACTCTGGGCCATTGAAACACCGCACCTGTATGGCATACAGACCACTGTCCGGCAGGGATCCGAAGTGGTCGATATGTATGAAACTATGTTTGGCATCCGTACAATCGCCTTTGATGCCGAGCGGGGTTTCCTGTTAAACGGTGAACGGGTGCGGATCAACGGCGTCTGTAACCACCACGATCTTGGACCGTTGGGTGGAGCGTTCAACACCCGGGCTGCGGAGCGGCAGCTTGAGTTGCTGCGCGAGATGGGGTGCAATGCCATCCGGACGTCGCATAATCCCCCGGCCCCGGAGCTGCTGGATCTGTGCGACCGCATGGGCTTTCTCGTGCAGGACGAAGCCTTCGACTGCTGGGCACAGGGCAAGACGGACAATGATTACGCGCGGATTTATGAAGAGTGGCATGAGAAAGATTTGCAGATGATGGTGCGCCGTGACCGCAATCATCCGTCCATCATCATGTGGAGCACCGGTAATGAAGTCCGGGAGCAAACGCCGGACGCCACCATATCCAGGCATCTTGCGGGCATCATCCGAGCCATTGATCCCACCCGGCCGGTATCTGTCGGGTGCAATAGAATAGAATCGGGATTTAACGGTTTTCAGCATTCTGTAGATGTGTTCGGGTACAATTACAAACCGCACAAATATGCTGAATTTCACGATACCAATCCGGAGATTCCGCTGTACAGCAGCGAAAGCGCATCCACGGTGAGTTCCAGGGGAGAGTATTTCTTCCCGGTCAGCGAGGATCCCGACAAGGGCGGGTACCGGTTTCAGGTCAGTTCATACGACCTGTATTATCCGCCATGGGCGAGCCGGCCGGATACGGAGTGGGAAGCGCAGGATCGGTATCCATTTGTTGCCGGAGAATTTGTCTGGACTGGATTTGACTATATCGGGGAGCCGACACCCTACAACCAGGATAAAACCAACCTGCTCAATTTCCAGACTGAAGCGGAGAAAACGGCCATGCAGGCAGTGATGAACCAGCTCGGTGACCGGCCTCCGTCAAGAAGTTCCTATTTCGGAATCTTGGATCTGTGTGGTTTCAAGAAGGACCGTTTTTATCTGTATCAGTCCCGGTGGCGGCCCGAATTCCCGATGGTCCATATACTGCCCCATTGGAATTGGCCGGAACGCACTGGCCAGGTGACGCCGGTGTTTGTGTACACTTCCGGGGACGAAGTGGAGCTGTTTCTGAACGGCAATACCCTCGGCCGTAAAAAGAAACGTGAGTACGAATACCGGTTGCGCTGGGATGATGTCGTGTACCGGCCGGGTGAATTGAAGGCTGTGGCCTACAGGAACGGAACAGAATGGGCCACCAGCGTCATGGCCACCACCGGTCCGTCACAGCAATTAGAATTGTCCGCAGATCGAACGGAAATCCGGGCGGACGGCAGGGACCTCTCGTTTGTCACCGTGCAAATTTCCGATGCCGAAGGCCGGCTTGTACCGCGTTCCGGGAACCCGGTGCGGTTTCGCATCACCGGCCCGGGGGAGATTCTCGCCACCGGCAGTGGTGACGCCACCAGCCATGAATCATTCCAGGCACATGAGCGCAACGCGTACAACGGCTTATGCCTGGTGATCGTGCGGTCCGTAGATGCCACCGGTGCGGTGGAACTGACGGCGGAATCGGAAGGATTAGCCGGCGCGAGTGTGACTATCACGACGAGATAGTGGTACTACGGGTATATTGTCCCGTTGTCCTGTCGATAATCAGGTGACCCAGTTTCTTGTGCGGTCAATCGCTTTCTTCCAGCCCGCGCACGCCGTATGTCGTCTTTCCTCAGACCATTGTGACTCAAAGATCCTGTCGACCTGCCAGTGTGTGCGCAGGCTGTCGAGGTTTTCCCAATAGCCAACGGCCAAACCGGCGGCATACGCGGCGCCCAGTGCGGTGGTTTCGTGGACAACGGGGCGCACGCAGGGTATACCGAGAATATCCGCCTGTATCTGCATGAGCAGATCGTTCACCACCGCGCCGCCATCCACTTTCAGCGACGTCCGGTCGGTCCCCAGGTCTGCATTGACGGCTTCGATGACGTCCCGCGTCTGATAACAGATGGACTCCAGTGTTGCACGGACCAAATGGGCTTTGGTCACGTATTGGGTCAGGCCAACGATAGCGCCGCGCGCGTTCATGTCCCAGTAGGGTGCGAAAAGGCCGGAGAAGGCGGGCACAAAGTAGATATCGCCGGTATCTGTCACTGAGGCGGCAATGGATTCTGTTTCCGCTGCGTCGGTGATGATTTGAAGATTATCCCTGAGCCATTGCACCGCTGCGCCGGTGACCGCGATCGATCCTTCCAGCGCATACACCGCCTTTCCCTTTTCCGTGCTGTATGCGACGGTTGTCAACAAGCCGCTGCCAGAACGCACCACTTCGTTGCCGGTGTTCACGAGCAGAAAGCAACCGGTGCCGTATGTGTTTTTCGCATCCCCGACGTTAAAACAGGCCTGCCCGAACAGCGCGGCCTGTTGATCCCCCAGTGAACCACAGACGGGAATTTCTGCGCCAAAAACACCCCCCTGCGTGGTGCGGCCGTAAAATTCGGGATCACTGGTCGGACGTATCTGCGGCAGGGCTTGTTCGGAAACACCAAAGAAATCCCGCAGTTCCGTGTCCCACGACAATGTGTGCAGGTCCATCAGCAGGGTGCGGGATGCATTGGAGCAGTCGGTGATATGCTTTCCGCCGGTCAGGTTCCATATTAACCAGGCATCGATGGTGCCAAAGAGCACTTCTCCCCGCCTCATCTTTTCCCGCAGTCCTTCAACGTTTTCCAGCAGCCATCGTATTTTAGTCCCGGAAAAATAGGTCGAGACGACCAGCCCGGTTTTCTGCTGCACTTTGTCGCCGACCTTCTGCTGCTCCAGCTCCTGACAGATATCACGGGTGCGCGTGTCCTGCCAGACAAGGGCGTTGTAGTACGGCTCACCGGTTCGGGGATTCCAGGCGCACGTTGTTTCCCGTTGGTTGGTGATGCCGAGGCCCGCGATTTGATCCGGGGTGATATCGGCACGCTCCAGGCAGGTTCGAATCACCTGCTGTGTTTTATTCCAGATCTCAACGGGATCATGTTCCACCCACCCCGGTTGCGGGCATATCTGCCGATGTTCCTCGTAGGCGGATGCCTGCACCGCGCCATCCCGGTCAAATAGCATGAAACGGGTGCCTGTTGTGCCCTGATCAATTGCGCCGATATAGCGGGGTGTGCTCATGTGTCCTCCTGCGCGGTCTCACGGTGTACATGGTGCGGAAGTCTAATGGCGATATTCATTGTTGGATTTATACCAAACAATCAGTTTTGCTCGTGGTCCCGGTTTGGCTACGTGTATTCGACGGAGAGTCAATACGCCCGAGTGGGGGGGGGATGTTGAACAGGCCGCAGCATGCGTGTGCCACGGACAAACTGGTTTGTCCGTGCCGGCTTTGACCGTTCTGTTATCTTTACTCTGGTTCGGTAGTTCATTGAGAGTATGGGATCTTTCATAGTCCTGCCGAATATTCATGCGGATTGCATTGTATTATCTTGCGGTACTGTCATGTATTCACGGACAAACAAGTTTGTCCGTGGCACCCACTAAGGTAGCAGAATTCCATGTTCCGTAAGGCAATAAATCACTGTCCAAAGAAGAGGCGCGATCGGGCTCTGATAGGTGCACTCGTCAAGTTACCCTATTTATTGTGGTCCTTTACATCGCTTTTGTTGTAATGCACATCCGACGAACCTGTCATAGAGCCATCCTCCCAGCAGTCCTCCCAGGAGCGGGGCCACGATGGGGACCCAGAAATAATACCCCGGCGCCGGGAGAGCGATGGATTTCCAGCCGCTTAACATGGCAAACAGTTTGGGGCCGAAATCGCGCGCCGGATTGATGGCGAAGCCGGTCTGGGCGCCGAAGCACATCCCGATAGCCGCCACTCCCAACCCGATCATCAGTGGTCCCACATTGCCCTGCGGCGCCAGATTCTGCTCGTCGATGACGCTGAACACGATGATAACAAGAAACGCCGTCAACAGAGCTTCACTGTAGAATGCTTCAGACGTGCTGAGAAATTCCAGCGGATACGTCGAAAAAATCGACGCGGTGACCTGGCTGTTGGCCGCGCCGCGAACAATGCCCTGGGCCGACTCATAGACCTGAAAGGCGGAGCGATAGAGCAGATAGATGGCCGCGGCGCCGGTGAACGCACCGCTGACCTGCGCGATACAATAGGGGAGGACCTTCCGCCAGGGGAAGTTCCGATGGACCGCGAAAGCCAGCGTGACGGCCGGATTGATATGGGCTCCTGAGATGCCTCCCACTGCATAGATGGCGAAAGCAACACCCAGACCCCAGCAGATGGCAATCTGGAAGGAGCCGGTGACGGCATCGAGCAGTACCGATGCTGCGACCGAGCCGATGCCGAACGCGAGCAGGATAAATGTGCCGAAAAACTCCGCCATCACTTCAGCTTTTAATGTTCGGTCCGGCATCTGACGCTCCTTCCCGGGAGATGGTTCCAGCGATTTTCAACAGGCAGGCAGAACGTATCTCTTGTTCCTGAGATTTAATTACCCATCCAGCGACCAACCGTACCGGTAGGGCTCGCTGATCAGTACGTCTGCCTCCGGACTGCCGAAGGTCATGGCCTTCGGGTCCCAGTGCAGCACCTTGCCTGTGCGGATGGCGACGTTTCCAAGCAATACAACCTCCGTAAGCGGGGCGCCGTATTCAAAGTGAACGCCGGCGTGTTCTCCGCCCTGGCACGCCCGGATCCATTCCTTGTAATGGCCGATGGACCGGGGAAGCGTTTCTTTGGGATTACCGAATGACCGTGCGAGGGATTCCGGAAGCAGGCGCGGGTTCTGTCCGATCCCATCCACGAACAGTTTCCCCTCCGATCCTTCGAACAGTATGCCGCCGGACCGGTTGCCCATCGGGGCGTTCTCGTCCAGTCCCTCAGGTCTGGGCGGCTGAAGGTTGCCGTCGTACCAGGTTACGCGGACCGGGGGCATGGCGCCGCGCGAGGGAAAATCATAATGGATGATTGACGCCACAGGGAAGGTCTCATCCCATAGTCTCGTGCTGCTCGCGTGGACCGTATGCGGCGTTTTGAGCTTCAATGCCCGGAAGACAGGATCGAAGTGGTGGCATCCCATGTCGCCGAGGGCGCCGGTGCCGAAATCGTACCAGCCGCGGAACTTGAAGGGATGATAGGCCGGGTGGTACGGGCGCCAGGCGGCCGGGCCGATCCAGAGGTCCCAGTCCAGGGTGCCGGGGCAGGATGGGATCTCCTCCGGGCGGTTCAACCCCTGCGGCCAGATGGGCCGGTTGGACCAGATATGCACCTGCCGCACCTCGCCGATGGCGCCCTGTTCGATCCACTCGGCGATTTTCCGGTGGCTGTCCTCTGCGTTCCGCTGCGTGCTCATCTGCGTGGCGACGCCCGTTTCCCGGGCGCACTCGAGCATCCGGCGCGATTCGCCCATGGTCCGCGTCAGCGGTTTAGCGCAATAGACGTGCTTGCCGCGCCGCATGGATTCCGTGGCAATGACGGCATGGCTGTGATCGGGCGTGCCGATAACCACCGCATCGATATCCGGAAGCTCGTCCAGCATGATCCGGTAGTCCTGGTACTGCTGTGCTCCGGGATACGTGTGGAACACCGGTTGCGCGAACGCCAGGTCGACGTCGCACAGCGCCATGATGTTTTCGCTGTCCACGCCTTTGAGATAACTCTTTCCGACGCCGGCAATACCGACGCCCGCTATATTCACGCGGTCGCTTGGCGCCCGGTACCCCGGACCGCCGAGTACGTGGCGGGGCAGGACCATGGCGGAAGCGCCCGCCGCTCCAAGAAATGCGCGTCTGGTGGTTGCTGGCATTGTTTGTTCTCCCTTGTTGGTAATTATATATTTCCTGAATGTACAAAAATAAACGCCGCATCCCAAACAAGGAATGCGGCATTTGCGTCTCGTGCGATGTTAGTGCCCTATGCCGGGTTATCTCCATGGAATAATTCTGGAATTTCAGATGTATAACAGTATGTGAATCATATGCAGTGTTGAAAGAGTTGCAGCCAATATCCTGATGTCGCGAATGGTGGCGTATGAATACCTTGATATATGCATGTATGGTCGTAACGTGCGTTATCACCTGTACGCACGGATACTCACAACCAGTCACTCAGGCTGATTCAAGCAAGAACGTAAGTTCTCAAGGCAGATTCGCATTGAAAATCGGAACCGGGTGGTCTGAACCAATAAGAGACGGCTGGGGAGGTGATAACTGGTACTACAATTTTGGGGCTCAATGGCGTCCCAATACCAGGTATGCGCTGCAGATGGAGGTTGGGTGGAATCCCCGGCACGTTACCTATCGCAATCCCTGGTTATCGTATGAAAATGACGTTTCATATTATTTTGTTGCAATATCGAATCAATACTATATGACACAGTGGCGATACCGCCCCTTGTATAACCGTGGGCATCGGAGATTACGGCTTTAACAGCAGGCGATTACGAATACGGAACAATACCCGGGTGATTGAATCTGACGGCACCACTCATTCTGTCGGAATCAATGTCGGCGCAGGTTTGGAACACGTATTTTACCGGAACCGGCTGGGAGTCACCGCTGCCATCCAATATCATAATGCGTATGACGGATCCGATGAGGGTGACAATTACAATCTTATGGAATTTTATTTGATTAACCTGTGCCTGGTCGTGTATCTCAAATAAAATATATACTGGTTCCAAGGTTCCATTGAATGGTCACAATTCTTTAATGTGCATAAAACAGGAAATGCGATAAGGTGTCATTTCGAGCGTAGCGAGAAACTTGTTTTCTATGCAGTAATAAACAGACAGATTTCTCCCTTTGCTCGAAATGACATACGGTTGTTTATTCAACTCATCCGATATTTCCCAGCGAATCGAGTTCTGCCACTTTCACTTTCGCGGGAATGTCATCACAGGGAAAGGGGCTCCTATATAATATCACACATAGCGCTCTGGTCAGTATAATTCAAAATACTAATACAAAACGCCGCATCCCAAACAAGGAATGCGGCGTTTGTGTGTCGCGCTATTATTGCCAATCAGGACAATGTTTTCAATCCTGCCTCGATACGGTCCATACCGTTCTTCAGGTTTTCTTCCGAAGAAGCATAGGAGATGCGGATGCAGGCGTCGTCGCCGAACGCCGCGCCGGGCACTGCGGCTACGTGTACCTTCTCCAGCAGCCAGGCACAGAAATCGACGGAGCCTTCGATGGTTTTGCCGTCACAGGACTTGCCGTAGTAGGCCGCCACTTCCGGGAAGATATAAAAGGCGCCCTCGGGTACGAGGGTCCGGATGCCCGGCATGGCCTGGAGTCGTCCAACCACCATGTCGCGGCGTTGTTTGAAAATGCCGCAGCGGCGTTTGGCTTCCTCATTGGCATTATCCAGGGCCTCGATGCTGGCGGTCTGGGCCATGGAGGCCGTATTTGTGTTGATCTGGCTTTGCAACGTGCAGCAGGCTTTGATGATCTCTTTCGGTCCAGCGGCGTACCCGAGCCGCCAACCGGTCATGGAGTAAGCCTTGGCTGTTCCGTGCGCGATGACGGTGCTGGCCTTGGCTTCATCGCTCAACGAGGGGATGCTGGTAAAGGGTTCGTCCACGTACAGCAGCGATTCATAAATTTCATCTGAAATAATGATCAGATTTTTCGACAGTGCCCATTCCACAACGGGTTCCAGTTCCTTCCGCAAGTAAAATGCGCCCGTCGGATTGGAGGGGCTGTTGAGCACCAGGATTTTGCAGTTGTCCTTATACGCTTTGTTCAAGTGGTCCGGGGTGACCTTGAACCCGTCGTCTGCCGTGGCGGGGACGATCACCGGTTCACCCTGGGCCAGTTCAACCTGGGGAGGATACGATACCCAGTAGAGGGCCGGAATCATCACGCCATCACCGGGATTCACGAGAGCCTGGAACAGGTTGTAGAGGATCTGCTTGCCGCCGACGGAGACCATGATTTCGGACGTGGGATCGTAGGTCAGGCCGTTATCCCGTAGCAGTTTGCGGGCGACGGCCTCGCGGATTTTTACGGTCCCGGGAACCGGCGTATAATAGGTGTCATTGTTACGAATTGCCTGGATGCCGGCTTCCTTCACGTTTTCGGGAGTCGGAAAGTCAGGTTGTCCGGCGGACAGGTTGCAGACATCGATGCCTTTGGCTTTCATCTCGCCTGCCAGCGCGTTGATACTGACTGTCGGCGACGGTTTGAGCGCTTTCACGCGGTTGGATAATACGGACATGGCAATTACTCTCTTGTTAGGTAAATAGTGTTAGTCTGAACTGTAAAGAATATTCTCCCGCAGAGACGCAGAAAGAATAGTGAATTGTGAAGGGTGAATAGTGAAAAATAAAGTACACCCTTAGCTCTGATTCCCTTTGTGTCTTCGTTTGAGCAAGATCTCATTTGTTTTTATTATTTCTCTGCGCTTCTGCGTCTCTGCGCGAAAAATTCCTTCTTATTTCTGCGCCATGACCCCCGCAATGGCGGCGACATTGACAATGTCGTCAATGGAGCAGCCGCGGGAGAGATCATTGGCCGGTTTGGCAAGACCCTGTAACACGGGGCCGATGGCCTGCGCGCCGCCCAGCCGCTGGCCCAGCTTGTAGCCGATATTGCCGGCGTCCAGGTCGGGAAAGACCAGCACGTTGGCCTGTCCGGCAACGGCGCTACCGGGCGCTTTTTTCTGACCGACAGCGGGCACGATGGCCGCATCGAGCTGCAGTTCACCGTCCACGCAAAGATCCGGGGCCTGTTGTTTCACCAGTGCGGTCGCTTCAATAACTTTGGTGACGTCCGGATGTTTGGCGCTGCCCTTGGTCGAAAATGACAGCATGGCCACCCGTGGTGTTTCACCGGTCAGTTGCTGGTGGCTCTGTGCCGAGGCAATAGCGATGGATGCCAGTTCTTCCGCAGTAGGGTTGGGCATGACGGCGCAATCGGCGAAGGTCATGACGCGCCCATCGGGGAATATCATCAGGAAAAAACTGGATACTACTTTGATGCCCTCAGCCCGTCCGATAATCTGGAAGGCGGCCCGGAGCACATTGGCGGTGGCATTTTCGGCGCCGGCGACACTGGCGTGGGCCAGTCCCTGCCGGATCAGGAGGGCTCCATAAAACAGCGGATCCTGAATCAGTTTCTGCGCGTCTTCAAAGCTGACGCCTTTGGCTTTCCGGATGTTATAGTATTCCCGGGCAAAATCTTCGCGATGGTCTCCGGTGGCCGGATCAATGATCGTAACACCGTCCAGCGCCACCCCTGTGTCGGCGGCGATGGTGCGTATTTCCTCGTCCGGTCCCAGCAGGATGGGACGGGCGATTTTTCGAGCGGCAATCTGAGAAGCTGCTTGTACGGTCCGCTCTTCTGTTCCTTCCGGGAGTACAACGGTTTTGACGTTCTGCTGTGCTTTTTCAATAATAACATCCATGAGTCCCATGACAACCAACCTCCCACACACCCGTATGCTGTTATTTCTGTTTCTCTTGTAAAATCCCGGCAACATTGGCCGGGACAAACTGACTCACATCGCCGCCGTGGCGGGAGAGTTCCCGTACGATGGACGAGTTCAAATACGTGTACTGCTCATTCGGCATAAGAAACACTGTTTCCACGCGGGGCGACAACCGGCGGTTAATCAATGCCATCTGGAATTCATATTCAAAATCCGAAACGGCACGCAGGCCGCGGATGACGGCCACGGCGCCTTCTTTTTCGGCAAACGCCATTAACAATCCTTCAAAAGACGTGGCGGACACCCGCTCAAGATCGACCACCGCGTCAGCGATCATCGTCACCCGTTCATCCGTAGAGAAGAGAGGCTGTTTGTGAGGACTCTCGCCGACGGCGACAATGACTCGGTCGAACAGTGAAGTCGCCCGTTGAATGATATCGATGTGTCCCAGAGTGACCGGATCAAAAGTACCGGGATATATGGCCGTTTTCACAGGTGTGCCTTTCAGGTTTCAAGTGTGCGGTACATGGAAATCTGATTGGCGCCAAACCGTTTATGCTTAACCCGCTCGAGTTCGGCCGGTACTGCCGCATCCGGAATATCCGGCAGATGCTGCACTATCAGGGTCGACTCGCCGGGTTTCATGAGCGCCGGCAACGGTGTCAACAAATCAGACCATTGGCTGTATTTAAAGGGCGGGTCAACGAAAATCAGGTCAAACGTCCGCACCGCCTCCGCACAGGCATTCACATATCTGAGAGCATCCGCCGGTACGATTGTGGACCGCTCTTCCACCGGCAATTGCGCCAGATTGTCCCGTACCAACCGCACTGCGACATCCCAGGAATCCACAAAGGTGATGTGAGATGCGCCGCGGGACAGGGCTTCGATACCGATGCTGCCGGTCCCGCAAAACAGGTCCAGTACATCCGCATCCATGACGCGCTCACACAACACTCCGAAGATATGCTCTTTGACAATACCCATGGCCGGTCGAATACCCAGACGGTCAGGCCCTTTGAGCCTGCGGCCGCGGAACTCTCCGGCAATAACTCGAATCATCGAACTCTATAACGGTTTTTCACAAATACAGAAATTTATTCACCGCAGAGGCGCAGAGTGCGCAGAGTAGCACAGTTTAACTCAGGGGTGCGAGTACTCAGGACAATCACTGAGGGTGTTGTCAAGTGTAAGTAATCACATAAGTTTGACCTGGTGATTATTTACCAGAGGATCCTCTGGTTTATATCTTACATGCTTGTTCACAGAATATTTTTCTCTGCGAACTCAGCGTCTCTGCGGTGAATCGTAGTTATTTCAATGTGTCTTTGAATTTATTAATGTAAAGACTCAACCCGCCGGTATGAGCACATCAACTGAAAGATTCATCTGCATCTGGATGTGTCCTTCTGCCGGCCGGGCGGATATTTTCTGTATGGCAACGTTCCAGCCCTGTGAATCCAGGCTTTGGAGAAAGGTCAGGCTCCTGGCGTCATTACCCTGGAGCTTCAGCGAAACGGGGATGCGTTGCAGTCCGTCGGTGTTCTGGGACTGATGCGTGGTCGCCGTTTTCATGGTAATGCGATGCTGTTGCGCCAGGGCCGAAATTTTCTGAATAATTGTCTGTGCATTGTCGAATTGCACGGGGGCGTTGGTCTCACTGTCGCCGGGGAGGCTTTTTCCCCAGATCTGGGCGCGGAATACGCTGGCTTCAAGATCCTGCTGCACCGGCCCGATCTGCGACCGTCCTTCGGGGAGTATGGCTTTCAGCTTGCCCTGGTATTTCCGGAGCAGTACCTGGTCGGGACTCCAGAGTTCCGTCAGAAACCGGTCGTCGCCCACCGAGAGAAGTTTATACTGGCTGCCCGGAAGTACGGCGGCATACAGGGCGGCATACGTGCGCACCAGTTGCCGGCTATGCCCGAGCAATGTGGCCAGATCGCCCGTCGGCGCAGGCGCCGGTGGTGGAGGAGGTGGTTCCGGTTTGGGTGCCGGTGCTGGCGGTTCAGGTTCAGTCTGTACCGGTGGTGGAGGCGCTGGTTCTTCCTGTTGCGGTACCGGTTCAGCCTGAGCCGGGGCTGAAGGCGCCGGTTCCTCGGCCGGTGGAGTCATTTGCGCGCGCAATCGTTCCGCATCGGCGAGAATATCCTCAATGGAGGCCGGCGGCGCTGCTTCTTCAACACCCGGTTCCAGTAGCACGGGAAGGTAATCCATACCCACATAGCCGAGCGCAGCCAGCAGGATGAGAGCCAGAACATTCCTGGAAGTCAGCCACGACGGAGCGCTGAACTCTCGTCCGGGTTTCTCATGTCCCAGCAGGTTGATTTCTATCATGACTCGCTCGTTACGGAGGAGGCGTTGTTACCGGCGCAAACCCAGCCCTATTGCTTCGGTAAAATGGGACTGATCTTCGGTAAGATCAACAGCCTCTTCCACTTCCACGGATACAGGAATCGCCGCTAACGGGTTCAATATCTCGGCACTCGCCAGCGATGCGGCGCCCATCAGGTCGTCCAGGTTATGCCAATCCGCCGGACGGTACAGATACACCCGGTCAAACTGCCGTTTACTGTCTTCGGTCAGAAAATCCGACGCAAACAGCCGCAGGCTGCGTGAAATTTCTTTGGCCATTTCATCCATATCCGTGGCGTCTTCAACATAGACCGGGTGATGGCCGATAAAATTGTGTCCGTTCAGGAATACAAAGTTCAGCTTTGTTTCGCCGACTTCCACCAGTGCAGAGTATTCACCGACCGGTACGCTGTAACTGACTTCAAATGCGTTCACCGCTGCCAGGATATCGACATCGACAACGGAAGCCTTGAGCTCCGCCATCTCGGCAATATGTTTTACCGTTTCGATGATGGGTTTTTTTACGGCAACCATGATGAAGTGAGGGACTTTATCCCCATTCACCATGGTGAATTTTTGAAAATCAAAGACATAATCTTCCAGAGGCGACAGTAGATACTGTTGCAGTTCCCAGGGGACATGGTGGGTAATTTCTTTGGTTTTCAGCGATGCATCAAAGGGAAGGCGTTTGACCAGGGCCATGGTTGAATCTATCGACAGTACAGCCTCGGTGGCATTCATGCCGGCATCATCGACGGCCTGCCGTAATAAAGTGGCAATATCCGCCTGGGCATCTTCGTTGGAAATCGTACGAAATGAGAATGGTTGTTCCAGGGGGACGGTCGTCAGACCCAGAATCTCCGATCGATCGCCAGCATGCTGAACCTCGGCCACTTGCAGCGCTTCCCCGCCAAGACTGATTCCCAGGCGTGAAGACGACTTGCCCTTGCCCATTGAAACTCTCCCATTCGGTGCATTATTCCCAACTTAGTTTTCCATCGACAATCTGGCCGCTGTTCTTCATTTCCATTCGGAAAAAATCCGGCATTTCGTATTTTCCGAACAAATAGAATGGCTTGAAACCACCCTCTTCGACTGGGCAGGAGATACTCAGGGCCGGAGTCGAATCTGTAGTCGCGATGGTAAATGGTTCACCGGAGATCGGACAAACACGCAGGCTGTCCAGCGGCATCGGGAACAGCATTCCCGTGGAATCATCTTCGTCGGTGATGCTGGATGTGTAAAATTGATCCAGCATGGACTTGTACGACGTATCGTCCAGCGCCAGCGCGATAATTTCGTCCACCGTCTGGGCATAGTTTTTAGTTTTTGATTTGAATGCGGTCTCGGCGGTCCATAAGTGGCCCATCCATCGCCGGCTGGTTTCGATTTCGACATCCTGTGCATTCCAAATGGCTTTCGGGATGTACAACGATGCTGCCAGCACCACCAGCATGATCACAATCAGCACTTCCAGTATAATTGAACCTCGGGCTTTTCGCTCAGCCATCACACCTCCCAAAAGGGTACCATTGTGTATATATGTTTTTTAGAACCAGTCCATCGGAATATGTTACAATCATTTTCACAAAATGTCAATAAAATATCCGGCCATTGGATCGCGAAAAGGCGTTTTCGGGCGGGTCAATCCGGATTCGGCGATATGGTGACCCAGGGGCGCAGCCGCTCAAGTGTTTTTGGGCCGATGCCCTTGACATGATCCAACTCTTCCACCGTTTTAAAATGCCCGTGCGTTTTCCGGAATTCGATGATCCGGCCTGCCAATACCGGGCCGATGCGGGGTAATGTTTCGAGAGCAGCGGCGTCGGCAATATTGATATCAATCCGTATAGTGTCGGCCGCGGCTTTTTCCATGGCCACAACGGTCGCAAGAAACTCCGTGTCGCGCGCTGCATAGCCGGACTCAAAGATCTGCAACCGATCCTGGTTCCGATGCTGCTGCCAGAAATTCAGGCCGGCGCCGATACAAAGCGCAACTGTCAGCACAGTGAGCGCGAGCCGTTCGCGCCGTGTAAAATGAAACATGCCCCAGCCCCCGCTGATTGGCATCACTCCCCGTGCACTGTACGGGTACAGGACAGCTTAATGATAGTGCAATATATTGGTCAGTATATCCGCTGTAGAACGGACAACCGGAATGATCTTGGAATATTCCATCCGTCGTGGTCCCAGGATACCAAGAATCCCGACGATATCGCCGACTTTATATTGACTGGTGACCAGGCTGTACTGTTGAATTTCAATTTCCGGGTTCTCTTCACCGATTGTGACGGTGGTATCCGTGTCGTTGCTGCGTTCTCGCAGCAACTGGGCAATCATGCCCTTGTTTTTCAAAACACTCAGAACCTGCCGCAGGTTTTCGGGCGACTCGAATTCCGGTTGAATCATCCACTGGGAAATATCACTGAGCAGCAGGTTGTTTCCGGAATCCTGCGCCGCAATACCCGGCACGGTCTGGTAAAAGGCGCCGATCAGATTTTCATCAGTGGATTGAGCGTCCTTGAGCCGTTCTTTCATCGTGTGCTGGATTTCCCCGAGGGTCAGGCCCGCAAGCCGCTCGTTGAGCACTTGTTCGGTGGATTCCAACTGGGACCGCGGTATGACCGTGGACAATTCCATGGTGAGTGTCTTGATAATGCCGGCTTGAAACGTCATGACCAGCAGGATACGTTTTTCGGCAAGGTGGACCAGTTGCAACCGTTCGCAGATTCCCTTCTCAAGCCGCGGAGTCAACACCATGCCAACCTGGTGCGATATCTCTCCCAGAACATACGAAGTGATCTTCAGCAGTTCATCCACATTCGAGGCGGCCGGTTGAAAATTCTGCAGTATGGAGTTTTCTTCAACCGAGCTGAGCGCGATCATCTGGCGCATGTGGTCCACATACCAGCGATATCCACGGTCGGTAGGGATGCGTCCGGCAGATTTATGGGTATGCGTAATGAGGCTCAGGTCTTCCAAATCCATCATCACATTCCGGATGGTGGCCGGGCTGACGCCGAGATCGATGACTCTTGCCAATTGACGGGAACTGACCGGCTTACAGGTCCGGACGTAGTGCTGAATCAATGCATTCAGCACTACTTCTTCCCGCTGATTTAAACTTCTCATAGCTGATACCTTGATAAGTCCTGATAAAATATAGTCATAAATACAAATTGCGTCAAGGCAAAAAGCGATGTAAAGTCCATAATGCGCCGATTAATCCGAGGCTCCATCCGCCGATCAGCAGCAGGGCATACACGATCAGCGGCGGCGCCAATGTGTATCCCGTCATGATAGCCAGAAATTCCCAAAATACATGCAAACATCCAATACTGATAATGGACGCCAGCGTTCCCTGAATGAATCCTTCGACCAGAAACGGCCTTCGGACGAACCCGCGTGTTGCGCCCAGCAGACGCATGATACGCAGGATATCCCGCCGGGCATAGATGGTCAGACGAATGGTATTGCCGACGACAAAGGCACCCACCAGCAGCAAGACCACCCCGATGGCAAGGATCAGAAGCGAAGCGACACTGCGAAATCCGGCAATGCGCGCCCAGAGCGCTTTGTCGTAGACAACCTCTTCCACTTGGGAAAGTGCTGAGACCATGTCAATCAAGCTGTCCATCGTGGCCACGGTCCAGTGCGCATCATCCACCGTTACGTCAAAAGTTGCAGGAAGGGGATTCACGCCCACAAGCTCCTGGACATCGAGGTCCATCTGTTCCTGCAGTATCGCCGCTGCTTCCGCCTTGGAAACAAAAGTGACATTCGAAACTCCGGAGAGCTGCTTCAGTTTTCCCTGCAATCCCTGGATATCTGTATCCGATGCTCCTGAACTGATGACCACCTTGAGGTCCGCTTCATCCGAGAGCGATTCGAGTTGGTCCTCCAGCAGCAGCGTCAGGCTGAGGAATCCGCCGAATAGCAACAGGGCTGCCGACAGGACAGTGACTGCCGTGGACGTTGATAACTTGGCGCGACCCAGAGCCCGGATGCCTTCGCTGACGGCAAATCGCAACAATCGCAGGTAGCGGGTCATGAGGTTTCCTCATTGACGATCCGGCCGTTCTCCAGGGTGATGACGCGGCCGGGAAACTGCTCGACCAGTTGCATGTTGTGTGTGGCAATCACGGCCGCCGCCCCGCGCGATTGAAACTTGCGAATGAGTTGAATAATATCAGCGGCGGTTTCCATATCCAGGTTGCCGGTCGGTTCGTCGGCCAGAATGAGTGACGGTTCATGGATCACCGATCGGGCAATGGCCAACCGCTGCTGCTCGCCGCCGGAGAGAGAGCCTGGCCGGGCGTTGCCCTTATGGCTCAGCCCGACTTCTGCAAGCGTCCGCAGCACCCGCCGGCGTATTTCGCTGCGCGGCAGTCCTTCGATATGGAGCGTCAAAGCAACATTGTCAAATGCGGTACGGTCAGGCAGCAACTGAAAATCTTGGAAGACGATCCCCAGCATGCGCCGCACGCGGGAGACGTCGCGGGGGGACATATCCAGGGTGGAATAATCGCCCACCACTACGTGCCCCTGTTCCGGAAAGACATCCATGTATAAACAACGCAGGAGGGTGGTTTTACCTGCGCCGCTGGGACCGACGAGATAGACAAATTCGTTGGATTGGATTTCCAGGTTGATGTTACGCAGCGCGTAGCTTTTGCCCAGTTTTATGCTGGCGTTAAAAAAATGGATCATAACCGTTGTTTCGGTAAAGTAGGAAACCTTTGTATGCAGGCGCGGCTGGAGAATCCTTCAATAAATTAAATGTACTGAATTTTCCTCCCATTTTCAATGCCGGAGACCGGTTCAATGAGCCGGGCCAAAGAGTAACGCATTCATGAACAACAACTGCATGCCGGCGGTGGCGGCGCGAAAGTTCGGATCTTCTGCAAATGCGACAACGTGTCTCCCGCTGATAGGGCTGATGCATCAGCCAGGCCTTGTGCGCCATTTGTTTACCCGTATTTGCCCACACAAAGCCGCTAACCACCAGTGATATTTTCCTCTATTTCAGTTTCTCATGTTTTTGCTAATGTATTTCTCTGGTTTGCCTGTGGCACCAAATATCGTAACCCTTTCTCAGCCTGCAAGATTCTTTGGAAAAAAAGGGTTTTAATGTTCGTGTGTTTCGTGGTTCATTATTCTGGTTTCATTTTTACGGCCCACACCTTTAAATCCCGGTACCGGGCTTTCGTCCATTTCATCTGGCGCAGCCCGATCCTGCCGCCGTCGTGGGCCGGGCCGTATCGTTGACCGTCGTCGGTCCAGTCGATGCATAACCGGTCATCGACGCCGATACGGATATGGGGACCTTCCTTGATGACAGTAATCCGATGTATGGCTTTCGACATGCCCGGTACGCCGGGGGGGCCGTTATCCACGACGTGAAATCCGAAGTTCTTACGCAGGTTGGCAGTGCTGCGGCCTCGTCCGCCCGGAGTACTGGCATAATAGGAACAGTGATAATTGTTGATGTCCCCGCTGTGATATTGCGTAAAAAGTCCATCGCGTAACTGGAGGGTTGGTGTGAAAATATCCTCGCCGTTGCGCCCGGTCGCCGCAAAGAAGACGATGCAGAGTCCCCATTCCGACAGTACCTGAAAGTCCCATTGGGCAATAAAATTTTCAGGAAAATCTCTGGGCAGCCAGTAGACGATATGGCCTGCCGGACCGTCGGTATCCGCTTCGCTCGATGCCATAGTCAGCCAGGCGCCGGCCTGTTCGAGAATGCCGGGACCTTCCAGCCGCCAGCCCGCCAGTTCGCCGCCCATATCCGGCGCGTACAGAAGGTCGCCTTTCAAGGGTTCGATATCGCCCAGCAGTTCCGCTTCTCCGAATCCGACCAGACCGGCAACATCGGGTGCATCGGGATGTGCCGTCAGCTGTTCCTTCAGGTTCTTGACCGTCCAGAATTGATCAGTTATTTCCAGGTGTTGCACGGCGGAATGCACAGTCGCTTCGGCGGTCGCCGCTGCCGGCGAGTCCCAGGGGTCGAGGGGAATGTCCAGTTCCCGCATGGGGGCGCCGTTCAGAAATCCATTAAACCTCCCGGCGGCGCTGTCCCAGTGGAATGCGCAGTAATACCAGGCGGGTCCCGGCAAGTGGGGCATCTGGAAATTCAGCGATGATACGCCCTGAACGCTCCGGTCCCAGTACCAGCCGAGTTGTACCTGCGGTCCGCTGGTATCAAGCCGGATCTCACACAACCCGGGGAGTGCGAACAGAGTCATTCCACTGCCCTGCGGTTGCGGACCATTCCAGTAAGGTTCTTCGATATGGACCCAGAAACCCAACGAGCCGCGTGCCGGTATGGTATCCATCATTGCCGGTGCAGTGCCGCCGCATTGCAGCAGCAGGCAGAACACGGATGCCGTGCAGAGTCGATACGTGCGAAACATGGCGGCGCTCCTGTAAAATGATTACTTCATTGCCCACACCTTGAAGTCGCGATACCGGGCCTGCATCCATTTCATCTGGCGCAATCCGATTTTCCCTGCGCCATGAACGGGACCGTACCGCTGTCCGTCATCGGTCCAGTCGATGATTTTTTTTTCGTCCACGCCCAATCGAATATGATTGTCCTGCTTGATCAGGGTCACGGTATGAATATCTCGCGAACCCGCCGGTACGCCGGGCGAGCCGTTGGCGACCAGGTGGAATCCGGCATTTTTCCGTAGGTTGGTGGTGATTCGGCCCGGGTTGAACGGTGTGTTGGCATAGTAGGAAATGTGATAACAGTTGATATCGCTGCTGTGATATTGAGTAAAAATACCGGCGCGCTCTTTTATACCCGGATCGAACAGGTCAGCGCCGTTCGCGCCGCGGGTTGCAAAAAAGACGATACAGAGTCCATATTCAGAAATGGGCTGAAAATCCCATTGGGCGATGAAACTGGCGGGAAAATTCTCCGGTTCCCAGTACACGATGTGTCCCGCGGGTCCATCGGTGTCTGCTTCACTGGAGGACATGGTCAGCCAGGGACCTTCCCGCTCAAGAATTCCCGGACCCTCCAGCCGCCAGCCGGCCATGGCAGCCTCGCTGCCCAGGTCGACGGTGTACAGGAGTTTTCCCTTCAGCGGTTCCACGTCCCCCATGGGGCTGTGTGTCCCGTACCCGATTTGTGCAGCCACATCGGGGTGGGGGAACTGTTCACATTGCACCGCAATATGTTCCTCGGGCCAGCATACATCCGATACCTGCAGGCTTGATACCGATGCGTCGGTCGAAACGGTTGTTTTCCAGGTTTCGGGCATGGTCCATGGGGGCAATGGGGTGCCGATCTCCCGCCAGGGTGTATTGTTGAGGAAGCCGTTCAACCGGCCGTTTTTGCTGTCCCACCGCAATGCCACGTGATAGCGGGCAGGGCCCGGCAGATGCGGGAACTGCACATTGATGCCGTCCACGCCGGTGATGCGTTTGTCCCATCCCCAGTTTACACTAACCATCGAGCGGTTTACGTTCAGGCGGAGTGTGCCGATTCCCGGGATGACCACCAGTTCCCTCGGAGCGCCTTCCGGAGTCAGCCCGTTCCAGTAGTGATTGGTGGTTTGGAACCAGAAACTGAGTGTCCCCTGCGGCTCGATCAGCACGGTATCGGACGGTTGCTCCATACTGCAGGAAACCACGAAAACAAGTATGAACCACGAAAAGAAGAAAGAACGCATGAATGAATTTCCTCAATAGAATGAACCACTAAACACAGATAAAAAATATTTACCACGAAATACACGAAATACACGAAAGAAAAGCATAAATATTTAGTTTTATAAAGTGTAAACAAATTGTTTATGAATTGTTTTTTTGCTTTTTACCTTTCGTGTATTTCGTGGTTAAATAGTTTTTATCTTTTTCATCTGTTCAGTTCCCGAAACTGACGCCCAGTTTAATCCATATCTCATCGTCGTTATTGACTTCATCCATTCCTGTAATAGTCCAGACAATAGCCGGATTGAAGGTGAAGTTGTCCGTTCCGATCGATGTGGATACACCGATGTTCAAATCGCTGACGCCGGATTTCTTTTCGCCCGTGGCATCTACAATGGTGTCGTAACTCATCAATCCCATGGAAACATCCAGGGTGAGGGGTAACGTCATTTTTCGGCCCAGGGGGAATCCCGCGCCCACCAGCAGATAGATGCCTTCCAGCGCGCCAAAGTCGATATACAGCGTGCTGTATGGATTGATGTACATGTTCTCGGTCACAATGCCGGCAAAAATTTCTTCACTGTGCGAGTCCAGTCCGTTCTCAATACCCGGGAATACATATTCAGTGAAACCTAATGTGATGCCGAACTGATCGTTCACGAATTTATCCCATCCGATTGTCAGATCCAGTTCGGTGGGCGCCGCAATAGCGTCACGGGACGCCAGCATGGTGCTCAGCCAGGCGCTGGCCCACAGGCCCGATTCTGCATTGGTATAAGTGACCGCAGGCTGTAGTGCTGGTTTGTTGTTTTTCGGAGTGGCCCCATCAAAGCCGCGCCAGATATACCGCGATACAAAGTCCACGTCAACCGACACCTGATGCTCCTGCGCCTGCAATGGTGGCGCGATAAGAGTTATAACAGCGAGGATGGCCAGAAATACTGTTTTCATAGAATTGTCTCCCGTGATTCAATAGATGTTTGATATATATCAATGTCAGGCAAGATACTGTTTTGCATGCCATTAACTGCAACAATAATGTACGAAAACATCCACTTAATCGCAATGCCGGCGTCCCTGCGAAACAGTCACAGTATGGCATGCAAGTGCTATATGTGTGATGGCCTGAACGGTGCTCCAGTGAATCACCGGTTGCGGTACAATGCGAAATTTATGCGCGGCGTCTTGGGAGAAAGACCTTGACTCTGGAATAAAAACTGGTAACTTGTACCTTGCCTAAGTATATAATAATGTGTCCCTTTACATATGAAAGGAGCACGGATGGAAGGGGCGGATCAACTGGAGTTTGTCAGGCGTCCCTCTGTGGCCGGAACTTTTTATACCGGCGACCCGGAATTGCTCCGTGCGGAAGTGACCGGCATGCTGGCGGATAACGCCGGGGAGCCCGTCGATGGTCATGTGCGTGCACTCGTGTCTCCTCACGCCGGTTATATGTATTCCGGCGCTGTTGCAGCCGCCGGCTATCAACAGCTTACGCATTATCCATTCCGGACCGTCGTCGTTGTTGCCCCCAGCCACCGTTATTTCAAGGGGGTGGCATTATTTCCCGGTGACGGGTACGAGACCCCCCTGGGGGTGGTACCGGTCGCGACGGATATTATCGACCAGTTGTCGGCGCCGGAGGATGGATTCAACATATCCTCATTCGGACATGGGGAAGAGCATTCGCTGGAAGTTCAATTACCGTTTCTGCAGGTTGTGCTGGATTCTTTTCAACTGGTACCGGTTGCTATCGGCGACCAGCAGCCGGGTATCTGTACCAGGCTGGGTGAACGGCTGGCGCCGCTCCTCGAGGACGACGCCTGCGTGCTGGTAGCGTCCAGCGACCTGTCCCATATGCATTCGTATGATGCAGCGGTGGAACTGGACCAGCGCATCGTCGCCCGGCTTGATCAATACGATGTCGAAGGATTTACATCCGACTGGCTGACCCAGACCAGCGAAGCCTGCGGGGGAGGTCCCATCATCAGCATTATGACGGCCGCCAAAAAAGCCGGCGCAGATCGTTCGAAAGTCCTGACCTACCAGAACTCCGGAGACGTCACCGGAGACCGCAACGCTGTAGTTGGATATCTGTCGGCAGTATTTTACCGGGAGCGGAAACTTCCCTGAAACCGGAAGAGACTGAATCGCATTCTATGAATAACGAATCACGCAAGTTTGATCCCGAGGAGCTGGAAGCGCTCCGCAAGGCATTTGAAACGTTTACTGAATCTACCGCCAAGCTGGAACTGTCCTACCATCAGCTTCAGGAACGTGTGCGCCAGCTTGATTCTGAATTGGCGCTGAAAAACCGTGAACTGATGACCAACAGGGAAGAAAAACGATCCATCCTGACCCATCTGAACCTGATTCTCGAGGCCATGAAAATCGGCGTGATCGTGATTAACATGGATGAGGAAATCACGATTTTCAATGATGCGGCGGCGCAGTTAACCGGATTGCTGCCCCACGAAGCGATCGGTAAAAAATACGAGTTTGCCATGGGGCGCATCTCCCGTCTGCATCAGTCAGTCCTGACCACGCTACAGACCGGCGAGGCGTTTGAAAACGTCAACCGGGAAATCCGGATCAGCGGCGCCCGCACGATACCGGTCGAATGTAACACGGCGCTGGTGCGGGATAACACGGGCGAAGTCCTCGGCGCCGTGGAGACGATCACAGACCTTACGCAGGTGCGCAAGCTGGAGGGGGAAGTACGCAAATCCCAGACGCTGGCGGCACTGGGTGAAATGGCCGCCAACATAGCACACGAAATCCGGAATCCCCTCGGCGGTATCGGCGGGTTTGCAGCTCTGCTGGAACGGGATCTGGAAGTCGGCGACCCCCGGCGGGAACTGGTAAAAAAAATTATTCAGGGGGTGAAAAGTCTTAACCGTATCGCCTCCAATCTATTATTCTATACGCGGCCGCTCAAACCACGCTATCGTCCCGTGAACCTGCCGCCACTGCTTGATGAAGTGCTCGGGTTGGTCGAGATGGAGCTGGAACAGGCCATGCGGCCGATAGAAATCATCCGCGATTTTGAAATCACCGAACAGATCGTATCACTTGATCCGGAATTATTGCAGCAGATATTGCTCAACTTGCTGAAAAATGCTGCGGAATCCATCGAGGGCGCCGGTATGCTGACCATGGGGATGGACATACAGGACGATGGCGGCGTGCGGTTGTATATTCGGGATACTGGTTGTGGCATCAGCCGGGAATCACTGGATAAATTGTTTAATCCGTTCTTTACGACCAAGACTGACGGCACCGGACTCGGCCTGGCTATTGTGAAAAAAATTGTCGACATCCACAACGGCGAAATATCGGTGGAAAGCGAGTTGGGTCATGGGACAACATTTGAAATCGCTCTTCCGGCAAATAGTGAAAATTAGAACGACGGCACGCACTGCCGGTCTGTTATTGAGCCTCTCCGTATGCTGGACTGGTGGCGCTTTTGCACAAGTGCGTCCCGCCATCATTATTGATAATGAGGATCCGGGATTTACACAGCTCAAGGGGACGTGGAACGTATCCACCCGCGACGAAGGATATTATGGTCACGGATATTTGTGGGGAGCGCGGGACGGCGATGACCGCGCTTCGGGACCGGCGCTGGTGCGCTGGCGGGCGGAGCTACCCCAGGCGGGGCGGTATAACGTGTATGCGCGCTGGGTCTGGTCCAAGCCCGACGATCGGGCCGCTAATGCCCATTACAGCATACGCAGCGATCTCGGTGTCACAGACATGCGTGTGAATATTCAGGCCGTGCAATCCGCAGCGATGGTGAAAAACCGTCCCAACAGCCCGTGGAATTTGCTCGGGACCTTTGAATTTGACGCCTCAGGCGTTGTTGAACTGGCCAACGATGGCGACAATTCGGTGGTGGCCGATGCGGTGATGTTCGAGTATATGGAACCGGCGGGCACAGAGCCTCCGCCCCGCGGTGCTTTATTGTTTTCCGATGACTTTGCCAATCTCTCGCACTGGAGCACAGAGGGGGCGGGATCGGTCACCGTGGCCGACGGCGCCATGCACGTTACCAGTGATTCCTACAAAAAAGGGGTCCATGCCTGGTTCAACACCGACCTCCCGGACAATGTGCGCATCGAGTATGATCTGACATATCATCGTGATGACGGATTTACATTGTTTTTCTTCTGTGCGCACGGTCCCAACGGCGAGGATATTTTGAAAGACCTTCCGCCCCGCGACGGCACGTTCAACCAGTATGTCAACAACGAGCACTTACTCAATTATCACGGATCGTTCCACCGGTACGGTGGAGCGCCCAGTGTCATCCGGCATGCGGAAGGTGTGAATCTGAACCGGAATCCACCCAAGACTCTGGTGCAGCGCAACGCACGGGATCTTGTGATGAATCCGGTAGCGGGCAGATCCTTTCACATCACCTTGATCAAAACCGGTCCGCGCATTCAGTTGCTGATCGACAGTCAGGAAGCGCTGTTGTATATTGATGATGCTGGTGACGACTGGTTCACCGGCGGGAAATTCGGTTTCCGGCAAATATATACCAGCGATGTGAGTTATGATAATTTTCGCGTGTGGCAGGTAGAATAATGTAGATAAATTTTATCGCGCAGAGTCGCAGAGCACGCTGAGGAAAACGACAGAAACCACAGATGAACACGGATATACACAGATAATTATTTTAGATACTTTTTCCTCTGCGCCTCTGCGCGAGATATCTTACAGAACAGGCCACTTATACAACCAAGGAACCACAATGGCGGAGAAACAACGCGTACTGGTAGTCGATGACGAATCCCTGATACGGGACATGCTGAACAATCTGCTGTCCCGGATGGACCTGCACGTGGACGAAGCCCCCAACGGCACCATCGCCATCGAAAAGCTGAAACAGGACCGGTATGATCTGATTATCACCGATATCAGGATGCCGGATCTTACAGGCATGGACGTGCTGAAGGCCGCTCACGACGAAGTGCCCGACACCGAGGTGATCCTGCTCACTGCGTATGGCACCATCGAAAATGCCGTCGAAGCCATGAGCCTCGGCGCGTTCAATTACATCACCAAGGATTACACGCCCGACCATATTGAACAGATCGTACAGAAGGCGCTGGAACATCACCGGCTCCGCACGGAAAACCGCCGTTTGCAACGTGCCGTGAATGAGGTATACGGATTCGACCAGATTGTCGGGAAAAGTTCGAAGATGCAGAAAATTTTCGAAACCCTCGAAACCGTGGCCGACAGCGACGCCACCGTGTTCATCCAGGGGCCGAGCGGTACCGGCAAGGAACTGATCGCGCGCGCTTTGCATTATAACAGCAGCCGGCGGGATCGGACCTTTATCAAAACCAATTGTGCCGCACTGCCCGAGGGCTTGATGGAGAGCGAACTTTTCGGACACGAAAAGGGCGCCTTTACCGGGGCCATCAAGGATCGCATCGGCCGTTTTGAAGCGGCGGACGGCGGCACTATTCTCCTCGACGAAGTCAGCGAAATGAGTCCGGCGCTCCAGGCCAAACTGTTGCGCGTGCTGCAGGAGCGGGAGTTCGAGCGCGTCGGCGATACAAAGCCGATCAAGGTGGATATCCGCGTCATCGCCACAACCAACAAGGAAATTAAATCCGCCATCAGGGACCGGGAGTTTCGTGAGGACCTGTACTACCGGTTGAATGTGGTGCCTATAAACGTGCCGCCGCTCAAAGAGCGGAAAAAGGATATTCCTTTATTGATCGATCATTTTATTCACAAGTACAACAATGAACACGGGCGCGAAATCGAGGGTATTTCCGTCGAATCGGAGAACCTGCTGATGCGCCTGGACTGGCCGGGCAACGTGCGCGAACTGGAAAACCGCATCGAGCGGGCGGTGATCATGTGCAAGGAGCATACGCTCCAGATGCATAATTTCCTGTTCGATGAAGAGGGCTTCGATACCACGACACCCGGCAACGAAGATGATGATACCGTCAAGACCCTGCGTGACGTGGAAAAGGAATCTATCCTCAAAGCGCTCCGCGCAAACAGTAACAACCGTACTCGTACGGCCGGACAGCTCGATATTTCCGTACGAACGTTGCGCAACAAACTGAACGAGTACAAGGACAAGGGTGAGCTGGATCCCTGGTTTATGAAGGGGGAGTGAAACGATGGTACAATCTAACGCAAAGGAACTATATGTCTATACGAATGTTGATCACAATGGTTGCGCTGTTTATGCTCACGATTCCCACCGGCCTCACGGCCCAATCAAAAGTCAAACCCATCCAGATATCGCTGTTTGAACCGGTCCAGATTTTCAACAAGGAAACGTCAATCCACGGCGTCCGCCTGAATCTGATCTACGCTAAGAATCATGATCTCAAAGGTCTCGATTGGGGGCTTGTCAATCGCCTGACCGGGGAGTTGAAAGGGTGGCAGCCTGGCTTTGTCAATATCGTAGACGGTGAAGGCCGGGGATTGCAGGAGGGGGCGGTGAATCACATGCGGGGAAATTTTTATGGATGGCAGAACGGTCTTGTGAACAATAACGTCAAACATACGTCGGGGCTGCAAACCGGTTTTGTCAATGTCACAGGCAGTATGAAAGGTGTGATGTTCGGGCTGGTGAATGTCACCGACACTATGAAAGGTTTGCAGATTGGTCTGGTCAACATAATCCAGCGGGATTCGCCGGTCAAGTTTCTGCCGATATTCAATTTCTGTTTTTGATAGTATAATGGACATCTGTTTGCCCTGTATCTGTTATTTCCCTGCTTTCGGGCTTTTGTAAGAGAGTGGGAATATTGCCATGATAGTGCCAATTCGAGCGCAGCGAGAAATCTTAGTGGTTGTTGGCGGTTTCTTAAAATAAGATTTCTCGCTGCGCTCGAAATGACAGTGGGGTTACAGGGACGATTCCCCGTAAAAAAGCAGCCTGAACCGCTCAGGAGAAGGTTATGCGCTCACTCAAATGCACCGGACTCCTCGCTCTTCTCGTTCTATCCTGTTCCACCACTCCATCCGATCCCACACAAGGCTACAATCTGCAGCAGGCCGCCGTATCGCCGGACGGCTTGCAGATCGCGTTCAATCTGTTCGACGGTATCTGGATTATGTCTGCCGATGGAGGGATTGCCCGGCAGATTACCGCCGGCCGGCAGAGTGACGATCTGCCGCAGTGGATTCCGGGCAGGGCTGGAATGCTCTCCTACCGGTCCCGGCGGAACGGCGGTTACGGGCTGTATGTCGTCAATACGGCCACCGGCGAAGAACAGGTTGTGCCGGAAATTCGTCATAACTTCAATGCCTACGACTGGCTGCCGGATGGGCGGCGTCTGGTGTACGCGGCAGGCGACCGGATTTTTCTGCTTCACATGGGTACCGGACAGACCAGCACCGTTGTCGGGAAGGCCGCCGGCCCCGTCATGTCCATCGACTGTTCCCCGGATGGCGAACTGCTCGCCTACGACGTGCGCTACTTCGTCGGATACCAGGAGCGCCTGGGAGAGATGCATGTGGTGTCACTTGCCGATGGCGAGAGCGTTTTGCTGACCGGGCGGGCACAGGAGCATTTCTCTCCCGCTTGGTCGCCGGATGGACGGTCCATCGCTTTTGTGCACTACGGCGCCGGGACAGAGGATGTGTACGTGTGTGACTTTGATCCCGATTCCCGGACAACCGGAGAGCTCCGGCGAGTGACCGATGACCGGCGGGAGGAATCCTTTCCCGCCTGGATGCCGGACGGCAGCGCCCTGCTGGTCCAGGCCAACCGGTATGGCCGCTCGGCATTGTTTCGTGTGCCCGCAACCGGTGGGGAGATGAGGCTCATTCCGGTGGCGGGACTGGAGTTCAAAGGGGCCACGGGCAGGTTGCATGTTACACTGAATGACCCGGACACCGGTGACCTCGTGCCGGGACGGGTGTACCTGCATACGGCTGACAGCCGGACCTACTATCCTCCCGGCGCTTTTCCGAGGGAAAACCTGAAGGGCGACCGGAGCCGGTTCTTCCACACCGGCGGCGAGTTTGAACTGGAACTGCCGGTGGGAGACGTGGAGGTCGAGGTTACCCGCGGACCGGAATATGTCCTCGAATCCCGTACGGTCAACATCACGGACGGACAGGTGACGGAGCACAGTTTCGATCTCGAACGCTGGGTGGACATGGCGGCCGGAGGCTGGTACAGCGCCGACAACCATTTTCATGCCAATTACGGCGGGCCCTTTTTCATGACGCCGGAGTCGGTGTTGCGCATGATCGAGGCCGAGGACCTGAATATCGCCAATCTTGTGGCCGGTAATTCCTGGGCCGCGCGGCTGTACGACCGGGAGTTTTTTACCGGCGGGCTGCATCCCCTGTCCAGGGAACACTATCTTATCCACTGGAACCAGGAATACCGCAGCTCTGCCTACGGGCACTTGATCCTCATGAACGTGCAGGAACTGGTGGCGCCGTATCTCACCGGATTCGCGTTGTCCGAAAATCCCGAGGATTATCCGCCGAACCTTGATATCATCAAAGCTGCGCAGGAGCAGGGAGGGACGGCCCATTATACGCACCCGCAGAACGGTCCCGACCCCTTTGCCGGAGATTACAATGCCTATGAGTTGCCGGTAGACCTGGTGCTGGGGCGGCTGGACGCCATGGATATTGCCTGTTACTGGTCGGATGAGCTGAGCAGCACGGGCTTGTATTACCGGCTGCTTAATTGCGGCTTCCGTATGGCGGCATCAGCGGGTACGGACGTTTTTACCAGCCGCATCAATCCGCCGCCCGGCGGGGAACGCGTGTATGCCCATGCCGGCGAGCCTTTTACGTTCGAGACCTGGATGGCGGCCTTCAAAGCGGGGAAGACATTCGTGACCAACGGTCCCATGCTGGAGTTCAACGTCAACGGGCGGGAGCCGGGATCGGAGATTCTCTTTGCCACCGCCGGGGAAGCGCAGGTTACGGCAAGCGTCACGGCACAATTTCGGGCGCCGGTGGACCGGTTGGAACTGGTGTTGAACGGGGAGGTGGTGGAAACGCTGGATGTCAAGGACGGATCGACCGAAGCGGTGCTGACCGCGAAGATGCCGGTAACCGGAAGCTGCTGGATTGCCGCCCGTGCACTGGGGCCGCGGAGCCATCTGGTCATGGACAGTTACACCTTTGCCCATACCACACCGGTCTATGTGACTGTGGCCGGTCAGCGGGTCAGTTCACCGGAGGATGCGCGGTTCTTTGTTAAATGGATTGACGAAGTGCTGCGGCGTGTGGATGAACGCGATCGGTGGACTCGCCCGGAGCACAAAACACGGATTCATCAGTTATTCCGGCAGGCCCGGGAGTATTACAGCAGTATGGCCGGGCAGCCCCCGGCATGAGGTTGTTACTGGCTGATTTTCCGATTCAGAAATGCAAAAGGGGCATGCACTCTACAGAGACATGCCCCTTTTCTATGAACAATAATTCAATTATATCTGGCTGAATCCTGCGGGTCGCAGAATCGTGTCGCTGATGTCTGAGACAGTGTCCTTGTACTGTGCGTCGCCCGACATCGCTTTCCATTCAGGGTGGGCGACAAATTTCTTCCAGTTCGCATCCCGCTCCGTCATGTCCTTGAACGTCAGCATGTAATTCAGGTTTGGCATGCGGTCGCCGATGATCGTCTCTCCGAAGAAAACGGGCGTCAGGCCTGTCTTCCGGAATACCGCAATTTCACCGCTATTGAACATCTTGATCTTGCGTTTGGCTGCTTCGATGGTATGGCTTTCATACTGGCGCAATTCAAAAATCCGTGCGCCCTGGGGTGGGACTTCCACTTTGGGGCACCCATCGAACGCTTTCATCAATTTGCTTTTGATGCGGATGAACCCGGCGTTTTCCGAGGAGGCATCAAGCATATCGGCGGCGGTCCGGCGGAACTGCACATCGTCGAGGAGACGCTGGTTCAGAGACAGCGCCGTATCGATCGAATTATGCGGAATCAGCACATGGTAGGTATTGCTGTCCGATCCATATAACGGGGAAAAGACGCCGACCGGCCGCATACCGATACGGTTCAATGCCGGCACCAGCGCATCGCCGAGGTACGCATCGATGCGTTTCTTAAAATCCCGTGATAAAAAGGTGTACTCGCGCATCTCCAGCCACTGGCGTCCGTCATCCTGCGCCTGTGCATCACTCACTGCCAGTGCGCTGACTCCTGTTGCAGCCGCAGCGCCCAGAAAGTCCCGTCGTTCCATGAGACAACCTCCATAGTCCTGTGTTCTGATTTTACCTGATACAACTATTCAGTATAGCAATTTTCCTGAAGAATGAATAGCGCTTTTCATTGTCTACGTTTAAATCTGCGAATATCCTGCAGGGCTCATCACAATATCCGTGATGCTTGATACCGTATTGCGGAATTCGTCCCGAGTGCGCAAAGCCTGCCATGCCGGATCAACACGGAATTTGGCCCAGTTCTGCTCCCGGTCCGTCATGTCCTTATGGACGACCATATATACCAGGCACGGCATTTTCGGTCCGCTGAGCATTTCAGCGAAAAAGACCGGCGTCAGGCCCGTTTTGCGGAAAATGGCGATTTCACCGCCTTCGTTAAACATTTTGATTTTCTTTTTACTGTAGGTCATGGTATGGCTCTGGTAGATGCGCATTTCAAAAATGCGTGTGTCCATGGCCGGAATTTCCAGCTTTGGCATACCGCTGAACGCATGCAGCAGCCAGCCTTCAATACGCACATACGCCGGATCGGTAAAAGGAGCGTCGGCTACCGCTTTCGCAGCATCCAGGTATGTGCGGTCATGCAGGAGTTTGTCGCGCCAGCCTGCCCATGACTCGAGCGAAGGGTGGGGAAGGAATACATAGGTCGTATTACTGCTGTCGCCGAAGGTGGGGTTTGCCACGCCGACGTTTTTCACACCCAACCGGTTCAGTGCCGGAATGAACGCGGATTTGAAATAATCGTTCAATGGCCCGCGCTTCCCGTTCGCTGCCGTGTGATAGCGGAGTATTTCGATATACTCCCGGTTCCCGCCCGTCTGCGCCGAAACGGTTGAAAGGGACGTCGCGCCTGCTGCCAGCGCAGCAGTAAAAAAAGTCCGTCGCTGCATCCAATGCCTCCCTTGATCGATACATGGTTATCCCGCCGGTATCCAGAATATGGGGAAATGGCACATGGGAATCAAGACCAATATTTCGAACCCGGTTCTGCATCGCCGACAGGCTAATAACATGCAACGGCCTTCAGGGAGGGGAAATTATTTCCGCTCAACAGAGCAGGAATGACCGCCCTGGAAAGAGAGCAGAAACCAGCATCCGTTGTTTTTTATAGAGTTAGGGTTGCTTGGCTGATGTTGGCACGCGGTTTGCCAAAATGCGGGGCGTATAGTGTGGTCGAGCTATCTTAATTGACTCGGCATTTCCCAAACCCGACTTGAATATTCAGACAAAAAAAGAGTGATTGATCATGGCCTCGCCTGCTGACATTCCGTTGTTCATATTTCGCAAAACGAAAATTCCGTTACTGCATAAAAGCATGAATGCGTATTCGTTGCGACAGCGCACACTGGCGGATAATATCGCCAATGCGGATACGCCGGGCTTTCGCCGGTCCGAAGTCAAATTTGAAGAAGACCTGAAAAAAGTTCTCAAGGGAAACGGCGTCAAAGGCGCCCGGACTCATGAGAAGCATTTTCAGATCGGCGTCGGCAATGTCAAGGACTTGAAGCCGCGGATAAGTCTGCCCGACGATCGCTCGCTTGCCAGCGGCAAGAATAATGTGAATATCGATAAGGAAATGGCGGAGCTGGCAAAAAACTCGATCCGGTTTCAGGCGGCATCGCAACTGATGAGCCGGACATTCACCAAACTGAAGAGTGCGATTCGCGGCGAAGCCGCACGATAAACGCATAAGGCCTGAAGAGGTATACCCGTGATTATCAAACCCGGCGGCATATACGGACTGTTTACATCGGTGGATATCAGCGCTTCCGGCCTGACGGCTCAGCGCACGCGGATGAACATCACCGCCAGTAATATTGCCAATGCAGAAGCTACGCGGACGGAAAAGGGGGGACCCTACCGGCGGCAGCAGGCTATTTTATCGGCGGGTGAACGGCCCCAGTTTCTGCGCCTTCTCCAGGAAGAGCAGATGCGGCTGATGCTGACGAAGCGGAAACATATCGATAACGACAAGCTGTTGTTGCTGCGCGAGGAATATGCGCAGGGTGTGCGTGTCGAACAGATTTATGAGGACCAGGCGCCGCCACGTCTGGAATATGATCCGACCCATCCCGACGCTGATGAAAACGGGATGGTGGCGTATCCGAATGTGAACGTACTGACAGAGATGGTGAATATGATTGCTGCGTCCCGGGCCTATGAGGCGAATGTCACAGCGATGGATGCCGCAAAAAACATGATGGAGCAGGCGCTGCAGATTTAAGCGCATGAATCAGGAATACGAGTATGGCAATCAATCCGACAAGTTCTGTAAATCCGGCGCCGTATCAGCCCATTCAACGAGTTGCGTCCGCAAATGACGTGCGTATATCCCGGAGGATGACCGGCGATGCCGGCTCGTCCAGTACGCAACGGACCGTGCGCAGGACAGAGACACCGACAGTAGGACAGCAGATCGATAAAATTCTGTCCAAGGCTGAAAAAGCGCTCTTTTCACTGTTGTTTTCCGAATCCGATACAGAACAGAGTTTTGAAACATCCGTCCCTGTCGCGCCGGTGGCACAATCGCGACCGCGTTCCCGGCCAGCCGGACCGGCGCTTGGACAAAAAATTGACATTCATGGATAAATATGAATCCGCCGGTCGCATATCCGGCTGAATACGAGTTGGAGCCTGAATCATGAAATACGATATATCCTCTCTCGCCCCTAATAACCGGACTGTGTCGGCGATGCAGCAGCCCAATAAGAACATCCGTGCGTCGCAGGATAAATCGGGGTCAGGATTTGTAGATACCCTTAAAGGATTTATGAGTGATGTCAACCGGGCGCAGAACGAGGCGGGAGAATCTGTCAACCGCCTGATGACTGGTGAAATCAAGGATGTGCACGACGTCATGATAGCCGTACAGAAAGCCGGTACCAGTTTTGAGCTGCTCATGGAAGTACGCAATAAAATGATCGATACCTACCGCGAAGTCATGCGGATGCAGGTCTGATTCATGATGCGGTGTACGCAGAGCAACAATATTGCTCCCGCAGAGACGCAAAGGCGCAGTGAAAAGATAGAAAAACTTATTGTTTTGTTTCGTTCTGCGCCTCTGCGTCTCTGCGGGAAATAATGTCTTTTAATACAACAGAGTGACCTATTATGAATTTTCTGCGCCAGTTTGTACGCCAGTTCAAAAGTGTGCTGGACAGGCTCGATCCCAAACAGAAATTGATTGTGGTGACCGTCTGTCTCAGCAGTCTGGCTGCCATTGTCTACATGATGACCTGGGCGGGGCAGAAGGAATATGTCGTCCTGGCCAGTAATCTGGAACCGAAAGACGCCCAGATGATCATCGAGCGTCTGGAAGCTGACGGCGTCCCTTATTCTTTGGCGACCGAAGGGACCGCCATCCTCGTGCCGGATGGGGAGGAAGTGGGACTGCGCCTGGAAATCGCCGCGGGAGGTATTACGACCGATCACGGTATCGGGTATGAGATTTTCGACCGGCCAAATTTGGGATTGACCGATTTTGTCCAGAAACTGAACTATCGCCGGAGCCTTGAAGGCGAACTGTCACGGACCATCCGCTCCATTGAAGAAGTGGATCGCGCGCGGGTTCATATCGTGATGCCGGCGCCTGCCCTGTTCAAGCAGGACCAGAAAGAACCAACTGCTTCGGTCGTGTTGACGCTTGTTGCGGGCGGGGAACTGAACCGCGAGAAGATCAACAGTATCGCCAAATTGGTGTCCTATAGTGTGGAAGGGCTGTATCCCCGTAATGTCAGCATCGTCGACCAGGCCGGGAACGATCTGGGAGCGGGGTTGAACAAGGATCCGCTGTTTCTCATGACGGCCAGCCAGATGGAAGTCCAGCGGGAAGTGGAATCCAACCTGCAGGCGCAGGTTGAATCTCAGTTGACAACGGCCCTGGGCCCCATGCGTTCCATCGTGCGCGTGAGTGTCGAGATGGACTTCAGCCAAACCCATCAGGTGTCAAAATCCTATGATCCGGCCACACAGGTTGTCCGCAGTGAGGATCGGGCGGAAGCGTCCACCGGACTGGCCGATACGGTCGGTCAGTCGGGCACCGAATCTTCCTCCATCACAAACTACGAAATGAATGAAATCACCACGGATAAGCAAGACGATTTCGGCCGCATCAAGCGTCTGCATGTCTCGGTGACAATAGATACGGGACGGACCCAGCAGGAAATGGCCGATTTGACGGCCTTGATTTCCGCAACGGTTGGGTATGATAACCTGCGCGGAGATGTGGTCGAAGTCCGCGGTTTCCCGCTTGATACCAGCGCCCGCGAAGCGGAGGAAGATCGCATCCAGGCCCAGCGGCAGGAAGAACAGATTAGCCAGGCATTCCGTTATACGTTGCTGGTTGTAGCGGGTATTGTGTTACTGCTCGTGCTGCGGTCGATATTCAAGAGTCTCGATACGTTGCTGCCGAAACCGAAACCCAAGCCGGCTATTGATATTGAAGCCGAAGCGATCGAAGAAGAAATCTCCGCCGAAGCCCAACGCCGGGCACAGATGCTCGACCAGGTGGCGAAGTTCGCGAAGGAAAAACCGGAGAACGTGGCATCGCTGCTCAATACCTGGCTCCTTGAGGATACCTACGGCGGGCCCAGAGAATAACCCGAAGAGATCATCATGGAAGACATCAAAATAAACAATTTGACGGGCTGGCAGAAAACGGCCATACTGGTCATCGCTATTGGGGTCGATTCCGCATCAGGCATTTTTCAGAACATGCGGGACAAGGATATCGAACGACTCTCCGTGGAAATCGCTCATCTGCGGGATGTGCCATCCAATGTTATGGAACAGGTGGTGGAAGAGTTTCACCAACTGATCATGGCACAGGAATACATTACCTCCGGCGGGATGGATTACGCCCGGCGGTTGCTCGAAAAAGCGATGGGCCCCCGGAAAGCCGGCGAAGTAGTCTCGCGGGTGGAAAGCGCCCTGCATGTTTCCGGATTCAAACTGTTGAAAGATGCCGATCCCAGCCAGTTACAGAATTTTATCCAGCACGAACATCCGCAGACCATCGCACTGATACTGGCCAATCTCGAACCGGAACAGACAGCCTCCATTCTGGCGTCGCTGACGGCGGACGTTCAGGCGGATGTCGCCTATCGCATGGCCACCATGGACAAGATTTCACCAGAGATGCTGACCGATATCGAATCTGTGCTTGAATCCCATGTGGAATCGGTTTTTGGCAGTGACATGTCAGTGACGGGGGGCGCTAAGGCCGTCGCCGACATTCTGAACTTGGCGGGGCACACGGCGGAAAAAACCATTCTCAGCGAAATGGAAAAACGAAATCCGGAACTGGCCGCCGAAATAAAAAATTTGATGTTTGTCTTTGAAGATATTATTCTTCTGGATGACCGGACGGTGCAATGCTTACTCCGGGCGGTCAATGCCAAAGATCTGACACTGTCGCTGAAAATAGCGACCGAAGAGGTGAAGGAAGTTTTTTACCGGAACATGTCCGAGCGTGCCGCTGGTTTAATAAAGGAAGAGCTGGAATATATGGGACCCGTTCGGCTGAAAGATGTGGAACTGGCCCAGATGCGGGTTGTTGAAACTGTTCGTTTGCTCGAGGAAGAAGGACAGATCGTGATAACCGGACGGGGAGGAGAAGAACAGCTTGTTGCGTAAGAGAGTAACAATACCCTCCCGGATCAGCCGGGTGATGCTCACAGAAGATTTCTCCATCACCACGATTCCCGATTCCGAACTGGAAGAGAAACTCCGGCAGGAAGCGGAGGATCGCCGGTTGGAAGAACAGCGGCAGCAGGAGCTGGAAGCTGCCGTGGAGGAGGGCATCAGAAAAGCGCTTGAGGAAAAAGATTCCTCGTTCCGGGAACAATTGGAAGCGGCCAGAACCGAGGCGTTCGAGAAAGGCCATACAGCCGGATACGAGGAAGGTGAAGTACAAGGCGCTGAAACGCTGAATCCCCTGCGCAACCGGTTCATGCAGATGCTCGTAACCGTCGGGAAGGAAAAAGAACAGTTGTATGTGGAAGCCCACGAACTGATTCTGAAAATGATCTTTCAGATTTCCGAGAAACTTCTGCACCGGCAAGTTGAAAGCGACAAAGACATTATCGCGGAGATTGTCCGCGAGGCGCTAAGTTTTGTTGCCGATACCACAAAAGTCACGATCCGGTTACATCCCCAGGATCTGAAAGAAGCGGAACGGGGAGTGGCTGTAGAATTGAGTCAGCAGGGGATGGCGCTTGGCGTCAAGTTCCAGGCTGACGAAATGCTCCAACTCGGCGATTGCGTTGTGGAGACGAACGCGGGGGAGGTAGACGCCCGGTTGTCCACGAAGCTTGCAGAACTGGAACAATTACTGTTGAAGAAGGATTGAAAAACTCATAATGCGTGAATCGTTCGTCGTTCTTTGTGTTTAAAGCGGTATTATTGGATGCTTTTTCTTTTATCCGACAAACGAATTCCGACAAATTTATCACGAAGTTCTGAAAGGACTTTTGAGTGCCATCGGTAAAGACCTTTCATGATCGCATCACTCGCCAGTACGGCGGGTTGATCGAAGACTATCATTTCGTGCGGCGCAGAGGCCGGATTACCAAAGCGGTCGGACTGTTGTATGAGTCCCTTGGCCCCCAGGCGGCTGTGGGTGAGCAGTGTCTGATTCGCCCCCGTGTGGGCGCAAACGCTTTCCCGGCGGAAGTGGTCGGATTTCGGGATGACCGGGTATTGCTCATGCCGCTGGTTCATGTCAGTGGGATTGGACCGGGCGCCGTCGTCGAGACCACCGGTAAGGCATTGTGGGTACCCGTTGGCCCGGAATTGCTGGGCCGCGTAGTGGATGGTTTCGGCCAGCCGATCGACGGGAAAGGGGCAATTCTCCTCGAAGGCAAACAGCCGGTGGAAGCACCGCCGCCGGCGCCTGTCGGACGCCCGCGGATTGACAAACCGCTGGCGGTGGGGGTTCGTGCCATTGACGGATTGTTGACGCTGGGGCGCGGCCAAAAAGTGGGGATTTTCGCCGGTTCCGGCGTCGGGAAATCTGTGTTGCTTGGCATGATTGCCCGCAATACAAAAGCAGACATCAATGTGATCACCCTGATTGGTGAACGTGGACGCGAAGTACAGGATTTCCTGGATAAAGACTTAGGTGAAGAAGGTTTGAAACGCTCGGTGGTTGTGGTCGTTACGAACGATCAACCGGCGCTTTTGCGCATTCGTGGCGCAATGGTGGGCACAGCTATTGCGGAGTATTTCCGAGACCAGGGGAAAGATGTCATGCTCCTGATGGATTCGGTGACCCGGGTGGCAATGGCCCAGCGCGAAATCGGCCTGGCAACCGGCGAACCACCGACGACACGGGGATATCCCCCGTCCATGTACGCCATGCTGCCCCGGTTGTTGGAACGGTCGGGCGTCAGCACAACTGGGAGTATTACCGGGATTTACACAGTGCTCGTTGAAGGTGATGACATGACCGAACCGGTCGCCGACGTGATGCGGTCCATTCTCGATGGCCATATTGTGTTGTCCCGGGAATTAGCCTCGTCCAACCATTATCCGGCAATAGACGTGCTTGAGAGTATCAGCCGCCTTATGATCGATGTGGTTACGCCGGACCACCTGCAGGCAGCGAACCGGTTGAACAGTTTAATTGCAACGTATCGCAATTCTGAAGACCTGATCAATATCGGCGCGTATCAACAGGGCAGCAGCAACAAAATTGATGAATCTATTCGCTTTAATGATCCGATTAATGCCTTTGTATGTCAGGCGATATTAGAAAAATCAGATTACAGACACTGTGTAGACCAATTGCAGCAACTGGCCGGCGTGAAGACATCAGAAGCGGCAGAGGCTGCAGCGGGTGTATAACCATGGTAACAGTATCCTATGAAGCCGTTTCATTTCCGATTGCAGCGCGTGCTCGACGTCAAAAAGGTCATCGAACAGCAACGGGAGCGCGAACTGGCGGAGGCTTTTGGCACGTTGGTCCGGGAACAGCAGAAACTGGAGGGTATCCGGGAGGAACTCTCAGTTACGCAGCATACAGAAAGTACGCGTGGAGGCCGAACCGTTTTCGAACTGCTGTTGTATGATCATTTTATTACGCAAAAACTCTCGGATATCGAACGGCAGGCAGGAACCATACACAAGGTCGATAAGTTGGTCCATACCCGCCGGAAGCGATTGGAAACCGCTTTCAAAGACCGGGAAATTCTGGATCGCCTGAGAAAACGGTCGACAAAAGAATATCGTCGGGAAATGAACAAAGAAGACCAGGCGCTCATTGATGAAATTGCCTCCGCACAGCATACCGGAGACACATCGTTGAAACTCGCCGGTCGGGAAGATTTCTGATATGCGAAAACTCCTGCGCTTTATATTTCT
>FLOH01001344.1_pt1 | contig 38890 bp, 40 predicted proteins | sample 756751 | NCBI WGS metagenome assembly FLOH01 (sample SAMEA4026879, study PRJEB14308) | marine metagenome | biome: coastal water; material: water | depth 74 m
AGATTACCCGCCGCTTCTGCTCTGCCGACAGTGCTGGTGGCGACCCCGAACGCGCCTGGCGCAAGGTGCAGCGTCGTGGCCGCCTGTCGCCGCAGGCACAGGCTGTACTGGTCGACGTTGCTGCGTGGCGCGAGAACTCTGCTCGCCGTCGCGACCAACCGGCTGGCTGGGTGATGAAAGACCCGACAGTTGTTGAGGTCGCACGCGCGATGCCGCGCTCTGCCAACGACCTGCAGCAGATCCGCGGGATGGGCAAGAGCCTTGGCGAGCGCGATACCGCCGAACTATTGGCTGCTGTTGCCAATGGTCTGACGCGCACTCCGCCACCCACCGAGCGTTCCGTCCCTCAGCGCATCGCCAAGCAGGTCGAGGCCGTCGCCACGCTGGCCGTGCCGATGGCGCGGATTCGCTGCATCGATGCCGACCTCGCACCCGAACTCGTTGCCAATCGCGCCGACCTCGATCGCTTCCTCGAGGCGGTCGTGGCGGATGAGGATCTCTCGACGTTGCCACTCGGTCAGGGCTGGCGCAAAGAGTTGCTCGGTGACGATCTGATTCGCCTCGTGGCGGGCAAGGTCAGCCTGTCCTTGAATCCGAGCGCGCCCTTCCTGCGCATCGAAGACCGCTAACGATGAGCGCTAGTCGCCTCGCATTGGCGGTCGGTGTCGGCATCTTTACGCTGGTCGTCATCGCGATCCCAACAGACCTGATCCCCAACCCGATCTTCGGCCGTCAGATCGAGGCCACGGTCTGGGCCTGGCCCGTCGCGCTGCTGACAGCCGTGTTGGTCGGCGTGCTGATCGCCCTCCCCCGCCCCTCCAGTTGTCGCCCTGCGACAAGCACCGGCTACGTCGGTGGCACGCTCACCTATCTAGCGGTCGGGTGCCCGACGTGTAACCACCTCGTCGTGCTCGCACTGGGCACGACCGGCGCACTGGCCTGGTTCGCACCAATCCAGCCATTCCTGGCACTGATTGGACTGGCGATCCTCGGCGGCGCGATTATGCACCGGGTCTGGCTCTTGCGCGACGCGCGTATCTCGACCGCGTAGGCGCGATCGCTCGAACTAGGCGGTGGTCGGATCCGCTTTGCGCAGCGACGCCTCGGGATCGTCGTTGACGACGCGGTAGTACGTGTCGCGCTGGATTGGCTTGTAGCCAGCGTTGCGAATGATTCGACAGAAGTCCTCGCTGGTTGCGCGGTGCGTCGTGCCGGCGCTCGAAACGACGTTCTCCTCGAGCATCACAGAGCCGAGATCGTCGGCACCGAAATGCAAGGCAACCTGGCCGATCTTCATGCCCTGCGTCACCCACGACGACTGGATATGCGGAACGTTGTCGAAGTAGAGGCGCGAGACGGCCTGGACCAACAGGTACTCGAACGACGTTGGCGTCTGGTTGACGGTCTTGCCGAGCTCCGTGTTATCGGGCTGGAAGGTCCAGGAGATGAAGGCGCGGAAGCCGGGGACCTCGTCCTGCAGTTCGCGGATGCGTCGGAAGTGCTCGACGCGCTCCTCGAGCGTCTCGACGTGCCCGTACATCATCGTGGCGGAGGTCGTCATGCCCTGGCGGTGCGCCTGGCGCATGACCTCGAGCCACTCGTCGCTCTTCGTCTTCTTCGGAGCGAGGATCTTGCGCACGCGATCGACGAGAACCTCGCCACCACCGCCCGGGATCGAGTCGAGACCAGCATCGCGCAAGCGCGAGATCGTGTCGGCGATAGAGAGATTTGCTCGCCGCGAAATGTACGTCACCTCGGGTGGCGACAGAGCGTGCATGTGGAACTTCGGATAGCGCTCTTTAATGTCGCGGAACAGATCCTCGTACCACTCGATCGACAACTCGGGGTTGTGGCCACCCTGCATCAAACAGCCGGTCCCACCAACCGCGATCGTCTCTTCGATCTTCGCGAAGATAATGCGCTTTGGCAGCACGTAACCCTCGCGCGTATCGCCAGGCTTGCGGTAGAAGGCGCAGAAGTTGCAGTCCGTCACACAGACGTTCGTGTAATTGATGTTGCGGTCGACGATGTACGTGACCTCACCCGGATTCGCCTTGCGATTACGAATCTCGTTCGCCGCCGCCCCGATCGAGACCAGGTCGCGCGACTGCATCAAGGTCAAGGCATCGGCATCGGACAACCGTTCGCCCGTGAGCACACGGTCCAGAATCTCGGTGACGGTGCGAGTGGAATCGACGACGGCCATTAGCCTCTTGCTCCTTGCGTTGCTCCTGCGAACTCGAGTGCGGGAGCCGAATCGATGATGCCCGCTTCTGCGGCTAGTTCGAAGTATCGCTGCAATCCCTGGCGCTTGCGGTCGCTAAAGCCGTAGTGCAGGTTGTCGAAGTAGCGGGCGAGGAAGCCAGCAGGGAAGCCGTAACGCTCGGCAGCGGCCTCGGCGACCAGTGCCGCGTGCTCCGAGGCATCGGCAACGGCCGAGGCGAGCGCGTGGTCGAGGGCGAGTAGGCGGTCGACGGCAACGGTTCGACGAGCAGCCCAGACGGCGAACACCATCGGGAGCCCGGTGCGCTCAAACCAGAGTTCGCCGAGATCGTGGTGTGGCGTTGGGTCTTCGATGGCCGAGCGCAGTGCCTCGTCGCCAATCAAGAGCGTGGCGTCGGCTGGCAGGCCCTCGGCGCGAATCTCCGCGTTCGGGAACAACACCCGTACGAGTGCAACAGACGCGGCGCTCTTGGCAGTGACGGCAATCGAGGTGATGGCTGGCAGCGGGACATCCGTGACGAGATTGACCGAGTCGACCTCTCCCTCGGACGCGATACAAATCGAAGGCAGCAAGACCCAGTCGGCCGCGTTGTGCGCGTAGGCAATGCTGGAGACGTTGGCGACATCCAACGCGCCCGCGGCAAGGAGCGCGTTGAGTCCAGTCGGCACGGCCAGCGTCTCCTCGATCGTGCCCGGCCCGAGTCGATGCTCGAGCGACCACGCCAGCGGGAAGGTATTGATGAAATCTACCCGGCCGACGCGAAGGGGATTCACCGATCCCACCGCCGCAACTCGTTGTAGAACGTGTCGCGCTGAACGGGAACCTTGCCGGCCTCCTGAATGACGCGGACGAGATCCGCAACCTTCTCTTCCGTCGGTGTGACGGCGCCAGCGGCGTGTGCGATCTTCTCTTCGACGACGGTGCCCTGAATGTCATTGGCTCCGAACGAGAGACCAACCTGGGCGAGCGGCGTGGAGATCATGATCCAGTACGCCTTGACGTGCTCGATGTTGTCGAGCATCAGGCGCGAGACAGCGATCATCTTGAGGTCGTCCTGGCCGGTCGAGAACTTCCAGCCGCGTCGCTCGAAGACCGTGTTCTGCGGGTGGAACGGCAGCGGGATAAAGGCCATGAAGCCCCCCGTCTCGTCCTGCAACTCGCGCAACGACAGCAGATGCTCGATGCGCTCCTCGTACGTCTCAACGTGGTTGTAAAGCATCGTGCAATGTGTCTTGAGACCCAGGCTGTGCGCGATGCGATGCGTCTCGAGCCACTGTGCGCCCGGCTCCTTGCCCGGCGCGATGATCTTGCGCACACGCGGCGAGAAGACCTCAGCGCCACCTCCAGGCAGCGTGTCGAGCCCGGCGTCGATCAGTGCGCGCAGCACCTCCTCGTGGTTAAGGTCGGAGGTACGTGTCATGTGATGAATCTCGGAGGCCGTAAAGAGCTTGAGGTCCACGCCCGGTAGGCCCTTCTTGAGGGCCACGGTGATGTCGACGTAGTACTGGAAATCGAGGTGGGGATTCTCGCCACCAACCATGTGGATCTCCGTGAAGTCTTGCGTCGAACGAACCTCTTGGGCGTGCGCGACGAGGTCGTCGATGTCCCACATGACTGCGTCGGCCTGCTTCGACGTGCGGGCGAAGGCGCAGAACTTGCACTTAACCCGACAGATCGTCGTGTAGTTGAGGTACAGGTTGTTGACGAAGAAGACCTCGTCGGTGCCACCGCGCTGACGGCGTGCGAGGTCGGCAAGGGCACCGAGCTCGAGAACGTCGTGCGACTCGAGCAGCGTGATGCCGTCGTCCAAATCGAGGCGTTCACCCGCGACAACCTTCTCGCGAATCTCCTGAAGTTCCGTGTTGCGCGTGATGGTTGCCATGCCAGATTCCCGTCAGTGGTGTTCTATGTATCGCGGTCGATAACACCGCGGACGACCATCCGCAGGGGCGTCATGTCGAGGTCGCCGGTGATCAGATCGAGAGCCTCTTCGGCCGTCCGAACAAGCTCGCGTGCCGTGTCGCGCGCCTCATCGAGCGCGCCCAATTCGCCCACGCGGGCCAAGAGTGGAAGCACTGCCGCTGGCTCCGGCTCGTGTCGCAACGCCTCGGCAATTTCGGCGTCGGCGCGCGCGGCATACAGCAGCGGCAGCGTTGCCGTGCCACCGATCAGGTCCGTACCGAGCACCTTGCCGGTAGCGGTGGACAGCCCATCACAGTCGAGAATGTCATCGGCAACTTGGAAGGCGAGACCGAGCAGGCGCCCATACTCGGCGAGCGCCTTGACATCGGCATCGCCAAGACCGCCGAGGCGTCCACCAAGCCCGCAGGCTGCCGCGAACAAACGTCCTGTCTTGAGCGTGCACCGCTCGAAGTATTGTTCCGGCGTCGTCTCGGGACGGCGCGTCTGCAGCATCTGCAGAGCCTCACCTTCCGACAGACCGAGTGCGGCCTGGGCCAACAAGACGAGGCTGTCGATGTCGTCGGTCTCGGCGAGCACTGCAAACGCTCGCGCAAACAGAAAATCGCCCGTCGCACCCGCGATCAGATCGCCGTGCTGTGCCCACACGGTCGGACGTCCCCGGCGCAGCGAGGCGTGATCGAGCACGTCGTCGTGCACGAGCGTGGCCATGTGTACGAGCTCGACGGCGCTGCCAGCCCGCACGAGGTTCTCGTCGCACTGTCCCGCGGCGGGCGACGAGAGCAGGACCAACAGTGGGCGTAGGCGCTTGCCACCGGCCGTCAGCGTCTCGGCTGCCGTGGCTGCCGTCGAGCCGCCAACCCACGCGACATCGTCTGTCAAGCGCTGCTCGACTCGCTTGAGGTAGTCGCTGATACCGGGTAGGGCCAGCAGGTCGGCGTAGGTGATCGTGCTCATGCTGCGCTCCGTCGTACCGTGCCGACGTGCAGCGCCACGATGCCACCGCCGAAGGTACGGAAGCGCACGTCGTCCAGGCCCGCCTCGTACATCACATGTGCGAGGCTCGTGGTACCCGGAAAGCGCTTGACCGACGCGGGCAGGTAGGTGTAGGCCGCGTTCTGCTTGTCGACGAGCCGCCCCACACCGGGAACGAGACGATCAAACCAGAGCGAATGGAACTTCGAGACGACACCAGACTCGGGCGTTGTGATCTCGAGGCAGACAACCTTGCCGCCCGGTCGGACGACGCGGACGAGCTCGCGAAAGCCAAGCCCAAGGTCGGCAACGTTGCGAATGCCAAAGGCCACCGTCGCTGCTGCGAAGCGGTCGTCTTCGAAGGGCAGGTCCAGCGCATCGCCGTGGATCAGCGTGGCCTGGTCGACACCGCGCTTGGCAATCTTGAGGCGCCCGCGATCGAGCATGCGCTCCGCAAAGTCGAGCCCAACCACTTCACCACTCGGACCGACGCGCTTGGCGAGCTGGAGCGTTAGGTCGGCTGTGCCGCAGCAGCAGTCGAGCACGCTGGCACCCGTGCCAACCTCGGTCGCTTCTGCTGCGAGGCGACGCCAGCGCACGTCAAGCCCGCCCGTCATGACGCGATTCATCGCGTCATAGGGACGGGCGATCCGATCGAACATCGCTTGCACGCGCTCGGGAGGCAGCGTGCCCTCCTCGGCGCTGTACTTGACTGGAAGGTTGTCAGTGCTCACGCGTCGGCGCCCCACCGTGGCAAGAGTTCATTGTCGATCCCGCACAGGTCGAGTACGCGGCCCGCGACGAAATCGATCGCGTCGTTCAGCGTATCTGGGTGCGTGTAAAAGACTGGCATGGCGGGGGCGATGAGCGCGCCGGCTTCGGCCAGCGTCGTCAGGGTCCGCAGGTGGAGCAGCGACAGCGGCGACTCGCGCGGTACGAGGATCAGCTTGCGTCGCTCCTTCAGCGCCACGCCTGCGGCACGGTGAATCAGGTTGGCCTGGCTCGTGGAGGCGATCGTGCCGCACGTCGCCATCGAGCAGGGACAGATCACGTAGGCATCGACCTTGGCAGAGCCCGAGGCGTAGGGAGAGAACCAGTCTTCGGCGCCGTAGAGCGTGGTGCTATCGCCGCCGTACTCCGTGATCAGGCGCTGGATCGCGTCGGGGCCAGGAATCGAACGATCGCGATAGACCTCCCACGCGATCACCTCGCCCGCTGCCTTGGAGGCACAGACACCGACTTCGGCCCCCGCGGCGGCCAACCCCGCAAGTACGCGGGCGGCATACGGTGCGCCAGAGGCGCCGGTGATTCCGAGGAAGACTCGCATAGTCAGTAACGGGCGTTGCGTGCAGGATACGACAGTACGGGGTTTGCCCCGCTAGATGATTCGCGACCTGCCGCCCTGCGGATGCTCCGCGCTCTGACCGACGCTCCCGAGGACCGCGCTAGCCACCCGTAAACGACGGACGGCCGGGTGTTGCCACCCGGCCGTCGCCACCATCAAAAACGTGTCTAAGCGTGGGCTACGGACCGGCCGCACTCGAGACGGTGCCGGCAAACAACCCGCCCGCCTTCTCGCACGAGGCCGGATAATCCTTGGCCGTGGCCGCACCCGGGCCTGGCGTCGTGCCAACCGCAGCCGACCATGTTGCGACATATCCAGCCAGACAAGAGATCTCGTCCTCCGTGTAGGTCGCCTTGAAGGCCGGCATGCCGCCCTGGCCATTCGTGATCAGCGCTAACGCCGTCGCGTAATCCGGCTTCGCCTCATCGAGCACTGGGCCAACGTTGCCCGCCGTACCTGCGTTAGCGAGCACGTGACACGTCGAACAGGCACCGGCCGCGAAGGCTGCTGCCCCCGGCTCAGTTGACGCCGCACCACCCTCGGCTGGAACCTTCGACCCGTAGAACGTCAACGTCAACAACACGATCGGAACCATCACGCCGATGGCGAGCGCAATCGGGCGGCGCGAGAGCCGACGGTCGGGATTACGGTCGATGAACGGCCAGCCGATCAAGAGCACCATCCAGATCGTCGGGATGATGATCGTGCCGACGATCAACAACTGAGGCGTCTTGAAGATACGCAGCAGCTCGAAGAGGAAGAAGAAGTACCAGTCAGGCTGCGGGTGGTAGCCCAGCACACCCGGGTCGGCTTTCGCCTCGTAGGCAGGTCCGAGCAGACCACCGACGCGCTCAGCCGTTGGATCACTTGGGATCGCCCCAAACTGGGCGTACCAAAGAATCGAGAGCCCCATAATTAGGGCCACGACGATCAGGCTGACGATCGTGTCATGGAAGACGGCGTTCGGGAAGAACGGCTTGCCATGGCGCTGCTGGAAGGCGTATTCGCGCTGATACCCCTCGCGACGTTCGCGTGCAGTGAGACGTGGCATTAGACGTCACCCTCCGTTGGCTCCATGCGCGACCAGGGTGGCGATGTCACACCGAGTCGAACAACAAGCAGCATGTGCAAGAAGATCAGGCCGCCAATCGCGCTTGGCAACACCAGCATGTGCAGCGAGTAGAAGCGCGACAGCGTATGGGTACCGATCTCTGGGCCCACCATCAGGATGTACGAGAGTGCCGGTCCGAGAATCGGCGCCGTGCCGTTGATGTTGACACCGACGATCGTGGCCCAATAGGCGCGCTCGTCGAACACCAGCAGGTAGCCGGTAAACGACATGCCCATCACGAGGATGAAGATGATGGCGCCCGTGATCCACGTCATCTCACGCGGATACTTGTACGCACCGAAGAGGAACGTGCGTCCCATGTGCAGGAAGAGCAGCACCACCATGATGGACGAACCCCACTTGTGCATGCCGCGCACGAGCCAACCGAGCGTGGCCTCGTTGGTGATCCACTGGATCGTCATCCACGCGGTGTCCGGATTGGGCTGGTAGTACATCGCCAGAATAATTCCGGTCGTCGCCTGCAAGACGAAGACGGTGATCAGCGCCGAGCCGAGCGTCTGCAACCACGAGATGTCCTTGGGAACATTGCGGAACAGCATGAACTTGCCGAACGAAATCGCGCCAGATCGCTCCTCGACCCAGTCGACCGGCAGCATCGCGAGTTCTTTTGGTGGCGGCAACAATGTAGACATCGTTATTTCCTTGCTCAGGCCGGCGTTGGGTAGAGCCAACCGAGCAGCCCACCAACGGGCTCACCGGGTAGCTTGAAGGTATCGGTCATGACGACTTTGCCGTCAACATCTTGGGTCGCGAAGGGGCGACCAACGTAGAGCGTGCCGTCTTCGACCTTGTACTCAAAACGGTTGAGCGGGCGCACAGGTGGGCCCGCCGTGACGATGCCCTCGGTGTCGTACTGGCCGCCGTGGCACGGGCAGGCAAAGTTCGTGGACTTAAACTGGACCGGGCAGCCGAGGTGCATGCAGACGTTCGACATGATCGTGAACTCTTCAGCACCGTCGCGGCGCACGTAGGCGACCCGACGATCGAGCTCACCGAGCTTGCCGCGCTCGAAGATGACAGGCTCGTACGTGCCCGCTTTGAAGTTCTCATTGTCGGCCGGACCGAAACTCGCCCAGTACCAGTCCTCCTTCTCAAAGGCGGGTCCGAGGACGAAGCCCACGACGGGAACGGCGATGGCCACACCGATCAGGCCACCAAGGCCCACGGTTGCACCTGTCAAAAATTTGCTGCGACTAATGATCGCGCGGGGATCCGCTGGGTCGCCATACGACGATGCTCCAGCTTTATCAGTGTTCTTAGCCACGTGCAATGCCTCCAGTCACGTAGGTATCTTGGGGGCGGTGCCCGTGTGATGTCAAAGTCGCCACGAAACGCACAATCCTCTGGTTCGTCATTTTGCACTCGTTTCGACGTGCTGGAGCGAGCACGAATTGATGCAGTAACGCATTCCTGTTGGGCCTGGACCATCTGGGAAGACGTGTCCGAGATGGCCGCCGCAGCTCTTGCAGACGACCTCGATGCGACGCATGCCGTGCGCGTTGTCTTCGCGCGACCCCACGTTGTCGTCGAGCACGGGGCGCGTAAAGCTGGGCCAGCCGGTGCCCGAATCGAACTTGTCGTCCGAGTGAAAGAGCTCAGTCCCGCAGCCAGCACAGGCGTAGACACCAGGCGTGTGGTCATCGACGTAGGCGCCAGTAAACGGCGGCTCGGTTCCTTGCTGGCGCAGCACGGCGTACTGCTCCGGCGTCAGCACCTGGCGCCATTCCTCGTCTGTGCGTTCCACGCTCACCATTTCCTCAGGCAGAGTGACCGGTCGTAATGTCCGTCTGCGAGCATACCCAGCGTTGTCACCGGAATGGCCATCTAGCGGACGCTCCCCGGCAGATCAATGCCAAACGAAGCCCACCGCTCATCGACCTGCGCCTTGACATCAGCGGGAATCCGGTTGACCTCAGGCCAGCCGCGCTCGTACCCCTCGCCCTCCCACGTCGCCGTCGCATCGAAACCGATCTTGCCTCCGAGCGCCTTGATGCGGGCAGCATGGTCAAGCTGATCAATCGGACCGTAGGACATCAGAATGTCGTGGGCAGGGTCGACGTTGGCGCCAAGCTGCCAGACGACCTCAGTGTAGTTGTGCACGTCAACCCACTCGTCGACCACGATCACGGCCTTCGTCAACGACAGTAGACCTGTACCCCAGATCGCGTGCATCACCTTCTGCGCATGTCCGGGGAAGCGCTTCTGAATCGAGACGATCACACAGTTATGAAACGTGCCGGCGAAGGGGATGTCGTAATCGACGACCTCGGGGAGCGTCACGCGGACGGCTGGGAGAAAGATCCGCTCCGTCGCCTTGCCGAGCCAGAGGTCCTCGCACGGCGGCGGGCCCACCACGATCGACGGATAGATCGGATCGCGGCGCGACGTGATCGCCGTCACGTGCATGACCGGAAAATCATCGACCGGCGTGTAGTAGCCCGTGTGGTCACCAAACGGACCCTCGGGCTTTGTCTCGCCCCGCACGCAATAGCCCTCAATGATGATCTCCGCATTGGCTGGGACCTGCAGGTCGACCGTCTTGCACTGGACCAAATCGATTGGTTTATCTCGCAGCCAGCCGGCAATCATGTACTCGTCGATGTGCTTGGGCAGCGGCATCGAACCCGAGTACGTCGTAATCGGATCGGTCCCGAGTGCGAGCGCGACTTCCATCCGCCCCTCGCCTTCGCGATGATCGGCAGCGCCGTCCTTGTGCATTTGCCAGTGCAGACCGAGTTCGTGCTTGCCGTGCTTTTGGAGCCGGTACATGCCGACGTTGCGACCGCCGGTGACGGGATCCTTCGTGATCACGTTGGCGAGCGTCATGTATGGGCCACCATCGTTCGGCCACTGGAACTGGATCGGCAGGAGGTCGAGATCCGGCTCGGGCCAGACGACCTCTTGGCAGGCACCAGAGCGCACGACCTTGGGGCGCGCATCCGCAACGCCTTTGAGGCGGCGGAGCGCCTGCACCTTGTCCTTGAGTCCCTCTGGCGGCTTGAGGTCGAGCAGCTCGGCAATCTCGTCACCAATCGAATCGAACTCGTCTCGGCCGAGCGCGAGCAGCATGCGTCGCTCCGTCCCGAATTGGTTGATCAAGAGCGGGATTTTCGAACCCTTGACGTTGCTGCACAACAGTGCGGGACCGCCACCCTTGAGCGCGCGGTCGGCGATCTCCGTGATCTCGAGATACGAGTCGACCTCTTGGGTGATCTCGACGAGTTCGCCCTCCCGACGTAGCAGAGCGATCCAGTCGCGGAGATCCTTCGGACCATTCATCGGATATCCCCCATGAGGCGTCGGTGTTCCCGAAGCGAACTAACCGCATCCGCGTCGGAGACGAGTGCGCAAAGCATCGTGGGGTCACCGCTACGCAATGCCTCGCGCGCGTTGAACAACGCGTCGTCACGCGGACCAGCAAGGTGGCGCGCAGTCGCGAGCCACAACTCGGCGTCGACAATCACTCCGCCCTCCGCCCGCAGATGAGCGGCCAAGGAGACGAGATCGGCGAGCGCAGCGATCGCCTCAACATCGCCCGCGGCACAGACCTGCACGAGCCCGGTGGCATACAGGTAGTCGCCAAGCAGGAGACCCTGCTCGCCATCGGGTGCTGCAAAGGCGCGACCGCGCGGGGCATGGTGCACGAGGTAGCCCTCGTAGATCGTCTCCACGCCGTCTGCAAAAAGCTCGCCTGCAATCGGACCAAAAAGTTCGTCGCCGTCGCGCTCAGACGGCTCGAGCAGCGAGCGCGCCCAGACGTCGCTGCTGCGCGCCGCTGTGTCGACGATGCGATCGACGCGCGACGAGGTGCCTACGCCAGCCATCGAGCAACATCCACGGCGCTGTAGGTGATGACCGCACGAGCGCCAGCACGGCGAATTGACAGGAGCGACTCGAGCATCGCGGCATCGAAAGCGAAGGCCCCAGCATCCGCGGCGTGGCGCAACATCGCGTACTCGCCCGACACTTGGTACGCAAGCACGGGTAGATCGCTCTGCTCCGAGAGGTCAGAGATCACATCGAGAGCGGTGATTGCGGGCTTGACCATCAACATGTCTGCCCCCTCTTCTTCGTCGATCAGTCCCTCGCGGACGGCCTCGATCCGGTTGGCTGGATCGAGCTGATGCGAGCGCCGATCGCCGGCCGAAGGAGTCGAGTGCGCGGCTTCACGGAACGGCCCGTAGAGGGCCGAGGAGAACTTCGAGGAGTAGGCCAAGATGCCCACAGATTCGGCAAAGCCCTCCTCGTCGAGCGCATCGCGGATGACGCCGATACGTCCGTCGAACATGTCGGAGGGCGCGACGAGGTCGGCACCGGCCCGGGCGTGAGCGACGGCAGCGCGCGCAAGCGCCGGCAGCGAGGCATCGTTGAGGATCTCGCCGTTTGGACCGACGAGCCCACAGTGGCCATGGCTCGTGTATTGGCAGAGGCAGACGTCGGTGGCGATCACGAGTCCTGGCGCAGCCGAGCGAATCGCGCGCACCGCTGTCGGCGTCGGACCATTCGGATCCCAAGCAGACGTGCCCTCAGCATCCTTCTCGTCGGGCAGGCCGAACAACAACACGCCGCTGACACCAAGCGCTGCTGCCTCAACCGCCAACTCGGCTGCGAGGTCCGGCGTCACGCGATCGACGCCAGGCAAGGCGCCAATCGGCTCACGACGACCCTCGCCAGGCAACACAAACAACGGCAGGATCAACTGCGCGGGCGTCAGCACGGTCTCGCGCAGCATGGCGCGGAGCCCAGGCGTACGGCGATTACGGCGTGGTCGGCTCTCAGGGAACACGCTGGAAGGGTAGGCGAGGTCGTGCCGCCACGGTGCCTACGCGACCTAGTCGCCAGCAAAAGCAGAGCCGACGTGACGACGATCGTCACATGAGAGGCATGCAGCGTTGCGTCGTTCGTGTCGTCGAACGAGCAGCGCAGCGACACTTAGTCGAACTGCAGCGTGGCCTCTGGCGGAGTCAACGTGCCCGTGTCGGCCGGGATTGTTTCTGTGACGTCCGTATAGACCTCAAACGTCTCCGTGACGTCCGTAAAGACCTCAAACGTCTCCACCGGCACTGTATCCGTGACGACGCCAGGGAGTGGCAGCATCTCGTCGGTCACGGTTAGCATCAACGAGTCTGGCTGCGGCAGCGTAAACGTCGGAATGCGCTTGTCGTCCGCGGTGTCCGCCGGCGAGTCGCTTGCGAAGAGATCTCCTCCATTGATCGCAGCAGCAGCAAGCACGATCGCCAACAGAGCGATCGCCCCGACGATCACCGCCAAGGCTGCATCCGAGATACCACGCCGAGGAGTCGTTGGCAGCGGCGGCGAAAGCGCTGGTGCTGGCATCAGGTCGAGCGGAAGCTCGACGCCAGCCATCACACGCAGGCGCTCCGCAACCAGAGCAGCAGGCGGCGGCGGTCGACGAGGATCATCGGACAAGAGCGCGAGCATCAAACCGTTTAAGGCGGGCGCAATCTCGGGCGCAAAGCTTGCAGGCGAGGCCGGCGGCTGGGCCGGCTCACGACCCGTCACCAACAGATAGAGCATGGCACCCAGCGCCCGAACATCGCTCGAGGCTGTCGGGGCGAGCGCTCCGGTCGCGATTGCCACGGCCCGTGCCAGTCCAGCGCCCATGACGACAGGGCGACCCGAGGCGTCGAGCACAACGGCGTCGGCTACGAGACCGCCGTGGGTCTGACCGGCCGCGTGCAACGTTGCCAACGCATCTGCGACATCTGCAGTCACGAGTAGCGCGCTCGCTTGCGGCAAGAGGACACCACTGCTCAGCAGCGGACCATCGGCCTGAGCCTCAATCTGGACGACGGTGTCGTCAACAAGCCGGAAGACGTCCAGCACCGGCGCCAGGCTGGCGTGCCGGGTTGCCTTAATGGCCTCAAGCGCCCGCTCGACCGCGGCGGCTTGCTCGCCACCTGCGATGCGCGCCATCGCCACGCGATGATCGGCGACCTGGTCAACAGCAAGCTCGCGCTCGACGCCGCCAAGGGTCGGCAGGGGCGCAACGGGGCGGTAGCGTCCGGAAATGGGTTCAGTCATGATCGTGTTCCAGTCGGGCGGTTAGGCGCGAGCACCACCGCTGTATACCATGACCAACGAGCCACGCTCGTAACTTTCACCGAACGATGACCACTGAACTCCCTCACACGCGCGTGCCTGTCGGCGAAGCACGATCTCGTGTAATCGCGTCTGTGCGGCTCTTGGACACGGAATCCGTCGCTCTCAAGGACCTCGCTGGCAGGACTGTCGGTCTGGGAGTGACCGCTCCACACAATCTTCCTGCCCACGCCAATTCGGCGATGGATGGATATGCCGTACTGGCTGGTGCTGCGGGCCCTTGGATAATCTCGGCACACATCCTCGCGGGCGATAATCCCGCTCCGCTGATTGCTGGCACGGCCGCAGCGATCGCTACCGGCGGGGTGCTACCAACTGGTGCCGATGCGATCGTGCCGATCGAACGCGTCGAGGTTGTCGACGATCTGGTCACCGCTACCGGACCAATTGCGAGCGGCGACTTCGTACGGCACGTCGGTGCCGATGTGCAGGCTGGAGACGTCGTCCTCCACCCTGGCACCCGGCTGACACCACTCGCCACGTCGGCCGTCGCCGGACTCGGCCTGATCAGCGTGGCCTGCATTCGACGACCCCGCGTCGTCGTCCTGACAACAGGTGACGAGCTCGTTTCGCCAGGCTCGCCCCTCGAACGCGGTCAGATCCACGAGTCCAACTCGGTGCTGGTCTCCGCCACGCTCGCCGCGGCGGGCTGCGAAATCGTACGCGTCGACAGCGTGCCCGATCTGGCCGACGCCACCCGCTCGGCTTTTGCTGCCGCGCTTGCCGATGCCGACCTCGTCGTGTCGACCGGCGGCGTCTCCGTTGGCCCGCGCGACCACGTCAAGCCCGCATTACTCGAACTCGGCGTGACCGAGCTCTTTTGGCGGATCGCCACGCAGCCTGGGCAGCCCGTCTGGTGTGGCTCCGCACCCAACGGCACGCTCGTAACGGGCCTGCCTGGCAACCCGCTGTCCTGCCTCGTCGGTCTGCATCTGCTGCTCATTCCAGCCGTCCGAGCAATGCACGGTGACGACCCAGAACCCGTCACCGTCCGTGCCGAACTCGCAACCGCGATCAACCCGCTGCCGGAACGCCTGCGCGCCATTCCGATGTTGCTGCGCGCTGGAGTCCTCGAGCAGCTCGGAGCCGGCGCCTCCCATCAACTGTCGCGGGCGGCTCGCGCCAACGCGCTGGCACTGATCCCGACTGGCACCGTCGAACTCCCCGCCGGCACGATCATCGACGCTGTCCCGCTCACCTAGTCGCCTGCCTCGTCGCCTGCCTCGTCGCCTGCCTGCGGAGGGATCCGCCGAACTCGGGTGCGCATCGCGCTACGGTGCCAACGCAGATCCAAAACAACGTTCAGAACGAAAAATGAGAACCATCGATCAAGACCAACGATCAAGACCAACGATCAAGACCAACGATCAAGACCAACGATCAGAACCAACGAGGCAGGCCATGACGGACTATCGAGTCGAAACAGACAGCATGGGCGAGGTCAACGTGCCCACCGATCGCTATTGGGGCGCGCAGACCGAGCGTTCGATCGACAACTTTCAGATCGGCATCGGCACGTACCACTGGGATCGTCCGATCATTCGCGCACTCGGTGTGCTGAAGAAGTCGGCCGCACGTGCCAACAAGGATCTTGGCCAGTTGCCACCCGACATTGCCGACATGGTGATCGCCGCTGCCGACGAGGTTATCTCCGGCACGCTCGACGACCACTTCCCACTCGTCGTCTGGCAGACGGGCTCGGGCACGCAGTCGAACATGAACGTCAATGAGGTCATCTCGAACCGCGCGATCGAGGTTGCTGGCGGCGTGATGGGCTCGAAGACACCCGTGCATCCGAACGACCATGTCAACCGCGGCCAGTCGTCGAACGACACCTTCCCCACCGCGATGCATATCGCCGCAGTGGAGGTGCTCGACCAGGTCCTGATCCCGAGCGTCACTCTGCTACGCGACACGCTCGACGCCAAGGCCAAGGAGTACGCGGACGTCGTCAAGATTGGACGCACACACCTGCAGGACGCGACGCCAGTCACGCTCGGCCAGGAGATCTCGGCCTGGGTCTCCCAGATCGACGATGCCCTCGCCACTGTTCGCCGCGCAATCGACGGCCTGCTCGAGTTGGCAATCGGCGGCACAGCCGTCGGTACGGGCCTCAATGCTCACCCCGAGTTCGGTGACCTCGCCGCCAAGTACATGGGCGAAGAGACGGGCTACGCCTTCTACTCCGCCGAGAACAAGTTCAAGGCGCTGTCGTCGCACGACGCGATGGTCAATGCCTCGGCCGCCGAGCGCACGCTCGCGGGCGCGCTGATGAAGATGGCGAACGATGTTCGCCGCCTCGCCTCCGGCCCCCGTGCTGGCATCGGCGAGATCTCGATTCCCGAGAACGAACCGGGCTCGTCGATCATGCCGGGCAAGGTCAACCCGACGCAGTGCGAGGCACTGACGATGGTCTGCGTCCAGGTCTTCGGCAACGACGCTGCCGTCGCCTTCGCAGGGACGCAGGGCGACTACCAGCTAAACGTCTACAAGCCAGTGATGGTCTGGAACGTCATCGAGTCGGCCGAGCTGATCGCCGCAGCCTGCAAGTCGTTCAACGACCGTTGCGCCGTCGGCATCGAGCCGAACTTGGAGACGTTGGAGCGCAACCTCAACGCGTCACTGATGCTCGTAACCGCCCTCAACACGCACATTGGCTACGAGAACGCCGCCAAGATCGCCAAGAAGGCGCACCACGACGGCACGACCCTCATCGAGGCAGCCACGGCGCTCGAACTGGTCACGCCCGAGCAGTACGCCGAGTGGGTCGTCCCGGTCGACATGACGCATCCGCTCTAAGGACTGAACCAAGCGCGCTAAAGCTGAACCAAGCGCGCTAAAGCTGAACCAACCAAAACAGGTCAGTGTCCAGAAGGGGTCAGGCCCGATCTGGACATTTGTTAGGCGAGCATGCTCGCCATCAAATGTCCAGATCGGGCCTGACCCCTTCTGGACACTGACCCTTGATAGGCGTCGCAAACACGTCACGCGTCAGACGCGAGAGCGCCGACCACGCCCGCACCGACCAGTACCGACCCGCCGACGACGAGGGCGGCAGGCAATGCGCCGGTACCGGCCGCGCCGATCAGCGTCGCGAGATCGGCGCCGCGCAACAAGAAGATCAGGAGACCAACTGCCGCCACTGGGCCAAGGCTCCAGACGAGGCGGGGCGCGAGCTCCCCCGGGCACGCGATCAGCGTCCACACCCACAACGCAGGCACTGCGATCAAGACCGAGGCGGGGCTACCGGCCAGCAGCAAGACGGCGCCACCAAGGCCAATCACAGGAGCAGCGACCAGTGGCAGCGGAGCGCGGAAGCGATAGCGCAGCAGGTACGTCGCAATCGCGACCACGACAATACCGGCGGCGATCACCAGCAGCACCGCCACCACACCGGCACGTGGCCAACCAGACCCCGGTGGCGTATCGATGGCGCCCGCTAGGTTCGTTGCTCGCGCGATCAAGACCGTCGCAATCCCCGGCACCGCACCAATCGCAGCGACGATCAATGCCGCACTCCAGCCAGCACGCGACGGGCGCCCCACGAGCAAGGCCTGCCCGGCGGCAAAGAGCGGCCCGATCAGCAGCGCGATCGCTAGTAGCGCAACAGCCTTGCCAGGAATCACCCGACCCGACACGGCGATATAGACGCTACTCGGCGGCGATGGCCGCGGCTCGGCGTCAAGACGCACCAGCAGCGTGCCGACCGCAGCACCGACCGCGCCCAACCGACCCTCATCAATTGCGGCGACACCGACACCCCCGTCACCGTCGCCAAGCTGAATCGCCGCGACGCCGGCATTAAGGAACGGCACCTGCGCACCCGCAGGCGTGACGGGCGCAATCAGATCGAGCACCTGCGCAACGGGACTCGCCGGGCTGGCCTCACCTGCAGCTGGCTGGCTCGCGATCGACTCTTCGAGGCCACGCAGCAGGAGCTCTGGGGTGCGGACACCACCCGTGCCCGCGAAGCGAATTGGCAGCACTTCCGTTCGCGACCCAATCGCCTCGAGCGACACCACAGCAACGGGACGCAACCCACGGGCACGCAACTCATCAAGTAGGTGTTGATTTCCGGCTTGGCCAACCGTGGCGCCGTCGGTCGAGGCCAGCACCAAGGTGCGGGCGCGTTCGACACCCGAAAGATCACGCGCCAACTCAACGATCGCCGCTGTCCCGGTCGCGTTGTCGTTGAGCCCCGGACCGGGCGAGACATCGTCGCGATTGGCAAGCACGACAATCGCCTCGTCGGACGGACCCTGCTTAACGACCCAGATATTCTCCATGGTCACGTCAGCACCGCGAGGACCTGGAGCAGTAAAGACGGAGCGCTGGACGGTCTCGCCGCTCGCCTCGCTGAGCGAACCTGCAACTCGATCGGCAGCCTGTTTCCCTGTTAGCGTTCCAGGTGCCCGGTCGGGTGCGTAGTCGGCGAGCTGACGCGCGTAGGCGGCAGCACGCGGCCCGTCAAAACTCGCTGCCACTGCAACCGTCGCAGACGGCCCAGCCGGCGTGCGAACGCTAATCAGCAGAATGATCAGCGCAAGCAGCGGCGGGACGATAAAGGCAATGCGAAGCACTCGTCCGGCGGTACCGCGCGGACCTCGAACTGGTTGCACACTGCCACGCTGGTTTATCACAGGCCTGCTGACGGTAGCATTGGCCTGTGCAGAATCCGCCTGTGGTCTTAATCATCGATGACGAGGAGTCGCTTCAGGAGTTGCTGACGCACGCGCTCGAACGCGATGGGTACACCGTGATCGTGGCGGGAACGGCCACTACGGGCCTCGCCGCCTTCACACGCGATTCGCCCGATGCGATCCTGCTCGACGTAATGCTCCCTGACGGATCGGGACACGACGTATGCAAGGAAATCCGGGCGACCTCGACGGTGCCAATCATCATGCTGACGGCGCTCGATGACGAGGTCGACAAGGTCGTTGGTCTCGAGCTCGGCGCCGATGACTACATCACTAAACCCTTCGGTATGCGCGAACTGCGGTCGCGCGTACGCGCCGTGTTGCGCCGCGCGGCAATGACGATGCCAAGCGGTGAAGACGCGCCAGTTGTCGAGGAACGCCTCGAGCTCGCTGGCGTTGTGATGGATCGCGCGCGCCACGTCGTGACGGTCGATGGTGCGACCGCCGACTTGACGTACGTCGAATTCGAGATTCTGGCGACGCTGATGACGAGCCCCGGCCGCGTCTATAGCCGCGGCCAGTTACTCGATGCTGTCTGGGGCTCGTCCGACTTCCGCGAGCCGCGCACCGTTGACGTCCACGTTCGTCACCTCCGTGAGAAGATCGAGGCCGATCCAGCGACACCGACGCGAATCCACACCGTGCGCGGTGTTGGGTACCGCTTCGAGGGGTAGCGGCCTGCAATGGACTGGCTCGTCGACCGCGTCTTTCCGTTTCGTCGCCTGACCGTCTGGCTCGGCCTGCTCGTGCTCGTCGTCAGTGCGCTCGCGCTGACGTTCTCGTACCTGCTCGTGATTGCCTCGCTCGATGACAGCCTCGTCAGCAACCGTGTCAGCATCACTGCGCGCGCGGCCGAGACATCGGCACCGACCTTCGCAACGAACTTCGCGAACGCGCTGAGTGGCGCGGACGGTAGCCCCGACACGAACGCAGTGACGCTTGCTTATGGCTCGCTGACCAACACGGATGCCGCCGTCTACCAGATGATCGCCGATGGCCATCTGGTGCCGGTGACCACGCTCGCACCGCCAACTCCAAGCAGCGTGGCGCTTGCGGCGGCGGCGGCAAATGGTGTCCAGAGAGGCGTCGGCGCGGCCTCAGGACGCCGTGTCGCCGAGGCCGCCTACCGGATGCGCATCAGCGGCACGCAGTACGTCGTGGTCCTGCAATCGAGCCTCGAGGACATCGACTCGACCGTCAAGCTGACCAGCCGCCGTAGCCTGCTCGGTGCACTGATTGCGCTGCCGCTCGCGGTCATCATCGGCGCCTTGGCCGCCGCGCTTCTGACCCGCCGCATCCGTCGCCTCGAACGCGCCTCGAGCCGGATCGCCGATGGCAACCTCAGCGAGCCGATCGTCGATCGCGGTATGGACGAGATTGGTGGACTGGCCGTGGCGCTCGATCAGATGCGCAACGAGTTGGCGAGCACCGACGTCGCACGACGGACGTTCGTCGCCAATGCCTCGCACGAGCTGCGCACGCCGGTCTTCGCGCTGTCCGGCTTCTTGGAATTACTGATCGACGAAGAGGACGAGTCGATGCGTCGACAATTCCTCGCCACGATGCAAGATCAGGTCGAGCGCCTGACACGCCTCGCAACGGATCTGCTCGACCTCTCACGACTCGATGCCGGCAAGGTCGTGGTCGTGCGCGAGCCCGTCGAACTCGCCGAAGCGGCCGAGAGGATTGCCCGCGACCTGACCCCCGTCGCCAATCGCCGCGGCGCGACGATCATCATCGAGACGACACCGGCGATGGCGCTAGGAGACGAGACTCGGATCGGCCAGATCACCCGCGTTCTGATTGACAACGCCGTCCGACATAACCCCGAAGGCGTCACAATCTGGGTGCGCACGGCGCAGCGAAGCGACGCCACCGCCGTGATCGTTGAAGACTCTGGCCCGCGCATCCCCCCCGCCGAAGCCGCAACGATTTTCTCGCGTTTCGCGCGTGGCAGCGGCGCCGGTGAAGGCTCGGGACTCGGGCTCGCGATCGCCTCTGAACTCGCAGATCGTATGGGTGGTCGTTTGGTCCTCGATCAGTCCGGACTTCACAAACTGTTTCGCCTCGAACTCCCCGCTGATCGACCGGTCTCCTGACCGAGCCCGCCTTTTCCGACTATCCTCGTGTGGTGTCCGACATCGAACAACACCGCCTGACGCTCGTCTCGAACCGTGGTCCAATCACGTACGAGGTGGTTGATGGCGAGCGTGTTGCCAGTCGCGCCGGTGGCGGTCTCGTGTCTGCCCTACGCGGCCTGATCCGCTCGCATGCGGTCACCTGGATTGCCTGCGCCGTCAACGACGAGAGTCGTATCGTGGCGCGCGAACAGCGTGGACAGGCCGTCCCAGAGGAGGACGATGCAGGCAACCCATTCCTCCTGCGTCTCGCCGAACCCGACCCTGCCGATTTCGATCGCGCGTACCACGAGATCGCCAATCCACTGTTGTGGTTTATCCAGCATGAGCTCTACGACACGGGGCAATCGCCCGTTGTCAGCGAAGGCGTCCGCGAGGCCTGGGCTGCGTACCGGCGCTACAACGCCACGATCGCCACAGCGGCTGCGACCGAGTACGACGCCGATGCTCTGATGGTGCACGACTACCAGCTTTATCTCGTACCGGCAATGCTCCGTGAGGCGGGTGTGACAACGCCAATCCTGCACTTCACCCATATCCCGTGGCCTGCTCCCAGCGCCTGGCGTCTCTTGCCAGTCGACCTCCGAACCGAGCTCCTGCATGGGCTGCTCGGCTCCGACATTGTTGGGTTTCAGACAGCCCATGACGTCCGCAATTTCCTTGCCACCTGCGAGGAATACCTGACCGGTGTGACGGTGGATCATGCTGCGCGCACCGCGCAGGTCGTGACCGATCAGCATGTACGCACCGTGCTGGTTCGCAACTATCCAATCTCAATCGACCCAGCCGAATTTCGTGAGCACATCACGACACCCGAGATGGTTGAGGCTGCCGCAGAGTTGACACGCACGCGGACGAAACACCTGATCCTCCGTGTCGACCGATCCGACCCCTCGAAGAACATCGTGCGTGGCTTTCATGCCTACGATCGTCTGCTCACGCGTCGCCCCGACCTCCACGGCGACGTAGCGCTGCTGAGCCTGCTCGACCCCTCGCGTCTCGCGATTCCTGCCTACTCGCTGTACTTCGAAACGATCCAGACGACGGTAGACGACGTCAATGCGCGCCACGCACGCGACGGTTGGCTCCCCATCGACCTACGCATCGGCGATAACTTCCCCGACGTCATCGCTGCATACCAGCAGTACGACGTCCTCCTCGTGAATGCGATTGCCGACGGAATGAACTTGATCTCTAAGGAAGCCCCCCTGCTCAACGAGACCAATGGAGTCGTCGTGCTCTCAGATCGGACAGGCGCCTATGAGGAGCTTGAGCCCTTCGTGCTTGGCATCGACCCGCTTGACGTCGAGGCGACGGCCGGCCAACTGGAGCGGGCGATCGGGCTCTCACAATCCGAGCGCGCGAAACGTTCTGTCGCGATCAAAGACTTCTTGCTCACGCACGACGTCAGCCGCTGGATCGACCTTCAGCTACGCGACCTCAATGATCTCGCCGAGGCTCGCCGATGAGTGACTCGCTGCTGATCGTTGCTGCGCTCAACGGCACCCGCCAGCGCGACGCCTGCCCGAAGGTGCCGTTGTCGCCCGAGGAACTCGCCGCCGAAGCCAAGCGTGCGGTCGATGCGGGCGCGGGAATAGTGCACGTGAACGCCCGCAAGACCGATGGTTCCTCGAGCTTCGATTTCGTGATCGACGACATCGTTGCTGCGATTCGCGCCACTGTCGACGTGCCGATCTCGATCTCGACGCAGCGCGCACGCCAGACGTCGCTCGGCACTGTCACTGCACTCTTCAGCGTGCTGCGGGATCTACCGGACCTCGCCTCCATTCACGTCCGACCGCCCGAGGCCGAACTACCGGCTCACCGCGAGGAGGCACGCCAGATCATCGCGGCCCTCGACGCAGCCGATGTTCGTCCCGCACCCGTTGCCGGCAGCCTCGATGCGCTCGGCGACCTCGAAGTGCTCTACAACGATTCGCTGCTCGGCCGGGCACCGTTTGTGATGCTGACGCTCGGTGCGGCGACCTCCGAGTCGTCCGACCTCGCTGCCGGCACACCCCAAAACGTCCTGCGCCTGATCGACGCTATACGGTCGGTGCTCGCCCGACCACCGATCGTAGCGAGTGGTCGCGATGCAGCCAGCCCCATCGTTCAGGCCGTTGCCGCCGCTGCCGGCGAGCACATCCGCGTCGGCTTTGAGGACACAGTCACGCTGCCAGATGGATCGCCCGCGACATCAAACGCTCAACTCGTCGAACACGCCGTTCGACTTGGCGCCACCCTCGGGCGTGCACCGATGCCGCCCGACGAGGCCCGACGACTGCTTCGCTGAGACACCGGCCAAGCGGCCATGACACTGCGATACCGTTGAGGTAATGTCTCGCCGGTCGCTCATCATCATCGTCGCCTTGGTTGGGATTGTTGCGGTCGCACTGATCGTTGGGGTCCGTGGCATGGCCGACGCGACTAAGGCAGAGACTGGCCCAACCGAGTCGAGCCTAATCCCGGCGTTTACGCCGACCGAGGCCCCTGCCATTACCGGGGAGACGATCACCGGTGAGCCCTTCGACCTGGCGGACTACGCGGGCAAGCCGATCATCCTCAATTTCTGGGCCTCCTGGTGTGCGCCGTGCCGACGAGAGATCCCCGCCATCGCCGCTTTCGCAAAGAGCCACCCAGACGTCCAAGTGCTCGGTGTCGATTATCAGGACAACGTGGCCGATGCCGCTGCCTTTGCGAAGTCGCACGGAGCGACGTGGCCCAGCGTGGTCGACGATGGTCCGATCAGCAGTCGCTACAAGCTGCCCGGACTGCCCACCACGTTCTTGATCAACAGCGAGGGCCAGATCGTCGAACGCATCCTGGGTGAGGTCACCGAGCCGATGCTCGCCGCGCGTGTCAAGGCGATGAACGAGCAGTGATCGGCGCGATCAGCCTGTCTGGTGTCGGACTCGCGACGGCATTTGCCGCCGGCTTAATCTCGTTTCTGTCGCCCTGCGTGTGGCCGCTCGTGCCGGTGTATCTGTCGTACGTCTCTGGTGTGCCATACGAGGAGATCGGCGCGAATAGGCGCCGCGTGGTGATCACCACGTGTGTCTTCATCGGCGGCTTTACGATCGTGTTCGCGCTCTATGGTCTCAGCGTCGGCTATCTCGGCACGCTCGTGGCGGACTATCGCCGCTCGATTGAGATCGTCGGCGGCATCCTCGTGATCCTGATGGGCCTCGCGCTGCTCGGCTTTGCCCAGCAGCTGATTGGTCGTGGGGCTCGCCTCGAATTGAAAGCGCGCCCTGCCTCGCTGGCTGGTGCGGGCCTCGCCGGCGTTGTCTTTGCGGTCGGCTGGACGCCATGCATCGGCCCAGTGATGACCTCGATCCTGCTCTATGCCGCGTCGCAGGGCAGCGCGGGCGGGTCGCTGCTGCTGTTCGTCTACGGCATCGGACTTGGCGTGCCGTTTTTGCTCAGTGGCCTGCTCGCCTCGTGGCTGCTCGAACGCACCGGTGCGTACCGCAAGTACGGCGTCTGGGTCAACCGCGCGGCCGGCGTCGTGATGATCATCGTCGGCATCCTGCTCGCAACGGGCCAACTCACCCGGATCGCGCAGCAGCTCAGCGGCTATGGCGTGATCGTGTAGGCGTCCGATGTCACAAAGGGGTCAGACCCTTATGTGACATCCATCAAAATCAGAGGCCAATCACATTACGGTGATGTCACATAAGGGTCTGACCCCTTTGTGACATCGGAATCGCATCGCCATCCCACCGCTGCACTCCAACTACACGGAGGGTTCGTAGCCGGCGAACGCCGGGATCAACTTTGCTTTGGGGCCAGGCCCTTATGCAAAGTCGATTGACTTTGCATAAGGGCCTGGCCCCAAAGCAAAGTTGATCACCAGCTGCGCACTGGGCGTAAGCGGTGTCGGCCAGTCATCGGCGGAGAAAATCCCGAGACCAATCACCTCGGGCAGCATCAGCCCATACGGGCCATCAGAGCGGAGCAGAAAGACACCAGCCATTTCCGTCTCGTTCTCGAGTTCCGTCAGGATCGTGCCGATGTGCTCGGGCGGTGGGCCGTCGTAGCCGAGCTCTTCGCCGAGTTCGCGCACAGCCGCCTCGGCGTACGTCTCCTCACCATCTACATGTCCCGAGCAGGCGACGTCCCAGAACCCCGGCGACGAGTCCTTGCGCAGCGAGCGGCGCTGGAAGAGCATGCCCTCCGACGTCTCGACGATGACACTAACTGAGCGGTGGATCAACGTCGCGTCGGCGTGGCACTCGGCACGCGTGCGATAGCCCAGCACATGGTCGTCTCGATCGACGACGCAGAAGATTTCGTCCTGCCGCTGCACGGGGGCCGGTTGCATGAGGCATATCGTATGACGCGATGGCCAAGGTCGTATCCGTTGTGGGCAATCGCCCCCAGTACGTCAAAGCCGCCCCGCTCTGCGTGGCGCTGGCCGCGCATGCCACCGTTGTCGGCGTCGACACAGGGCAGCACTACGACCCCGAGCTCTCGCAGATCTTCTACGACGAGCTAGGCATCGCGCCACCCGAGCACCGGCTGGCCGTCGGCTCGGGCACGCACGCCGAGATGACGGCGCGCATCCTCGAGCGCATCGAACCGGTACTGATCGCCGAGGCGCCGGACTGGTGTGTCGTCTACGGCGATACGAACTCGACGCTCGCGGCCACGCTCGCAGCCGCCAAGCTCGGCATTCCGATCGCGCACGTCGAAGCGGGCCTGCGGTCGTTCGATCGCTCGATGCCGGAGGAGGTCAACCGTGTTGTCACAGACGGCCTCAGCACCGAGCTCTTCTGCCCCTCGCAAACGAGCGCCGACAATCTGGCGGCCGAGGGCATCGTCAATGGCGTCAGCATCGTTGGCGATGTGATGGCAGATGCCGCTCGGCTGTTTGGGCCGATCGCCGAGCGCTCCACGGCCGTCACCGACCTCGGTCTGACCGCTGGCGACTACGTTCTCGCCACGATCCACCGCGACGCCAATACGCGCCAACCCGCACTCGGCCGCCTCGTCGCTGCGCTGTCGGCGCTCGACTGCGACGTCGTCCTGCCGTTGCACCCACGCACCGCGGCCGCTCTCGAACGTGAGGGCCTCGCCTTTGCTGGCCGCGTGCGCGTGATCCCACCGGTCGGCTACCTCGAGTTCACCGCCCTCCTGCGCGGCGCACGTCTGCTGCTGACAGATTCGGGCGGCGCACAGAAAGAGGCGTACTTCCATGCGGTTCCATGCGTGACGCTGCGTGATCGCACGGAGTGGGTCGAGACCGTCGGCGCCGGTGCGAACGTGCTCGTCGGGGACGACGCAGCGGCGATTGTCGCGGCCGTCGCAGACCCACCCTCGCCGGCCGCCTGGCCTGCGTTGTACGGCGATGGGCATGCAGCTGAACGCATCGCCAGCGCCCTGTTCGGCTAGCTTTCAACCGTCGTTCTGACGCGCTGCCGCAGCAGCCCGGGCTCCGCCAGCGGTACCATCTCCTTCGTGCAGCGCGATGTCGCAGTTGTCGGAGCCGGCTACGTCGGACTTCCTCTCGCAGTTCGTCTCGCAGAAGCGGGGCGCACCGTGGTGTGCCTCGACCCAGACGAGAGCAAGATGGATCGCCTCAATGCGGGCGACTCGTACATCGAAGACGTCGACTCTGGCGACCTCGCCCGCCTCGTTAACGAAGGCAAGCTGGCCGGCACGACCGACGAGGCTGAGCTGCGAGGCGCCGACGCGATTTTGATCTGCGTGCCAACGCCACTGTCCGAGCACCGCGAACCCGACCTTGGCGCTGTCCGCTCGGCCACCGCCGCTGTCGCACGCAATCTCCGCAAGGGCCACACCATCGTGCTCGAGTCGACCACCTACCCGGGCACGACCCGCGAAGTGCTGCAGCCGATGCTCGAAGAGGGCGGCCTGCGCGCCGGCACCGACTTTTTCTTGGCGATGTCGCCCGAGCGCATCGATCCAGGCCGCACGGACTTCACCGTGCACACAACGCCAAAGGTGATGGGCGGCATTACGCCGGCCTGTGCCGAGCATGCCGCCGCCGTCTACCAAGGCGCTGTCGACACGATTGTTCGCGTCTCGTCGCCCGAGGCAGCCGAGCTCGCGAAGCTGCTCGAAAACATCTTCCGCACCGTCAACATCGCGCTCGTCAACGAGCTCGCAATGCTCTGCGACAAGATGGGCCTCGATGTCTGGGAGGTTGTCGACGCGGCCGCCACGAAGCCGTTCGGCTTCATGCGCTTCGAGCCCGGTCCCGGCCTCGGTGGCCATTGCCTACCGATCGACCCGTTCTACCTGACGTGGAAGGCGCGCGAGCACGAGTTTTCGACCGAGTTCATCGAGCTGGCCGGCAAGGTCAACGGCAACATGCCGAGCTACTGCGTCGATCGCATTGCGCGCGTCCTTAACGATGCCTCGAAGAGCGTGCGCGGCGCCAAGATTCTCGTGCTCGGCGTGGCCTATAAGAACGACGTTGGCGACATGCGCGAGTCGCCGGCGCTGCCGATCATCGAGCTGCTGCGCGAGCGTGGCGCCGTGCTCAGCTATCACGATCCGCACGTCGCCTCGATGCCCGAGCTCGGCCTCGACTCGGTCGCACTCGATGCCGCGACGATCCAGCAGGCCGATGCTGTCGTGATCATCACAGGCCACAACGCTGTCGACTACGAGCTGGTCGTCACGGAAGCCAGTAGCGTCCTCGACCTGCGCAACGCAACCGGGCGACGCGGGTTGGAAGGCGACAATGTCTCCCGCCTCTGACACACCGGTCCGCATTGGCATCATCGGCCTCGGCTACTGGGGTCCCAACCTCGCCCGCGCACTCGCCAGCACGCCTGGCTGCCAACTCGCCTATGCCTGCGACCTCGACGAAGGCAACCGCGCCCGCCTCGAAGGCCGCTACCCCGGCACGATCATCACGGATCGCTTCGATGACCTCTTGGAGGACGACACGCTCGATGCGATCGTCGTCGCGACGGGTGCACCGAGCCATCACGCAATTGGCATGCGCGTGCTCGAGGCCGGCAAGCACGCCCTGATCGAAAAGCCACTCGCCCTGACTGTCGCCGACGCCCGCGAACTCGTTGCCACCGCCGCCGCGAAGGATCGCGTACTGATGGTCGGCCACCTCTTGCGCTTCCACCCCGTCTTCGAGCGCCTCAACGAACTCGCCCAGGGCGGCGCGCTCGGGCGCATGTTGTACCTGTATACGAATCGCCTCAACTTCGGCAAGGTACGCGCCGACGAAAACGCCCTCTGGAGCCTCGCGCCCCACGACATCTCGCTTGCGCTGGCACTGGCTGGCGAACGTCCAGAGGAGGTCTCGGCACGTGGCGAGGCGTTTCTCCGCAGCGGTGTCGAGGACGTCGTCTTCGGCTACCTGCACTTCCCCAGCGGTCTCGTTGCGCACCTCCACGTCTCGTGGCTCGATCCACACAAGAGCCGCAAGTTGACGGTCGTTGGATCCGAGGGCATGGCGGTCTTCGACGACACCGAGGCCGAACGCAAGCTGACGGTCTACGAGAAGGCGTCGTCGCCTTCTCGTTTCGACACGTGGGGCGAGTTCCAAGCGCTGCGCACCGGCGACGTCCAGATTCCGCAGGTCTCGAACGCCGAGCCGTTGATCCAAGAGACGAAGGCGTTTGTCGAGGCGATCCGCAATGGTGCTGCCACCATCGCCTCGGGCGACGAGGGTCTCGCAGTCGTCGAGGTTCTGACGGCGCTACAGACATCCCTCGAGCAGCACGGCGCACCCGTGAGGCTCGACAGCCAATGAACGACGTCCACCCCAGCGCGATCGTCGAAGCCGGCGTCACGCTCGGCGAGGGCGTAGAGATTGGCCCCGGTGCGGTGATCCGCAGCGGCACCACGCTCGGCGACAATGTCACCATCGGCGAATACGCCGTGCTCGGAAAGCGACCGAAGCTCGGCCCCAAGTCGGTCGCAAAGGGTGGCGAGTTGCCCGGCCTCGTGGTCGGTGCTGGCTCGACGATCTCGACGCACGCCATCGTCTACGCCGGCACGACGCTCGGCGAGCGCGTCATCATCGGCGACCACGCCTTCGTCCGCGAGCGCTGCTCGATCGGCGCACAGACCGTGATTGGCCGCGGCGTGACGGTCGAAAACGACACCACGATCGGCGAGAGCTGCCGCATCCAGTCGCAGTCGTATATCACCGCCAAGAGCGTGCTCGAAGACGATGTCTTTATCGCCCCCTGCGTCGTGACGACAAACGACAACTTTATGGGTCGCACCGAGGAACGCCACGCGCTGCTGAAGGGCCCGACAATTCGACGCGGCGCGCGCATTGGTGGCGCCGTCTGCATCCTGCCTGGCATCGAGATCGGCGAGGAGGCCTTCATTGGAGCCGGCGCGGTCGTCACGCAGGACGTGCCTGCTGGCAAGGTCGTCGTCGGTGTCCCCTCGCGCGTCCTGCGCGATGTGGCCGAGGAGCAGCTGCGCCGTAACGGCGGTTGAGGACCCGCCACCGCGATGGATGTCGCTCTCGCTGGATTTCTGACGGGCCTCTCTCTGATCGTCGCGATCGGCGCGCAGAATGCCTATGTGCTTCGGCTCGGTCTGGCGCGCAACCACGTGGGTGTCGCCGTCGCGATCTGCGCCGGCGCAGATGCGCTGTTGATCGCGATCGGCGTCGGTGGTCTCGGCGCAATCGTGCAGGCCCACGGCGACGTGCTGACTGCGATCGCGCTGATCGGTGGCGCCTACCTGCTCTGGTTTGCGTTCCGCTCCTTTCGCAGCGCGCTCCACCCCGACGTGCTGTTGCCCTCGCAGCACGAGCCACAGGCCGTCGCGGCCGTCGCCTTGGCAGTGCTCGGCTTCACGTTTCTCAACCCCCACGTCTACCTCGACACGATCCTGCTGGTCGGCACGATCGGTGCCTCGTTTGGTGCCGATCGTTGGTGGTTCGCACTCGGTGCTGCGATCGCCAGCGTCGTCTGGTTTAGCGGCCTCGGGTTCGGGGCACGACTGCTCTCCCCCCTGATGGCTCGGCCGGTCACGTGGCGCGTGCTCGACGCGGCGATCGGCGTGGTCATGCTGACGATCGCGATCATGCTCGTGCGCTCGGCCGTGCTCTAGCTAGTCCGCTACCGTGAGGGCATGTTCGAACTAGAGACTCTTCCCAACGGCGCCCGCATTCTCAGCGCCCCGATGCGCGACGCAGCCAGCGTCGCCGTCGTCATCTCCGTCGCCTCCGGCTCGCGCTGCGAGCAGCCCGCGTCGGCAGGCATCGCCCACTTCTCCGAGCACATGCTGTTTAAGGGCACGGAGCGCCGCCCGACAGCACGCGACATCTCGGCCGAGATCGACGGCATCGGTGGCGAGTTCAACGCCTTTACCGGCAAGGAGATGACCGCGTACTACGTCAAGTGCGCGGCCGCCGACGCGCCAACTGCGCTCGACGTCCTGTCCGACATGTTTCTCCACTCGAAGTTCGATGCCGAAGAGCTCGAGCGCGAGAAGGGCGTGATCGTCGAAGAGATCAACATGTACACGGATACGCCGCGCGACATCGTGGGCCAGGTCTACGACACCGCGCGCTACGGCGATTCGCCGATCGGCCGTCCAATCATCGGCACTAAGGAGACAGTGCGGGCCGCGACGCGCGAGACGTTTACCGACTACATGAGCACGTGGTACAAGCCCGAGCGCATCGCGATTGGACTGGGTGGCGGCGTCTCTGAGAGCCTCGTGACCGATGTGCGCGAGCGTTTTGGTGGCCTCGCCGCTGAAGCGACGCCAGAGTTGCCCGAGACGATCGTGCCCACGATTGCCGAGCCGGTCGTGGCCGTCGAACACCGCGAAGGCGACCAGGCTCACATCGTGCTGGGCGTCGATGGACTGCGGACGGCGGACGAAGATCGCTATGCGATGGCTGTCTGGCAGGCCGTGATTGGCGGCGGCATGTCGTCGCGCCTCTTTACCGAGGTGCGCGAGCGACGTGGCCTTGCGTACTACGTGTTTGGTCGCAACGCGAGCTACAGCGACACGGGCTCCTTCGCTGTGCAAGCCGGCGTCGACATCAACCGTGCCGCACTCGCCGTCGAGGTGATCGCCGACGAATTGCGTCGCATGGTTGCCGAGCCGATCCCCGCCGACGAGATCGCCAAGGCCAAGCGCTACCTGATCGGCCACACCGTCCTCAACCAGGAGGACCCGGCCGGTCGCATCTTCTTCGGCCTGCGCCGCGAACTGCTCGATGATGGCTGGGTCGATCTCGACACCGTCATCCGCGGCATCGAGAGTGTCACCACTGAGGACCTGCTTCGCGTCGGCGAGCGCGTCGTGCGTCTCGACCACGCCGTGCTGGCCGCCGTCGGTCCGCTCGACGATGTCGACGGGTTGCGCGCTGCGATTGGCGCCTAGTTTTAGAACCCGTACCAGAGCCTAGATTTGTACGCCGGGTAGACTGCCGCTGTGGAGCTTGCAGACGATGTTGCGCGAATGTTCGCGCGGATGGACGCGCTGATCGAAGAGTTGGCGGGTTCGACGCCGCGCATCGACGCCCACACGCACCTCGGCCTCGACGAGGACGGCATGGCGCAGACGCTCGAAGAGCTAGTCGGAAACCTCGATGCGCATGGAGTCGAGCGCGCCGTCGCCTTCCCGCTGCACGATCCGGACCGCGGCGAGAACTACACCGTGCCCAACGATCGCGTGCTCGAGTGGGCCGCCAAGAGCAATGGTCGCGTTGTCCCCTTCTGCCGCCTCAATCTGACGGGCGATCCGCTGGCGGAGGCGCGCCGCGCGATCTCCCTGGGAGCCCGCGGCATCAAGCTGCACCCACGTGCCCAGGCCTTCAGCGTGGACGACAAGCGCCTCGACCCCGTCTTTGCAATCGCCGCCGAGCACAAGCTGCCGATCCTGATCCACGCGGGCCGCGGCATGCCGCCGATTGGCGATCAGTTGGCGACAGCGGCCGAGCGTCATCCCGACGCGATCTTGATTCTCGCCCATGCTGCGATCGTCGATCAGGACCGCATCGCTAGCCTGGTTGCTGGGCGCCCGAACGTGGTCTTCGATGCCTCGGCCTGGAGCCCCGTCGATCTGCATGGCCTGCTGACACGCGTGCCGCCCGAGCAACTGGTGTGGGCGTCCGACCTGCCCTACGGCACGATCCGCGAGAGCCTCTTGGCAACGCTCGCCGTGCTGCTCGAGGTCGGTGCGAGCCGCGAGGTGACGGCCGCGATTGTTGGTGGCACGATGGATCGCCTCCTACGCGGCGAGCACGCCGTGCTCTCGGCGGCCCCAATCGCCCCGCGCGAACGCGTCGTCAACTTGGCGCGTCAGCGCGTCGGCGGCTACCTCGTAGCCCTCTTGCCTTCGATCTGGCAGCGCCGCCCCGACTATGTGGGCCACTTCGGTCTCGCCGCTGCGGTCTGCCGCGACGATGAGGGCGAACTCGGCTCGGTCGCCGAGCTAATCGTGTTGGCCGAGGCGACGTGGACGGCTGCGCTGGAGCGCGCCGACGCAGGACGCCCTACGCTCGACGATGTCCGAGAGACGTTCGAGCTTCTGCTCGCCGCTTGGGTCTTTGCCTATTCGCCCGTTACGCAGCGCCGCTGGGAGGCCCTCGCATGATCGCCACTGTTGTACTCGCCGCCGGACGCTCCGAACGTTTTGGTTCGCCAAAGCTCCTCGCCGAATGGTGGGGTCGCCCACTCGTCGAGCGCGCACTCGAGATCGCTCCACCTGGCCTCAAGGTCGCTGTCATCAGCACGCCGACGGCAAAGCTGTTGCCGCTCTTTCAGGCTCATGGCTTCCAGTGCATCCGCAATCCAAAGCCGGCTCAGGGACAGTCCTCCTCGCTGCGACTCGCGCTCGATGTGATGCCCGCCGAGATCGAAGCAGTGCTCGTGCTGCTCGGCGACGCACCGGCTGTGCCAACGACTGTTGTCGATCGCGTGCTGACGGCCTACCGTCGCCTCAACTGCGCCGTCACGGCGTCGTATGAGGACCGCACAGCTCCTCCGGTTGTGATTCCACGCTCCGATTGGGAGCGCATTGCCGCCACCGGTGATCGCCCACGCGAGGCGCTCAATCCCCAGCCGATCGACATGAGCGATCTGCTCAGCGGTGGCGAGGACGTCGACACCCCCGAGGACCTCTTCCGCCTCGCCGCCTTGCGTGCCGGCGTCGAGTTGATCGAGCCAATGAGCACGTCCGAGCTCGACTCGCGCCTCGACGACCCCGAGCCCTTCGCTGTCCGCCTGCGTCGCCGCAACTCGGCGACAGCCGAGCGCCCCTCCGTCACACCCCTTGCCCTCGAGAAGCTCGCAATCGAGCATTTCCGTGGCACCGAGGTGATCGCCCGCGTGGGCGACGAGTACGTCGGCCTACTCGGGTAGGACACCACAAGAACGCCGCTGCTCTGATCACCCCTCATCGTGGGGCGGACATGACAAGTGCGCACTTGTCATGTCCTCCTTGGGTTGCGAGTGGCCCTGGATCGCGCGGCGTGGTCGTGCCTTCCGTGGCCCCGGAGCGCTCCCTGCTCTAGCAAGCAGCGTGCTTCTCGAGCAGCTGCATCAGCTCGACGAGAAACGCGTCGCGCTGCCGTTGCAAATCCGCGATCGAGCGACCGGCGGCCTCTTCGTCGCAGCCCGCGACCATCTTGTCGCGCAGCTCCTTCGTCAATGGTGGTGCCTCAAGGCGCGTCCACGGTTCGAGCAGCGAGTCGCCGAAGTGGTCGAGCATGTGGCCCATGCCGCCCTCGCCGCCCGCCAGGTGGAAGGTGAGGCCGACGCCCATCTGCGCCCAGCGCACGCCTGGGCCATAGACCAGTGCGACGTCGCATTCTTCGACGGTCGCCTCGTCGTTGTCGACCATGTGCAGCAGCTCGCGCCAGACGGCGTCTTGCAGACGGTTGGCGACGAAGCCAGGCAGCTCGTTGGAGCAGCGCAGCGCCTTCTTACCGGCGCGCGTGTAAAAGTCGAGCGTCCAGTCGACGACGGCTGGATCGGTCTGCTCACCCCCCACCACCTCGACCAGAGGCACGAGGTAGGGCGGGTTGAAGGGATGGCCGACAACGAGTCGCTCGGGGTGCGTCGCAGCGCCAGCCATGTCGGTCATGCGGTAGCCCGACGTGCTCGACAGGATCGGCACGCCCGGCGGCGTCGCCGCATCGATCTGCGCAAGCGTGTCGATCTTCAACTGCAAAACCTCAGGACAGTTCTCTTGGATCACATCGGCGACAGCGCCGACCTCCTCCAGCGTGTCGACCATCCGCAACCGCTCGCGCGAGGCGCCCGGTGCGAGCCCGAGCTGCTCGAGCGACGGCCAGGCGATGTCGAGCAGACGCTGCAGCTTCTCGGCCCCATCGGGCGCTGGATCCCAGACCACGACGTCGTAGCCCTGCGCGAGAAACTTGGCCGCCCAGCCACCACCGATGACACCCGCACCAACGATGCCGACGGTCTGGACCTGATCAGCGGGAGTTTTCGGGGTCCATGTCATAGGTCAAGAGCGTACAGGGCGCCGCGAGGGTACTCGTTTCGGCTGGCCCCACCCACTCAACACTCCGACCCAGCGAGCCGCGTCGAACTACTCGCAGTCGCAGTCCGCGCAGATCTTCTTCAGCTGCGCACGCAACGAGTCGGGACACGGCTCGTCGCACGCCTGCCGCACCACCGTGCGCATTCCGGCCTCAAAGCTGTAGCACTTGGCACAGGTTGGGCAGACGGCGAGGTGCTCCTCGACGGTGCGCACCTCCTCGACAGAGAGTGCACGATCGACGTAGGCCTGCATGCAGCGCTCGGCCTGCAGACATGGTTCGGGGCGGGCCTGCGTGCTCATGCTGTGCCCTGCTCGGCGTGGTCAGCCAAGGCGCGCTTGAGCACGCGGCGCCCACGATGCAGACGACTCATGACGGTGCCAACGGGGATCTCGAGCACATCGGCGGCCTCTTGGTACGAGAGATCTCCAAGGTCGACCAGCACCACGACCTCGCGGAACGGCAGCGACAGTTCGGCCAACGCATCCAAGACAGGACCGGGCGAGAGCCGCTCAACCAAGACATCAACATCGGCGACCGGGTTGCCACCAAGACGCTCGTAGAGGTAGTAGTCGTCGGCCTCGAGACCCAACTGCTCGGGTGCTCGCTTCTGCTTGCGCGCGTTATCGATCGCGAGGTTGTGCAGGATGCGCAGCAACCATGCACGCAGATTCGTGCCGGACTCGTACGAGCGCCACGAACGGAAGGCGCGGGCGTAGGCCTCTTGGACAAGATCCTCGGCGGCCTGATAGTCCCGTGCCAGGCGGCGAGCAACACGCCAGACATCGTCGGCGAGGGCGAGAGCCTCCTCATCAAAGGCGAGCCGTGCAGGATCGACCGCTGGATCGAGCTGGTCGGCAGCGTCATCGGACACACTCCGAGGGTACCAGTCAGCCGCGCACGGACCGCTGGGCGCTACAAGGGTGTGGCAATCCATACGATCCAAAACGTCGTTGCTGTCGACCGCATTCCATTCATCAAGCGATACTAAGAATGTGCGTCGCCTTTTTTCTCGCCTCACCAGCCCCCTCGCCTATCGCCGCCTCGTGCTGATCACCCTCGGAGCGATCTACATCAACATCGTCTCGGGCGCCCTCGTGCGCGTCACAAACTCGGGTCTTGGCTGTCCCGACTGGCCGCTCTGCGAGGGCAAGCCGACGCCACCCTTGCAGTTCCACGGACTGATCGAGTTTTCGAATCGCGTTGTCGCGTTCGCCGTCATCGTTGCTGCGATCTTGTTGGCGATCGCCGCCTGGCGTTCGATTCGCCAACGATCAAAATGGCTCTTCCGCGGCTCGCTCTCGATCGGCATCCTGACCTTCATGCAAGGCCCACTCGGTGGGCTAACGGTTCTGCTTGATCTGCATCCGATCGCCGTCATGAGCCACTTCGTATTGGCACTGATCGAGCTCGTGATTCTCGTGGTGCTGGCCCTCGAAACGTTCGAGATCACCCCAGACTGGTCCCCAACCCCACCACGGTGGCTGCCGGCTGGTGGAATTGTGCTGGCTGTGTGGGCGTGGATCGTGATTATCTCGGGCGCCGTCGTGACGATGTCTGGCACGCACCCAGGGAGCGACAACGTGCCGCGGCTCTGGAACCTGCTCGACGCGGCCTACCTCCACGTGCGCATTGCAGCCACCTTCGTCGTCGTGCTCGCCGTCTTCCTGATCGTCCTCGCGCGCGTCATTCGCCCGCCAAGGGTCGTGACTCGCATGGCGTGGGCGCTGGTGATCGTGATCACGACTCAGATCGCGATCGGCGAATGGCAGTGGCGTACCCAGCTGCCCTGGTGGCTCGTATTGCTTCACGTCACCATCGGTACGCTCTCGCTCGCACTGACCGCCGGCTTTGGCTGGACGCTTGTAGTTTCGCGTCGCCCCGCCCGCCGTCTGCGATGATTGGAGTTGCGTGGATGCCTTTCTGATTCCTGTCGCAGGGATCATCGCTGCCGTCGGCGTGGCGATGTTACTCGTGACCAGCATGGTGCCGCTACGCGTGGTCGGCGCCGTCTTGATCGCTGCAGGTGGTGGTCCACTGGTCGTCACGCGCACGTCGCTGACCGACCAGCTGCTCGACCGGCCCGCCCTGCTCGGCGCTGGACTCGTCGCCGCTGTCGTCGCGCTTGCTGTTCTGACGCTCGTTTTTGAGCGCTATCCATGGCTCGTGCCGGTGACCGCGCTCCTGATCGGCCTACGGATTCCCCTGCGTACGCCGCCGAGCCCAACCGACCACCTGCTGCCACTCTATCTCGTGCTGGCAGCCGGCGTAATTGCCCTCGTCTTGCGCTCGCTACGTGGAACATCGCCACCAAACCGACTTGGCTACGTCGGCTGGGCGATGGGTGCGTACGTGATCTTCGCGGCTGCCAGCCTGGCCTGGACTGCCGATACCGAGGCGACAACCTACGCCGTCGTCGCCTTCACCCTCCCGCTTGGACTGTTGGCAGCGCTGACGGGCACGCTGCTGCCGATCCCACCACTGACGCGCGTCCTACCGTGGCTCCTAGTCGGTGTGGCAATCGTCTTGGCCGCAGTCGCTCTCTGGCAGGTGCAGACGCACGAGGTGTTCTGGAACGAGAAGCTGATGCGTACCAATGCCTATGGCGGCTACTTCCGTGCCAACTCGCTGCTCTTCGACCCCAGCCTGTTCGGGCGCGTCGAGGTGCTCGCGCTCGTCACGATCGCCGGACTGCTGGCGCTCGCGCCACCACGAAAAATCTTGCTGCTCGCAGCCGCCGCCAGCATTCCGATCTTCGCGGGTCTCGCTGTCTCGTACTCACAATCGTCATTGGTCGCTCTCGGCGTCGGTGTCTTGGTGATCGCCTGCATCGTCTGGCGTTGGCGCGCGGTGATCGCCCTGGCGGTGATCATCCTGATCGTTGCGGCTGGCGCACTCGCGCTCCCGCAGGGACAGAAACTGCTCGATGAGCCCGTCCAGAAAGCATCGAGCGCTCGCCTCGGTCTCGTCGAGCGCTCAATCGACTTGTTCGAGGCTCACCCGATCCAGGGCAGTGGGATTGGTGCCTTCGCAACGGCGACGGGAAAGAAGAAGGCGGCGCCGCATAACGTAGTCTCGGGCACGGCCGCCGAGCTCGGCATCGTCGGTGCCCTGACACTCTTCGCCGTGCTCTTGACCGTGCTGTGGGCGATTCGTAACCGTCGTCCAGACGCGGACCGGCCGACCCACTTGATCCTGGCCGCGCTGTTCGCCACGATCTTCATCCATGCCCTCGCCTACGACAACTTTTTTGCCGACCCGGCAATGTGGGTGATTGCCGCTCTGCTCGCATCCGGGGCGGGCCTATTTCCGCTCGTACCCGACGAACCTAAGAGCCAGCGCTACGTGGGAGCATCGTATGAGGGATAGCCGCGGACTTACGCTCCTCGGTGTCCTGGTTGGCCTCGTGCTGATCACCGTGCCGTGGCTCGGCAGCGACGCCTGGGTCTTCGTCGCGCCCACCGCCTCGGCTAGTGGCCTGCTCGGGCCGCTGGTGCGGGCGGCCGATGGCAACTGGGATCTCGGGATTGTGCGTGCGCCGGCGCTGCTCGCCGGCGTCCTCACTGCCGTGCTCGCGATCGTGCTGCCACGGCGCGAACCACTGCGTCGCGTGCTGCTGATCGTCGCCACTGTCGGTGTCGTCCTCGCACTGCTCGTCCCAGCGACGCTGCTACAAGTCGGCCTACGCGACGGGACCGCGCCGTGGTTCCATACGAATGACGCGGCCTATCAGGTCGAATTGGCCGGCCAGCGGATCCTCGACGGGCACGACCCGTACGGCGGCACCTATGTCGGCACCGGACTCGAACGGTTCTACTCGCTCGACGGCACGCCCGTCACCGATGGGCGTGTCGAGACGGTGGCGCTTGAGCACCTTGCGTACTTCCCTGGCCTACCTGTGCTGGGTGCCGTTAGTGCCGCACTTCCCGGACCGCTTGGGGATGTCCGCGTGCTGATGCTCCTGTTCGCACTCGCGCTGCTCCCGGCTGCGCTGCTCCTCCCGGGCGCGCTCGAACTGCGGCTCGCCGCGGGTGCGCTATTGGCGGCGAATCCCCTGATGATCCGCAGTACGTGGTTCGGCATCCTCGATGCGCCCGTGGTGTTGGCGCTCGTGCTCGCCTTTGCGCTGTCCTTGCGTGGCCGCTGGGGTTGGGCGGGAGCACTCGTTGCGCTCGCTCTGGTGCAAAAGCAATACGCCTTCGTGGCGATCCCCTTCCTCGGCGTGGCCGCTTGGCAGGCCGGTGGCGGAACAGCGCTCAAGCGCGCTGGTGCCTGGCTCGTTGGACTGACCGCGCTCTTCACCCTGCCCTTCCTTGTGTGGGGGCCAGGCGCTTTTCTCGACGACACGATCGTGTACGGTACGAGCGCGTACCGGATCGTCGGCTACGGGTTGAGTGGCATCCTCGTCGACCTCAACGTCGTCGTCCGCGACGGGTCGTACCCCTTCGTGCTGATTGCGCTCGTCACCTGGCTGCCGCTGACGCTGCTACTCGTTCGCCGCCAACTACGCGACCCCGCTCCATGGCGTGCCGCACTCGGCTTCGCGCTCTCCTTCCTCGTGCTGGCCTGGGTCGCTCGCTATTTCCAGACCTCCGGCTTCGTCTACCCACTGGTCGGCCTGATTATCGCCGCCACGATTGCCTTGGCGCCAACCCTCCCCGCCAACGACCGTGAGGTCTTGTGAACACACGCCTACTGCTCGCCCGCCATGGCCACGCGACGAGCGGCCCCGACCACCGCTGGACGGCCGAGGACCCACTAACCGAGATCGGACAGACACAGGCACGCGAGCTCGGCGCAGCACTCGCAGCTCGCAGCGATCGCCCAGATCGCATCGTTGCGAGTCCCGCGGT
>FLOH01001345.1_pt1 | contig 38885 bp, 26 predicted proteins | sample 756751 | NCBI WGS metagenome assembly FLOH01 (sample SAMEA4026879, study PRJEB14308) | marine metagenome | biome: coastal water; material: water | depth 74 m
GAGACCAATTCTAAGCATTTTCTTCACCGTACTCGTACACATACTCGTACACTCGAATCTCTCTGTCGGTGGACGCGAACGGCGACCGGACAGAGGAAGAGTCGGTCGACGCGAACGGCGACCCTCCATAGGTATTGCCATATGGCGGGTCAACATGTTTCTTCCTCTTTTTCAATGAGAGCGATGTACTGCTTGATCACGTGTTTGGCGAGTTGGGTAGCCAGATGAATAAAGTCCACATTCTGATCCAGCTTGTAGAGGGTTTTTACGCGGTGGTAGTCTTTAAGGTAGCGATCCACGGCGGCTTGTGAATGGTTGCATTCACGAGCTACTTGGGCGGGGTCTTTTTTCTCCAGGATGGCCTTTCGAACGACAAGGCTCTTGTGGGAGACGCAGGTTCCCATATCGTGAAGAGCTCCAGTATGAGGGAGTGTACACTGATGTTGAGTTTCGAATCGTTTACGCATGATGGAGGCCCAGGATCCATGGCGTAGAGTGATCAGTCCGAGATCGCGAGACGACAGGATGCCGCCCTGCTCGTAGGCTTCACGGATCATTCTTGCAATAGATTGTTCCGCGATCCTATTCATGGGGTCCCCATTGGTGAGCTGTTCGACGTCCTGCTCAGAGATCAGGGTTAAGACTACCGGTACGTAGCGGCGACGGGGAGAGTCGCCACGTGTGTTCTTATCCAGCGCGTTCCACAGCACTTGGCCGTGTTGGATTCGGGCTGTTTCCGGAGCAACCGCATCGAATATGTTGATCAACTCGTCGGTCAGTTTCTCGCGCAACGTTGGTCCGAAGAAGCGCGGACACTCGATCGCAAACAAGTTCATGATCACCGGCTTGAGGAAACGGGCTTTGGCCGACCGATAACGCTTCACACTGTCTGGGGCTTTGATCACGTCGACCTCCGTATCGTTGTGTCTTGAGCCCCTTTTTTGAGGAATGATTTCAGTTCCTTGCGGCGGTGCGGTACGATCTTAACCGTTTGATACAGTTGATGATACGACTCTGTGAGTGTGGTCGATACCTTGACAAGGAAGGCGATGGTATGCACATCATATCCTTCCTCGGCCAGGGCGATGACACGCTTGAATTTGCTGACATAGTTCTGCACGGCCGAGACGCTGTGATTTGTGCTGTATGATATCTCAGAGTACTCCTTGCCCAAGAGCCATTCCTCGACGATCAGAGATCGGTGAGAGATCGAACGGCCCATGTCCTTGATGATCGAACGCAGCGGCAGTATGACGCCTTCTTGTCGCAGGACATCAAGATCGCGAGACAGAGTTCGCTGCCCGCAGTTGAACAGCCGGTTGGCCATGTCTTCAAGCGTAAGCAGGCCGCCCTGCTGGAATGCTTCGACAGCCATACGCTGCATGCGGTGGCGGCGTAGTGAGGGAATGCCTCGCTCTCGCCGGACCTCCAGATCCTCCTTGCCGGCATCGAAGGTCAGCGTGACGGTAACCTGCTTGCTCTCGGCCAGGCGCGTGCTGGGTGTTGCATCAACGGAGATGACTTGGAAGAGTGTCTGTCCGGGTTTGAGCGTACCGCTGGTCTCGAAATACGGAGAGTACACCCGGTAGACTGCGTCCAGCATCGCGGAGGCCTCGAAGGGGGAGCATTGCAGGCCATGAACCATCTCATGGATGAACTGCTGGTCGAGCTGTTTCTGTGAGAGTCGATTCCATTTTGTCAGCGAAGAGTTGTTGATCATGATCAGTATCCTTTCTTGTTCGGGCCGCGCCACAGAGGGGAACTCCGGTCGGGCTACGCCCTCTCTCCATTCCCCTCTGTGGCGCCAACCCACGCTCATGATGACCACAATATACCCTCCCATGCCAAATGGCACAAATATAGGCGGGCAGGCAGAGAACGGTGAACGAGTGAGCAAGCGCGAACCGGGGGCCGTCCTTCCTCCGTGGGGTGCGCTGCCTCCGTGACGGTCTCCGGCTGCGGAAGCGCAGCCGCTCCAGCCCGAAGCGGCGGTGACCGGACAGAGGAAGAGTCGGTGGACGCGAACGGCGACGAGAACGGTTGACGAGCGAGCAAGCGCGAACCGGGGGCCGTCCTTCCTCCGCAGCTTGGGCCAAAGGCGAAAGATTAGGGCGACAGATTAGGACGGGGAATCGCTCTTTCCTTAATCTTTCGCCTTAATCTTTCGCCCTAATCTCCCCGGACACGCTATCGAAGGGGTGGGATCGGGTGATGGAGGGCCGCCGGCCTCGGCGGCCGGACAGAGGAAGAGATCGGCGTGTACGAGTATGTGTACGAGTACGAAAGAGACCCATTCTAAGCATTTTCTTCACCGTACTCGTACACATACTCGTACACTCGAATCTCTCCGTCGGTGGACGCGAACGGTGACCCGCCATAGTCGGGCAGGCAGCGAGCGGTGAACGATTGGGATACTCTCTACTCGTCATCCGTTCTCTGCCTGCCCGCCTATGGAGGGTCGCCGTTCTCGTCGACCGGACAGAGGAAGAGTCGGTCGACGCGAACGGCGACCCTCCATAGGCGGGCAGGCAGAGAACGGTGAACGAGTGAGCAAGCGCGAACCGGGGGCCGTCCTTCCTCCGCAGCTTGGGCCAAAGGCGAAAGATTAGGAGGGGGAATCGCTCTTTCCTTATATCTTTCGCCCTAATCTTTCGCCCTAATCTCCTCGGAGACGTTATCGAAGTGCTCTTTCCAGGATTGTGCATGAAAGGCCTGTCCCTTGGAATCCCGCTTGGGTTGATGATGTCCAGGGACATAGTCAGTCCGTCAAGTCGGTCAGCCTGGGGATCAACTCCTTGAAGAACGCCTCGGACCACAGCGCCAGTTCGCGCGCATCCCGAAGGTAGGGACGGACCTCGTCGGCCGCCGCGGCGAGGTCGACCTTCCCGAACCGTTCGCTGAGCAGCGCCTGCAGCCCTGCCAGATCCAGGTTTTCGATGGCGGGGTTTCCGCTCTGCCGAATCCTGGCCTCAAGGTGCGGCAGGTTGACCGGCACACGCCGCCCGATGAACCAGACGAAATCGTAGAAATCCCGTCCCTTGACCCGGCTCTTCCAGTCCCGGAAAAGCAGGGCGTGCAGCTTCCCGGCAAAGAGACTGGGAAGGTCGTACAATCGCACCTGAAAAGGGGTTGGCAGGAGGTGGGTCTTGACCTCGGTTCCGGCAAGCGGCGGTGGCGCGGTGTCGAGTTCAAGCTTGATCATCATCTTCTGGTTGGGCAGGAAGTGTCGACTCAATTCCTCGGGGACCCCGACGTTCAGCAGATTGATGCGGGTGTTTCCCTTCAAGAAGGCCGATTCAATTCCGGTTTGCTCGCCGGAAGACTTCGGCTCAGCCCGGAAGGAGAACCCCCATGCCGCCAGTTCAATCTCCAGCGATGAAAGAACGGACTCGAGACGAGCCGCGTCGTTCTCACTGCGCAGCGAGAAATCGAGATCCTCCGAGAAGCGGTTGAGCCCATGGAAGATCCGCAACGCCGTTCCTCCGTAGAACGCGGCTTGATCGAAGAAGCCACTACGCCAGAAACCGAGAAGGACGACTTCCTGCACGATCTCCCGAATGGCCTGCACCCAGTCAAGGGGGGTCATCGGGGCGTAGGGGCGCAGCATGTCCTCCAGCGCTTTGTTCATGACAGGACCCCTCCATATTTCTCGACGGCGCGCCTCAGAAGTCGCACCGCGGGCCGTCTGTAGCTCTCGGCGCACGCGGCCAGGATCGCTGGATCGAGTTCGTGCTCCCCGTTCAGTCGCATCAGTTCCGCCCATTGCCGAACATCCGACATGGACCGCATCCGCGGCTCCAGCGCTATGCGGTCGCAGAGCGCCTTGGTCGGCGATGCGATCAGAAACGGAATGCCGCCCTCGGTTATACGTTCGATGCCAATCGGGTACACCTGCCGGGGAACGGTGCGATACCGATAACGGCCAAAGACATTTTCAAAATCTCTCGCCCGCCTGAGGGTAGCGGACGTGATCTCATGCACCGCCTCGGGAATGAGCCCGTGGAAAGAGAGTGCCGTCTCGAAGCTGACATAAGAAGGACCATAGATGCTCGCCGCTAGACAATAGGGATGGAGCCCGCGCCGCGTTGCGTAAAGCCCCCGCCGAAGTTGGAACAACTCCCCGGTGTGCATCATTCGGGCGATCTTCCCGCGCTTATCGCTCGCATCCCTCAACCACTCCTTCATCCGGAGGGTGTCGACGATCGGCTCACAATCATGATCACGAACGTTCATTTGCAACACGATAATTGCATTTTAGGCAACTCTCAAGCGCTAAATAAATACTTTGTGTCAGCCAGCAGTCCGTGCATCTCATCGGTGAGCTGGCGGCGAACCGCCGCGTGAATGCCTCTGTACTGGGTATCCCCTTTACTCTAGTGACGAGATTGCTCAATATGCAGAGATAGAAGGCCACGGAGAGGGCGGATGGCTCCGCTCGTCCTCGTCCTCGTCCTCGTCGTCGGATCGGAAAGGCAGAAAGGTAGGGAACCTCCGTGCAGCACCCATTGGATCACGAGAAACTTGACGTCTACCAGATCGAGCTGCAGTTCAGGTCAGGGAAGACCAAGTTCGATATGCGATCGAGGACGACGAGGAGGACGAGAACGATGGCCGCGAAAGCCCGTCGGTCTGAGAGGTACGGCCTCGCTAGAGTAAAGGGGATACCCAGTATTATTTCATTTCGTAAGCGTAGAGCCACTTGGCGTCACGGATGTAGAGCCGCCCATCGGCAAGCGCCGGGTGTGACCACGTCTTCTCGCACAATGGCATCTTGCCGAGCAACTGGCCTTCCTTGCCCGATATGTCCACCAGGCAAAGCGCGCCCGATTCTCCGAACACCATGAGACGATCGTTCCCGGCGATGCAGGCGGAATAGGCGGAGAAATCGTCCTCTTTCTCGTCAGACCATGCCGTCTTCAGATCGTCATCCGCATTGATGCAATACAGCCCGCCGCGCGTGGCATAGACCCGGCCCTTCCACGGCACGGGCGTGCCCATGTCCAGCGACAGATCGTCACTCTTTGCCACCGGTTTTGGATCAGCCACGCCGTCTTTGCCGAACTGGAAGAGGCGCGTGCCGTTGTTCTCGGTTGACACCAGGAGGCGTTCGCCAACTACGACAGGCGTACCGACATTGAGGTCGCCGCTGTTTTCGGGCTTCACACTCCAAAGGCGCCGGCCCGTCTTGAGATCCCAGCCGCCAAGGCTTTCTGCGTCGTACCCGACCAATTGCGTCACGCCGCCGAGCTTGCCAACGATGAAGCTGGCGTAGGCGGCGACTCCTCCCGCCGCTCTCCACTTCTCCTTGCCGGTGGCCGGGTCAAGCGCAACCACCGCCGCATCAGCCGCGCCGGGCGCCACGATCAGCAGACCGTCGGCGATCAGCGGCGAAGCGGCATAGCCCCAATGGGGACGTGTGGCCTTGTAGGTCTCCGCGATGTTCATTCGCCAGACCACCTTCGCGGTCTTGTCTTCATTCGCCGTGGCCAGCTCGAGGCAGGTGAGTTCCCCCCCCGCCCCGAGCGTGAAGACCTTTCCTGCATGGATCAGCGGCGTGGCTCGCATGGAGCTGGTGAACTCCATTTCGCCGACCGCCGGGTACGAGTGCGACCAGACCGCTTCGCCCTTCTCGACGCCAAAGCAGCGAATGATCTCCTTGCCGTCGCCGAGATCTGGCACCACCACGAAGCCGGCCGCAACGGCGATGCCGCCGTGCGATTCGCCGCTCATGGGCCGACGCCACAGCACTTTCTTCTCCGGCAACTTCTGCGGCACTTCAGACGAGATCCCGTTGCGCTCCGGCCCGAGCCACTGCGGCCAATCCGCGCCCGCGGCGGTCCACGCCATCATCGAAACAGCTACCCAACTGGCGACAAGCACGGTATTCTTCGTCATCTCTTGGCTCCCTGTAGTTTTTGTGCAGACCTTCTATTTCGTGTCCTGAGGCGCCTTCTCTTTGGTGGGCTGAGGCGGGGGTGTCTCCGTTTCGAGGGACTTGAGGATGTCGGCATCGGAGAGGAACAGCGTTCCCCTCTATTTTCCACCTATTTCGGTCTACGAGAACGGCGACGAGAACGGATTACGAGTCGCGGACAACATAATCGTTCACCGTTCTCGTCGCCGTTCTCGTTAGCCGATTTCCATTTTCATAACTTTTCATAAAACTTTTGACACTAGCGTGTCCTTGTGTTGGATCGTCACGGCGCGACGAACGCCCGGCGATCCTTTCCATCATACCGGGCGCTACTTATCCACTACCTGGTAGCACACCACGCTCGTGTCGCCGCGGACGTAGAGCCGGCCGTTGGCGATGGTCGGTTGCTGGGGGTAGCCTAGCTTGATTTTAGTCGCCACGCGGCCAAGTTCCTTGTAGCCGGTCTGGTTGGCCTCCGCTAATACCAGGTCGCCTTTCCTCGAGAGTGCGAAGATCAACCCGTCGGCGACGATCAACGGCTGGTCCATGCCCCAGTCGCCGCCGGCCTGCTCCCAAAGCACCCGGCCGTCCTCGAGGCTGGTGCACTGCAGCGACTTTGAGCCGAATCCATAGACCGCGCCGTTGAGTACCGCCACGGTGTTGTACATGTTGACCTGGTTCTTCTCGCTGCGGTAAAGCTGCCGGGCGCGCACCTGGCCGTCGCGCACGTACATCTGCAGGCAGGCCGAGAACGCCGCCGCGCCTTGCCCGCCGCACAGGACCACCCGCGAGCTGGTCACGACCGGCGACGAGATCAGCGAGTGGTGCATCGGCGTCGGGTAGCTCCAGTACAGCTCGCCGGTCTTCGCGCTGACCGCCCACGCCTCGCGCGCGGTCACCCCGAAGATGACCTGCGGGATGCCGTCAATGATCTGGTAGGCCGGGCTGGCGCTGCTGGCGTAAATGTCCTGTCGCTTCTGCGGGTCGGCCACACTCCAGCGCAGCTTGCCGGTCAGCTTGTCCACGGCCACCAGGATCTTCCCCTTGCCGCTCTTCCCCGCCGGGATGTAGAGCGTGTCGTCAACGATGAGCGGCGTGGCGGTGCCCATGGAGGCGTATTCGTTGTCGTCCGACCGCCAGATCTCCGCGCCATCCTCGACATTGAGGCAGTAGACGGGACTGATCGGGTCGTAGGGGCTGGCGTTCGCGGTCGCGATGAAGTAAACCCGGTTACCGTCCACCAGGGGGGTGACGATTGGCCCTTTGGCGACGTCCAAAGCCGCCTTCGGGTAGATCTCGTGTTTCCAGATCGTCGCGCCGGTGGCGGGGTTGAGGCACAGCGCCCACTGCTTGCCGTCGGAATTAGCCGCGGTGAAGGCGCGGCCACCGACTTCGGTCACCGCTGACTTGCCTTCGCCGACATCCACCCGCCACAGCTCCTTCGGCCCGTCCTTCGGCCAGGCGCGTAGCAGCCCCTTGGCATTGTAGACGTTGTTGTTGTCCAGCGGCATCAGACGCGGCAGGTCGGTGTTCTCGGCCTTGACGGTGACCACCGGCGTGGCCGTGGGGATGACGATGGGCTCCACGCGCAGCTTCAGCGCTTCGAGGGAGGGCTGCATGAACACTTCCACCGCCCGCACCTGTCCAACCCGTTGATTCTCTGGTACAGTGGCCGATCCCTTCAGGTCGGCGACCCGTGCCGCGATGGCCTGCGCCAGCGGAGCGATGTCGGCGGCCGTGCCGACCTTTGCCAGCGCCCGCGTCGCGGAGATGGCAACGGTCAGATCGGGATCGGCGGCCAGCTTCGTCACCTCCGGCGCGAACCCGATCTCGTACTTCTCGTTGACCAGGTTGGCGAGGATCGCCACGTTCGGCGCCTGCGGCGCGGCGTAGGCTGCCGCGCACGCCGCCTGCGCTGTTTCCTTCGGCTGTTTCGTGTAGCACAGCACGGCCAGGCAGTTCTCGCGCACCAGTGGCGCGCCGGCCTGCATGAGCGCCGTGACCAGCTTGGGCGAGAATTCGACGCCGCTGAGCCCGGCCCAGTAGACCAGGTCGGCCAGCCGGTCCGCCGGCAGCGTGGCGATGGACTGCTCGACTTGCGCCGCGGTCGGATCGATCCCGAACAGCTCCGCCAGCGTCTTCGGCGGCGGCACGGCCGCGGCGGCGTCAGCGTCGGTCGGCTGGGGCCGCAGCGACAGGATGCCGTACTGGTCGGTGAACGCGTGGGCCATCCTATCGCGGATGAACAGCCACGCGCTGTCGCCGCCGTTGTGGCCGCCGTTGCTCCAGCCCTCGGTGCGCAGCACCAGCGGGTTGTCCTGATCGTCGAGGATTAGCTCGAAGCCGACGCGTTCAGGCAGCGTCTTGGCGCCAAGCGAGTCAAGCACGCTCTGCCCGTCGAGCCGCAGCTCGTAGGCGGTGCCGCCCTCGACCGGCACGCAGGCGTAGTCGTACTTCCAGTTTTCGGCGGTATCGCCCGAAGTACGCGCCTGCGCGGCGAAGGCCAGCGTCTGCGGCCCCAGCCCGAACTGGCCAAAGCCGGGTGGGCGGTGGAACCGATCGCGATCCTTGTACTGCAGCTTTCGCCAGTCGGGGTGTTGCTCGTCGCGCGCCTGGCGGCCGAAGTCGAGGAACATCTCGACGCGGTCACCTTCGACCCAGGCCGCCTTTGGCTCGGTGTAACGCTGCGAGTCCCGCACCACAATCAGGAAGTACAGGTCCGGGCTGCCCGGCTTCATGCCGCAGCGCAGCGTGGGCGCGAGGTCGTCCGGCGCCGGACGCTTCGCCGGGTCGGGATTCGAGTTGAAGGGGCCGATGTTGAACCGCTCCGCCGGGACGGGTGGAATGCCGGCCCATTCGGCCAGCTTGCCGTCGGCTGCGGCCCCCGCAGGCAGCGTATAGATCGGCAGCACGGTCGTCTGAGGGTCGGGCGCCGGCTCCGCGGCCGGCGCGGCGCTGCCGGCCACGAGCACCGCCGCCACACATACTGTCAGAATTCGAACTGTGTTCATGCGGATCTCCTCATTGTGGGTTCGTGATGATTCATGGGGTTCTCGTCTCTTATGCCATCTTATGGTCTAGTTCCTTTTACAGGTTCACATCGGTGTAGAGTTTCATGTCGAAATCTTCCTTCAGCGTGTCGGAGATCAGCTCGGGCACCAGCTCGTCGTGGTCCGCAAAGGTTTCCAGCACCAGCTTCACGCTCGCGCCCGGCTCCTGCGCCGCCAGCGGGGTCGGCTTCAGGTCGCGCATGCCCCACTGCGCCACGCGAATCGTCTTGCCCGCGTAGGTGCCTTTCAGCACCTTGTCCACGCTGTATTCATTCACGATGAGCGCGTGGCGGTACGGCGCCATCTGCCCTGGATCCGGCACCTTCGATTTCGTCACGAGCGTGGCCTGCACCTCGATCCGCGGCAGGGCCTTGCGCTTGGCCAGCTCCGCGGCCACGGCCGCCGCGTTCTTCGCCGCCTCGGGCTCTTCGATAACGCGGTTGTAGAAGGCGAGGTACTCGAAGGTGCCGCGCCAGGCGTTCTGCGCAAAACGCATCGGGGGCGCCATCTCGATGAACGACGCCGGCGATGGGTCGATCTCCTTCGCCTTCTTGCCGTCGAGGTAGAGCGCGAGCCGCTTGGCGGCGATACTCACGATCACGTGGTGGGGCTTGGTGTCGGGCAGGGTGGCCATCTCAAACACCTCCGGATTCCCATCGCCCCACTGCTTGGAGAGGCTCACCAGCAGTTTGTCCTTTTCCTGGAAGAGCCAGAAGATGCCGTTCCGCCAGTCAAAGTTCCAGGCCATGATGGCGAGTGGTTTGTCACCGTCGCCCTTGGTCTGCGCTAGATCCGCGGACGCCACCACGATCTCGAAGCTGAACTGGTGTGTCTTCCCGATGCCCCGCATGATGCAATCAGGGGAGCCGGGGCTGAGTTCGAAGCCCATGTCGTCCGCAGCCATGGCGGCTCCGAAGCGATTGAAGCGCCCCGGCATCGGGGGGTGATGAACAATGTATCCGCTGAGCGCGGTGGTGATCGGAAGCCCTATTTGCTCGTCGAAGATCACGTTGCGCGTACGCGCGTTCTGCCACAGAGAGGACACGCCGGTACGATTGCTCGGCCAGTCGGGCACGACGACCGGCACCTTCGCCGCAGCCATCTCGTTGGGCGCCTGGGCACCGTCGGTCACGCCCGCCACCGTCAGGGTCTCCTTCGCTCCCAGTGGCGCGGCAAACTCGGCGATGATCCCGCGGCCTTCGCTGTCGAGGGAGAGCTTTGTGGCGGCCGCGCCGCTTTGCAGCGTCACCTTGGCTGCGGCCACCTGGACCGGCTCGCTGCACGTGAGGAGCACGCGCCGGTCATCGAGCGCCACCGCGGAGAGCAGCTTGGGCGCCGCCCGCTCGGCCACGCGGACCGTGCCCTTCAGCGTGCGGTTCCCTTGCGTGGCCGTGACCCTGTAGGTGCCGGCCTTGCCGTAGGTGTGCTTGGCTTCCGTTCCCTTCGCGCCGTCGCCAAAGGTCCACTGCCAGTTGCCCGGGCCGGTCACGGCCGGCGGCACCGTCAGCGTGTACGGGGCCTTGCCCGCATGCTGGCCCAGTCCCGGATCGACCCAGACATAGGCATAGACGTCCATGTAGTCGTTGTCGGTCACCTGCACCCATTTCGCGATCGAGTTGAAATCGGCGGCGAACTGGCCCAGCCAGATGTCGCCGCGGTCGGGCCCGAGGTTCTTGAACGGCCCCGCCACCACCATGTGGCGGGCATCGGACGCCCATTTCGGGTTCCACATGCAGCCTGTGCCGCCGTCCTTCTTCTTCTTGAGGCCCGGGGGCACCACGCTGACATCGCGGTTGCTGCCCTCGGGTTTGTAGAGCGTGACCAGGTCGTGCGAGCCAGCCATGATGGTCACCAGATAGGAATTATCAGGGGAGATGTAGCTGTTGCAGCCGTTGCGATAGTCCTTGCGGGCCACCTGGCCGGTGCGGAAGTAGAGCATGCCGGCAGCGGGCCAGGGAAACTCGCCCACCGCGCGGGTGCCGTCGGCAGAAAGGGAGAAGCGGTTCGCCAGGCGGCCCGTGTATACCCTCTCTCTGGTTTCGGGTTTGTCGAGCTGGAAGCGATCGACGAATTCGCCGCCCTCGCCGCCTGCGTTGCTCGCATACACCCATTCGATGCCCGTCGCCGGGTCGCGCAATGTCCACTGCGCGAAGCCATCGCTCAGAATGCGGCTGTTCTCGCCGTTCCAGTCCACGCAATGGATCTGCAGCTTCCCGTCCGTCTTCGCGGAGTAGACCACACGGCGGCCGCTCGGGGAAATGAGCGGGTTGTAGAGGTCGCCCTCGGGCACCAGCTCGCGCTCGCCTTTGCCTCCCGTATCGAAAACCATGATTGAATGGCCGGGGCCGCCGTCGACCCCGCCCTTGCTGGTCTCCCACTGCTTGTGGCGGAGCCACACGATACGCGTCTCGGCGCCGGTGAGTTCCAGCACCTTCGCCGCAATGCCCTGTGCCGGCGCTGTCTTGCCCGCCACGAGCAGGGTTGCCATGCATACTGTCAGAATTCGAGCTGGGTACATGCTGTTCTCGTCCTCGTCCTCGTCGTCGTCCTCGATCGCATATCGAACTTGGTCTTCCCTGACCTGAACTGCAGCTCGATCGGGTAGACGTCAAGTTTCTCGTGATCCAATGGGTGCTGCACGGCGGTTCCCTACCTTTCTGCCTTTCCGATCCGACGACGAGGACGAGGACGAGGACGAGCGGAGCCATCCGCCCTCTCCGTGGCCTTCTATCTCTGCATATTGAGCAATCTCGTCACTAGCCCGAGTTTCCTACTTACGGGAAAGTGTAGCGCGTAAGTGTTTGTGAGTAAAGGAGTTGCGACGGCGGGAGGCTATGCCCTAAAGAAAAGTTGAGAAAATGCAATAATATTGGTTGATCTGGCGGTTACTATGCCCTAAAGTTCTTCGGAAAGGAGGGCTTGGGCATGGAACGTCTGGAAACCAAGAAGATCAACGGGCATACCTATTACTACTATTCGGAGTGGGGCTGGGTTAACGGCAAATGCAGACGCATATGGCAAAGATACCTTGGAAAGCTGGAGAATATTGTCAAGGCCTGCGAAGGTGGCGGACCGGCGCCGTTGTACGCGGACGTATTTCAATGGGGTCTGCCTGCCGCCCTGTGGAAGGAGCTTTCGTCCGCCAGAGTTATCGAGGAGATTGACGCGCTATGCCCTAAGCGGAACCAGGGGCTGAGTACAGGGGAATACATTGGCGTTGCATCTGTCAACCGGGCGATCCGACCCAACAGCAAGCGCTCCATGTGGAGTTGGTTCTCGCAAACGGTGTTGCTGAGGTATCTGCCGAATGCTTCGAAGGAGGCGTTGAGTTCGCAACGGTTCTGGGACCACATGGACCGGATCGAGGGCGATAAGCCTGCACAGATATGGAGGAACATCATCAAGGGAGTTGCCGAACGCGAGGAGATCGACTTGTCGTCGGTATCGTATGATGGCACGAACTTCTATACGTTCATCGATACGTTTAATGTGCGTTGCCAGATCGCCAAGCGCGGCAAGAACAAGCAGGGACAAAGCAATCTGCGGCAGGTCAGCTACGCGCTGTTCTGTAGCGCCGACGGACATATGCCGCTCTTCTACGATGTATATGAGGGCAATCGAAACGATGCGAAGCAGTTCCCGGTGATGCTGGAGAAATTCAACACGTTTCTACAGGAGGTACGAGGGGGGCGCTGTGGGCCGGAAGATACGACGTTGATATTCGACAAAGGCAACAACTCGCCGACGAACTTCGAGATGATCGATTCGATGGGCCTGAACTTTGTGGGGTCGGTAAAACTCGGTGAACACAAGGAACTGGCGCAGATCTCCAATGGTGACGACCGATTCCGATCCTGTGAGGCGGCGGGTCTCGATGGCACGAAAGCGTTTCGGGTGAAGAAAACGGTTTATGGGAAAGAACGGGTCCTTGTGGTGAGCTATAACCAGAATCTGTTCGATGCGCAGTGGCTGACGTTGCAGAACGACATCAGCAAAGCCATTGAACGGCTTGCGGAATTACAGCAGAAACTGCGTGATCGAGCCGCGGGGTTGATCCAGAGGGGGCAAGTTCCGACAGTGGCATCAGTAGAGAAGCAATGTGAGAGCATTCTCAGCCGACAGCATCTGAACCAGGTGATCACGATAGACATTCGGGAAGGAAAGGAAAAGATTCCTGAACTCGAACATGCCGTTGATGCGGTGGCGCTCTCAGATCTCGCCGACACCCGCCTGGGCAAGAACATCATTATCAGCAATCGGGAATCATGGGACGACTCCAAGATCATAGAAGCCTATCGCAGCCAGTTCATCATCGAGAACGTGTTCAAAGAGATGAAGGATCGTACGACGGGGAGTTGGTGGCCCATGAACCATTGGACCGACTCAAAGATCGCGGTACATGGCCTCTACTGCACCATCGCCTTGCTTCTCAGGGCGCTGATGTTACGTCGGGTAAGAGCGGCCCAAATGCAGCTTTCAATGAAACGCCTCCTGTCCGAGCTCGACGACATGCGGCAGGTGATCAACATTTTTCCCAAGAAACGTCGCCAGAAGACCGAACGACGGCAGGCGGTATTGAGCAGAACATCCGAGCTTCAGGACAAACTCATCGATGCTCTGGGGTTAAAGGAAGAACAGAACGTACTTTTAGGGTAAGGATTGCGCCTCTGTAACATGCTGGACATCAACCGGATGCAAAAGCATCTCGACATAACTAGGAAACTCGGGCTAGAGTAAAGGGGATACCCAGTTCTCTTTGTTTTGTGGATGTCATGCTGAGCGAAGCGTAGCGAAGTCGAAGCATCTCCAGTCAATCCTTTGCATATGGACTGGAGATCCCTCGACTTCGCTCGGGATGACACCACATGCAGCGTTTTTCGATTCTTTCACGGCTTCTCAGTTACGGGGGGACGCGCCCCCGGCCAGCTTGTCTGGCCGGAACACTTCGTCGCTTTCTTTGTCCCACACGTTGTCGTCTACGCTTCGTCGCAAGACTTCGTCGAGACGGTTCTCCGACGGCTATCTCCGGCCATTCACTCTTCGAAGCGCAGCTCGCTCCAGTTGCCGGGCTGGAGCTTCAGCTCGAATACGTCGTCGTCTACGATGCCGGTGGCCTGATTGCTCCAGAAGGTGCGCAGCGCGGTCTGCTTGCCCTCGTTGCCGTGGGTCGCGCCGAAGTCGCCCGTGGTGGCGAAGCCCGGCTTGAGCTGCAGCCCAAGGGCTGTCAGCGGGATGGCGGCTTCAACGACGTAGCCGCTCTCGCTCTTGCGGACTTCGATCTTTGCGTCCTTGATCAGCTCGACGCTGTCGACCACGTAGTCCTTGACGACGCCGGAGCTGAAGGAGCGGGAGTTCGGCCCCTTGCGCTCAGGCGCGACGGGGCGGAAGAGGACGGCTGTGGCCGTGCCTTGGAGATTGCCGATCGACAGGCGGACGTCTCCGGCCGCGGCCTCGCCGCGGTTGCGGTCCGCGCCCTGGGCAAGGGCGAGCTGGAAGTCGACCGTATCGCCGCAGGTGTACATGTATTCTGGAACATCGGCCCCGTTGACCCAGGGGGTGGAGTCCTTGACCTCCCAGCCCAGGTAGAGATGGGTGTCGTCCCAGGCGGCAACGGACGCGGCGCTCGCGTTGGGCTGGCGCTGATAGGCCAGGCGCTGGGAATCGCCGAAGTCAGGGCCGAGGTCGCCGGTGAAGGCGCTGATGGTCTTCTTGCGGATGACCACGTTCGTCGCTTCCGCCTGGGCCTGCATCCGGCCTCCGGCGGCAAGCTCCGCCGCGATCACCTCGGCCGGGCTGATCGTGAGCGTGCCGTTCCCCAGTTTCTTGATCGTGTCGAACCCGACCGCCTCGATGCTCCAGTTGGCCGTCTTGCCGGCCTCGATGTAGATGCGGCCGTCGGGCGCCTGGATCAGCGATCCGCCGAAATCTTCGCCGCCCAGCCCGGGCGGGATATCGTCGACGACGGCGCCCGGCACGGCCTTCTCAGGATACTTGTGCTTCTGCGAGTCGGGCTGGAACAGCCGCGTCAGGTAGAAGCCGTCTTCGGTGAGGACGTGCCATTCGCCGACGTTGCTGTTGATCGCCCACACCCTGCCGGCGGGCTCTGGCAGCGTGGCGTTGCCGACGATGCCGAACGCTCCGCGGATGAGGCCGGCGGCAGGGCCGGGGGCGCGGTGCGAGCCGTGCACGCCGCTCCAGGGATTCGGATAGGTCCAAAGATGCTTGCCGGTTTCAACCTCGTAGCAACGGAAGGCGCCGCCAGCGGGGTGCTCGTGGTCCACCGACAGCATCAGGCGGTTGTCGGGCGAGGCGAGCGGTCCGTTCATCGGCGGCAGTTCCTTGATGCTGGCAAGATCGTAGACCGGCGCCCCGCAAGTGGTGAATTCCTTGACGCGGACCTGGAGGGTCTTGTCGCGGCCGGTGCCGTAGAAGGTGAGGTCGGTGTTCATGTTCATCGACCACAGCAGGTAGCCGCCCACGGCTAGTTGCTCGGGCAGCGATTGGACCTCCTCGGGCTGCTGCTGCTGGTCGCCGTCGGCGTCGGCCCAGAAGAGGGTCTTGCCCTGGTCTCCCACGATGGAGGCGCGGAAGGCGTACTCGCCTTCGCCGAGGCGCTCGTAGATGCGGATCTGGGCGGGCGCACCCGCGCCCCAAATCCTGCCGTTGAAGGTGACGCCGAGGTACTGCTTGCCATTGGCGCCGTCGCAGAAGCGGGCAAACCCGTGGTAGATGTCGTCCGTGATCATCCCCAGCAGCGTGGCGCGGCCGGTTTTCGGGTCGAGGCGCCACTCGCAGCCCTCGCCGACCAGCAGGCTCGGGTCGCGCGGGTTCACCGCACCGCCGCTGGCGCCGTAGTGCGCGGGGCCGAAGTATTCCTTCAGGAGTTTGCCGGTGCGCGTGTCGAACGTGGCGAAGCGCCTGGGCAGCCCGGTCTCCGCCACCCAGAGCCTGCCCAGCCGGTCGACCGTCAGGCCCCAGGTGGTGGCCAGCCGATAGGGATTCCAGGGGCCTGGGGCGTGCCCGCCCGGCTCGCCGATCTTGCGCAGCAACTTGCCTTCCGGACTGTAGACGAGCACCTGGTTGTTGTTCCACTGCTTGTCGACGACCACCGAGACGTAGATGTTGCCTTCACTGTCGGCGGCGAGGGCGCCGGGGGAATCCAACCCTTCGACCAGCAGGCGGCTCTCGCCCGTCTGCGGGTTCAGCGCCAGCACCTTGGTACGTTCCGACAGCACATAGAAGAGGTCGTCGCTCAACACCACGATCCTGCCCGGGACCTTCACGGGGATCGTCTTGAGGAGCTTGAGCGTCTTCGGGTCCACCACGGCGATGAGGTTCGACTGCATCGGCTTGAGGAAATCGGGGAAGGCCTTCTCGAGGAAGCGGCGGTTGCTCTCGGCCAATTGTTCGGGCGTCATCGTGTCCGCGCCTTCAATGAAGCGCTTTTCCGAGAGCATGGCGGCGAGCGCGCCCACGGCCATGTCGCGGACGTCCGGGGTGTAATAGTTGGGCGCCTTCAGCGCCTCGTCTTCCGACTGGTTTCCCTGCAGCCACGTCGTGACGATGCCGCGCTCGCGGTCGCCGAGGCGGCCCCAGATCGCCTCGGCCAGCGGATCCTTCTTTTCGGCAAGCTGCGTCACCTGCGTGAAGAACTTGCGCCAATCGGTGATTTCGGAGCGGCGCACAGACCAGCCCGAGAAAGCCAGGTAGAGCTTCCCGCCGTGGGCGGCAAGCCCGTCATGCGGCCACAGCCTGAGCAGGTCGGGCAGGATCACCCCTTCGCCCCAGAGATCGCCGATTTGCAGATCGGTCACGTCGCGGCCCGGCCAGGGCAGGTGCTTGCCGTCCGCGGTGTCCACGCGGCGGAGAATCTTGTCGGCATTGTAGTAGACGTCGCCGGTGACCGCATCGCAGGCGATCATCACGCAGTTGTTGAAGTGCTGGCCTGAGGCCCACTGGACGTTGCCGTCCAGATCCATCGCGACGAACGCCTTGCCCGCTTCCGAGCCGGCCCAGCCAAGATACATGCGCTTGCCGTCCGAGGCCACGGCCACCGCCATGGCGTGGTCGCCGCCCCAGTAGGTGGTCGGGCTGACGTCCCACGGGCCGTTGCCTTCGTGGTTGGCCCAGCCCTTAAAGCGCAGGCCGATGCCCTTGTGCCAGATCGCGCGCCAACTGTATTCGCCGGGCGCCACCGCCTTGTTGGGCGAGTACCCGGTTCCAGACGGTATCATGTAAGGGTTGTCAAGGCCGTCCCACGCAGCGACCTGCTCGCCTTGGGGGAAAGACTCGCATCCCAGGAGTTGGCGGACAATCTGCCCCTCGGCGTTCAGGATGTTCAGCGACACGTAGCCGTCTTCGGGCATCGTGAAGCGGATGCTCTTGATCGCGTCTTGATCCCGTTCAGCGGCGCAGAGGCCGCCTGCGGCTGCCCAAACAGCGGCCAGAAGAACGGTTCTCCACAACATCCGTTTCTTACTCATTTCCATGACTGATCTCCTGTTGATGTGGCGCGGGAGGCACAGATCGATCTGCGGGGCCTCGCACCCACGCAGGACACGACCTGCAACCCCGTCACGGCCTATTTCGGGTTGACTGCGGGGGCAGGCGGCAGCGTGCTCGAGTCGACCGGCCCCTTCGTGAGATCGTAGCATGCCACTGCCGTCTTCAGTCGCAGGAAGAGCTTGCCGTCCGCTACGGCCGGAGACGAGCAACCCGCCACCGGGATGCGGGCCTCGTTGAGCTTGGCGGGTTTCGCGGTTGTGGCATCGGTCATGACCAGCTTGTCGTCGCCGCAGACCGCGATGAGCTTGCCGTCGGCCAGCACGGGCGAACTGATTTCACCGCCAACCGCCTGCGCCCAGAGTTCCTTCCCGGTCAGGTCGAAGCAGCGCAGCGCGCCGCCCGCATGGGCGAAGACATGGTCGTTGTAGAGAAGTTGGCTGGCCCCCCGGTCGCTCAGGCCGGAGCCGAACAGTTTCTCCGCCTTGTCGGGCAGCAGCCGGTAGCCCGCCACCGCGGAGCCGACGATGCAGACGTCGCCCGCGACAGCCGGCGTGGAATTGCAGTTCGCCCCCTCGCTCTGCCAGACCACGGAACCGTCCTTCGGGTTCACGCAGGTCAGGTTGCCCATGTTGGTGATGAGCAGCGGGCCTTTGTCCGTGACCCACACGCCGGGGGAGGTGTTATTGCCGTTGCCGTTGCCGGCCTGCGGGCACGCCCACAGCTCCTTGCCGTTCGCGGGGTCGAAGCCTTTCAGGACGCCCGTGGAGACCACGAGCACGCCGGCGACGATCGTCGGGGAGGAACTCAGCTCGTTGCCCACGCTGGGCGCCTTCCAGATCTCCGCCCCCGTCGCGGCGTCCAGGCAATACATGCCATTGCCGCCGACCGCGTAGACCTTGCCGTCGTACACGCAAGGCGTGCTGGAAGTGCCAAAGCCGTATTCGCGCCCCGGGAAGACCGTCTTCCACAGCGTCTTACCGGTGTTCACGTCGAGGCAGACGACCACGTCGGCGGCGACGCCTTGATCCGGATAGCGCTTCCAGTTGACGAACAAATAGACCCTGTCCTTGTAGATGACACAACTGCCAAGACCGCCGTCGCCCCCAGCGGGGATGGGCTCGCTCTGCCAGACCAGTTCAGGCCCCTTCTCGGACCACAGGGCGGAGAGATTGGGGCCGCCCACCGCTACGCCGTTGCGGTCAGGCCCGCGCCACTGGTTCCAGTCGGACGACGGAGCCGGGGCGGGCGCCGCACCTGAATTTCCTGCATCAGACATCAGCAAGAACGTCGACAAGACCAGCAACTTCCCGAGACACTTCCTTTGATCCGTCATGCGGACTTCCCTTTGCTTTGTTTGTACTGGTTCACTGTGAGATGCTCCTGCAAAACCCCGCAACACTGCGCCTCACGGCTTGCTTTGCGTGGCGTTTTGTACGTTAGAACTTTCTCACACTCTAACAGGGGCGCACGGAATCATCCAACTTCTTTTTCTGCGCGGTTTGCCTGCCGTGCCCGGCACGGGCAGGCGCCATCCCGCACCCAAAACGATGAATCTCAAAGAACTGGGTATCCCCTTTACTCTAGCGAGGCCGTACCTCTCAGACCGACGGGCTTTCGCGGCCATCGTTCTCGTCCTCGTCCTCGTCGTCGTCCTCGATCGCATATCGAACTTGGTCTTCCCTGACCTGAGCGACGGGAGAGAACCGGTCCACCAGTTTCGAGAGCATGGAGACGACTCGAACCAGCAACGACTTACCGTGCTCAATGCATTCTTCTGTACGGCGCTTCCGGGATTAGCGGGGGATTTTCTGTTGACGGATGGCTTGAGGTGGGCCGGATCGCGTAAGCAGTTCGGTTAAGGGTATCCGAGTAAGGGTGGCGGTTAAGGGTGCGTTTAAGTGTCCGAGGAAGTGTAAGGAGAGCGCGAAGCGCACGCTTAATCGTGCACTTCGTCGCACTCTTAACCGACACTCTTAACCGGATACGCTTAATCGACCCGCTTAACCGGCCTTCGGCGTGTGTACGTGCGTGTGGGCCAATGAAAAACCCCACGGGAAACCCGGAAGGACCTTCTGTACAGGCACGCTTGGCGACCAAGGAGTCGAGGCACGCTGCACACTCGGTGGCCGACCCGCGGGCATCGTCGAAGAATTTCGCTCGTGTCTTCATCTGCCGCTTACCATTGCCCTCAGCCGTATTGAACAGCGACGAAAGCCCGGCTCGATCCAGATGGTCACAGGTTTCGGCAATGCGACGGGTCTTCGACTCAACCGAATGGCACAGCTCCACCATCAGGTCCGTCGACCACGCGACGAACTGCAGCTCGATCTGGTAGACGTCAAGTTTCTCGTGATCCAATGGGTGCTGCACGGCGGTTCCCTACCTTTCTGCCTTTCCGATCCGACGACGAGGACGAGGACGAGGACGAGGACGAGCGGAGCCATCCGCCCTCTCCGTGGCCTTCTATCTCTGCATATTGAGCAATCTCGTCGCTAGAGTAAAGGGGATACCCAGTAGGCGAGGATTTGGGTGGGGGCCTGGTGGTTGCCGGGTGACATTCCGCCACTGACGCACCCGCCTTCTGCTCTGACGCCTGGCTTGGCCCGACTACCGGTGCGCGACGGGGCGGAACTGCACGCGGCGCGGGCGGTCCGCCGCGTCGCCAAGCAACTTGCGGCGTTGCTCGTGATAGGCCTCGTAGTTGCCCTCGAACCACGTCACCCGGCAGTCGCCCTCGAAAGCGAGGATGTGCGTGGCCACGCGGTCCAGAAACCAGCGGTCGTGGCTGACGACCACGGCACAGCCGCCGAAGCTGGCGAGGGCCTCCTCGATTGCGCGCAGGGTGTTGACGTCCAAGTCGTTGGTCGGCTCGTCCAGCAGCAGGAGGTTCCCGCCGCCGCGCAGCAGCTTGGCGAGGTGAACGCGGTTGCGCTCGCCCCCGGAGATGTGGCCGACCTTCTTCTGCTGGTCGGAGCCGCTGAAGTTGAAGCGGCTGCAGTAGGCGCGCGCGTTCATTTCGCGGCCGCCGAGATCGAGGATGTCCTGCCCGCCGGAAATCTCCTCGAAGACCGTGTGGGCGGGGTCCAGCGCATCGCGGCTCTGGTCGACGTAGGCGGGCACGACCGTCGTGCCGACGGTCAGCTTTCCGGCGCTGACCGGCTCCTGGCCGAGGATCATGCGGAACAACGTGGTCTTGCCCGTCCCGTTGCCGCCGATCACGCCCACAATGCCGCCGCGCGGCAGGTCGAAGTTGACGTTCTCGATCAGCATGCGCTCGCCGAAGGCCTTGCCCACGGCCTCGGCGCGCACGACCAGATCGCCCAGCCGCGGTCCGGGCGGGATCTGAATCTGCAGGTTGTCTTCCCGCGTGTCAACACCCTGGTTGACCAGCTCCTCGTAGCGCCGCAGTCGCGCCTTGCCCTTGGCCTGGCGCGCGGACGGGTTCAGGCGCACCCACGCCAGCTCCTGCTCGATCAGCTTGCGGCGTGACGCGGCCTGCTTGTTCTCCCGCTCGCTCAGCGCCTGCTTCTGTTCCAGCCAGCTCTCGTAGTTGCCCTTGAACGGGAAAGCGCGCCCGCCGTCCAGTTCGAGGATCCACTCCGTGATGTTATTCAGAAAATACCGATCATGCGTGACGACCACCACCGTGCCCGCGAACTTCTTGAGATAGGTCTCGAGCCAGCCGACCGACTCGGCGTCCAGGTGATTGGTGGGCTCGTCGAGCAGCAGTGCGTCGGGGTTGGAGATCAGCAGGCGACAGAGGGCCACGCGGCGTTTCTCGCCGCCGGAGAGGGTCGCGACGCAAGTGTCGCCCGCGGGCAGGCGCAGGGCCTCCATGGCCAGCTCGACGTTGTGGTCGAGCTCCCAGAGCTCGTGCCCGTCGATCAGGTCCTGCAGCCGCCCGAGCTCGTCGTTGAGCTTGGCGGCCTCCGCCGTCGGCGGATTCTCCCCGAGGCGGTCGCAGACTTCGTCATAGCGAGCCAGGATGGCACGCGATCCGGCGACGCCCTCCTCGACCGCCTCAGCCACGGTCTTGCTGTCGTCAAGCCGCGGTTCCTGAGGAAGATGGCCGATGCGGAGATTCTTCGCGAGGTACACATCGCCCACCACGTCCCGATCAAGCCCGCCAAGGATCCGCAGCAGCGTGGACTTGCCGGAACCGTTCGCTCCGATCACGCCGATCTTGGCGCCGAAGTAGAACGCCAGGGTGATGTCGTTCAGGACCGTCACGCGGTTGTGCTGCTTCGTCACATGCTGCAGCATGAAGATGTATTCGCCTGCCATCGTCTCGTTCGCTCCGGTTCGTGTTTGCGGGCGGGAAAGAAGGCGCTTGCCCCCTCCCCCGTGGAAGGTAAGTTGGGATCATAGATCTCCAATGCCCAACACTCAATCCCCAATACTAAGGGGTCGATGGACAAAGTAATTTAGCCTTTGGCGGAGTAACTGAGCCTGGGGGCGCGGTTAGTTTATCCGAAACGGGGGTTGAAGGTGGGCGGGGCGGTTAGTTACGGGCCGCCGTGCTGGGATTTGTGGGCATGGCGACCGGAAAAGGGTGCGTGGGAACGTGGCGCGCGAGATTCTTGTTTTTCGGACATAGAAAGTGCGCCCCCGGTCGAGCGCCTGCCTCCGGGAGGCGGCGCGGAAGCCAGTTGCAGGCCCAGCCTAGCCCAGAAGGCGGGCTTTTGCCAGGAGGCTGTCGACACGGTCAACGCCACTTTGAAGGTGCTCTTCTACCGCCGTTTAGAAACCGACCGTCTACTTCGTCATCTTCCGGCGGAACCGCAGAATACCCAGACCTTATGGCGTTCACCCTGAGCCGCGCCAGCGGCGATAGGGTAACGCCGTGTTCGCAGGTGCTCGCCATGCGGGCCAAGCCCGGATTGTCCCGCCCCCTCCGGTCCGACGAAGCAGTTCGACGAAGCGTATCCGACGACGTGTGCGACAAAGCGCGGCGACGAAGTGTCCGTCCGGTCTGTGGTCCACACTTTGTCGCTCCACTTCGTCCCAACACTTTGTCGTTTACGCTTCGTCCACGCACTTCGTCAATTCCGTCTTCCAGTGCGAACCGCAGAATGTCGAAGGAAAGGGTGCCGTCACGGATCCAGGCCTTCGACATTCGGAGGTCATGCTTCGTCAATCTGCGGTTCTTCTGGGCCATAGCCACGCAAGATTGGCAGACTAACCGCGCCCCTCCCCCCGCGGGGGGAGGGGGGGCAGGAAGACCACCACGGACCACCCATTCCCTCGACCTCCGATTGGCAGACTAACCACGCCCCTCTCCTTGGCAGACTGAACGCGCCCCCCCGGCTACGCCGGGGGCGCGTTTAGTTTGTCAATCGACGCCCAATACTAAGGATAACGCGATTTTGCTTCCATCGGCGGGCGGACCGTCGTAAAGTCGAAATAATCGTTTGTGAAGACGGCGGGAGTTTCCGTCCGCTCCGACGGCAAGGAGAAAGTGCACAGGAATGAGCAAGATCAAGGTCGGTTTGATTGGCGCGGGGCAGATTGCCTACAGTCACTGCCGGGAGATTAACGCTCACCCCGAGGCAGCGGTGACGGCGGTGGCCGATCCCAGCATCGAGCGCGGCCGGGCACTGGCGGCGAAGTTCGGCATCGGCGGAGTCTTCTCGTCGGCGGAAGAACTGTTCCGCAGGTCGGCGGTGGATGCGGTGAGCATCGCCGTTCCCAACCGCCTCCACGCGCCGCTGGCGCTCGTCGCGCTGAAGGCCCGCAAGCACGTCATGCTGGACAAGCCCTTCGCTCTCAATGCCAGGGAGGCAGAGGCCGTCGTGGCGGCGGCCGAGGAGGCCGGGCGCGTGTTCATGCTGGGAATGAACCAGCGTTTCTCCGAGGAGGCTCAGACTGTCAAGGCGCTGGTCGAACGCGGCGAGCTGGGCAAGATCTACCATGCCAAGGCCTACTGGATGCGCCGCAGCGGCATTCCGAAGCTGGGTACGTGGTTCGGGGACAAGAAGATGGCCGGCGGCGGCTGCATGCTGGACATCGGCGTGCATGTGCTCGATCTGTGCCTGTACCTGATGAACAACTTCGAACCCGTGTCCGTGTTCGCCACGACGCAGACCGTGTTTGGAAATCGCGGGCTGGGCGAAGGCGGATGGGGAATGTCCGACCGCGCACAGGGCAAGCCCGTATTCAGGGTCGAGGATTTCGCCGCGGCGCTGATCCGCATGAAGAACGGAGCGACCGTTCAGCTTGAAGTCTCCTGGGCACAGCATCAGGACAATGGAGACCGGCACAATGTCGAGTTGTTCGGGACCGAGGCGGGGGTCACGACGTTTCCGGCACAGCTCTGCAAGTTCGGCAAGAACCCGGGCGAGTACGAGGTCACGAGAATTGAAGGCGTCAAGGGCCCGTACAGCGGAACCAACCGGTTCGCGAACTGGATCGACGTCATGCTGAAGAAGGCCAAGCCCTGCGCGACCGCGCGGCAGGCGGTGGCCGTGCAGAAGATCCTCGACGCGATTTACACCTCGGCGCGCACCGGCCACGACGCGGCGGTGTAAGGACTGGCCCGGCCGGACTGCCGGTGGTCTTCGCGGGGCGTCCCGCTGGGGGAATCGGGGTCAGCCCTTCAGAATAGATGTTGCTGAATTTCACTTGATTGGTCTTGTACTGATACGCGAAGGACCATGTTTCAGCCTTGCTTCTCTACGCGACCGGTGTATAGTGGCCTTTGTTTTGCGACAACGGTCGGTAACTCCGGAGGTGTAGTCGTGCCGGCGGAGAAGGATACATCAGGCATGTTCCCCAGGGCTTTGGACTCGAAGCTCACAGCCTGGATGGATGCGAAGGGACGCAAGCCGCTGATCCTGCGGGGGGCGCGGCAGGTGGGCAAGACGGTGGCCGTCAAGTTGTTCGCTCGTCACTTCGACCATTTCGTCAATCTGAACATGGACTTGGCTGCCGACGCCGAGTTGTTCCGGCGACGCCTGGACATACGCGATCTCTACCAGGCTATTCTCCTCAAGCGGCGCATCTCGGCATCCGAGGGCAAGATTCTTCTATTCCTGGACGAGATCCAGAGCTGTCCCGAAGCGGTCGACAGCCTGCGCTATTTCCACGAAGACCTGCCTGATGTGTTCGTGGTCGCGGCCGGGTCTTTGTTGGAGATCGCCCTTCACGAGAAGCACATCGGCTTCCCGGTGGGCCGGGTCGCGCATCTCTTCATGTACCCGCTCTCCTTCCGGGAGTTCCTTGTCGCCACCGACGCCGGCCCCGTCATTGCGGCATTGGACACGGTTCCGCTGCCTGCGTACGCCCAACCGGAACTGCTCCAGCTATTCCATCGCTATGCCTTAGTCGGTGGAATGCCGGAAGTCGTGGCCGAGTATGCTGGCGAACGGGACCTGACGGCTCTGAAGGCGGTCTACGACTCGCTTCTGACCTCGTACTTGGATGATGTTCCCAAGTACGCCCGCAACACCACGATGGCCGCAGTTCTCCGGCACTGCATCGAGTCGGCGCCCTTTGTCGCAGGCCAGCGCATCACGTTTGCCGGATTCGGACGGTCGAACTACCGCTCGCGCGAAGTCGGTGAAGCCCTGCGCACGCTCCAGCGCGCCATGCTGCTCCACCTCCTGTATCCCTCCGTCGGGGTCGAGATTCCGATCATGCCCGACCTGAAGAAGTCGCCGCGCCTCCAATTCCTGGACACGGGACTCCTGAACTACTTCGCGGGGCTCCAGGACGAGTTCTTCCGGCATGACGACCTGCACGCCTTCTACAAGGGCATGTTGGCTGAACACATTGTTGGCCAGGAACTGCTCTGCATGGAGCCCAACACGCGGAAGAAGCAGTGCTTCTGGGTGCGTGACAAGACGCAGTCCCAGGCAGAGGTGGACTTCGTCATTCAACATCGGGGCTACGTCATTCCGGTCGAGGTGAAGTCCGGCACGGCGGGCAAACTGAGATCCCTGCATGAGTTTGTGGACCGTTGTCCGCATGGATACGCCGTGCGGCTGTATGCGGGCCCACTGGAACTGCACCAGGCGCGGACGCCAACGGGCAAGGAGTACCACCTCTTGAACGTGCCGTACTTCCTCGCATCCAAGGTCTACGAATACGTTGACTGGATGATGGAACAGCTCGGCCGTGGTGGGCATGCGACGCAGAGACCTGCGGAGGGCAGCAATTCACTCACCGGGGCATCTGAGCAGTTCCCGACAACTGGTTGATCAAAGTCTTACGCACGCGAATCGGCGCGAATCGGGGACGGTCCTACAGATAACAGTTAACGACTTCAGCGCGCGACTTCCTTCCCGATGTTGACCAGACGGCGGCGCAGCCGATGGTCCGCTTTGAAACGGGCGGTGAGGCGCTGGCGTTGAAAGGCGAGAAAACAAAAGAAAACAAAGAAAACAGGCTCTTCAGCAGAATCTGTGGGTACGTCTAACAGGCCGACAGAGTGTAACCTGTTTGCTTGTCATGTGTTGTATGCACAATGCCCCTGATGACGAGCGAGGACCGTTCGAAACGATGGTCCTGCCCCGTGATGCCAAGGGCGCGGAAGAAGACTCACCACGGAGACACGGAAGCACGGAGCAGAGAAGATCAAGAAAGAGGTTCACGCAAATCGGAGATGGGCGGCCGCATCGTTTGATCGCCGTTGCGAAACCAGCCGTGGCCGCCCATCTCAGATTTGCGTGAACGACTTGCCTGGGGAGGCGGAGGAGCAACTTCGTCATAGCACCATCCGCTTGATGCCCTGCTTGAGGACGGGAACGTTGCGCAAAAGCAGTTCGTGACACATGCTTCTTTCGTAGACCTCCTCGTATAACCCTGGTCCCCAGTGTTTATGAACCTCGATCGCCGCACCGATAATTTGTTCCGTCAAGGCCTCCTCGATCATGTCTTTCTGCCCCTCATCCTTCTCCCTGGACGTTCCGTTGCGTGGATCTGCATCCGCTTGCGGTTCAGACTACAGACGACGACCACGACCCGCAAGCGGATGCAGATCCACGCAACCTCCGCTCCGTGCTTCCGTGTCTCCGTGGTGAATCTGGCCCTTCACACCCACAGATTGTGCCTAGCGTGAGTTTATTTTGCGAGCGGTGCTTGACTGCTCTAAGGCATTACAACGCAGCCGGTTACGATGCAAGTTAGTTGTATACACTAAGGCCATCGAGTTTGAACGGTTTCTTGTGCATGTCCATGAGCTTCAGACCGTCCATTAAGCGGGTCTGATCATCCGTCATCTCCTCGATCTGTCGAGTGGCCTTGGGTGTGCCGCGTTTACCGGTCATTTCGAGTAGCGTTGTCAACCTGATGTTGTTCAATGTGTCGAGCAACGTGTCAAGCGTGCCGGTGAAGTCGGCCTTCATTCTGGCTTCTCGCCATATCAGCGAGGCCAGCAGATAGCCCATGATACAGGAGAAGTAATGCACCCTGATCTTTTGATCGGTCCAGTGGAACTCTGGCGTCACGGCCAGGTGATAAGGGTTCTTAATGTTCTTGAACGCGTGCTCAACGGTTGACTGCCCGTGGAATGCGGAGACGATGGCGTCGCTGCTCCACTCATGACGGTCCGTCATCAGGATACGGAAACCGAGTTTGTCCTCCAACTGATCGAGATGCTTCTTGCTGGTTCTGTACGTCAGGGAGAACCGGCCATCGCCGAGTTCGGCAAGATCATAGGTCAGCAGGTCTTTCATAAACTGTCCCTGAAGCAGACTGTCTATCGTTTCGACCAACTGTTCGCGAGTTCGCTTTTTGGTTCTGGGGTTGGCCAGGCTTCGCTGTATCTTCCCCAATGTCAGTTTCCTTTTCTTCAATGCCTGATAGATCCCGCGTAACTGGCCGGTCTTGAGCTTCTCGCTGATGAAAACGACAACGGTCCTTTCCTCCCCCCATATGAGCCGCTTATCGCGATAGAGCGAGAGGGTCTTGTCGCCTACCTCGACAGGTGCCGACTGCGCCTCGGCATCTTGAATCAGATCCGTGTGTTGGGAGGGGGTCAATGCGCCGACATAGTGGAGGCCCAGGCGAGCCACGATTGCCATGTTCTGCTTGGAGTTGCATCCCCGGTCAAAGACCAAGGTGTGCTTCTCCAGATCCATGTTCAGATCTTTCATGCGCCGCTTGATGCGGCCGACGACGTGCCGAAAGACCGTCGAGTCGTTCATGTTGCCTCTATAGGTGTGATGGAAGAGCGGGATGAAATCCCGACGCGTCACCACGAGGGCCAGTCCGACCTGTCTCAGGTCATGGCGCTTCTGTTTGTTTCTTCCGCGTTGGGCAATGTCACAGCGGGTATTCTCCGTATCCACGAAGGTGTAGAAATTCGTCGTGTCGTAAAACAACGTGTCGTCCCCGAGGTCGTAGCGTTGTTGAAGGTTCCGCAACAGATCCAGTTCGGCCTTTTCAATGGCGTCTTCGGGCAGGCAGTCCATCTGATCCCAGAAGTGCTGGCTGTCGAGTTTGGAAAAGCTGAGGCGAAGCAGGTATTCCAGCGAGGCCGTTTGAGCCCATGCCCACCACCCGCGCTTGCTTGTCGGCATGCACACCCGCCCTATTCCGGCCAGCAACAACGTGGCCCCTACGGTCAGGTTGTTGCGCAAGGGCTTGTCGGGCCAGTAGGCCCGTTGGGAATGCACGTAGCGGTTGATGACGTTGATTACATCCAGATGATGGGCCACACCAAGAAGAGCCGCTACCGCGCCGTGCGCGTGGGATTTGACTTTCAGTCTTTCGCCGATGCCCTGCTGCAGCCGTCTGAGCAGGCTCTCGGCCTTGCCGAGATACTCCAGCACAATGGGCCGAGGCTTTCCGTTCACGCGCCGCGACTCGACGATGTACCAGTATTTGTGCCCCCGGGACATCTTCGACTGAATCGTAGCCATACCGCACCTCCAGTATCAGTGTATACTGCTTCACCACAACGCTCTTAGCATGTCAGTATTCTGCACTATTGCAGGATATATGCAAGACTTATTTCCGTTTTCTGCAATATATATTCAGTGTATACGAAACATCACGACAGAAAAACAGCCGCAACGTGTTGACCTGGAACTCGTTGCGGCTTAAGCTCTCACTGTTTTTTGGTCAGCGCAAAATAAACTCACGCTAGCGTCGCCCCGAAGTCTCCATTGAATTTTTCGTTTTCGTTGCCGGACGCTACCGCCTGATACGGCGACAGCGTCGCGCTCGCCCCGCTGCAAAGCGGCATGAACTCGTAGCGGACGTAACCAACCGCGCCGTTGTTGTCTTCCGGCAGATTCGTGAAGTAAAGCTGATCCTCGGCCAGGATCACAACATCGCCCGCCGAACGCTTGATGACCACCATGGCGAAGGTCTTCACCAGCCGGAAACAACCGGCATCGAAGATGGAGGGATCGCCCACCGGCTGCATCCAGGCATTGTAGTCCGGGATGAGGTCGCCGTCGTTGTCGAAGCCCTGGTTGATGTTCCCAAGGTCATACCAGATGCCTTCCGTGACGATCGCGCTGCCGGGTGAGCCGTCGACGAGGTTGTTTGTCCAACTGGGCTCGTACTGCTGCAGCAGATCCTGGTACTCCTGCGGAACCTTGTTTGCACCGTTCGGGGCAATCTTGTTGGCCATGGCTGAAAGCATCCGACGCATGAATACCTGCCGCCGGACATCCGCCTCGCGCAGGGTGACTCCTTCGTACGCCTGGCCCCACACGTCGAAATAAAGCCAGAGGTCGTCATCCGGCTTGACACCCAAAGCCACGGATTTCCCGTCCTCGTCCAGATTCGGATAGCTCACCAGCCAATAGGCCGTCTTGCTTTCGCCCGGCTCGATGGTTCCCAGATAGCGTGTGGCATCGCTGGTCCCCAGGCTGCCGCCTTCATGCGTCAGGGCAAATTCGCCCCCAGGCAGGGGGCCGATCAAACCGGGATGCGCGCGGCTGGGGTAGATCCCCGGCGTCGGGTTCGTGCCACCGTCATAATCACCGATGTAGGCATACACATTGGTCAACGCCTCGGTCCCGTCGTTGTAATACGTGGCACCCAGATAAGCCGACCGCGGCGCATACGTCGCCGGCGTCTCGACATTTGAGTCAACGACGAAGTTGTATGCGGTGGTCACTTCGATGCGCAAGGGACCGGCCGCGCGCGACGTCGCGGTACACAAACCGGCGGCCAGCAGGAGCGCCCCGGCCTGTCTCAGACAAGCCGGCAACACGCGTCTTGTGCCATTACGAACTCGTGAACACGATGCCTCAGACCTCTTCATGCGGTTTGGATCATCCTCTTGCGAATGCGTTGGTTCCTCCAGAGAAGGTTGATATCCGATATGGGCCCCTAATAAAAACCGTAAATGTAGCATAAATCGTCCCCGATGTAAATCATACTATCGTATCGAATTGCGATTCCAGACCTCCTGACATAGGGGCATGGCATTCTGTCCGCTTTTCACCGTTTTCTGATCTCTTTGACCTCGTACCGCAGGATCAGGTTGGTGCCCGGAAACGGAGTCGCCGTCGCGTTCAGCTCGCCGCAGAGCGTCGCGAGCACACGGGTGCGATGTGCTGAACTCAGCGGTGCGACCAGAACCCGTAGTTCCGTCTGGCTCACCTGGATGTCCGCAGCGTATGCGAGTGCCGACTGGATGAGCGTGCGCCCCTCATCCTCTGCGTGCTTGTGGTGTGGCGTGACCAGTCGAAAGAGGTCGCTCTCCACTTGATAGGCGACCATCTTCAGCAGGCTGGTGAGGTGCATGCGCTCGGCAGCGAGTCTAACCACTGGCCCGTCAACAACCTGCCCGACGGGCAGGCGGCGGAGAACGCCAGCGCGTCGGGTTTCCAGTGTTGTGCAGCGCTTCGCCGCTACGCTGATCTTCTTGCCCAGTGTGTCTTGGGCGATCTTGAACCCGCGCTTCGCGGGTCGCCGACGGCCGGAGTTGAGCAATGCCTTCTTCCCGTATTCCGCATGCAAGATCTTCACGGCGGCTCGGGCCTGCCGAAGCTGTCTGTTCAGCATGTTCCACTTCGGATTGGGAACCTCGCGCGCGGCATCGTCAGGTTCCGTCGCGTGCTCGACGAGCGCATCGAGCGCATATTCCTCGCGCAGGTACTTGAAGAAGTTCTCCTGCCGCCAACGCTCAAACATGCGGAACGCGACTTCGATGGCCGGAAGATCACGCCGGCTCGTGATGATGGGCGTCTGGTGGCCATTCTCCGAAAGCCGTGTGACTTGACGCAGGCGCAGCTTGCCCCCCAGCAGATGCACGCCCTGATCTGCCAACGTGTAGTGGATCGTCCGGCCGTCGATCACACCTTTGTGCTCACGAAACCGAGATCTGGGCAGTCGGCGGAAATGGCCCTTGCGGTAGGTCAGCAAGTCGAAACCCTCCGCCACAAGCTTGGCGAAGAGCTTCGGGCTCCAGCCTCCGCGGTCAAAGACCACGGTCAGGCGTCGTTGGCCGAGCAGAGAACGCGCTTCATTGAGGATCCCCGGCAGCATTTTCACCAAGCCCGCGTTGGCCTCAGCGGTGACGACAAAGAGGGGTTCTCCGATCGCATCGTTGACCCAATAGTCCGTGGTCGCCGGCATGGACAAGCGCATCTGCGCCACATGGGCCTTTGGGAGAGTTGCCTTTCCGTGGAAGACGCGCACATGTCCATCGACGTAGAGAAACCCCATCAAGGCCCCGCGTGCCGCGACGCGACGTTCAGCCAGCGCGCGGCCAAACTGCGTGGAGCGTCCGAGTGTGGCCAAGCGCTTAAGCTTTCGCCGCAGAGTCTTCACCTCGGGTGCACGATCCAACCCCAGAATGCGGCCCAAGGCATCGGGCGGATGCTCTTTAAGGCCCTCGGGGCGCTTGATCCGCAACAGCGCCATCAGCACCAGCGCCACGATCGTGGTCCGCAGCCCGAAGAATGCTGGACCGATGCCGCCGTAGACTTCATGGGCACAGTCGATGACGTCACTGGCCACCAACGCGGGCATGGCCAGGAGCACTCCGGCGCCGGGAATCGCCGTCCCCGGACGAAAGAGCGGAGCTGCGTCATCAAGCAACCCCAAGTATGCCATGAGTCGATCGAACCGGCGGTCCGCCGGATCGTGGTCCATTGAGGTGGTCAACGGCAGGTCGGATAATGGAAAAGCGGACAGTTTTGGGTCCGAGGCTGGAGAGGCCGATTGCGCGGGCTCAGCCATCGAAGCGACGGACACATTAGGACAAGCACTTTCGCCCACCAAAGGGAGCGACTCCTCCGCCTGTTCGCGCTTCGTCCACCCCATCCGCCGCAGAACGTTGCGGACAGCCTTCTCTGTCACGCCCATCCTCGTGGCGATCTGGCAGTTGGAAAACCCATGTTCCTTCAGGCGGGTCACCTGGCGCGTGTGAGACGCGGGCAGGCGTGGATGTCCCCTGGGATATCCTCCGCTGCGACCCAGCGCGGGCAGCCCGCCATCCTCGAAGCGCCGTTGGTGTCGTCGCACGCTCCTCGCCGAGCAGCCGAATGCGCGCGCCACTTCTTTCTGCTCGGCCCATCCCTGATCGATCAGGCTGACCATCGCATGCGCCTCGGCCATGCGGTCGCCCAGTGCGTACTGGGCGATGACAACACCCGCGACTATCACAACGCGATGCCCTTCTTGCGTCCTCATAAGGCAGCGCGCATTGACAAACGTTGTGCCCTCAGGCGTGCCGACTTCCGGAAAGAAATCCCCCTGCTTCGGTGCTTGGCTCATGGGGGAACCATAGCAAACCAGCCAAAAAAGCGGACAGGTTTGGGTCCGAGCCCTCGAAGCAGCGGGTGGAGCTTGTCACGGCAAATTCAAACAACAGTTTTGCCCAATATCCACGGCCTGTGCGTGACAACGGAGGTGGAAACTTTCAGAGCAAAAGAGATGCCCTATGTCAGGAGGTCTGGATTCGATAGGAGGACGCCTGCGAGGTATTCAGCGATCAGCCGATGACCGAAGGCGGTGTAATGGTTATCCTCCTTGCTGAGGACCACTCCTGCGGCTACCGGATCGCTCGCCCCTTCTTCGGCCATGTAGCGTGCGCTCGGAATCCCGAGTTCCACCAATGGAGCATCAATCTCATCGGCGATTGCTCGCAGGTAGCCTGGTGCCCGCCGATCCGTACAGATAACGAGGTGGCAGACCCAGGTCATTACTCACGTGATGAAGGAGAACGAGATCCGGCGGCCAAGTCAACGGATAACCAGCATCAGGTAATCACCCCCATTGGTTTTCCCGCGTTTCTTGACTCACATACTCCCAGACTCCCCCCCACACACACACCCGGATCACCAAGCAACTCACGGTTTCTAAGCCTGATGGAGTTCGAAATGCGCTGCCGGGAATTGCGCTTGCCGAGGCCCCAACTATTGCGGATACTGCCGGGTAACCCATTTGTAGCGGGCACTCACTATGCACGAACCACTCATAACGCCGTTGACGGACATCTTCAGAAACCCCTGTTTCTGGTCGGCCTGCGCCGGTTGGACAATCGCACAAGTAACCAAGATGCTCAACGGGTTCTGTCGGACACGCCGTCTGGACTTCGGCTACATGGTCAGCACGGGCGGAATGCCCAGCGCGCACTCAGCCATGGCGTCGGGGCTCGCCGCATCCGTCGGCCTGCAGCAGGGATTCTCCTCACCCGTGTCCGCACTGGCCATGGGCTTCGCCCTGATCACAATGTTTGACGCATCCACCGTGCGGCGAGCCGCCGGACAACAGGCCAGACTTCTGAACGAGATCGTGGATGAGCTGTTCAAGGAACACCATTTTTCGGAACGCAAACTTGCCGAGCTCCTAGGGCACACTCGTATCGAAGTGGGGATGGGAATGCTGGTCGGCATCCTGTCGGCACTTCTGGTAAACGCGCTTGCTTACCGTATGTAGGCGACTTCCCTACACGATGTACGTCGAGGCCGATGTTGTGCCTCCCCGACCGGTCCAGTTCGTGTGAAAGAACTCCCCTCGCGACTTGTCCACGCGCTCGTAGGTGTGGGCGCCAAAGTAGTCACGCTGCGCCTGCAGGAGATTCGCCGGGAGCCGCTCCGCACGGTAGCCATCATAGTAGGCCAGCGCAGAACTGATCGCCGGCATGGGGATTCCAAGCTCCACGGCCGTTGTCACCACCCGACGCCATGCCTCCTGCGCCCGCGTAACCGCGTTCTTGAAGAACGGATCAAGCAGCAGGTTGGTCAGCTCCGGGTTCTTCTCGAAGGCCTCCTTGATCTTCCCAAGGAACGCTGAGCGAATGATGCAGCCGCCACGCCACATGAGCGCGATGCCGCCGTAGTTCAGGTTCCAGCCATATGTCGCCGCAGCGGCACGCAGAAGCTGGTAGCCCTGGGCGTACGACACGATCTTGGATGCGTACAGCGCTTGTTCCAGGTCCTTGACAAGCTGCTTCTTGTCCCCTTTGAATGCCGTTCCGGGGCCCTTGAGCTTCTTGGAAGCGGCCACACGCTCTTCTTTGATTGCGGACAGGCAGCGCGCGAACACGGCCTCGCCGATCAGCGTCAGTGGCATGCCCTCATCGAGTGCGGCAATGGCCGTCCACTTGCCCGTTCCTTTCTGGCCGGCGGTGTCGAGGATGAGGTCAACGACCTCGTTGCCTTCTTCGTCTTTATAGCCGAGAATATCCCGCGTGATCTCGATCAGGTAGGAGTCCAGTTTGCCCCGATTCCACTTCGTGAAGACGTCGTGCATCTCCGGGTTCGACATACCCAGACCTTTGCTCATCATCTGGTACGTCTCGCAGATCATCTGCATGTCACCGTACTCAATCCCATTGTGAACCATCTTCACAAAATGGCCGGCTCCGTTCTCTCCCACCCAGTCGCAGCACGGTTCACCTTCATCGGTTTGAGCTGAAATGGTCTGGAATATCTTCTTAACTGAAGGCCAGGCCTTCTTTGAACCTCCCGGCATAATCGACGGGCCCAGCAAGGCGCCCTCTTCACCGCCGGAAACGCCCGTACCGATGTACAGCAACCCCTTGCTCTCGCAGTACTCCGTTCGCCGGATCGTATCCGGGAAGTGGGAGTTGCCGCCATCAATGATGATGTCGCCCTTCTCCAGGTACGGAAGCACCTGCTCGATGAACGCATCCACGGCTGGACCTGCCTTAACCATCAGCATGACCTTGCGCGGCCGCTTGAGGCTGTCGCAGAGCTGTTTGACCGTGTGCGTGCCAATGATCTTCTTGCCGGCGGCGCGGTCGCCGATGAAGGAGTCCACCTTGCTGGTCGTGCGATTGAAGCACGCCACGGTAAATCCCTTGCTCGCCATGTTGAGAATCAGGTTCTCACCCATTACGGCGAGCCCGACCACACCAATATCCGCCTTGCCACTGGCGGCCGTCTTCTTTGCTGTCTTCTTTTTCGTTGCCATGTGCATGTCTCCTCGTTCTTACACTCCGCTAAACGCCGAAAAGCCGCCATCAATGGGTATCACGGTTCCGGTCACAAATCCAGCCGCTTCATCAGACACCAGCCAGAGAAGGCACCCGATCAGGTCCTTCGGATCACCAAACCTGCCCATCGGCGTCTGGCTGATGATCCTGCCGCCGCGCGGCGTCAACGCCCCGTCCTCCTGCGTCAGGAGTGACCGGTTCTGATCGGTCAGGAAGAAACCGGGAGCGATGGCGTTAACCCGGATGCCAACCTTCGACATGTGTACCGCCAACCACTGGGTAAAATTGCTGACCGCGGCCTTAGCCCCGCTGTAAGCGGGAATTTTCGTCAGGGGCGTAAAGGCGTTCATCGACGAAATATTCACCACGACGCCGGAGCCTCGCTCGGCCATCGACCGGGCAAACACTTGCGTCGGCAACAGGGAACCAAGGAAGTTCAGGTTGAACACAAACTGAATGCCATCCGGGTCCAGATCGAAGAATGTCGTGACACCTTCGACCGCCTCTTTCAGATCTTCCGGAAAGAGATACTCTTTGGAGGTAGTTCCCTTTGGATGGTTCCCGCCGGCGCCGTTGATAAGAATATCGACGGGACCAAGTTCCGCTGCCACCTTCGCCGCGGCCACCGCAAGGCTGACCTTATCAAGCACGTTACAGGCCACACCAATCGCAGCGCCGCCGCCAGCGCAGATCGCGGACGCTACTGCTTCGGCTGCTTCGAGTCGGAGATCGGCAATTGCGACGCTGGCACCGGCATCTGCCAACGCTTGCGCCATGGCCCCGCAGAGCACGCCGCCCCCGCCGGTTACAACCGCTACCTTACCTGTCAGATCAACTGAGAATCCCTTTGCCATTCGTTGTCGCCTCCCCGTACGTGAATCATGTTTCAAATCGTCCGCGATAGGCCCACAAGCCAAGCGCCGGGTTGGAAATGAAGAAGATTGTCTCGCCATCTGGAAGCGTGTTGACCCCATCGGTCAGCGTCTCCGGATCGTAGCGTTTCATCGTCTCCGCCAAATCGGCATACTGGTAGTTAACGCTTTGTATCTCCTTACGCGAGAGCTTTCCGGGGCAGTATGTGATGCGGAAACGGCCTTCCGACGACCCATGAATCAAGTGGGCAGCGGCGCTCAGATTGCCCCGTAGATCATCATTCGCCCCCAGGGCCGCCATTACCGCCGGCGTACCCACGTATCCGTAGCGGCGGATCAGTCGGTCGATTTCCGGATCTTCCCCAAACTCCTTCACGCCAGGCGCCAGGACGACCAATTCCCCTTCATCGGCGATTGCCATGCGCGTTCGGTAGATACTCTTGTTGCCGAGCCAGGTGCTCCTGAACTCCGAGGGCTCAAGATACACAACCACCTTCTGGAGGGGGCTGTCCAACATCTCGAAATTCACCTCCAGCGAGAGTTCAGAGGCCTTTATAAAGCATTCCTCGTCATCGCCGATGAACAGCCCGCGGACGTGGAGCGCGCCATCTTCCCCTCGTCCGATGACCGTCTGGACGTACACAATGGGCAGGTCGGCGGCGAAATGCTCGGATGCGTAATTCAGAACGCGCCGCACGGGCGTGTCGGCACGGCCCATAATCCTCTCCATCCCGTAAGCCGCACCGAGGAAGTGACTCTTATTGATGCCGTCCTGCCCGCCCGTGCCGACAAAGACGTTCTTGTTGTAGTTCGCCATGCCGATGACTTCGTGCGGCACAACCTGACCTATCGAGAGGATAAGATCATACCCGCCCTCAACCAGCAAGTAGTCAACCTCGGCGGGCCAGGAGTAGTCAACGGCACCACCGGAAACATCGCGCACGAATTCCGCCGGCACGACGCCCAACGTCCGAATTCCCTGGCGCCAGTCGTGAACGCGAAACATGTCCACCGGCATGTCACCAAACATCGTGGTGATTTCGGCGCCGGTCATGGGCACGTGTGTTCCCAGGGCGGGAAGCACGTCGGTCATGGCGTCCTGGTAGTACTCCCACGCGTAGCGTGTCAACTCGCCGGCCCTCGAATGGAAACGTGTGAAGTCTGGCGGAAGGGCCAACACTTTCTCCCGTCGGCCAAGTACGTCGAACGCCGCCTTGAGCCCAGCGCGCAAATCATCTGATGTCAGGCTCTTCCGAGCCGAACCATGGGCATACAGAAGCATACTAGCTTACCTACCTTGTGCTGCGCCCGGACAGCCGGACGGCGTCACGATTGAACCTCTGGACCTTACCCCCCGCCACATGTCGTGATCAAGCGCAATCCCTTTGCAGCCGGGGAGCACTTCCGGTATTATATCGTCAGGCGGAGGCTGGGCTGCAGCAGGGGGTTGCAGCGACAAGACACATGCTCGCCAGGGCGGACACCGGGACGCAGGAGTGGTGCCGCCACAGAGGAGTGACGTCGCACTGAAACTAATGAAACAGCTAAGCCCAGCACGCCGACTGGTGCTGCTGGCAGCCGTTCTTCTCCTGTCGGTCTGGAGTACGATTCATGTAAAGGAGCTCACGAGTATCCAGAACGGTATCGTGCGCTTCCCGCTCTGCGTCTTTCTGGCGGCGCTGATTCTCCTGGGTCGTCCCCCGGGGCGTCCGCTGACGATCCCGCCCTGGGCGCTGACACTCGTTACTCTTGGTGGCGCGATCCTCGCGGGGAGCGGCTTGGTGCTCAATGTCGCGCTGTTCCAGTGGGCAGGCCTTATCCTGGTGCTTCTCGCCTGCCTGCTGTGGGCGTGCCCATCCGATATGCGGCGGAGCGCGACTCTCGCCATCTTGTTACTGTTCTGGGCGCACCCGCTGCCCAGCCAGATCTTCGCCCCCCTGCAGTTTCTCATGCAGCAACTCTCCGTCAGCCTGTCGGAATGGTTCCTGCATGTGTGCAACGTGCGGGTGTGGGCCGACGGCTTCGTCCTGAACACAGGCGTCCACCTCTATGAAGTCCCGGAATGGTGCAGCGGCATGCGCACGGCTACGACGGTCGCCCTGGTAGCCGCGGGACTGGGTATTCTCAAACGACTGGACTTGTTCCGGGGCTTCCTGCTCGTCATCGCCGCACTGCTGCAGGCCCTGCTCTTGAACGTCCTGCGCATCTCGGCCATGGTCGTCTTTGCCCCCCGCGTCGGCGACAGGGAGGGAGTCATGTTCCTGCACGATACGGCGGGCGTCATCATGTTGGCCGGAGTCGTCCTCGTTTACCTGGAGCTAATGTACCTGGAACACGTCCAGCGGCGGCGCGACGCATACCGCAATGAACTGAACCCGTTTTGGATGTACGTATTATCCGAACATCCACCCATGTGGCGGATCATCCTGCACTACAGGGGGCTGATCCTCGCCGCGCTGCTCGCGGCGCTGCTTGTGGCGGTGCTGGGCTACAGGAGCCGCCCCAGCCACCGGGCCGAGATGATCAAAGCCGTCGTCGAGGCCCTGCGGGATACACGCCAACTCAGCCTGGCGGAAAAGGCGGCCCGGCAGGTGGGCATTCTCGTCCCGGATGATGACGAGTGGAAACTGACCATTCTCCGACTGCATCTGATTCAAGGTGAATACCAGCGCGTCCTGGATGGCTTGGACCGCATGCCGAATGATCCGATTTACAAGGCGCAGAGAGCCATACTGCGCGCGTATGCCTACATGGGACTGGGCGATTTGCAGACCGCTGTCCTTCACCTGAAGGACCTTCCGGAGGCGACCATCCAGACGGACCCGCGTGTGGCCATGATCCTGGCCGAGATGGCGCGCTTCTCGGGTGATCCCGACGGCGTGGCGCTACGGATAATCACCGCCGCCCAATGGGCCCCAAATGTCGAACGCCTTCGCCTTCTGTACCCCTACCTGCGGGCGCATCGTAAATGGACTGCGATCATGTCCTCGGACGCGCTCGTGCCGTATTCGGACGCCGAGCAGGCCCTGTGTGCGGCCGAGGCCTCAATGAATCTGAACATGGTGCCGCGCGTCGCCGGCATGACGCTCGAGATTGTCCGCGCCTGGCCCCGCGACCCGCGCGTTCTGGAGCCGCTGTTCTTCCTGTCTTCACGCAACGCAGACGGCGAATGGGAG
>FLOH01001347.1_pt1 | contig 38811 bp, 48 predicted proteins | sample 756751 | NCBI WGS metagenome assembly FLOH01 (sample SAMEA4026879, study PRJEB14308) | marine metagenome | biome: coastal water; material: water | depth 74 m
TGACGTGAACGCGATGACTATCGCCCTCGATCCCCACGACCCATTCGGCCGGCACGACCACCGGACGATCATCGATGCGGCCCGGCAGCTGACTTTCTCGGGCGACATAGAGACAGTGAACAGCGGCGGTCACAGCGATCAGGCGCAGCGCCGCTTGGTCGTCTACAGTTGCACCGGAAAACCCGTCGGGATATTCCTCGGCGATAAAATTGGTCGACAGACGGCCTTCGCGAAAGCGCGGATGATCCATAACGGCGGAAAGAAACCCGATGTTGTTGCCGATACCGCGGATCACGGTTTGATCCAGCGCATCGGCCATGTTTGCGATGGCCTCGGCGCGGCTATCGCCATAGGTACACAGTTTGGCGATCATGGGATCATAGAAAAGCGATATCTCATCGCCCTCGCCGACGCCGGTATCGACACGGACATTGTCGCCTGTTGCAGACTGATAGCGTACCAGGCGTCCGGTTGAGGGCAAGAACCCCCGCACCGGGTCTTCCGCATAGAGGCGGGATTCGATGGCCCAGCCCTTCAGCACGACGTCTTCCTGGCTGATGCTCAGTTTTTCACCGGCGGCGATCCGGATCATCTCCTCGACCAGATCAATGCCGGTGATCATCTCGGTGACGGGATGCTCGACCTGCAGGCGCGTGTTCATTTCGAGAAAATAGAAATTGCGATCAGTGTCGACGATAAATTCGACTGTACCGGCGGAGCAATAGTCCACGGCCTTGGCCAGGGTGACGGCTTGTTCGCCCATCGCCTTGCGCGTCGCATCATCAAGGAACGGGCTGGGTGCTTCTTCGATGATTTTTTGGTGACGGCGCTGGATCGAACATTCACGCTCGCCGAGGAAGATGGTGTTGCCATGCTTGTCGGCCAAAACCTGAATTTCAATATGCCGGGGATTGACGATATATTTTTCGACAAATATACGGTCGTCGCCAAAACTCGACATGGCTTCCGATACCGAGCGTTCAAAACCTTCCCGCGCTTCGGCCTCGTTGAAGGCCACCCGCATGCCTTTGCCGCCACCGCCCGCCGAGGCTTTGATCATCACGGGATAACCGATCTCGGCGGAAATTTTGACCGCCTCGTCGGCGTCGGCAATAATGCCGAGATGTCCCGGTACCGTGGTCACGCCCGAGGCGTCGGCCAGTTTTTTACTCTCAATCTTGTCACCCATAGCGGCGATGGCGCGTTTGCCCGGCCCAATAAAGGCCACACCGGCGGCTTCCAGCGCGTCACTGAATGCGGCGTTTTCGGACAGAAAGCCATAGCCCGGATGCACGGCTTCGGCACCGCTTTGTTTAGCGGCATCGACAATCTTGTCGATCACCAGATAGCTCTGAGCCGCCGCCGACGGCCCGATGTGCACGGCCTCGTCGGCCATTTCGACATGCAAGGCTCCACGGTCGGCGTCGGAATAGACGGCGACGGTCTTGATCCCCATGGCCTGGGCGGAACGAATGACCCGACAGGCGATTTCGCCCCGGTTGGCGATTAGAATTTTTGAAAACATTGCCACAAAACAATCCTCTACAGCGGTATGTTGCCGTGCTTTTTCCACGGGTTTTCGAGTTGCTTGTTGCGCAGCTTGGCGAAGGCCCGTGAGATGCGCATGCGGGTGTTGTGCGGCATGATGACATCGTCGATAAACCCGCGGTGCCCGGCGATGAAGGGATTGGCGAACTTCTTCTTGTATTCATCGGTGCGGGCCGCGATCTTCTCGGCGTCGCCAATCTCGTCGCGGAAGATGATTTCCACCGCACCCTTTGAGCCCATGACAGCGATTTCCGCCGACGGCCAGGCGTAGTTCATGTCGCCCCTGAGATGCTTGGAACTCATCACGTCATAAGCCCCGCCATAGGCTTTGCGCGTGATCAACGTCACTTTGGGCACCGTGGCCTCGGCGAACGCATACAGCAGCTTGGCACCGTGCTGGATAATGCCACCGTATTCCTGGGCCGTGCCCGGCAAAAAGCCCGGCACGTCGACCAGGGTCAGCAGCGGAATGTTGAAGCAATCGCAAAAGCGCACGAAGCGCGCGGCCTTGCGGCTCGAATCGATATCCAGACAGCCAGCCAGGACCATCGGCTGATTGGCGACAATACCGATCGGCGCACCATCCAGCCGCCCCATGCCGACAATGATATTCTTGGCGTAGTCGGACTGAATTTCAAAGAAGTCGCCTTCATCGACGATCTTGTGGATCAGTTCTTTCATATCGTAAGGCTTGGTCGGATCGGCGGGCACCAAGGTGTCCAGCGAGGGCTCATTCCTGTCGCCGGAATCCGGTGTCGGACGCAAGGGTGCTTTTTCACGGTTGCTGGATGGCAGGAAATCGACGAAGCGGCGGACCTGTTCCAGCGCCTCGACATCGTTCTCGAAAGCCAGATCGGCAACGCCCGACTTGGCCGTGTGGGTGATCGCACCGCCGAGTTCTTCCTGGGTCACGGTTTCCTGTGTCACAGTCTTGACCACATCGGGGCCGGTAACGAACATATAGGACGAATCTTTGACCATGAAAATAAAGTCAGTCATGGCCGGTGAATAGACCGCGCCCCCAGCGCAGGGGCCCATGATGACACTGATTTGTGGCACCACGCCCGAGGCCATCACATTGCGTTGAAAAACCTCTGCGTAACCGGCCAGAGAATCGATGCCTTCCTGAATGCGCGCGCCGCCCGAATCGTTGAGCCCGATAACCGGCGCACCGACCTTCATGGCCTCGTCCATAATCTTGCAGATTTTTTCCGCATGGGCCTGCGAAAGCGATCCGCCGAAGACGGTGAAGTCCTGACTGAAGACATAAACCAGACGACCGTTGATGGTGCCCGAGCCCGTGACCACGCCATCGCCGGGCACGGTTTGCTCGGCCATGCCGAAATCGGTACAGCGGTGTTCGACAAACATGTCGTATTCTTCAAACGATTCCTGATCGAGTAATAGATCGATCCGCTCACGTGCCGACAGCTTGCCTTTGGCATGTTGCGCCTGAATACGCTTTTCACCGCCGCCCTGGCGAGCGCGGGCACGTTTTTCTTCGAGTTGGCGAATTATTTCCTGCATCAAAAACCCCTAATGGACAGCCGTCACGGAAATACCATCATATACGCCCAATAACCAGACCATAGGCCAAATGCGGCTATTATTGGCTCCGACAGAGGCCTAAATATCGATCGGCGTCGGCGAGTTCGTGGTGCCGGTTCGCCAGACGCGCTTCGGCCTCCGAATCAAGCCCCCAATTGTCCGCCTGATGGGTCTCGTCCACCGTCGCCGCCCGCCAGGCACCTTCGACATCGATTTCACCCGCCGCCAGCGCCAAAGCAACAACCAGCGAGCCGGTCAGGGATGTCATGACGTGAAGCGCCGCGATCTCGCCGTCGCTAAACGCCGCGACCTCAGCCTCAAGCCGAGACATGGCGTCACCCGGTTGTTCGACCGAAACAATTCCGCTGGTGACGACCAGTGCTGCCTGATGGGTTTGTGTCAACCAATCCAGCAAAGGTTGCCAGAGGTCGTTCTGCAGAGCCGCCAAATCCGCTTCCTCGGCACGATAGCAAACCAGATCGTGGCCGCCAAATGCGGTCACGATCTGGTTGATTTCATCCCGCCCCGGCGCCACCCGGTCGATGGTCGTTGCGGCATAGCGCATCGTCGGCATTTCATCCGGCACGATCTCGTCGCCCTGTTCGCGCCACTCGTCGGCGATCGCCTCGGCCAAAGCCCTGTTGGCGACCACCAGTTCAGCCCGCTGCGGCGTTTTGATTGGGCGACCGTCAAGCGACACGCCGTAATGACCATCACGGGCCTCAACCGAGACCTCTTTGTAGAATCGTTTCATTCAGTCGTCATCGCCCCGTGCATACCGCGATCAGTCGCCAATAATCTTTTTGAAAAACCCGCCGATGCTGCCATCTTTTTTGGCCGCAGGCGCGGACGAGCCGGAAGTCGCGCCCGTTTTTGCCTTCGGCTTGGGCTTTCCACCGCTCGTCAGTGCGCTAACACAGGGGTTCTTGTCATCGCTGCCGCCGCTCATCAGCGGAATCAGAAGGGCTGCCGGATTGATCACTGTGGCCGCCAGCGAAGCGACGCCCATGGCCACAGCAGCCGCGCTCGGCGCAAACGACGGCTCGGCGAAGGTGCCCCCGATGTTGATCGGGATGGCCAAACTCAGCAAGCTGGCGTCTTTCGGCTCGGGCTTAACCTGCATATCGAGTTTTTCGTCCCGAAGGTCAATCGTGCCCTCGCCCGTGACCACCATGTTGGTGGTATCGAACAGCAAGGCCGTATTGGTCGCGATGCCTTTCTTGATGGCAAAGGTGGCGACAAAACAGTTCATCTTCGTCACCTTGCTGTCCGTCGCCATCTTCTTCAGCAGATCAGCCGCCATCAGTTCAATATATTCGTTGGCGATGGTGCCGTTTTGCGAGACCGCTTCGATATTGCCGTCCAATCCCGCCATAATGGCCCGCACTGACGTACCTTTGCCCGAGACTTTGCCGCTGGCGTTGACGTCAGCGTCGAGAATGTCCGTCACCTTCATCTCTTTCAATAATTTCCCCAAGGCCAGTTTCTTGACCTTGAAATCCGCCGCCAGACCCGCCTTGCCGGCCCGCCCATCGAGCCCGACGTTCGCCGAGATCGCACCGCCCGACAGCGCGGCTTTTCTCAGGGCGATATCCGCCTTGCCGCCCTTGATCACGGCGCTGAGGTCAACGCCTTCGACCACCATCCCCGCCGCCATCAGTTTGGCGATGGCGATATCGGCCTTGACGTTCAGTGCAGACAAAACCTCAAGCGGCAGCGGATCGGCGGGCAGCACGCGTTTCTGCTCGCCTTCCTTAGCCGGTTCCGATTTGGCCGGGGCCGATGTTGTAGACTTGTCGTTTTGACCAAAATCGGCAGCGTTCAGAAGCTTGGCCGAAAGGGTCGCGACGATGTCAGGTTTTTGACCCCCGAGGCGGACGCGGATATCGCCACCGATGTCACTGCCGCCCATTTTGACCGCCAGTCCCTTGAGGACGATGTCCTGCGGGCTGCCTTGCACGGTGGCATTGATCGCGTAGGGGGCCCATCTTGGGCAGCGGCGTGCCGACCCAAGGGCTCAGCGTCGCGACGTCTTGTCCCTTCACGCTGAGCTTCAGGTTAAGGCCCTGCGCCGTCATCGGTTTGGCGATGGTCCCGTCGAGTGAAATCGTGGCACCACCTGCAGCCAGGTTGACCTTGAGTGGCCAGGGGCTGGTCGGATCGGCCAACTGAGCCAAGGGGCCCAAACGGCCATCAGCGGTGACGGACTTGCCGTCCAAAGCAGCCTTGAGGTTAAAGTCGAGAGGCGAAGAGGCGCTGCCCGCACGGGCCTCAAATTGAGTGACGCTGATCTGTTCGACGGCCCCGGTCTGGCCGTCCCGCCAGGTAAGCTTGATATCGCGCAGTTCAACCAGGTTGACTGTCGGCAGCTTACCGCCGCCGCTCTCATCGCCGGCAGATGTATCCGTTGTGGTATCCTGTTGCGATTTGGTTTTCGCGAAGACCCAGTTCCCCTGCCCCTTCTTATCGGTTTCGAGCAAGACGTCGAGACCGGACAAGATCAATCGTTTGACCTCGACGTCGCCGAAGATCAGCGGCATCAGCGCGACTTCGGCGGAAAAGCTGTCGAGTTTGATCATCTCTGGACGCGTTCCCCAGGGCGCATTGGCAAAGGTCACACCGCTAATCGAGATCGCTGGACTGAGGGAGATCGACAGGTCGGCCTCACCGGTGATGGTCAGTTTGCGCCCCGTCGCCTTTTCCGCTTCTTCTGCGATCAGGCCCTTATATTCGTTGACGTCGACCGACATTATGAGTGCAACACCGCCCCCGACCACGATGGCCAAAAGGACGACGACGGCGATGAGAATATTGCGCGCATTCATGATGAGCCTCCTAAATGATATGCCAAGAGCGTCGGCAGTTCTTCGAATGTTTCGATTACGGCATAAGCGCCAGCGTCCAGCAATTCCTGAGACTGATGGTACCCCCAAGCAACGCCAATCGCCAGCGTTCCGGCATTGCGCGCCATTTCAATATCGTAGGAAGTATCGCCGATCATCACCGTATCTGCGACTTCGACCCCGGTTTCAGCAATCGCCGCCTCGATCATCCCCGGATTGGGCTTGCCCGGATTGAGATCCGCCGTCTGCAGGGTGGAGAAGTGATCGCGCAGGCCATGCATATCCAGCGTGCGTTTAAGGCCTGCCAGGGATTTGCCGGTTGCCACGCCGAAAAGGTAACCGGCTTCCTCCAGCCGGTGCAGAACATCGGAGACACCCGGAAACAGTGGTTCCTGATAGCCCGGTTGCTGGCGCTTGGCGGTGAAGGCTTCGCGGTAAGCCTCGATGACTTGGCGCCAGCGCGCTTCATCGGCGTCGGGCATCAGGCGGGCGACAAAGTCGATCATCGACAGCCCGACATTGCGTCGGATGGCGTCATCCTCAGGCTTCGCCAGTCCGACTTTTTCAAAGGCCGTTTGGAAACATTCAATGATCGTGTGCTGACTGTCGACAAGGGTGCCATCGCAATCGAAAATCGCCAGTTTAAGTCTGTCCATCGTCGGGAAATTCCTAAATTATATTCGTTCTTTTCAATGATTTACGGTCCGGCGTCAAGGGGAACTCCGGTGCGACATTATGCCACGCGATTTTTTCAATTTATTGCGCGATAGTAACCCTGCAAGCGACGTTGATAAGGCGTCCTTGTCGCAGCGAAGGAAGCCAATAGCTGGCTGATTTCGATGCGGGCAGAAATGCCATCCCTTCGATCGACCTCGGAATGTTCTGGCCCCCCCCGGAACATTCCACTCTCCCGGCGGTCCCGCCACCAGGGCCGCCGGGTATTTCTTGCCTGGATCGTTTCACGTCACTAATCTGGCGGTTCCTCGAAATCAGGCGAGCGTTCATGGCCGAAGATCATCTTACACAATTGGGACAGGCGGCGACCCTGCCCGCGTCACCAGACGAGGCGGTTATCGAAACCGTCGCCAATCCGCACGCCGACACAATGTACGCGGTGCGCTTTACGGCACCTGAGTTTACTTCACTGTGCCCGATGACGGGTCAGCCCGACTTCGCCCATCTGGTGATCGACTACGTGCCGGATCAGCGTCTTGTCGAAAGCAAGTCGCTCAAACTCTTTTTGGGGTCCTACCGCAATCACGGCGCCTTCCATGAAGGCTGCACCATCGATATCGCCAAGCGCCTGGTCGAAGCGATGGCACCGAAATGGCTGCGGATCGGCGGCTACTGGTATCCGCGCGGCGGCATGCCGATTGACGTCTTCTATCAGACCGGCCCTGTCCCCGAAGGTCTGTGGTTACAGGATCAGGGCGTGCCGACGTATCGCGGTCGGGGTTGAGCTTACAACTCCAACTCGGCGAACGGGTCGTCGTCGTTATTGGGGTTGAGATCAAAAAACTTCCAGGTTTGGCGCATGTGATCGGGCAAGGGGGCCTGGAACTTCAGTTTTTTCCCGCCCGGTGTCTTCAGTGAAATCTCACGCGCGTGCAGATGCAGTTTCGGCGACAGCCCCGAGAGCAACGCCGCCTCGTCGCCGTATTTCCGATCACCAACAATCGGCGTTTCAATCGCCGCCATGTGAACGCGTAGTTGGTGCGTGCGTCCGGTGACCGGCATCAAGGCGACCCAGGCCGCTTTCTGCGCGGCCTTCTCGACGACGGCATAATAGGACACCGCTGACCGACCCTCGCGCGCATCGACCTGCATCCGCTCCCCGCCATGGCCCGGCATTTTGGCCAGCTTGGCGTCGATCTTGCCTTCCAGAGGACGCGGCACACCGACCACCAGCGCCCAGTAGACCTTGCGGGTCTGACGGTGACGGAAGGCCTCGGTCAACCACTTGGCGGCTTTGGTGCTGCGCGCCAGCAGCAACACACCACTGGTATCCTTGTCCAGGCGGTGGACCAGTTTGGGCCGCTCCTTGGCGTCGAAGGTCAGGGCGTCCAACATCGCATCAAGATGACGCGTCGTGCCCGTCCCGCCCTGTACCGCCAGTCCAGCCGGTTTGTCGAAGGCGATGACATCCTGGTCGCGATAGAGGACGCGGGCTTGCAGATCGGCGACCTCGGCGTCCTTCAGATCGATGGTTTTGCGGGGCGCGGGCGGCTTGGTCTCCTTGTCGCCCAGTGGCGGCACCCGCACGATTTGGCCGGCACTCACGCGGGTAGCTGCTTTGACCCGACCGCCATCGACCCGCACCTGCCCCGTGCGCAGGAGCTTTTCAAGCCGACCATGACCAAGGCCGGGAAAGCGGCGTTTGAACCAGCGGTCCAGACGGGCATCGTCTTCGTCGTCCCCGACTTCAATCTGCTGAACGCCACTCATGTCAGGAACATCCGTGTCATGGCCAGTCCACCGAACAGGCCGAGAACCGCCAGCACCACCGAAAGCGCCGCATAGCCGAGGGCGGTGTATCCTTCACCGCGCTCCAGCAAGGTCGCAAAATCGAGGGAAAAAGTGGAAAAGGTCGTGAAGGCACCCAGAAACCCGACGGTCATGAAAGCGCGCAACTCGTTGCCGACATTCCAACGCAGCGCCATCAATTCGATTAGCGCACCCATGGCGAAGGACCCCAGAACATTGACCGATACGGTGCCCCAGGGAAAACCCGAGCCCACCACCTTCATTACCTGAGCTGAAACGTAATGCCGTCCAACAGCGCCGATCGCGCCGCCGGCGGCAATTGCCAATATCAATTTCACTTTTCTTCGCCTTCTGTAAATTCGCTGCGCAACTTCGCCCAGTATGCCAGCCGCTTGGCGACATCACGTTCAAAACCCCGCTCCAGAGGCCGGTAAAAGGTTTCCCGATCCATATCCTCCGGGAAATAGGACTGTCCGGAAAATCCTTCGTCCGTATCGTGATCGTAGACATAGTCCTTGCCGTAGCCGAGGTCTTTCATCATCGACGTCGGTGCATTGAGAATATGCATCGGTGGCATCAATGAGCCGGTCTCCCGGGCGGCCCGGGTGGCCCCCGAGTAAGCCTTGTAGGCCGCGTTCGACTTGGGTGCCGTGGTCAAATAGATCATTGCCTGAACGATTGCCAGCTCCCCCTCGGGCGATCCCAGGAACTGGTAGGCGTCTTTGGCAGCGTTGGCCTGAATCAAGCCTTGCGGATCGGCGAGACCAACATCCTCGACCGCAAAACGGACTAGCCGGCGCAGTATATACATCGGATCTTCGCCGGCGACCAGCATGCGCGACAGCCAGTACAACGAGGCGTCGGTATCCGAGCCGCGCATCGACTTGTGCAACGCGCTGATCAGGTTGTAGTGCCCTTCCTGCGCCTTGTCGTACACAGGTGCACGCCGCTGGACCGTCGCGACCAACGCAGCCGTATCGAGCATTGTCCCCGCGGATAAGGCGAAGAGTTCCTCGGCCAGATTGAACAGGAATCGACCATCACCGTCGGCCATGCCCCGAAGCGCCAGCCGGGCGTCATCGTCGAGCGGCAGGGTGCGTCCCTCCTCCGCCTCGGACCGGACCAGCAACTTCTCCAGCGCCGCATCATCCAAGCGGTTCAGCACCAGCACCTGACAGCGTGACAACAGCGCGGCATTGAGTTCAAACGAGGGGTTTTCCGTCGTCGCACCGACCAAAATTATGGTGCCGTCTTCGACATAGGGTAAAAAGGCGTCTTGCTGAGAGCGGTTGAAGCGATGAATTTCATCGACGAACAATAGTGTCCCCTGGCCCTGTTCACGGCGCAGCTTGGCGGCTTCAAAGGCTTTGCGCAAATCAGCAACGCCGGTAAACACCGCCGAAATTTGTTCGAAATAGTGCCCGGTGTGCTGCGCCAGCAGACGCGCGATGGTCGTCTTGCCGGTGCCCGGCGGTCCCCAGAATACCAGCGACGCGAACCGGTTGGCCTCGACCATCCGGCCCAGCGGCCCCGTCGCCGCGATCAATTGATCCTGACCGACCACGTCGTCAAGCGACTGAGGCCGCAAACGATCTGCCAACGGGCGCGGCGCACCGTCAGACAATCCTGCAGCTTCAAACAAATTGGTCATTCGTGGATCACCACGTTCAGCACGCGCCCGCCACGTCGCACACTGATCTTCCACTCGTCGTGTTCGCCCTGGCCAGCGGCGACGACATCGCCCACACGCTTGATCTCGGTGTCGTTAATATTCAGCAATACATCGCCCGGGTGGAGGCGAAGACGCTGCGCCCGGCTGCCGTCGGCAACCTCCAGCACAATGACGCCGCGCGACATTGTGTCGACACCGATTTCCTCGGCGAAAGCCGGTGACAGGTTGCCAACAGTGGCGCCGGCGAAGACGTTGGATTTGACCAGCTTGGTAATCTTACGTAGTGGATTTTCGGGCGCACGTTTGAGCGCCACTGTAATATCCAGATGCGTGGTCCGGCGGATCACCGACAGCACGACTTCACCGCCCAGGGGGCGTGTAGCGATGCGGAAACTCAAACCCTGGGGATCGAAAATATCCTTGCCGTCAACCGCAGTCACGACATCACCTACCTGCAGCCCGGCGTTCGCCGCCGGTCCCGCCTTGTGCAGTGAATTGATCAGCACCCCGCCGGGCCGATCGAGCCCATTGGCGGCGGCGATGTCCCGCGTCACGGCCTGGCCCGACGCGCCTAACCAGGGCCTGACCAACTTGCCGCCCCTCAGCGCACTGTCGACCACCGAGCGCACCATGTTGGCCGGAATGGCAAAGCCGATTCCGATGGAGCCACCGGACTTGGAAAAAATTGCCGTGTTCACGCCAGCCAGCCTGCCGTCCATGGTGACCATGGCACCACCGGAGTTGCCCGGATTGATCGCCGCGTCGGTCTGAATGAAAAATCTGTAATCGGCAATGCCGACCTGTGTACGGGCCAAGGCCGAAACAATCCCGCTCGTCACCGTCTGGCCGACCCCGAAAGGATTGCCGATGGCGAGGATAATGTCGCCAACCGCGATCTCGTCGGAGTCCATCAATTCCAAATGGGCAAAGCTTTCGTCACCGTTACTGATTTTTAGCACGGCGAGATCGGTGTGCTCGTCGGACAAGATAACCTTGGCCTCAAATTCCCGGCGATCCGAAAGTGCGACGATAATCTCATCTGCGCCCTGGACCACGTGGTGATTGGTGACGACAATCCCCTGTGACCCGACGATCACACCGGAGCCCAGCGAGTTCTGAATGCGCTGACGGGGCTCTCCCGACGAGAAACCTTTGCCGAAAAAGCGGCCGAAAAACGGATCGTCGAAAAAGGGTGAGCGAAAACTTTGGTGGACCACTTTCTTGGTATAGATGTTAACCACCGCCGGCGCCGCACGCTTAACCAGCGGCGCATAGGAAAACATCACCTGCTGGCGCGTGCTCGGCACGACGCGGACGGCCTCCTCGGCCACCGCTGGCGAAGGCAATGAAAGCGCCGCCAACATGAAAGCAGCGTACAAATGCTTAAACGGACGATCTATCATTCGATCACATTACCCTAATCCGTACAGATCGGTCTCTCCATGCAAAAAGGGCAGCCCGAAAGACTGCCCTTTTCGTATCATTTATTCTCACAACCCTCAGGCGGCGGCTTCAACGTCGTCGTCTTCGCCCTGCACGGGTCCGCTGTCTTGGCCCTTGGCCGCCGGGTCACGGTCGACCAGTTCGATGATCGCCATCGGTGCGGCATCACCATAACGATGACCGGCGCGCAGCACACGGGTGTATCCACCCGGGCGATCAGCATAACGCTCGGCCAGGTCTTTGAAGACCTTCTCGACCAAAGCCGTATCCGGCACGATGGCCAGAGCCTGGCGTCGTGCATGCAAACCACCGCGCTTACCCAGCGTGATCATTTTGTCGGCGAAACTACGCAGCTCTTTGGCTTTGGGCAGCGTGGTTTCGATTTGCTCGTGTTTGAGCAGAGCCGCGACCATGTTACGGAACATGGCCTTGCGGTGTGAACTCGTGCGGTTGAGCTTTCGCCCACTCATGCGGTGACGCATCGTTCGTCTCCTGAACTTGTATTACTGTTTCCAGAAGCCCTAGAAGGGCTCCTCTAATCTCTTGGCCATCTCTTCAATGTTTTCTGGCGGCCATTCGCTCACTTCCAAACCGAGGTGAAGACCCATTTGCGCCAGAACTTCTTTAATCTCGTTGAGCGACTTGCGGCCAAAATTCGGCGTCCGCAGCATCTCTGCTTCGGTTTTCTGGATCAGATCACCGATGTAGACAATGTTGTCGTTCTTGAGACAGTTGGCCGAACGGACGGACAACTCCAATTCGTCAACCTTGCGCAGAAGATTGCGGTTGAACTCAGGCTCTTCGCGCTCTTCAACGGTTTCACGAACCGTGGGCTCTTCGAAGTTGATGAAGAGTTGAAGCTGGTCCTGCAGAATGCGCGCAGCAAAGGCCACCGCGTCATCCGGCGACACCGTGCCATCGGTTTCGACATCCATGATCAGTTTGTCGTAATCCAACACCTGACCTTCACGCGTGTTCTCGACCTTGTAGGACACGCGACGAACCGGACTGTAAAGGGCGTCGACCGGGATCAGACCAATCGGCGCGTCTTCGGCGCGATTTTGGGCCGCCGGGACGTAACCTTTGCCGGTATCGACCGACAATTCCATGGACAGCGAAGCGCCTTCATCCAGGGTGCAGATCACCAGTTCAGGGTTGAGCACATCAACATCGTGGCCAGTGTCGATATCCCCGGCCGTCACTTCGCCCGGCCCTTTGGCCGTCAGTGACATGCGCTTGGTACCTTCGCTGTGCGCACGCAGGGCCAGGCCCTTGATGTTCAGCACGATGTCCGTAACGTCCTCGCGAACGCCCGGGATCGATGAGAACTCGTGCAGCACGCCATCAACCTGGATCGAGGTAACAGCCGAACCCTGCAGGGACGACAGCAATACCCGACGCAGGGCGTTGCCCAGAGTCAGACCGAAGCCACGCTCCAGCGGTTCCGCGACGATTGTCGCCAAATGGCCCGCGTCTTCGCCACTTTCGACCTCCAAACTATGAGGCTTGATCATTTCTTGCCAGTTTTTGTGAATCACCCGATCACCTTTTGTGCCCGAAACGCTGTACTAGAAACCGCCCAGCGTCTGATCTTCTTCCAAGTGACGAACGACGTCCGCCACGAATACAATTACTTAAGTCGCTACTCTACCGAGTTCCGACGATACCTAGACCCGACGACGCTTGGGAGGCCGGCAGCCGTTATGCGGGATCGGCGTCACATCCGTGATCGAAGTCACGTTGAAGCCAGTGACCTGCAAAGCCCGCAACGCGGATTCGCGCCCCGAACCCGGCCCTTTGACCTGAACTTCAATGGTTTTGACGCCATGCTCCTGCGCTTTGCGACCAGCATCTTCGGCGGCCATCTGAGCGGCATAAGGTGTCGATTTGCGCGAACCCTTGAAGCCTTGCTGACCAGCGGACGACCATGCAATCGTGTTGCCCTGGGCATCGGCGATCGTCACCATCGTGTTATTGAAGGTCGCGTTAACGTGTGCAATACCCGAACTGATGTTCTTGCGTGCACGCTTTTTGACCCGTGTTGATTCCTTAGCCATCGTATCTACCTTTTTACCGCTAGTGCCGTTTTGTGATCAAAACGGAGACTATTTCTTTTTGCCCGTGATTGGACGCGCCGGACCTTTGCGGGTTCGTGCATTGGTGTGGGTGCGCTGGCCACGAACCGGCAGGCCGCGCCGATGGCGCAGGCCGCGATAGCAACCAAGATCCATCAGACGTTTGATGTTCATCGAGGTTTCGCGACGCAGATCACCTTCAACCAGGTAATCACGGTCAATGATTTCCCGGACCTGAATAACTTCGGCGTCGGTCATGTCATTGACGCGACGCTCCCGCGGAATCGACGCTTTACCGCAGATTTCTACGGCCTTGGTCCGTCCAATTCCAAAAATGTAGGTCAAGGCAATCTCAACCCGTTTGTTCGTCGGAATATTTACGCCAGCAATACGAGCCACGCCCGAAACTCCTCATCCAGATCAGTTCAAAACCACCATCAATGGCACATCTAAAATGTGCCACCTATCTGGTGGTCAACGTATAGTCACGCCAATCGCATCGTCACGATCAACGTGCAGTTACGATTAACGTACAGTCACGATTAACGTACAGTCACGATCAACGCAAAACAGCCTTTGCCGGGTCACTGACCCGGGGCAAAAGGCTCAAAAAATTCGCATATATCTCGGCTGCAAAATTTGGTGCCGGATTATTAGGAATCTCTGCCTGTAAGTCAACCATTTAGGCGGCGTCCAAAGCCGCTTTTATCTCTTTTTCTACTTCATTCATTTCAGCCAGTCCGTTGATCGGTATCAGGCTGCCGCGCGAATTGTAGTACGGCAACAGCGGTTCGGTCTGGCGGTGGTACGCCTCCAGCCGATTCCCGACCGATTCAGCGCTATCATCAGGACGGCGGCCAAAAAATTTCCCGCCGCAACAATCGCAGATTTCCGCGACCTTAGTCGGTTTGTAGGTATCATGATACCCTTCGCCGCACTTTACGCAGCTGAATCTGCCCGCCATGCGGGCGATCAAAGCCTCGTCATCGACGGCGATCTGAACAACAACGTCAACCTTCAGGTCCTGCCGTCCCAGCATTTCGTCCAGGGCCTCGGCCTGCGGGATGGTGCGCGGAAATCCGTCGAGTACAAAGCCGTTGACGCAATCCGGCTCTTGGATCCGGGCCGCCAGCATCTCAATAACAGTCTCGTCGTCGACCAAATTACCGGCTGCCATCGATTCTTTGACCCGCAACCCAATCTCGGTTTTGGCTTCAATCGCGTCGCGCAACATCTGACCCGTCGACAACTGGATCATGCTGCTGTTAGCCTCAATGCGCTTGGCCTGAGTTCCCTTGCCGCAACCCGGTGGGCCAAACAGGACGATAATCACCTTTTGCGTCCCCGAAGTTTCGACTTCTTAATCAAGCCTTCGTACTGATGCGCCAGCAGATGTGATTGAATTTGCCCAACCGTATCCATTGTTACCGTCACCACGATCAGCAACGAGGTGCCGCCGAAGTAGAACGGCACGGAATACTGCGAGATCAAAATTTCCGGCAGCAGACAGACCGCCGACAAATAGGCGGCGCCGACGACAGTCAAACGCGTCAAAGTGTGGTCGAGAAAATCCGAAGTGCTTTTACCCGGTCGAATACCCGGAATAAAGCCACCGTTCTTCTTCAAATTATCCGCCGTTTCAACTGGATTGAAGACGACTGCGGTATAAAAAAAGCAAAAGAAGACGATGCCAGCTGTATAAAATGCCATATACAGCGGCTGGCCACGACCAAGCAGCGCGGTAACGGTGGTCAGCCATTCAGGGCCTGTTCCGGCCGAAAAATTCGCCATCGTGATCGGCAGCAATAGTAGCGATGAGGCGAAAATCGGCGGGATAACACCGGCTGTGTTCAGCTTAAGAGGCAGATGCGAGCTTTCGCCGCCAAACATCTTGTTGCCGACCTGGCGCTTGGGGTACTGCACGACAATGCGGCGCTGGGCGCGTTCCATGAACACGATGAACATGATCACACCAACGATCATCACCAGCAGGAACAAGATGAACAACGTCGACAAGGCACCGGTGCGTCCTAATTCCAGCGTACCGACCAGAGCTCTGGGCAGTTCGGCGACAATACCGGCGAAAATAATCAGAGAGATACCCTGTCCGACGCCACGGGCCGTGATTTGCTCGCCCAGCCACATCAGGAACACGGTGCCACCGGTCAGCGTAATCACTGTGACGAGGCGGAAGTAGAGACCGGGATTGTGAACCGCGTTACCACCCGAACCAGTCATGCCTTCCAGACCAACAGCGATACCATACGCCTGGATTGCTGCCAGAAATACCGTGCCGTAGCGGGTATACTGATTGATTTTCTTGCGGCCCTGCTCGCCCTCTTTCTTGATCGCTTCGAGCTGCGGCGACACCGTCGTCATCAACTGCATGATAATCGACGCCGAAATGTACGGCATGATATTCAGCGCAAAAATCGTCATACGGCCGAGGGCACCGCCCGCGAACATGTCGAACATGCCGAGGATGCCGCTTTGATTCTGCCGGAAAATGTCCTGCAAGATCGACGGGTCGATACCAGGCAGCGGAATATAGGTGCCGAGGCGATAGATGACCAAGGCACCAAGCGTAAACCATAGGCGCTTCTTCAATTCGGTCGCTTTGGAAAAAGCGCCGAAATTGATATTGGCGGCTAGTTGTTCAGCGGCAGAAGCCATCTATTCAAATCCAATCAGCGGTTCGAGCAATATATAAGTACTGGTCGAGCTGTATTTTAGTCTGCGTCTTTAACTTCGGGTTTGGCAACTTTTGCTGAAACCGTAACTTTTCCCCCGGTTGCCTCCACCGCGGCAAGCGCGGCCTTGGAAGCACCACTGACTTCAATATCGATTTTGGCTTTGATTTCGCCTTTGGCCAACAAGCGCACGCCATCCTTAATGCGACCGACGAGACCGGCTGTCTTGAGGATTTCAATGGTGATGGGCTTTTTGGCATCGATCTTTCCGGCATCAATGGCCGCCTGCAGGGGGCCAAGATTGACGGGCTCAAAAACCTTCCGGAAGATGTTGTTAAAACCGCGCTTAGGCACGCGGCGGTAAATCGGCATCTGACCGCCTTCAAAACCTTTGATCGCCACGCCGGTACGAGACTTCTGACCCTTGTGACCGCGACCGGCCGTCTTACCCGTGCCCGAAGCGATACCGCGACCAACGCGCTTGCGATTGGTGCGCGCGCCGGGATTGTCAGAAAGCTGATTGAGTTTCATTTTTTATCGTCCTGGATGTGCAAGTCGGCGTCGAAGCCTAGCTGGCTTCTTCAACGCGAACGAGATGTTTGACCTTGTTGATCATGCCGCGCACCGAAGGCGTGTCTTCCAACGTCTTGGTGCGATGCATTTTATTCAGACCCAAACCGGCCAGCGTCGCGCGCTGATCCTGAGGGCGACCAATCGGGCTTTTGATCTGGGTGACGGTAACCGTCTGTTTACTGGCAGCCATCTTCCTATTCCTCGACTTCTTCCACCGCGCGACCACGACGGCCCACGATTTCGCTGACTTTCTTGCCCCGACGTGCGGCCACCGAACGCGGCGACATCATATGTTCGAGGGCATTGAAGGTCGCTTTGATCATGTTGTACGGGTTGGAGGTGCCGATCGATTTCGTCACCACGTCCTGCACGCCCAAGGTCTCGAAGATGGCGCGCATCGGACCACCGGCGATGATGCCGGTACCCGGAGGGGCGGCACGCAAAACCACGCGGCCAGCACCGAAACGCCCGTTGACGTCATGGTGCAGCGTGCGACCTTCACGCAGCGGCACACGGATCATCTTGCGCTTTGCTGCTTCGGTCGCCTTGCGAATAGCCTCAGGCACCTCGCGCGCTTTGCCATGGCCAAATCCGACCCGGCCTTTTTGGTCACCGACCACGACCAGAGCGGCGAAAGCGAAACGACGACCGCCCTTGACGACCTTAGCGACGCGGTTGATACCGACGAGCTTGTCGACGATTTCGTTCTCACCACGTTCCATATTGTGCGAAGACATACGTTTTTCCCCAGCAATCAAAATTCGAGGCCGCCGTCACGCGCTGCATCTGCAAGCGCTTTGACGCGACCGTGAAAAAGGTAGCCACCGCGATCAAACACCACGGCAGTGATGCCGGCTGTTTTGGCGCGCTCGGCGACCAGACTACCCACTTCGGCGGCGGCGTCTTTATTGCTGCCACTTTTCAACTTGGAACGCATATCTTTTTCCAGGCTGGAAGCGGCAACCAGCGTTTTACCGTTGGCGTCGTCGATGACTTGGGCGTAGATGTGGCGGCCCGAACGAAACACGCTGAAGCGCGGACGCCCACCAGCGTGTTTGGCGATGTTGCGGCGGACGCGGCTTTTGCGGCGCTCGAACAGTGATTTTCCAGTGCTCATATTCAGCAGTCCTACTTCTTCTTACCTTCTTTGCGGTAAACTTGTTCGCCCAGGTAGCGTACGCCCTTGCCTTTGTAAGGTTCGGGTTTGCGATAGCTGCGGATTTCCGCCGCGACTTGACCAACAACCTGACGATCGGCACCCGAGATCACGACCGAGGTCGGTTTCGGGCAGGTTACCGTGATCCCTTCGGGGATCGGGTGGAGCACGTCGTGGCTGAAGCCAAGTTGCAAATTGACGTTCTTGCCCTCGACCGCGGCGCGATAACCGACACCGATGATTTCAAGCTCGATGGTGAAGCCATCCGACACACCGACGACGATATTGTTCGCCAGTGTGCGCTGCATACCCCACATCATGCGGTCACGCTTGGTCTTGCCGCGCGGCAGGACGATGATGGTATCATCTTCCCGTTTGGCCTCGACCTCATCGACAAAGGTCATGGCTAATTCGCCGTTGGGACCCTTGGCTTTCAGTTCCTGGCCATTCAACTCGACGGTAACGCCGGAGGGAATGGCAACTGGATTTTGTCCAATTCTCGACATGATTCTACCTAGACTACGTTACAGAGGACTTCGCCGCCGACATTGGCCTCGCGGGCCTCCGCATCGGACATAACGCCGCGCGGTGTCGACAGGATGGCGATGCCCAGACCATTACAAATCTGCGGCAAATCCTTGATCGAAGAATAAACACGACGGCCCGGCGTCGACACACGATCAATCGTGCGAATAACGGGTTCGCCCTCGGAATACTTCAGTTCAATAACAATCTCAGGCTTACCGGCCGCAGAGTCCTGGCTCTGGAAACCGCGAATATAACCTTCGCGCTTCAAGACTTCGAGAACACTCAGGCGGAACCGGGAGGCCGGCGACTTGATTTTGCCAAGGCCAGCGCGCTGTCCGTTGCGTATGCGTGTCAGCATATCGGCGATGGGATCGGTCATCGACATCTTCTGCTCTCCTTCACCAGCTCGACTTGGTCATGCCGGGAATTTGACCACTAGAGGCCAATTCACGCAGCGCGATCCGCGACATTTTCAATTTGCGATAGTAAGCCCGGGGACGCCCGGTCAATTCGCAGCGATTGCGGATACGTGTCTTCGAACCGTCTCGCGGCAATTCAGCCAGCTTGAGGCGCGCCGCAAAGCGATCCTCTGGGGGCATCGTCGAATCAGCCGATATTGCCTTCAACCGAGCACGTTTTTCGGCATCTTTCGCCACCTGGCGAATACGGCGTTGGTTTTTCTCGATGGCACTTTTCTTAGCCATAATTTACTCTCCTAAGGCGACGATTAGTTACGGAAGGGGATGCCGAATTCAGCCAGAAGCGTCTTGGCCTCCGCGTCCGTCTTTGCCGTCGTCACGATGATCACGTCCATACCACGAACCTGATCGACTTGGTCGTATTCAATTTCCGGGAACACGATTTGCTCTTTGAAGCCCATCGCGAAATTTCCCCGACCATCAAAACTCTTACCCGATATACCCTGAAAATCACGAATTCGAGGCATCGCAATGTTGATCATGCGATCCAGGAATTCGTACATCCGGGCTTTGCGCAGCGTCACTTTGACGCCGATAGCCATACCATCGCGCAATTTGTAGTTGGCGATGGAATTCTTGGCCTTGGTGACAACAGGTTTCTGACCGGCAATTGCCGTCATATCTGTTACAGCGCCATTGATCAGTTTCGAATCCTTGGCTGCCTCGCCGACACCCATGTTGAGAACGATTTTCTCAATCCTGGGCACCTGCATGGTGTTTTCATAGCCATGGGCTTCGACCATTTTGGTCTTGATGACGCTGTTATACTGTTCGTTCAAGCGGGTCATTGGATAATCCTAAAGATCGATGACTTCGCCCGACTGCTTGGCAAAGCGGACTTTGCGGCCGTCGTCGAGGAATTTGTAGCCTACGCGCGTCGCTGAACCCGATTTGGGATCGATGATCGCGACATTCGAGATCGCCAGTGCGGCTTCTTTTTCAATAATGCCGCCGGGTGTGCCGCCACTGGGACGCGTGTGACGCTTGACCATGTTGACGCCCTGAACCAGCACGCGGCGGGTCTTGCGGTTGACGTTCAGAACGGCACCCTTGCGGCCTTTTTCGCGGCCTGAGACGACGATCACTTCGTCGCCCTTTTTGATTTTAAACGTGTCGGCCATTACAGCACCTCCGGCGCCAGCGAGACGATTTTCATGTGCGAGCGCGCACGCAGCTCACGAGTCACGGGGCCAAAAATACGCGTTCCGATCGGCTCACCTTGAGCATTGATCAAAACTGCGGCGTTGCGGTCAAAGCGAATGGCGCTGCCATCGGCGCGACGCACTTCCTTGGCTGTGCGGACGATAACGGCACGATGCACATCACCTTTTTTCACACGGCCACGCGGAATAGCTTCCTTGATCGACACCACAATGGTGTCGCCGACCGAAGCCGTACGGCGCTTGGAACCGCCCAGAACCTTGATACACTGTACCCGACGGGCACCAGAATTGTCGGCGACCTCTAGGTTAGTTTGCGGTTGAATCATCGTTACCTACCTTTTTCTACGCTCAACTTCGGGTTATTACGAAGCGGGCAGAACTTCCCAACATTTTTTCTTGGAACGCGGACGGCATTCCTGGATGCGCACAACTTCACCAACCTTACAGACGTTGGTTTCGTCATGGGCGTGATACCGTTTGGAACGGCGGATAAATTTCTTATACAGCGGGTGCATAACGCGACGATCGACTTTGACAATAATCGTTTTGTCGTTGGCGTCGCTCACTACTTCACCTTGCAAGATGCGTTTGGGCATACTTAAGTTCCTATCGAGACGTCGGCGCGGGACGCATAACGGTTTTGATACGCGCAATATCGCGCTTTACCGCACGCATGCGCGCAGTGTTTTCCAACTGGCCGGATGCTCGCTGGAAGCGCATGTTCAGTGCTTCCTTTTTGAGATCAAGCATTTGTTCTTTCAATTGATCCGGAGATTTACCCCGAAGTTCCTCGGCTTTCATCGTTTAGGCTCCCTCGCCCGGTCGGGTCACGATTTTCGTGTCCACCGACAATTTAGCTGCACCGCGACGCAACGCTTCGTGTGCCAGTTCAGAGGTCACACCATCGAGCTCGAACATGATCCGTCCGGGCCTCACGCGCGCTACCCAAAATTCTGGTGAGCCTTTACCTTTACCCATACGAACTTCGGTCGGCTTCTTCGAGACCGGGACATCCGGAAAAATACGGATCCAGAGACGTCCTGCACGTTTGATGTGGCGGGTAACGGCCCGGCGACAGGCTTCGATCTCACGTGCGTTCACCCGTCCCGGGCTCAACGCCTTAAGGCCGAAAGTTCCGAAATTCAACAGCGTGCCGCTTTTGGCATTACCGTGAATACGCCCCTTGTGGGCTTTACGGAATTTGGTTCGTTTTGGTTGCAACATTATTCTTACTCTCTACAGAGACCTGGGATTAACGGTTGGCCTGTTCAGCCAAACGCTTGTCCTGTGCCATCGGGTCGTGTGCCATGATTTCACCTTTGAACACCCAGACTTTAACGCCGCAGGAGCCGTAGGTGGTGGCACCGGTGGCCTCGCCGTAATCGATATCGGCGCGCAGGGTGTGCAAGGGCACTCGACCTTCGCGGTACCATTCGGTACGGGCAATTTCAGCGCCGCCCAGACGACCGGCGCAGTTGATGCGAATACCCAAAGCGCCCAGACGCATGGCGGATTGGACCGAACGCTTCATCGCGCGACGGAAAGCAATACGACGCTCCAACTGTTGGGCGATGTTCTCGGCGATCAGCTTGGCGTCGATCTCGGGCTTGCGAATCTCAACGATGTTGAGGTTCACTTCACTACCGGTCATCTCCCCCAGAGCGACGCGCAGCTTCTCGATATCGGCACCTTTGCGGCCAATCACCACACCCGGACGGGCGGAATGAATGGTGACGCGGGCTTTTTTAGCCGGGCGTTCGATGATGATGCGGCTGACGCCGGCCTGAACCAGGTTCTTCTCGAGGTAATTGCGGATCTGCAAGTCCTCGTGCAGCAGTTTGCCGTATTCTTTGCCTTCGGCGTACCAACGCGAGTCCCAAGTCCGGTTGATGCCCAGACGAAGTCCGATCGGATTTACTTTTTGACCCATTACGCTGTCTCCTCGCGCTCACGCACGATCACTGTGATTTGGCTGAAGGGCTTCTGAATCCGGCCTACGCGACCACGGGCGCGGGCGCGCCAGCGTTTCATGACCATTTTCTTGCCGACATGCGCTTCGGCGACAAAGAGCCGGTCGACGTCGAGTTGATGATTGTTCTCGGCGTTGGCGATAGCCGACTGCAGCGCCTTTTTCACATCGACCGCAATGCGGCGTTTGGAAAAGGAGAGCTCGGCGAGCGCCTTTGAGACGTCCTTGCCACGAATGCTCTGGGCCACCAGATTAAGCTTTTGCGGGCTCACTCTCAGGTTGCTTGAGATGGCGCGGGCATCGGTGTCCGGCAGATTACGAGCGACAGATTGCTTACCCATCTCTAGCGCCTCACCTTCTTGTCGGCGGTGTGACCGTAGTAGGTCCGGGTCGGCGAGAACTCGCCGAGCTTGTGACCAACCATGCTTTCATTAACCATCACAGGAATGAACTTGTGACCGTTGTAGACACCGAAAGTTTGACCGACGAACTGCGGCAAAATCGTTGAACGACGTGACCAGGTTTTGATCACCTCTTTACGCCCGGACTGACGGGACGTTTCCGATTTCTTCAGCAGGTAACCGTCAACAAACGGGCCTTTCCAGACTGAACGTGACACGGACGCGCTCCTATCGTTTCTTCTTGAGGTGGCGGCTGCGCATGATGAACTTGTCTGTCGACTTGTTCGATCGGGTACGCTTGCCCTTGGTCGGCTTGCCCCAGGGAGTCACCGGATGGCGACCGCCTGACGTTCTGCCTTCACCACCACCATGTGGGTGATCGATCGGGTTCATGGCCACACCACGCACTGACGGGCGTTTGCCCAACCAGCGTTTGGCACCAGCTTTACCCAGCTTAATATTCTTGTGATCGGGGTTAGACACGGCACCAATCGTCGCCATGCACTCGGCCCTGACCATGCGCTGCTCGCCCGAACCCAGGCGCAACAATGCGTAACCGGCGTCTTTACCGACGAGTTGAACGTAGGAGCCGGCAGAACGTGCGATTTGGCCACCCTTGCCCGGCTTCATCTCAACGTTGTGGATGATCGTGCCAACCGGAATGCTGCGCATCGGCATTGCATTACCGGGTTTGATATCGGCCCGCTCGCCCGAGATGATCGTGTCGCCAGCCTTGATACGCTGCGGTGCCAGGATATAAGCCTGTTCGCCATCAGCATAGTTCAGCAAAGCGATAAAGGCCGTGCGAACGGGATCGTATTCCAGACGCTCGACCGTGGCGGCAACATCGAATTTGGTGCGCTTGAAGTCGATTATCCGGTAGCGCTGCTTGTGCCCGCCACCAATACGGCGCGCCGTAATGCGACCGGTGTTATTGCGCCCGCCGGATTTGGTCATGCCTTCGGTCAACTTCTTGACCGGCTTGCCCTTCCACAGCCCGGAACGATCGACCATCACCAATTGGCGACGGCTCGGCGTTGTCGGTTTAAATGTCTTCAATGCCATCGACTAAATCCCCGTCGTAACGTCGATCGACTGACCGTCGGCGAGTGAAACCATCGCCTTTTTGGTCTCCGGACGCTTTCCTAAGCGACCACGGAAACGCTTCAGTTTGCCGTCTTGACGTAGCGTGTTTACAGCATTGACCTTGACGTTAAAGAGCGTCTCGACCGCTGTTTTGATTTCTGGTTTGGTCGCATCGAGCGAAACTTTGAAAGTGACCTGGCTGTGTTGTGAACCCAGGGTCGCCTTCTCGGTAATCACCGGACCACGGATGATGTCGTACATCCGTTCTTTGGATATCTTGGCGGACTTCATTTGAGGCGGGCCTCCAAGCTTTCAACCGCAGCTTTGGTCAAAACCAAAGTATCGCGGCGCAGGATGTCATAGACGTTGGCGCCTTGTTGGGGCAGCACATCGACCAGCGGGATATTGGCAGCAGCCTTAGCGAAATTGGCGTCAACTTCCGGGCCGTCAATAATCAGTACCGAGCCCCAGTTCTGTTTAGCCAGTTTGGCCAGCAGATCCTTGGTCTTGGCGTCTTTCAGTTTGACTTCGTCGATAATGATCAGCTTGCCGTCTGCCTGCTTGGTCGACAGCGCCGTTTTCAGTCCCAATTTGCGGAACTTCTTGTTCAGGCTGTGACCGTGATCACGTACGACCGGGCCGAAAATTGTCGCACCGCCGCGCATCTGGGAAGCGTACGAGCTACCCTGACGGGCGCGACCCGTGCCCTTTTGATTAAAAGGCTTGGCCGTGGTGCCACGAATATCGCTGATACCCTTGGTCTTGTGCGTCCCGGCGCGGCGCTTGGCGAGTTGCCAATTGACGACACGGGTCAGGATATCCTTGCGCGGACGCAAACCGAACACGGCATCATCGAGCTCGATGTCGCCGGCAGCTTTGCTGTCTAAGGTGATTACTTTGGCTTTCATCGCCGTCAGTCCTTGTTCTCTTCAGTGGCTTCAGCTTCGGGCGCCGCTGCCTCAGGGGCAGCAGTTGCTTCGGCGGTTTCTTCGGCGGCGGTTGCTTCAGCGGCTACTTCTTCTGCAGGCGCTTCTTCGGCCGCAGCAGGTGAACTTTTCAGTCCGGCGGGCATTGGCAAACCAGTGTGGTCGACCTTGACCGCATCTTTGATCAAAACCCATCCACCCTTCGGGCCCGGTACGGCACCTTTGACTAACACCAGTCCGCGTGCCTCGTCGGTCGAAACGACTTCGAGGTTCTGAACGGTGACGCGTTCAGCACCCATGTGTCCGGCCATCTTCTTACCTTTGAAGACTTTGCCCGGATCCTGGCACTGACCGGTCGAGCCATGACTACGGTGCGAAATCGAGACACCGTGTGTGGCGCGCAAACCGCTAAAGTTATGACGCTTCATGGCGCCGGCAAAACCTTTACCGATGCGGGTGCCGCTGACGTCGACCTGTTGGCCGTCAACAAAGTGCGCTGCACTCAGTTCTGCGCCAACTTCAACCAGGTTCTCGGGGCTGACGCGAAACTCTGCGAGTTTACGGCGCGGCTCAACCTTGGCTTTGGCGAAATGTCCGCGCATGGCGCCGGACACGTTCTTCACCTTGGCAAGACCGATGCCGAGTTGCACGGCTGTATAACCGTTTTGTTCGGTGCTGCATTGAGCGACGACCTGACAGCCGTCCATCTTCAACACGGTCACCGGGATATGCACACCGGCATCTGTAAAGACGCGGGTCATGCCTAACTTTTGGGCGATCATTCCGGTACGCATAATGGCGGTCCTAGCTCTCTCTTTACCTAGACTTTGATTTCAACGTCGACGCCGGAGGCGAGGTCGAGCTTCATCAGCGCATCCACCGTCTGCGGGGTCGGATCGACAATGTCGAGCAAACGGCGATGGGTCCGGATTTCAAACTGTTCACGCGACTTTTTGTCGATGTGAGGCGAACGCAGCACCGTGAATTTTTCGATCTTGGTCGGCAGCGGAATCGGTCCACGAACCTGCGCGCCTGTGCGCTTGGCCGTGTTGAGAATTTCACCAGTCGACTGATCAAGGACGCGGTGATCAAACGCCTTGAGTCTGATGCGGATATTTTGGCTAGCCATTTACTTGCTCCAAAGACGAAGCGAGGTGGCAAATGCCACCTCGTTCATGTCCCTAATTTCTATTCAATAATTCCAGCAACGACGCCGGCGCCGACGGTACGACCGCCTTCACGAATGGCGAAGCGCAGGCCTTCATCCATGGCAATCGGCGCAATAAGCTCGACTTCCATCGAGATGTTGTCGCCCGGCATCACCATCTCGGTGCCTGCCGGCAGCGCAACCATGCCCGTTACATCCGTCGTGCGGAAGTAGAACTGCGGACGATAGTTGGTAAAGAACGGCGTGTGACGGCCACCCTCTTCCTTCGTCAGGATGTAGGCTTCGGCTTTAAACTTGGTGTGCGGCGTGATCGAACCCGGTGCCGACAGAACCTGACCGCGCTCAACGTCTTCACGCTTGGTACCGCGCAACAGAACGCCGACGTTGTCGCCAGCTTCACCCTGGTCGAGAAGTTTACGGAACATCTCGACGCCCGTGCAGGTCGTCTTCACAGTGTCCTTGATGCCGACGATCTCAATTTCGTCACCAACATGCACAATGCCGCGCTCAATACGACCCGTGACAACCGTGCCACGACCCGAAATCGAGAAGACGTCTTCGATCGGCATCAGGAAAGGCAGATCCTTGGGACGATGGGGCTGCGGAATGTAGGCATCAACTGCGGCCATCAGCTTCAGAATGGCGTTCTTGCCGGTCTCTTCGTCGCTATCTTCCAGAACCGCCAGGGCCGAACCCGAAACAATCGGAATATCGTCGCCCGGGAAGTCATACGAAGACAGAAGTTCGCGAACTTCCATTTCAACCAGTTCAAGAAGCTCAGGATCATCAACCTGATCAACCTTGTTCAGGAACACGACCAATGAAGGCACACCAACCTGGCGGGCCAACAGGATATGCTCGCGGGTCTGCGGCATCGGGCCGTCAGCCGCTGACACAACCAAAATCGCGCCATCCATCTGGGCCGCACCGGTGATCATGTTCTTGACGTAATCAGCATGACCCGGGCAATCAACGTGGGCGTAATGACGGGCTTCCGTCTCGTACTCCACATGCGCCGTAGCGATGGTGATGCCGCGCGCTTTCTCTTCCGGTGCCTTGTCGATTTCGGCATAATCCGTAAAGGTTGCGCCGCCGCTTTCGGCCAGCACCTTGGTGATCGCAGCCGTCAAACTCGTCTTGCCATGATCAACGTGACCAATGGTGCCGATGTTGCAGTGCGGTTTCGTGCGTTCAAATTTTTCTTTAGCCATCTTATCGTTCCCGGAAAACTGCCATTAGTGTGCCAATCAACGTTGCAAAATTCTCGCAAAATTCTCAACGTCGCTTCTTTTTTCTCAACGCCTCAGTCATCATTCGGTTCGCCGCCGCTCACGTGTTTGCTCCCGTAAGAGCTGGAGCGGGTGACGGGGATCGAACCCGCGTCACCAGCTTGGAAGGCTGGGGCTCTACCACTGAGCTACACCCGCTTTACCCGGCTACGCCGCTAAAAGAATAAGTCCGACTGTCGCGCCTCTTGTTCTCGTTTCGTCTCAAATCGCCTAAACTTTGCCGCAAACAAGCACCTAAACCGTTCTTCTAACCTTCGATTTCACTGCGTTCCGATCCTGGTGGAGGGAGTTGGATTCGAACCAACGTAGGCATAGCCAGTGGGTTTACAACCCACCCCTTTTAACCACTCAGGCACCCCTCCGAACGGATACAGAACAGCTTTGAAATCGGTAGGGGAAATATCGGTTTTCGTGGGTCCTTGTCAACGTCAAAAGTCAATTACAAAAAAACAAACAATCCTAACGCCCGACAGCGTTCTAATTCAAACGCCGCACGGTGCGGATTGCCTCTACGATTCGCGCGCAATATAAGGCCCAAGCCGCCGTCGCGCAAGCCGCCAATTGCAAGATTGCCAAAGTCTTTCCTAAAATCCGAAATGAAGAGTGAAAACGGCGGAAATCTGCGAAAAACCATTAGTCCCGAAGGCAGGGTTAGCCCCCATGTTCCGGCTTGATTTCTAATTTCACAGCGCCTTTAGTGAAAAATCAGCCATTTTGAGGCTTGTATGTCGCCGGACAGCACAGTAATCTCCCGCCGATTTTCGCGGCGACCCGTGTTTGCCGCCAAAAATCCACGCCGCCAACACAATGCCGACGTAGCTCAACTGGTAGAGCACCTGATTTGTAATCAGGGGGTTAGGGGTTCAAGTCCTCTCGTCGGCACCAATAAAAACAAGGGCTTAGCCGGAAACAGCTAGGCCCTTTGTTTCTTTGGGGCGCAAACTATGCGCGTTCAGGTCAAGTGAATCCGCCGCCGGTCGGTCATGCTGAGTGTTCCTCACGCCAAACCAGTAATTGCCGATATAGCCGTCGATGGCACGATTTCGCCGTCAGGTAACGGCCATCGTGCTTTCGACTGTCTTGCGCAAACGTTTGGTCAGCAGGTTCACGATGGCGACTGTCAGAGGGTCGGATTTTGCCAAACTGCGTTCGATTTCTTCCTTGGTGAAGACGACAAGAACAGCATCCTCTTTGGCGATTGCCGTCGCTGATCGCGGTTTATTGTCGATCAAGGCCATTTCGCCCAGGAAATCGGTTTGCGTAAGGGTCTCAATGACTTTCTCCTCGCCATTGTGATCCGAAATGACCTCAACGATGCCTTTGTGCACGACATACGCCTCGTCACCTTCCTCACCGGCGCGAAAAATAACCTCGCCCTTGGAAAAATCTCGAAAAATCCACTTGTCCGTTTTTCTCATGATAACTGCCCCCCAATTATCTGAGCCGAAACGATAGCCCCCATTCTCAATCTGGTCCAGTTGAACAATCGTAGATGAAATACGCGGACCGAGAACCGCGGCCTGGCGGTATTTTTTCAAGCGGCAGCGAAGAATGAACTGGGCAGAGGAGGAAGACGCGCGAACAGATAGAGCGGCCGGGAGTTCACACCTGCAAACTCCCTCGCGCGATTAGTATAGAGAATGAAGCGGATAAGATTTGTTCTGATCACTATTCGCCCTCGCTCAGGCCCTCGATCAAGGTTTTGATGTGGTCGGCGTAGGGCTGCCAGCTGCCGAGCGAGGTGGCGTAGATGGGTTGGCGGACCTGGACGACGCTGGGGGTTTGCACCGGGCGGCGTGATTTGTGGAAATCGAGGCAGGCGTCCTCCCAGGGCAGGCCGCAATATTCGAGCATGCGTCGGGTCTGTCCGACCTGATCGGCGATCATATCTTCGTAGCGCACGTCGAGAAATCCGTCCCCCATCACGCGCCGCCAATGCGCCATCAGGTTTTGCACCGCCCGCATATATCGCACCAGATTTTCCTGGTTATAGGTGTATTCGTTGCCGCTGTTAAAATACTGCCGGTAATTCGAAAACGCCGTATCGATGGGATCGCGGACGCAGTGAATAATGCGAGCTTGGGGCAGCGCCCTTTGGATCAGCCCGAGATAATAGAAATTTTGGGGCGTTTTATCGACCACGAACGCGGCACCGTCTGCCAGTCCTGAAAGATGGTTGGAGATTTCTTCGCCGATTTTGCCGTAATCCTTGGCCCGCCAGTTCGCTGCCGAGTGCGGATAATGACGGGTGCCCGTGGCGCGACGCGAGACCACCGGCCCGACCGAGTTGCACTCCCCGGCACCATAGACGGCACTATGACTGGCAAGAATTTGTTCGATCAGCGTGGTTCCGGAGCGCGGCATCCCGACGACGAAAATCGGCACAACGTTCGCGGCCTGCCCAGGGCTGGGCGACTTTTCCGCCGTGACCAGCGGGGCGGTGGAAAAGACGCCCGCGATATCGGCAATATTCGCCTCAACATCTTTGATATTGTATTGCGTCAAGCTGGCGCGCAGATCGTTGCCTTCGACCAGATAGCGGGCGGCCTGGTCGAAATCACCGGCACTTTCATACGCGCGGGATATCGAAAGCGCGATTTTGGCTTTTTCGCCCGGCGCATCGGCATGTGTCGCCAGCGCGCTTTCCAGCACCTCGCGATCCGTCTCAATGTTGATCTCGTTGAGTATAGCCAATTGCATCCAGGCCCCGCCATGCGACGGTTTATCGGCAAGAACGGACCTGAAGTCGGCCTTGGCCCCGTCGTGATCGCCCAACGACAAACGCGTATTGCCCAACAAATAGCGGAGCTCGCTGTCGGCCGGACGCAAATCCGCCAGATGCTGAAAATGGCTTAGCGCCCGGTCGGATTTATTCGCGCCGTTGAGGGTATGGCCCAGATTGAGCCGCGCCTGAAAACTGTCGGGATCGTGCTCAACGGCCTGGCTAAAAGCCTCAATCGCCCGGCTGACATCCTGTGACTGATTAAAGGCGACGCCCAGCGAGTTATAGGCTTCGGCATATTTTGGCGCCAAGCGGATCGCTTTTTCCAGGAGCCTGATCGCCGGGCGCAAACGCCCCTGCTCCAATTCGGTCACCCCCATCAGGTACAACAAGGTCGGATCGTTCGGCGATTTAGCCAAGGCGTTCTTGAAGGCCCGGGCCGCCGCGGAAAAATCGCGCGCGCCCAAGGCGGCAATTCCCCGGTTCTTGATATCATCGGTTTGCGCTGGCTTCGAGGGCATCACATCGGGCCTGTTAACGAATAGGTGAACGAAGAGGTGAACGATCAGATGGCCGCAATCATAGACGCGACGCGGTATTAGCCAAGTGGTTTTAGCCGGACGATTTAAGGCGCGCTATCCGTCGCGAAGACATCGCTCGCTCTTTTTACTGATATCGCTAAGATTGGCGAAAAGTTGACTCCCAGCGAGAGGTTACGATGCGTGCCCTGAAGGAATGCGACCCTGGTGATTTGGCGATGATCCGGGTGGTGCTGTGCGATATCGATGACACCCTGACCTGGCGCGGTCGGCTGGGGGCTGCGGCTTATGGGGCGCTGGCACGGTTGCGCGATCAGGGCGTGGTGGTCTTGCCGATCACCGGACGCCCGGCGGGCTGGTGCGACCATATCGCCCGCATGTGGCCCGTCGACGGCGTGGTTGGCGAAAACGGTGCGTTTTATTTCCGCTACGACGACGACGCCCGCAAGATGACCCGGCGCTATTGGCGCAGCGCCGCCGAGCGCGATGCGGACCGGGCCCGGCTCGACCAGATTTGCCGCCGCATTCTGGCCGAAGTGCCGGGTGCTGCTATCGCCTCCGATCAGGCCTACCGTGAGGCCGACCTGGCGATCGATTTTTGCGAAGACGTTGCCCCCCTGCCCGCCGCCGATGTTCAACGGATCGTTGATATTTTCGACAGCGAAGGGGCCGTGGCGAAGATCAGTTCGATCCACGTCAATGGTTGGTTCGGCGATTACGACAAGCTGTCGATGACCCGCCACGCCCTGGCCGAACTGTTCCGTATTGATATTGATGCCGCACCCGAGACGATCGCCTTTGTCGGTGATTCGCCCAACGATTCACCGATGTTTGGTTTCTTCCCACTGTCTGTCGGGGTCGCCAATGTGCGGGATTTTGAGGGTCAGCTTCCCGCGGCACCGACCTGGATTACGGACCGCCCCGGCGGCGATGGTTTCGCCGAGTTTACCGATCTGCTGCTGCAAGCCCGGCGCTGAGGTATTCACTCAGGCCCGCGCACTGGTCGGCATCCATATACAGCCCTGCCTTGGTCCGACGCCAGAGAATGTCTTCGGCCGTACGTGCCCATTCGTGGGCAACAAAATAGTCCACTTCGCGGGCATACAAGCCGCCACCGAAACTCTGACCGAGATCATCCACGGTCTCGATATCGGCCAGAAGCTGATGAATGAGAACGCCATGCCGGCGGGCCAGGCCGCGCAGGATGGCCTCGTCCAAGGCCGGCCAGGTATCGCGCACGGCAGCGAAGAAGCGATCGAAATCTGCATCCGGCATATCACCGCCGGGCAACGGCGTGGTCGCGGTCCAGGCTGGCGTCATATCCGGAAAGAACGGCCGCAATTTGTCCAGCACCTGTTCGGCCAAGCTGCGATAAGTCGTGATCTTGCCACCGAAAATTGACAGAACCGGCCCCTCGCCCGGTGGCGCGTCCAGATCCAAAACGTACTCCCGCGTCACCGCCGAGGGATCGACCTCGCCGTCATTGAACAGCGGTCGAACGCCAGAGTACGACCAGACGACGTCAGCGGCGCTGATCTGTTTTTCAAAGTATCGATTAGCGCTGTCACACAGGTAGCGCACTTCATCCTCATCAATGGTCGGCTGCCCCGGATCGCCCTCAACCGGAATATCGGTGGTCCCGATCAACGAGAAATCATCCTGAAACGGGATGACGAACACAACGCGCCGGTCCGGGTTCTGGAGAATATAAGCGTGGCTGCCTTCGTGCAGACGCGGCGTTACGATATGGCTGCCCTTAACCAGCACGACGCTTTTGTCGGTGCTGGCACCCAGTGCCTCGTCGAGAACCTCTTTGACCCAGGGGCCCGCCGCGTTGACCAGAACCCGCGCCCGCACGGTCTGCTCCGTCCCGCTTTGCTGATCGCGCAGCCGTGCCCGCCACAGCCCGTTTTCCCGACGGGCCTCGACCAACTTGGTGCGGGTCAGAATGGTCGCCCCCTTGTCCGCTGCCTGCATGGCGTTGAAGATCACCAGACGGGCGTCATCAACCCAGCAATCCGCGTAGGCGAAGCCCTTGTCCATGCCGCTTTTCAATGGCACGCCGGCGGCATGGCGCGTCAGGTCAACTCCCTCGCTGTTCGCCAGTCGGGGATGGGCCGCCAAATGGTCGTAAAGAAAAAGCCCAAGCCGTACCAACCAGGCCGGACGCATCTGATGATGGTGGGGCAAAATGAAACGCATTGGCTTTATGATGTGCGCCGCCTTGGACAGCATGACTTCGCGCTCGCCGAGTGCTTCGCGCACCAGACGAAATTCATATTGCTCAAGATAGCGAAGACCGCCGTGAATGAGTTTGCTGCTGGCCGACGACGTCGCACCGGCCAGATCGTCCTGTTCGCAAAGACAAACCGACAATCCCCGTCCTGCCGCATCGCAGGCGATCCCGGTTCCGTTGATACCACCGCCGATGACCAGAAGGTCAAGCGGCGTGTCGCTGGAGTTCACATCATCAGCAATCATAGTCGAAAGGGCTCCAGACTTTTCTTAAAGGCTTCAACGAACTCCAGCGTTGCAATCGAACGCGGCATGTAGGCCGGGTAAAGTATATTGATTTGAAACGGTATGGTGGGCTCGAACGGGCGGATGACCAAGCCTTCGTTTTCATATTCGCGGGCATCGATCTCGCTGACGATGGAAACGCCGTAGCCCTCAGCGACCATAATACAGGCCGGCGCGAACTGACGGGTTTCGACCGGGCCTTTGAACTCGGCACCAACCGACTCGAAAGCACGCTGTACGGTGGTGAAAAAATCATCGTTGTGATGGGTATGTATCAGCGCCAATCCATCCAGATCCCCGGGCCTGATAACCTTCTTTTTCGCCAAGGCATGACCTTTTGGGGCCACGCACACGGTGCGAACAAGTATGGATTCGGATTCAATGGCCGGATTTTTTTCGAACCTTTCCGATATACCGACATCAAAAAGTTGTGCCGATATCCACTCCTGAATTCTCTCCGGTGCCCTGGGCTCCAGTGCCAGCGTCAATCCCGGCCTGTCGCTGAGGAACCTGGCCAGCACCCGCGGCAACAACGACGTCGCGAACCCCGGCAGACAGGTGACCCGGAGATGGCCCGCTTTCTTGTCCTGAATATGTTCGGTCAGCCGGGAAATTTGATTGAGGGTGGCCAAAGCTTTTTCGACCTCGTCGAAAATGACACGAGCTTCGGGCGTCGGTCTTAGCCGGCCCGACATACGTTGGAACAAAGGGAAACCGAGCCCCTCCTCCAGACTGGCAACGAGGCGACTGATCGCCGGTTGGGAGACGCTCAAATGTTTGGCGGCTTTTGTCATGCTGCCATTGACTACAACAGCATGAAATGCCTCAAGTTGGCGGAGCGGGAGAGCCATGTTTGTCTGTTCCGTTGCGGCTGCTAAAAAAACAAGGTCATAATATACTATTATATCAATGCCGTATCTTTACACTTTACATTATAGGAAAATTTCTCCAGAATTTCACCAAGTTTGAATAAAGAGGCAAGGGTTTTGCGTCGAGGAATGTGAAATTCGGGTCGTTTTCTCAACCGGGAAAGTCTTACTTTCATTCTGTAAACCAATAACTTAACGACGAAGGCAAAGAACAATAATAATCGCCTTCAACTAGATAGGGAGGAAACCCATGTTTAACACCAGAACAGCTTTCGGTGCACTCGCCGCCATTTTCATTGGTGGTGTTTCTGCATCAGCCTTGGCCGCCACGGAAATCCAGTGGTGGCACGCCATGGGCGGCGCCAACGGCGAGCGCGTCAATAAGATCGCCAATGATTTCAATGCGACGCAATCCAAATACAAAGTTGTGCCGTCCTTCAAAGGCAATTACACCGAAACCATGACCGCCGCCATCGCAGCGTTCAGGGCCAAAAAACAACCTCATATCGTGCAGGTGTTTGAAGTCGGAACGGCCACCATGATGGCCGCCAAGGGTGCGGTCTATCCGGTCGAACAAGTCATGTCGGATGCCGGAGAGCCGTTCGATAAGTCAATTTATTTGCCCGCCGTGATCAGCTACTACCAGACGCCGAGCGGTGAATTGCTTTCGATGCCGTTCAACAGCTCAACTCCGGTGCTGTGGTACAACAAAGACGCGCTCAAGAAAGCGGGCGTCGCAACACCGCCCAAAACCTGGGCCGAAATGAAGAGCACTTCCGAGAAGCTGGTCGCCGCCGGTTACAAATGCGGATTTTCCTTCGGTTGGCAGTCCTGGGTCATGGTCGAAAACTACAGTTCATGGCACAATCTTGCGCTCGGCACCAAAGAGAATGGTTTCGCCGGCCTCGACACTGAATTCACTTTCAACAACGCCGCCGTCAAGAATCGCATCGCCAGCATCGCTGACTGGTCCAAGAGCAATCTTTTCAAATATGGCGGTCGTCGCGGTGACAGTCTTTCCATGTACACCAACGGTGAATGCGCCATGTGGATGAACTCCTCAGCCTATTACGCCAGCGTCAAGAAGCAGGCCAAATTTGAATTTGGCCAAACGATGTTGCCGCTCGACACAGATGTCGCAAGCAAGGCGCAGAACTCGATCATCGGCGGCGCCACGCTGTGGGTACTCAAGGGACGTGACCAAGGCGATTACAAAGGCGTCGCCAAATTTATGACCTATCTTTCATCCGCCGAGGTTCAGGCTTGGTGGCACCAGGAAACGGGCTACGTTCCGATCACGACGCCGGCTTATGAGTTGTCCAAGAAACAGGGTTTTTACAAGACCCACCCGGGCACCGACACGGCAATCAAGCAGCTTAGCCTGAATGCCCCGACGCCGAATTCTCGTGGCATACGTTTCGGCAGCTTCGTCCAGATCAGAGACATCATCAACGAAGAGATGGAAGCGATCTGGGCCGGCTCCAAAACAGCGTCAGAGGGTCTCGACGATGCTGCCAGACGCGGCAACAAACTGCTCAGAAAGTTCGAAAAAGCCAATAAGTAAGAAATCTCCCAAGGTTAGTGTGCCTCTCTTGTCCCTGCTAAGGCGTTTGGGGACAAGAGAGGCCGCTAGCTGAAATATGGGCTTTCCGACATGCTGAAACGTGTGCATTTTGAAACGTCATTTTTGCCGTTCTTGCTGGTCGCGCCGCAGATCATCATCACTGTGGTGTTCTTCATCTGGCCGGCAAGTCAAGCGTTATACCAGTCGCTTCTGGTCGAAGATGCTTTCGGACTGAGTTCTGAATTCGTCTGGTTCCAAAATTTTGCCGAACTTTTCGAAGACGAATATTACCCAGACACTTTCAAGCGGACGATTTTCTTCTCCTTTACCGTCGCCTTCCTTTCGATGACGTTTGCCCTGACCCTGGCGGCGATGGCTGACCGCGTGATCAAAGGTGCGACGACCTACCGAACATTGCTGATCTGGCCTTATGCGGTTGCGCCCGTGGTATCCGGCGCTTTGTGGGTCTTCATGTTCGACCCCACACTCGGCATTTTCACCTACATGCTGGGCACCCTGGGCTACGAGTGGAACCACAAGCTGAACGGCAACGAAGCGATGTTCCTGGTCATTATCGCGTCGGCCTGGAAACAGGTTGCCTACAACTTCCTGTTTTTCCTGGCCGCCATGCAGTCCATCCCCAGATCGTTGATCGAGGCAGCGGCTATTGACGGCGCCGGGCCGGTGCGGCGCTTCGTTTCAATTATTTTCCCACTGATCTCACCAACAACTTTCTTCCTGCTGGTGATGAATATTGTATTTGCCTTCTTTGAAACTTTTGGAATCATCCATGCCGTGACCAAGGGCGGGCCTGCCAAGGCAACCGAAATCCTTGTTTATAAAGTCTTCAACGACGGCTTTATCGGACTTGATCTGGGTGGCTCAGCGGCGCAGTCCGTCATCCTGATGGCGATCGTCATCGGGTTGACCGTCATTCAGTTTCGTTACGTCGAGAAGAAGGTCGAATACTGATGATCGAACATCGGCCAATAATCACCATTCTCTCGCACCTCGTCCTGATCTTCGGCGTGGCGATTATCGCCTTTCCGATTTGGGTTACTTTTGTCGCAGCAAGCCACGATTCTGTACGTATGCTGCAGACACCCCTGCCGCTTCTTCCCGGCGATCAGTTTTTCATCAACCTGAAAACAACGCTGACGATGGGTCTCGAAGGCGCAGGCGCACCACCGGTTGCCTCGATGATGCTGAACAGTTTGGTCATGGCCCTGATGATCGCGTTTGGAAAAATCGCGATCTCACTGCTCTCCGCGTTCGCCATCGTCTACTTCAAATTCCCCTTCCGTATGGGCTTCTTCTGGATGATTTTCATTACCCTGATGTTGCCGGTCGAAGTGCGGATTTTACCGACCTTCGAGGTCGTGGCCAATCTCGGCATGCTAAATACCTATTGGGGTTTGAGCATTCCGTTGATTGCTTCGGCGACGGCGACCTTTATGTTCCGCCAGGTGTTCTTGACGATCCCCGACGAATTGCTGGAGGCGGCGCGGATCGACGGCGCCGGACCGATGCGTTTCTTTATCGACATCCTGATTCCCCTGTCTCGGACCAATATCGCGGCGTTGTTCGTCATCTTGTTCATCTATGGCTGGAACCAGTATTTGTGGCCGCTGTTGGTGACCACGGATCAAGACATGTACACCGTCGTCATGGGCATCAAACAAATGTTGGAGGCAGCCGAGCTTTCTCCCGACTGGCACTTGATCATGATGACTTCGCTGTTGGCGATGCTGCCGCCGATCGCCATCGTCGTGTTCATGCAAAAACTCTTCGTCAAGGGCCTGACGGAAACCGAAAAGTAAACCAAATTGGATTGTTGGATATGGCAGAGATACGACTGAGCAAAGTTCATAAATCCTATGGTGAGGATGAAGTTCTCCACGGCATCGACTGGCATATTCGCGACGGTGAATTCGTCGTCATTGTCGGTCCCAGCGGCTGTGGGAAATCGACCCTGCTGCGCATGATCGCCGGACTCGAAGGTATTACTAAGGGTGAAATTTCGATTGGCGACCGCGTTGTCAACGACCTTGAGCCGGCGGAGCGCGATATCGCCATGGTATTTCAAAATTACGCGCTCTACCCCCACATGTCGGTTTACAAGAACATGGCCTACGGGCTGAAGATTCGCGGCGTGGCCAAGGACGAGATCGACAGGCGCGTGCAACAGGCCGCCGAAACACTGGAGATCAGTGAATACCTCGATCGCAATCCACGTCATCTCAGTGGCGGGCAGCGCCAACGTGTCGCGATGGGCCGCGCCATCGTACGCGAGCCCAGCGTCTTTTTGTTCGATGAGCCCCTTTCCAACCTCGACGCCAAGCTGCGCGTTCAGATGCGCCTGGAAATCAAAAAGCTTCAGGAACGGCTCGGCATCACCAGCGTCTTTGTGACGCATGATCAGGTCGAGGCGATGACGCTGGGGCACAGGCTGATGGTCCTGAGCGACGGCAACGTTGAACAACTGGGCACGCCGATCGAGCTTTATGAACGCCCGGCCACGAAATTTGTCGGCGGTTTCATTGGCTCGCCTTCGATGAATTTTCTCGCCGGATCGATCAGCGACGATGGCAAGAATGCCAGGCTTGAGGGCGGCGGCGAACTGCTGCTTTCTCAGGACTTCTCAAAATACAAGAACCGCGCCGTAACCGTTGGCCTGCGACCTGAGCATCTGCGCGTCAATGCAGACGATTCCGGCCCGACCACGCTTCATGCAAATGTCGTCGAACATTTGGGTGCCGACACGCTGGTGCACGGCACAATTGGTAGCGACGGCCCGGAACTGACCCTGCGCCTCGACGGCGTTCAGATTATCGAAAAAGGCCGCACCCTGTCCCTGTCTGTTGCGCCTGAGAACATTCACCTGTTCGACCCCGACACGGACGCACGACTGGAATAACGACGGCGAAAAAGCGAATATGAAATATGCCTCGGATTTTTTCTTTGATGGTGACAATACTGGGAGTCCTCGGTATGACCGATCTTGCCTACGGCTTTGATTCCCAAGGTCATCGGGGTGCCCGCGGTCTGATGCCGGAGAATACCCTGGCCGCGTTCGCCCAAGCCTTGTCAATCGGCGTCAACACGCTCGAACTCGACCTCGGCACGACACGAGACGGCGTCATTGTGGTCAGCCACAATCCCAAGTTGGAGCCCGAAACCACACGCGATCAATCGGGCAAATGGCTGCCTGAGACCGGTGCCGCGATTCGCTCGCTAAGCTTGGCCGAATTGAGGACCTACGACGTTGGACGCCTGAAGCCCGGCACCGGCTACCAAGCGCGGTTTTCCGAACAAGTCGCCGTCGATGGCGCACGCATACCGACACTGAAAGAAGTGCTGCAGCTTATTCGGCGCTCGGGGAACGAGCAGGTGCGACTGAATATCGAAACCAAGCTTCGCCCGACGGAGCCGGAATTGTACCTCGATCCGAAGACTTTCGTTTCCACGCTGTTGGAGGTCATTCGGGATCAGGGTTTTCTCGATCGGGTGACCATCCAGTCTTTCGATTGGCGCACCTTGATGGAAACTCAATCTC
>FLOH01001348.1_pt1 | contig 38801 bp, 39 predicted proteins | sample 756751 | NCBI WGS metagenome assembly FLOH01 (sample SAMEA4026879, study PRJEB14308) | marine metagenome | biome: coastal water; material: water | depth 74 m
ATCAAACAGCAAAAAAAGAAAGAAGTAAGACTGGATAAGGACGATTAAAACAGGCCATAATTAGGCCTCAAGGCGGGTCAATATTCAATGCAAATGGTGGGTCACTTTTAACTGCAAATTAACACTCGAAAATGGTCAATTAGAACTAAGAGCAAACTACAAAGACGGAGAACGAGTAAGAGAAGACGGAGAACGAGAAGACGGACTTCCTGTGACTTACTACGAGAATGGTCAATTACTGTCTAAAATAAACTACAAAGACGGAGAGCGAGTAATAGGAGACGGACTTACTGAGGCTTACCTTGGAAATGGTCGATTACTGTATAAAGCAAACTATAAAGACGGAAAGCGAAACGGACTTACCGAGTCTTTCCGCGAGAATGGTCAATTACTGTATAAATCAAACTATAAAAACGGAGAGCGAAACGGACTTACCGAGTCTTTCCGCGAGAATGGTCAATTAAACACGACAAGGTACTACAAAGACGGAAAACCATTCGGACCTTGGAGTTATTTTTACGAAAATGGTCAATTAAGTAGTAGAAGGTACTACAAAGACTTTGCTGCAGACGGACTTTGGGAGGCTTACGAGGAAAATGGTCGATTGAAATTTATAGATTGTTATAAAAATAATGAAGAAGTAGATATGTCCTACTGTGAGAAATAGGCAGAGAGTAAAGTGCAGTTGATGGAAAATTAGACGTAATGAATATTGAGAGAATTTTCAGCAATGTAAGCGCAGCGGTGTTATAGCTCTCCTAGATATAGAAAGTATTATCACGTTGATTCTCTCAAAGTTCTTTCGACACAAAAAGAATTAGTACAGCCCCCAGAATAATGAAGAAGATATGAAGCGCTTTCCTAATAGCCCCCGCTCTTGCCAATTCCTCGAGCCGTTTCAACTCTTCACGATTGGGGTTTTCGGCTGCTGCACGCTCTTCTCTTTGCTTCTTGTAATTAGAGTTGCGTCTATCATCATCCCATTCAAAAAAAGCACGAATTAAAACCAACACAAAAAAAGCGAGTAAAACACCACCAGCTATTGTTAGCATTATTAGTCTCCAATGTGGGACTTAACAACAGAGCTTTCTATTACTAAGGTCCGAAATCAGTCGATTGCGGTTGGTGAGTTGCATAAACAAAGTATTTGACCTATGACCGCATTTCTAACTCTCGAATGAACGTCTAGGCCAGGCAATCCCCGCAACTGAAGGGATGGTGTTGAATTGCACCGAATACTGACCCAGGATTTGCAGAAGTAATTGACCCTGCCAAGGGTGAGTGGCTGCGGGATTTAACGGCATTGGTTGCGGGTCAAAATTCAATGCAAATAACTGGAATTATTGGATCACTTTTGGACGCAATTCAACAACGCAGGGGTATGGAACTCTGCTGTGGCTGGCTATCCGAAATACTATAGGGCGAACGAGGCAGAAAGACTCAAGGCGGCGGGATACCGAGGGAAGGAGTTAGAGAAGATGATAAAAATGTCAAATAGCTTAGATGGTTTTGATTAGCTCTTTCTTTTCCTCACACAATTTCAAGTTGCTGTCCAAGTTGACACAGAGAATGGCAAGACTTTAGGTCGGACTTTGACTGCAGGCGAAGGACTTCATGCGCCTTTTTCAAATAGCCTCTTCTCGTGACTGTGCACCTACCGTCACAGTCTCGCAATCGCGACAGGGCATCCCCGTCTATAAAACGACCCACCCCTAAGCAGACGTTAGCCTTTCTCGTGAGGCTGCGCCTACAGTGACAATACCGCAAGTGCGATAGGCCGCCTCTGCCTCTAAAACGACCCACCCCTAAGCAGACGTTAGCCTTTCTCGTGAGGCTTGCGCCTACAGTGACAATACCGCAAGTGCGATAGGCCGCCCCCGTCTATAAAACGACCCACCCCTAAGCAGACGTTAGCCTTTCTCGTGAGGCTGCGCCTACAGTGACAATACCGCAAGTGCGATAGGCCGCCCCTGCCTCTAAAACGACCCACCCTCTCGGATAGATGTCTTAAGTTAGAAGCGGTTGGTGTAGTCTCTGTGTAGTCTTATCTGAGTAATTAAAGGTTATGCGATGCAGGCTTGCATCTAACCTCTTGATTTAATTGGTGGGCCCACAGGGACTCTAACCCCGGGCAAACGGATTATGTGTCCGCTACCCAATTTTACTAAGACCTGGCTTGAATGCATTCACATAGATGTTGCTTGTTAAATTGCATCCAAAAGTGAGCCATTAAATCCGCATATTTGCATCGAATATTGACCCATGCATTATGCTATCAAGCCACGGATTTACCAGACCTGCCCGGGTCAACTATCGCTGCAAACCCTGGGTCAAATTTGAATGCAATTTAACATGCTGCCGTAGAGACTTCTATTGTATGTGTCTTCGGATTGCTCGGGTTCAATAACTATACCCAAAAAGGTTTCTTGGGCATGTGTTTCCGCCGAAGTTAGCAGTATAAATATCGAAATCAGAAGCGATTTCATCGTATCCACCCTTCAACAAGCATTGAGAGCATAGAGATTGAGGTCTATTATACGACCAAATTGGTGGGTGAGAGGAAGGCCAGTGAAAAATTCACTACTATGTTTATTATTTTGTTGTGCGATAGCTGGAGCTCAAGAAGTAGATCAGCTCTCTCAATTCATGGAGAAGCTTCAGAAAAACGAGGCCGAAGTGGAACTTATGGACGCTGCACTTGAATGCGCTGCTATTGCTGATATAGCTGCTTGGAATACGGCGGAGAGTACACGGCTCAAGATCGTGGCGCTAAATGTAGGTAAAGAAGTGCTGTCGACTGCCTATAAGGAGCTCTTTGTCTTCCCTGGCGAATGGCCGACAATTCCAATAAATCCTGTGACTGGGAAGCTTTTTGATAAGGATGTCGATTCAGCCGCTAATCTTCTGGGTTTTAGTGACCTTACAGAGCTTGCGGTATTTATGGTTGGACAAAGTTTTGGGGAGGAGCGCCAGAGTTTTTTTGATGACATTCCTTACGGGGGTTCTTCTGAGATGTGGAAAATTAATATCGAAGCAGAGTTCAACCGACGAAATTGTGCTCTTGTAGGTCTGTGAGTTCCGCGCAGAACCATCAGCGATTTGATGGAGAGCCCGGCTGATAGGTTTAATGCGTTAGTTGCACTGACCGGCTGAACTCACAGTCGAGAGCTGCCTGTCGCAGGATTGAAATCTAGCAATAACTGAGGGTCTGCTTTAGATCTGAAAGCAGACATTAGAGAAATACTGGAAAAATAGCTTTAGAGAGATTGTGGCAGCTGGAGTCCCGTAGAGAGCAGGGGGTGTTCCTGTTCTGATAGGGGGCTATTAGAGTGACACCTCTATGATGCCGGGTAATAAATTGGCCTTGGATTGACGATTGGATAACAAGTGGGTGACATAGGTTTACATCCTATGAACACCCTTCAGGACAGCTCTAAAAACACCCTTATGCTTACCCGGTGCTTACCCAACTAAAAAAGCACCCAGAAGAAAATCTCTAAGTGCTTGATTTATATGGTAGCAATGGGTACTACTGAATAGTATCAATAAGTCATTGTTATATAAGAGTATTAAATTTTAGTAGTTAGACGATACCATCACGGATACCATCAATTAGTTTTGTCATCTTGCTCTCTGGCTCTTCTGACTTAGATAGCTGCACCCACCCCCTGTTTCCTAGTAACCGCCCAGCCAGCACCCCACCCTAGGGGGCACACCCCGATAAGTCAGAATGGTTCCATTGCACCCGTATACATACTATTGTGGACGAACGGTTGGGTATTTCTGAGAACTAGACTATGAAACTACTCATCTCTGCATTTATCTCGCTACTGCTTATTGGTTTTGCAGGGGGTTCTTATGGTCAGACTGTTGAGACTATTAACTACGCCAACGCCGGCGTTTGTTGTTATAAAGCATTTCAATGTAATCAAATATATCACTCCTAGCTGCATCTCTTGTAGCGTAGGTTTGTCCGCTTCCCGCGCGCACTTTTTCACGTATATTTTGTCAAAAAGTTAGCTCCACGATGATGATGTCGCTGTAGCTGCCCGCGTGTACGTTCTGGAGGGCGGGGATACGTCCGTAAACCCCGTGATTTACATTCACACCAATACCGGTGCCGTTTACTGTAACGGTGCCGCTGGTGGCGTCGCCCCACACGACGGCGCGGTTAGCGGCGGTATAAAGGTTGTAGTTGAGCCTGTGGCCGCCGCTGTTCATGACGCGCTGCGTATGGGTCCCGCCGCCCGCGGTGAGCGCCATGGAATACCCGACGCCGCTAGGGCAGTTCACGTCAATATTACCGGTAGTATCAAGCGCTGAATTACTGAACACATCATAACTTCCGAAGTTCACCCCTGTGACGTTAAGGGTGCATGCATGACCCTGCTGCGCTGTTAGTGTAAAGGCCAATGCAGTAAGCCAGGGCGCCAAAACGTTGCGCTTGCAGGTGCCCGCAAGGGTACTTGACGCTACAGAGCTAGCTGGTTGACATATGCGGCGGACTCTAGATTTAAAACTGATAAATATTCTCATGGTTCTACTCCCGTGCAGATATAAGTGCCCAGGTGCGGCAGCGGCTCGGTCGATTCCGGGAAGGGCAGCATGAACTCGCAACTCTGCTCTCGCCAAGTGACTCTAAGCCGGTTGCTCGTCGCCAGCCCGGTCAGATAAACCTCGCCCCTCATGCCTGTGGGGAAGACTTCATTTTCTTCGACGTTATCTCCAATAATTTGCGCCTGCGCGCCCGCTGGTAAAGTTTCGCCGTTTTCGAGGACCACGGTGAGCAGCGCCCCGCGCGAGCGCTTAACCGGAAACTTCAGCAGCAGGCCACTTCGGAAATATGGCACGGCGTCGAGCTGCACCGCATCGATCTGCGCATCCAGCGGTAAATCAGCCTGTTCGATGCCCACCGTGTTCTTTTGGTACGGGCGTAGCCTTGGCAGCAGTGCACTACCGTTGGCGTTGGTGCGCGCTACCAGTTGGTTGTCCGCGTAGATGCCCACGCCGGAATAGTCGGGCACCTGCACCACAGCAAAGCTGTCGGTGATGCGCCGGCTCAAGAATGCGCTACCCCCTAGGAAAGCCACGCCGCCGCTTGCGCTGCCGCGGAAAGCCGTCTGGCTGAGGGACCGGCTTGCCTCCAGGGTATAAGTACCGACCTCATTTTGCAGCTTGACCTCCGCCTCGCGTTGGTCTGAATCGCCTGCCCCGGCGACTAGACGATAGCCCATCCCGCTGCCTGCTGGCACACTGCGACTCACCTGCAGAACTGCCTGCTCGCGACCTGGTTGCGCCGACGTGTTGATGCTGGCGTTGGTCCGATTGCCCAATGACAAAGAGAAACTCAGGTTGAAGGTCGTCTTTGCGTCCCCATTGAGAAGCCTAGTCACAGAGACGGTCAGGTTGCCTTGACGCCCTACCTTCCTGCTATAACCCGCGCTCAGTATCTTATTCCCAGTCCGGTCACGGAAGGCCTGCTGCGTGTAGTTCGCTCTGAAGGAGCCATAATCGGTAGTCGCCAGATTGACAAACATCTGGCTTATCTGCCGGGGCGCAAGTGCTTCGGGCTCCAGCCCCAACTTCTCGAAGCGCTGGCTGGCGAGCTGTGTGTTGGCGCCGAAACTAACGTAGCGGCCCTGACGCTGAAACCCAAGCTCCAATAATCCGCCCACGCCTCTATCGCTATGGCTCGCAGCAAAGGAACCAGATAATACGCCAGCGGCAGGCAACAGCAACACGCCGCCCAGCCCTAAGGTCTGCTGCTGGCCGAGTAGCTCACCGTGGATCTCGCCGGTGAACTGGTCGGTGATTCCTAAGCGGTGCGTGCCGACCGCCAGGGGGCGGCCGTAGTTATTACTGTCGGTGCCAAAATTCCTGCGCACAAAACCTAACTCGTAAGAATACTCTTGTAGGCCAGGCTTCAGCAGGCGTGGGGTGGCATAGAAGGGCTGTGTGATGACCTGCTCGCGCCCTAAAATATCGCGTACCACCAAACGTGCATCCCCTTGGCCAGTCGTAACCGGCAGATCCTGGATGCTGAACGGCCCGCTGGGCACTTCGCGGCTCATGCGCAAGGCACTATTAACATAAAGGTCCACTGTGGAGGGCAGCGCCGCTTCGCCAGACACCCCGGGTAGCGGGAAAGCAATAAAGCCAGGCTGGGTAGAAAAATTAGTCGACCACTGTACGCCGCCGAAGCGCACCGCACCGCCCCAACTGCTTGTGCCGCTGATTGCGTCGCCAACTCGCAGGCTGGCGACTTCTAGCGGCTGATCTCGCGTCCAGGTGGTATCCAGCCGGACGGCGGTCGCTTTTCCGTTGAGGTCCCGCGCCAAAATACGGGTTTGGACGGCACCCCAGCCGCTGAACCCGCCCAGTTCCAGCAGCCCGCTGGTCGTTGTTCGCCCTTGCGCATGATTGGCAGACACATCGTAATTAAGAAAGCCGCCGGGCGATGCCGGGGTGGGCGCACTGAAATCGGTCACCGTCCCCTTTAGCCGCGTGGCATCAAATAAGTTTGGGGGCGCTTGAACCGTTAGCGCTTGACTGGATTCATTAAATTCATATGACAGGCCTGCCAGCGTATCAAGTGCGTAAAAATCTTCGCCGTCACGGTTAAGGGGGATAGTGTTAGGCAAGTGCAAGCGCCAGCGCCGCAGATCTTGACCCCCCGCGAACAAACGATCGTCGCTGCGCAGTAAAAAGGCGACCCCCTGCTCTTGCTGGTTGATAACCACCACCAGAAATACTTCGTCTACAGCAAGCGCTGTCTCTTCCGCTAGCGGCGCTGACGGGACTAGTGCCAGCAAACCAAGCAGGAGTAAGCCTGCATTTAGAGACTTGCAGGCATTAATCTTATGAGCAACGTTTCCTGCCTGGCGCACATCAAGGTGCAATCATGACTTCAGCCTCAATGTCACCGGCATCCGTCTGAGCAAAAAGCTGTAAGGAAGTCCCTGGTGGTGGGACTGGGTATTCCGAGTCAGCTGGCAGGTTCCAGTCGCGACTCTGACCGGGCAGCACATACTCAGCAGATTCTTTGGTCACCCAAGGTTGCACGCTACCGGGCAATGACAGCTTGAAGTTGGCGATTTGGACATGGGCATTACCGTTGTTGGTCAGGCTAATCTTGAGGGCGCCTTGCGGGGTGCGAGTCGCCTGCCACATCAGCACGGGTTTAGCGTCGACCTTGGGTAAAACAAACACTGGCAGGCTGATGCGCATCAACATTCGTGTACCCATAAAATCGGGATTGGGGGGGGGCGGCAATTCCTGGAGGACAATGCGATAGGTAAGCTCGCGCTGCCCATCCGGCGCTCGCCGAAGTCCGACTCGGACCAACTGCGAGCCACCCGCTGGCACGGTAAAAATAGGCGGGTTGGCCAGCAGCTCGCGAGTGGGCGTTAAAACATCCTGGCCCTCCGCTTGTGACCAGCTCAGCATCTCCATTTGCAGAGACGCCGGCTCAGTGCCGTCGTTACGCACGGTGAGCGCGCCCATCGACTGGCTCTCGGATAGCGTCACTCGCACGGGGCTCACCCCCAAAGAGGCGGCACTTGCGACGCTGGCCCCCATTACCAAAAGAATGATGCCGAACGCTGCTTTGGTCATTGCACGCGCGAGCATCAGTAGTTGAGGGTCACGGTGATGGTATCAGTGTAGCTTCCTGCTGGTGCATTCTTTTGATTTTTAGGAATTTCACCGTATACCGTCAAATCCTGGGAAACGCCGCTACCTAAAACTTGTGCGACCGAGCTCATTTCCTCAACATCGTTATTCCATATATTAGACATATAATAACTGGCGCTTCTATAGATGTTGTATCTCAAAAAGCCAGTTTCTTCGGCATTTGCCAATTGGCGATGGCAGTCATTGATCACACAATACAGCGCATGGTCACCTTGACTCATAGTGACCACACCCGTTGCACCTGATGTGCAGGTTGTTGATACCGTAGCAGTGGCCCTAAGGTCTTGCGTTGCGTGGGCTCCAAAAGGATCATAGGTGCCAAAGTCTAAGCTTGTTACGCCCATCGTGCAGGACGCGTTAACATTGACTGTCACAGACATGTCTGAAGCTGTTGTGGCCGCATAGACGGGCAGGCTAAAGCCCGCAGCGTATAGCAGCACAGGCCATAGGCCCAATATTTTAAGCAGCTTTTGGTTTCTTGTCGCTTGCACACATTTGCCCTATCTAATACGCAAAGTCAAAAAGAACAGGCCGCAAGCGGCCTGTTCTAGTACTGGTATTAGCATCAGTAAGTGAGTGTCACCGTGACGCTGTCACTGAAAGATCCGGCGCCAACTGTTTGGTTCTTAGGAATCCGGCCATAGGCTGTAAAAGCCTGCGCGGTGCCGTCTGCAGTGATCGATTTACCTGTGTCCGAGGTATTTCCCCATACAGTTCCGCCGGCGCTATCACTATACACGTGGTAAAGCAAATCTTCTGCCCCCTCCCCTTCGCTTCCATTCCACATCGCACGCAATGGAATCGCGTCGGACGAGCCGCTTTGTGCACGACCACCCTCATCCATTGTTATGACTGCCGCTCCGCCCGCAGTGCAGGTCGATGTTATCGAGGCATTAGCATCATTATCCACCGTGGCGGTCGGATTATAGGAAACGAACGTCATCGCTCCGGCTGAAATAGTGCAGGACATCGCAACCGTCGTGCTGACTTCCATGCTGTCCGTGTCGGTGGATTCAGCGTAGCTAGTGGCGCTAAGACCAGCGGCACCAGCAGCTATGATTGCCGATGCGATCGCAAGTTTAATTTTCCTCTGGTTGAATTTCGTTTTCATACTTTTTTCCCTTTTATTGATAAATGCTGTTGTTTTCAAGTGATGGCTCGTTCGCATCGAACTGATTTGGGCTCAGACAATGCAAGAGTGGATATTATCTACGTGTTTTCAGGAAGTCAACAGATTTTAGTATTTGACAAATTTGTCTTAAAGATAGATTTGATTGATAAATAAATTTGATTGATACATAAATTGATTTGGTAATTAAATTTGATTTATAATAAGATGTTTTTATGCGAAATTTTGAAACTTATCCTAAAGACGTCTCAAGTATTAGCTTGCATAGCCGTCTGCTGTATAGCTCGGGCATTGTCAGTCACGCACTCAAAGAGGCGGCAATGGGGGTCTTTGTCCTGCTTTACTACAAGCAGGTGCTGGGCCTGTCGGGGACGCTGACCGGCCTTGCCATCGGCATTTCAATTATCTGGGATGGTATCAACGACCCACTGGTTGGCGCCTGGTCAGACCGTTTGCGCTCGCGCATTGGCCGCCGCCACCCGTTAATGATTGCCGCTGTTATTCCAATGGCTGCGGGTTTTGTCATGCTGTACGGGCCACCCGGCAGTGTGCTGAGCGACCAAGGCCTGCTGTTTACCTGGCTGCTGATCAGCATGCTGCTGATACGCACAGCTCTAACCTTTTTTATGGTGCCCTACCTAGCCCTGGGTGCAGAGATTACCGAGGACTATCACGAACGTACACAGCTGGCTTCGGCGCGCACCAATATGGCCTGGTTTTTCGGCACTCTTGTCTCGGCCACCGCCCTGATTTTTATATTTAAGGAAGAAAATGGCCTCGACGGCCGCTTCCTCATCGACAATTACCATTTTTTTGGCTGGGTCAACGGCCTGCTCGTCATACTGTTTAGCGTCATCTGCATTGCCGGCACTTGGCAATACATTCCCAAACTCGCCAGCGGCACAGGACATTCCGACAGCAATATGCTGCGCGATATATTCATCACATTTCGCAACAAGAACTTTTTATACATGGTGATTTTGGATATGGCCGTGGGCGGTATCGGCAGCATTACCGCTACATTGCTAATGGTGACTTACATCTATTTCTGGCAACTGGATGCGGTCCAGACTTCCTTACTGTTTGCCGGGCCCATTATTCTCGCGGTAATGTTGTCGGCCGTATTTTCCAGATCACTGAATCGGCTGTTTGAAAAACAACAGATACTGCGCCTGACCTGTGCCCTGACCAGCATTAACCTGCTCTGGCTGACACCGTTGAAATTGTTTGACCTACTGCCAGATAACAGCACGGTGGTATTTGCCTTGATCTGCTTCAACTGGACAATACATATGACCATGACTATTCAGCGCGTGATCACCGTTCACTCGATGCTGGCTGATATCGTGGATGAGCAAGAGTTGGCCACTGGCAAGCGAAATGAGGGCATTGTTTTTGCTGCGGCTTTCTTTTCCTCCAAATTCATGGGCTCCTTTGGCTACATGATAGCCGGCCCGTTTCTGGACGTGATAGGCCTGCAGACTGGAGCGCAACCAGGCGAAGTATCCAGCACGGTAACGTGGGGTCTGGGCCTGATTATGGGCCCGGGGCTGGCGATTATTATGCTGTTACCGGTGTGGATGTCATTCAAAGTGAATGTGAGTCAAGCCAGTCAGTTAGACGTTCGCCAGGCCCTGTCACAGGGATAACAGGCAGCCGAAAGCGGCGACGCGCCTCCGTCAGCACACCAAGGAGAGCCGAGTTTACCGAGTTCAATCAGCAAAGATGCCACTGAAACACCGTCTGGCCGGAATAGATCTACGATGGGAGCGATACGAGCATAATGTCCGCTGGAAATTGGTGGAGTTTGTAGGTATGCATCGCCTGATGTTACCCATTATGGCGACTTAATTTGGCAATACCGGCGAGCTTTTCACTTAGCCCCCATTGCAACGCCACAGACTAATGGCTAATAACTAACCCGATAGTGGAATAAACTACAGGCTGTTGAGTCTGTTAATTTCTTCAATCAACAAAACGTGAAGCTCGGGACTGGCATCGGCCGCGTACACCAAAAGTATGCCCTTCATGGCCTTGTGACGAAATTGATTCAAATCAATGTAGCCGAGAACCCAGTCAATTCGGGCAAGTCGGTTGCTATCGTGAACTTTTTTCATAATTATGCTGGGTTCGACATTTCCTAACAACAGCCCTCGCTCGTACCACTTCTTATTCGGTGCTGCCAGTTGCTGTGCTTGCTGGAAAGGTCCATCTGGAATTCTAGGGTCAAACAATCTTAGGTGCTCTGCAGACATAAGTGCGGCGCGATAAAAGTTTATATCTTTCTCGAAGGTGGCAGCCACGTTATTGACGAAGAACTTTGTATTTTCAATAGGATCGATAGGCGGGTTGAGGGTATTACTCTGCATTTCTTCAATTAAATTCGAGACCAGCTCTTTAATGATGTCACTCTTTTTCCCGAATAGGTTGTGAATCGTTGGCGTAGTAACCCCAGCCTCTTCGGCAAGTTCACTTATAGTAAAGTCTTCTAAACCTTTTGAAGCTATTAGACGCTTTGCTATATTAAATATGCGTTCACGGCGCAATTTTTTATTTGCCTGACGAGTTACATTTCCTAATGCTTTTACTGGTTTTTTCATGATTTATAGAATACCACGTGATAGATGATCAAACTAACACTTTTTACTATGAGTCAAAGCTGCAGTGCCAAGCGCTCTGTTTTTTTAAGGAGGGTATATACATATTGGAAAGAGACTGTGTCGGAAGAAGAGTAGTTGTTAAGAGTAAAAGCACTTTGAATCAAGCGGGGTTGTACCCATTATTGTGCCTATACGGCTATAAATATAACGACCATAAAAACCCTGTAAAAACAGAGGCTTAATAAATATATAGCAGTGGGATAGACCGATAAACTATGCAGGTATACTCTACTCTGTAATACTATAATAGCCGCCGCAGATACCTTAAAACCTAACAATTACCTCTCCGACCAATAGAGGTGGCGATTGCGATGCCGGTGCCGGCTCCAGGCAAAAAAATAGGCCGCAAGGGGCCTGTGGCAGTGCTCGTGTCAGCATCAGTAAGTAATTGTGACGCCGAGCTGGTCACTGTAAACCCCTTGGGCCGCTGGTTGCGCTGCCAGGACGCTACCATAGGCAGTAAGGGTTTGAGAGACGCCAGTTCCGGTAAGCGCCACACCTGTGGGGGAGGTATTTCCCCATACCGTGCCGCGAGCGACATCTGAATAAACTTGATAGATTAGATACTTCCCTGCTCCAGCAGTCATTCGACGAACTGGCGCATCAGCCGAACCCGATCCCGCGGAGGCACCAGCATTCATAGTGATCAGGGCCGATGCACCTGAGGTGCAGGTCGAAACTACCGTGGCCGTGGATTCAAGAGCGGTCGAAGCATTTGCGACAAAACCGTCATAGGCTCCGAACGCCATTGGGCTGGAGTCCATGGAGCAGGAATGTCCAACCGATACGCTAACGTTCATGGTTGAAGTACTTGAGCCAGCGTAGGTATAAACGCTAAGAGCAGCGGCGCCAAGTACCATGGCCGATACGATCGTGAGTTTGAGAGTGCTTTGGTTGAATTTCGTTTTTATAATTCGTTCCTTTCATTAAAAAATGCAGTTTTCTACAAGTGGATATTTAGTTAATTCCTCATCGAACTTGGTCGCAAAATGTACCTAGTGTTGGTATCTCGTTTAGCATTTCGAAAGGTACCAACAAATTGTTGGTATCTCGTAGTATTGGAATGTATTGCGTTGGACTGAGTATATCGTAGAAAGCCCCTTAATTCAGGGCTTTTAGAACGTTTTTGTATTGCGTTGGATGGGGATTTGTTTCCTAGCAACCGCCCAGCCATCACCCTAGGGGCATACCCCGATAAGTCAGAATGGTTCCATTGCACCGGTATACATACTATTCTGGGCCAACGATTAGGTATTTTTGAGAGTTACTGTGAACAAGTCACGTATAACAATAATAATGCTTCCTTTATTCGGAGACCTGATGCGATGAGCATAGAACGAATTATTAATGTAATAGGCATATTGGGGGTTATAGGTTCCCTTATATTTGTTGGCGCACAAATGGAGCAATCCCAAAAAATAGCTTTAGCTGCACAGCAGCAAGCTAGAACTGAGGTGCTTGTCGAAATTATTGGTGGATTTGACGAAGGTGATTCAAGTTTTGTGGAATATATCTACGGAATCGTAAATGGAACTTACTCAGAAGATACGACTACTGTTAGAGATGCTGTATGGCAATTTTGGATGCTTTTTGAAAATGATTTCCTTCAATACAAACTTGGTCTGATGGACCCTGGGATCTGGGACGCAAAACTAAATGCAATGCTAGCTGTGTATAATTCTTGTAAGTACAGAGATATCACGGATTTGGTTTTAGGATTTTCAACTGCTGAATTATCGGAACTACTCATTGAGTCATCAGAAATTAAATGCCCCTAGTTATCAGGAATTAACTGCTAACTAGTAGGCCCCACCCCACCCTAGGGACACACCCCGATAAGTCAGAATGGTTCCATTGCACCCCTATACATACTATTGTGGGCGAACGGTTAGGTAAGGAGGACTGACCTTGGGTCAGCAGGAGGCTCTTTTAAACAATGACTACTTTCGAGAGCAATGGCCTATTTATAAGCGACAATATACACTTGAGTTTATAGATTTTTTTGAGCAGCAACCGTGGAATCAATAATAGTTATAGTAGGCTAACCCACTTACTAAAGGTGAATTTGAAAAAACTATGATTTAAAGGAGAAAAAAATGCCTATACCATTCGAAGGCGGCTGTCATTGCGGAGCAGTTCGTTACGTTGCTTCAGAAGATCCAATTACTATAATTAATTGTCATTGCGGTGATTGTCAAAAAATAGCAGGCGCTCCCTTTATTACAGGAGTTTTTTTACCAGAAGGATCTGTAAAAATTGAGGGTCAATTAACCAGTTATAGGGTCGAGGCGGACAGCGGCAACGGGTTAACGCGAAGCTTTTGTCCTAAGTGCGGAACACGAATACTTGTGCAGCCCGAAGGCATGGAGGGTATCGCTGTGAGCTACACAAGCTTGGATGACAATACGTGGCTTGAGCCAGAAGTCGAGTTTTATACAAATAAAGCTCAGCCATGGATTACTTTGTGCGAAAAAACTCAAAAACTGAGTGAAATGACATAAAAATTAAAAGGGTATTGTCAAAAAATGCAATGCAGTGAATTGGGCCTGTCTGAGGGCTTATATCTTGCTAATCAGCCCTAGTGTCTCTCAAGCTATACCTGACAGCCTATATCTATAGTATGTTCTGGGTATGAATATGAATTTGAAGAAGCTAAGTAAATTCTTACGGCCTTTAGCCCTTGCGGTGTTTAGGGCAGCTTTGATTTTAGCGACTGGAATACTTCTCGGTTCTTGTTCATTAGTGATGGAACCCGACTTTTATCGAATGAGTGAGGCTGAACTCATAGCCTACAACCAAACGGTCGCCAGCCCAGAACAGGTAACCTGTATGCAAGTGCAGATTGACAGGAACCAAGATAGCGACAAAATATGCGGAACACTGGAAGAAATTCAGCGTAGCATCGAACCTGTCTTACCCGGTGCAAAAATTAACACTCTGCGGGTTTTTTCTCCGATTGAATCCGACAAAAATTCACGAAGCACCAACCCTCAGCTGAAGCCCACTGTTCGAAGGCCACTTTAATTCGGCAAAAGCTTAATCAGCCCCCACGACCGTTACAGTCCAATGCCTATCCTCTGGCTCTTCTGCCCTAGATAGCTCTATGTGCCCCTTTCCCTAGTAACCGCCCAGCCAGCACCCCACCCTAGGGGCACACCCCGATAAGTTAGAATGGTTCCATTGCACCCGTATACATACTATTGTGGAGGAACGGTTACCTGCTGGGTGGTTTTCGGCTTACCCATGACCCTTCGATCATGCCCATGCTGCGCATTTCTTTTTCAATCTCATATAGCTCCGCCATCTTAGCGCTGCGCTCTTTGCGTATAGCTCTAGTCTCTCTGCCGTGCTTGGTATTAGCTGCTATCTGTCTGGCTCGTCCGGATATAGTGATACTTCCGCGAGACCTGCCTCCATGGTGGAGACACGTGTTTTTCCCTTTCATTGCAGGGTTACGACAGCGTTCTTGTGACCTCTTACTTTTAGCCGAACATTGGGTGCAGATCACACGCCCACCGAGAGTAGTGTAGTTAGTCTGCACGTAGTTCTTCCATAAGCCGTTCTAAGTTTTCTTCATTTTCTTTACCCTCGATGCCGAGCTGGTCGACTTCATAACCGAGGCCATCTTCATTCTTGCCCCATTTCTCTATGCTGTCTTTTAATGACCTGTACTTGTAGTCAACCCTTCGTAACTCTTCCTTATGCTGCTTGTCGATGAGTTGGTATATTTCTTTCGCGAATTCTTTATCCACTACATTAGTCACTGTCTTCATAGTATTGATCCTATATCTTGGTTTGAATTACCTTTTAGGGGGTCTCTCGACCACGCTTTACCTTTCGCACACGCTCCCCCATGAGCGGTACTGCAAACTTGCAGACTTTGAGGGGTGTTTACATAAACTTTCCCTGTCACTACTTCTAAGGAGAGTTTTGGTAAATAGGGGTTACTTCCTGCATTACTGCACTTCATGTTTACTCCCCATTCCCTCCCAGTACCGATTGCAGGTGCTGGTGGTGTAACCTTTGTCTGTAATCTTTCGGCTAAATCTGTGCTTAGATAGTGCGCGGACCCCAGAATCTTCCGCCCATCTTTTGTAGAAGCAGTAAAGTTGTGACTTCTTTATCGTGAGAGTGTGACCAGTAGAAGTTTCAGTGCGGAGGAAATCGCCCACTAAATCTTGGTCGTTGCGGTATTGGTTCGTGGCATCCGTTAAAGCTTTGGTTTTTGTCAGTCCTGCCTTGTTCCACTGTTGAACAGCTTTTAGAAGCAGGTTGAGAATACCCGAAGCTTCAGCCTTCAGTTTGGGAAGTAGGTCTTTGTCAGCCTTATCCCCTTCGAACCTTTGAGTGAACTCAAACAGCGCGACACGCCTCCAGAATCCTTCTCCATCGTCGGAAACAATTGGGGCGTGATTGCCTGATACTACGAGTTTGTGTGTTGGGTCGAACGTGACGTGGCTCTTATACAGTTCACGCGCAGTTATGGTGTCACCGCCTGTTATATCTTTGACCAGAGCATCGTCTATTCTTTGACCCTCAGTCGTTTCGTTGCAGTAAATTAACCGCCTACCCTGCAAGTTCATTTTGTCTGGACTCGCACCTGACGAGGAACGATTTTGTCGCATAAGCATCTCGGTCGGGATCTTGAAAGCGTAATCACCAAGACACCAAGCTATCAATTCAATAAGGACTGACTTTCCATTGGCACCAACACCCATCCAGAAGAACCAGATTTGTTCCTTCACACTTCCAGTGAGAAAATATGCTAATGAAATAAGAAGGTATTTTTGCTTATCTTGGTCGGGTTCAACCTCACTAATGAACTTTTTAAATCTCGGGCAATCTGCTTCGGGGTCGTAAATAAAATTACTCCGTTTAGTAACAAGAGCATCGGGGGTAACCATAATCGGTTTGCCCGTTGTTAAATTTATGATTCCGTTTTGCACACCGAGCATCATTGAGTTTTTGTCGAGTTCAGCTAGGTTTACCGACATGCCTTCCTCACTTTTTGCCATTTCGATCATTGCCTTTGTGTTTTTTAGTTGACTGACTCTCGTCACCTCCTTCATCATATTTCTAGTTATGGTTCCGCTCGGGTCGCGTCGGAACGCCCGCTGAAAATCATCCATCATTTTTTCGACAGTTCTTTTCGCGCAAATCATTGCATAGTCGGAATCTGTGCGGGTGTACCCAATCTGAGGATCGAACACTATCAGCTCAGTTGTGCCTTTAACGAAGCAGAGGTGACCACGGTGCATCGTTGCGAACTCCTCACCATTACGCATATCCGTTAGGCTTGGCATTCCAGTTTGCAAGGGATCGGGGTAGGCATCGGGGTTAAGTTTCTTATCTAATGCGAAAACAGAACCGATGGTCACTTCCCTACGAGACTTCCAATACCCGTTATAGTCTTGGTTAAACCCCGTATCACCGCCTACGTCATATCGTGCAGGACACGTCCTCGCCCAGTCCCTTGCCATTTCTTTTCCATTGGGTAAGTTTTCGCTAGAGATGCCCCATATAACTCCTAGGTAATAATCCTGAGGTTCATCCATCGACACATTGCACGAGCCACTCCCTCGGCTAGTATCCGAGCTGATTCCGGATAGGGTGATTTTCAGCCGAGCTTCCACGTCTTGCCAGTGAAGTTGAGGAAGTCGTTCTAGACCCACGGGAAGGGGGATCACGTTGGTCGTAACTTCCAATGCCAGATCAGGGTTTGCCAGTTCGGGGTTATCTCGCTCGCGGACATCCTGCTGAAGCAACGAGTACGTTTTGATAATCCGATCCAGCACGGCGTTTTGTTCCGTATCTAGTTTCAGTTCCATGACACCAACCTCGCTTCTCGATGTGGGCGGTCTTCAGTCGCTTCGCCTTTGTGAGCAATCGTTCCGAGTATTTTGGTGATACGACTCGGGTTATAAACCACGGGATCAATCGCAACATGTTCTGTATTAAATTTTGTCCCAAGAATATTCGTGAGCTTTTTAATCCAATCTTTGGTCTCATCGTTTGCGGGGAGTTCGTGCAGTGGAAAATACAGGTGGTGTCCGTTTCCTGAGCAGGTCATTAAAGGTTCGTCCCAACCACGGTCCAGCATGTAAGTCCGCACGTTTTCTACAAGCTCCCTCGACATTTCTAGCTCCGCATCGGTTGCAGAGTTCTTATGGGTTCCTGTTCGATCAACGTCGATGAAAAACCAGTCAAGGCACGCAATGTCTGCATCGCTTGCACCTTTCGACCCATTACCTATGAAGTCAGAGCGGATCGTATTAAGAATCATATAGCAGTTGTAGCCTCTTAAGTTCCAAGTTCGAATAATGGCAGTGATGTCGTGCCACCTCTGTGCGGGACTGTCATAATCATTCCTACTGAACGTTTGGATATGGACGGGGTCACCTCTTTTTCTAAAGCACCGCACCTCCAAGACTGCCGCCTTCCAGTTAACAAGTCGCTTCATTTGATCAATGCTAACGGTGACGGTCATTTCGACACCCCCATTGATTTTATTTCAGAGTTAGACCAGCGAGTGGTGTTCTCGCCAATCTTATGGGGGCGGGGTAGCGTGCCTTCTTTAGACCAAATCCAGATCGTCTTTCGGGTGGTGTCAAAATAACGCGCAAGGACTTTATCAGATGAGAAACCGACCCCTTCATCAACGTCCTTGAGTTGTTGATATTCACGTTTTGCGTCTCTTAGTTCCTTGGCCTGTTTTTCAGCCTTAAGATGGGATGTTTGATTATCAGCGGGTGTGGGTGTAGGCATGTCTCGCTCAGTATCGTGATGTGTATGGACACAATACTAGACCCTAACTAATTGAAATACTTAGTATATTGTTGCCATGGCAACTAAAGCGATTGCCATGGCAATTGGGAAGAACCGAGTGCGGGGGAGAGAAGCGTCTTTAGTCTTTGCCTACCTTGTCATTTCCTAAGACACGGTTCGCCTTGCCTAATAACTTTTTAATTTTGCTGGCAGACAAGCCTCCCATTGGGTACTTATCGCTATACGTTTTTGCAATGACTTTTGCTAAGTGATCCTGATTATCAAAGGGCATGACACCTACTTTGTCTTTGTTTTGCATCATACTAGCCATCAAGCCGATTAGACGCAGTCGATTCTTTACAGTGTTCTCACTTTCTTCTTCAGTTACCGCAGCATCGCTTCCCGGCACACGGTCAGCATCCGCATTGTTATTTTCAGGCTCAAGGTCTTCAGCCTTGATATAACCTTCTTTAATCGCCCAATTAAGCCAAGGTATGTTAATGCGCTTCTTCTGCGCCCACCTGATGCAGTAGGCTACTGAATACTCTTCCGTGAAGCCATTACTCCGAATCTCTCTCCCTTTAGGCTGATGATCTGTACCGTCCCAAACTTCTTTTATACGGTCTTGTTCTCTTTCTTTGGCTCTTATCGTCTGCTTTTCTTCTACTATCTGGAGACTGGGTTTAATCGACTCTCGCCTCACAACCCGTATCAATCCTGCAAAAATGTGGCACGCCTCGCTCTTACCCCAGAAGTCTTTTTTTAACTCAGTCTCAAGTTTTTCCCACTTATTATCAGGCATCAGTATCCCTCCTTACTTGAGCGGACTTTCTTGTAAGCCTCTTTAGCTATCTCTTTGGCTTCTTTGGCTTCTTTGGCTTTGCGCTCTTGTTCCTCGCTTTGCCATGTTTCGATGATGCCTTCACTGAGAATTTTCGTTCTTCGTTCTTTGTTCACCACTTCTGGAAGGACAATGTCTTTAATGAACTTAAAGAATTTGGACATTAGCTTACCTTCCTTTTCTTATTGATAGAGACAACCGTTTTGTCTTGTCCTAAGTCGCCCTTTATAGCCCACTTTTCATAGTCACCGATTATTATTGTTCGCGGTTCGAGCAATTGGCTTCTTGCGTAAGCGGCTCGTGTGGCGGCAGTCTCTACATGTTTCATGGATAGCTCTAATGCCTCCTCACTGTATTTCTGAGTTATGTCCGTCTTCGATTTAGTTTGGTCTTGACCCCAAGTTCTGAATGTAGAACGGAAGCCATGTGCTACTGCGTCAAACCCTAACGTATCTGGCATAGAAGAGAGAGCTGCACTATAGAATTCACCGCCGTTTAAGGTCGAGAAGATGCGGCCACGCTGTCTAGCGTAACTGGGTTGGGCTTTAAGTATTTTGATAACGGTAGGGCAAAGAGGTATGTCCCAATCGAGCTTCTTGCTTTTGTATTTGCCTTTGGGTTGATGCCAGACCTTTGTCTCAAGGTCTATTTCTCTCCAGTCAGCTAGTATTGCTTCTTGTGGCCTTGATACGGTGAGTATCATAAAGATCATGCACTGTGCGTCTGGCCTGCTCCCAGTGGGTTTGTTTAGCTCATTCACAGCCTTTACAAACTTCGGTAGTGCGGACCAGTCTATTGCGCGATGCTTCTTGGATTCTATTCTGTTGAGATGTTTATAATTGGTAGCTAGATTGTTCTTCCAAACAGCAGGGTTGGCTTTGTCCCGTAATCCGTCTGACATTGCCCGTTGGATGATTGCTTCTACATAATTACGAACTCGCATCCCCGTTTCTTTCTTTATTGAGTCTTGGGAAAGGTTCAGACCAATGATCGGATTCAAGATCTTTTCTATGTCTTGCTTTGTTATGTTTTCAAAAAACATACTACCTATATGAGGGAAGACGTAGTCTCTAAGTAACTGGTTTAATCTGCGAATTTGGGCCGTGCCTTTATAACCTGCGGCTTCATGAGGAATGAACGTCTCTCTCGTATAGGCTTCAAAGGTTATTTCTTTGGCTTGCAGGGCTTTTAATTGGGCTATCTGGGCTTTCTTTTCACTGATGGGGTCTACGCCAGACTTAATGTTCTCGAGAAGGTTCCTAGCAGCCTCTCTGGCATTTTTGGTGGGTACGGAAGGATAACCGCCCAGACCGAACTCCTTTCGCTTAGAGCCTACTAGGGCGCGTAGTATCCACTGTCGTGATCCGTTTTTCTCATCACTAACTGGCGGATTACACTGTAAATATAGGCCTGAAACGCCTCCGACTGGATATTTTTCCTTGCACGATTGGCCCGCCGCATTTACCTTATGCCTTAGTCTGCGGATGGCAACGTCAGGTAATTCTTTTGATTTTCTTGGCATATACCCACCTAAATACCCACCATAAGAATAGTTATGGGAATAGTAAGCTAGGTAATGGCAAGTAGCAACAGATGCCTGTATTTACTGGGCTATAGCAAGTATTATCACTTGCTAAGTGATGGGATGTTACTATCGAATGGTACCAGTGGGCGGACTTGAACCGCCACTCCCGTGAAGGAACCGGATTTTGAATCCGGCGTGTCTACCAATTTCACCACACTGGCATTGCTATCGATCTTCGGGCCAATCGGGAAGATGGCCCATCTACTATTCACGTATCCCTGTTAGTTCCGATTCAGGCCGTATCTGATGCTTTTGCCTTCCCGCTCGGCTGGGCATTATAGCAGTTGTGCTTGCCGGTGCAATTGATCAATCCCGGTGCTGGCGAGCGAGAACCCTGGTTGGCAGTTTATGTCGCTTCCACCGGCTGGCTTTTTTAGTTAGGCTTGCGATCCCGTCGAGTGACCTTTGCCAGTGCAAAGCAGATGAACACAGAACAAACCCATGCAACTTAGTGACTTTAGCTACCAATTACCCGAAGAATTGATTGCGCATTTTCCCACCGAGCAGCGCAGTCAGAGTCGGCTGCTCTGTCTCGATGCGAGCACAGGGAACATAGAGCACAAGCAATTTAGCCAGTTTCTCGATTTTGTGAACGAGGATGATCTTCTGGTATTTAACAATACCCGGGTTATTCCGGCACGGCTGTACGGGCGCAAGCAGTCCGGTGGCAAGGTGGAGATACTGCTTGAGCGGGTGATGAAAGATAATTGCGTGCTCGCGCAAATACGGGCGAGTAAATCCCCGAAGCCCGGTGGAATACTGCTTTTTGCAGGCGATGAAGCAGATGACACCTCATCCTCTGCCAGCGCCGAGATACTGAATGTGGAAGACGGGTTTTACATGATGCGTTTCGCAAGCGATGTTAATTTACCCGAGCTGCTGTCTCGCCATGGACATATGCCACTTCCGCCTTATATAAAACGCGACGATCAAATATTGGATGCGGCGCGTTATCAGACAGTTTATGCGGAGAAAGAAGGGGCGGTGGCGGCGCCTACGGCGGGCCTGCATTTCGATCAGCCGATGTTTGAGGCTATGAAGGAAAGAGGAATTGACTCTGCTTTTTTGACACTTCATGTGGGTGCTGGAACCTTTCAGCCGGTGCGGGTCGATAATATTCTTGATCATCGAATGCACAAAGAGCTCATTGAAATAAGCGACTCAGTTTGCGAAAAAGTGAATGCCTGTAAGCAAAGAGGCGGGCGGGTGATTGCGATCGGTACCACTACGGTTCGCAGCCTGGAGAGTGCCGCCATCGACAAACAGTTACATCCGTTCCACGGCGAAACCGATATTTTTATTTATCCGGGCTATGAGTTTCAAATTGTCGACGCGATGATTACCAATTTCCATCTGCCAGAGTCAACTTTACTCATGCTGGTAAGCGCATTTAGTGAAAGAGACATGCTGCTTGCTGCCTATAATACGGCGATCAGCCAGGGCTATCGTTTTTTTAGCTATGGTGATGCCATGTTTATTTATCATTCTTTGCACAAAGTGTAATTCTGCAATTAATTCCTGGCAGAGACGCCTCGGTCAGAAAAGGTCGCCTCGGTCAGAGAAGGTCGCCTCGGTCAGAGAAGGTCGCCTCGGTCAGAGAAGGTCGCCTTGGTTAGAGAAGGTCGAGAGTACACTACCTCCCCAACCTTGCCTTCGACTGTCTATACTCTCTGGTTTTTAAGCATAATCTGTTATACTGCGCGGCCCTGACAAATTGAACTTAAACTATTCCTGAGACCGTATCGGCTGGCAGGATATAAGGATTGGATTACAAAATGAAAGCACCTGTGCGAGTTGCTGTGACCGGAGCAGCAGGACAAATCAGTTATTCACTGTTATTCAGAATTGCGGCGGGAGAAATGCTGGGCCAGGACCAGCCAATTATCCTGCAGTTGCTGGAAATCACCCCGGCTCTGGGCGCCTTGGCGGGAACAGTGATGGAAATTGAAGACTGTGCCTTCCCTTTAGTGGCAGGAATTGTGCAGACAGATGATCCCGATATCGCCTTTAAAGAGGCAGATTATTGCCTGTTAGTCGGTGCCCGGCCCCGTGGCCCAGGGATGGAGCGCAAGGACTTGCTGGAAGCCAATGCACAAATATTTTCAGCTCAGGGCAAGGCGATAAATGACAATGCCAGCGCGGCTGTGAAGGTGCTGGTAGTCGGAAATCCGGCAAATACCAATGCCTTAATCGCTTATCGCAATGCGCCCGATCTGCAACCAGGGCAATTCACCGCCATGACTCGCCTCGATCACAATCGCGCCATTGCTCAGCTGGCTAACAAGACCGGCAAGCATAATACTGAGGTTGATGGCGTTATCATCTGGGGAAATCATTCGGCGACGCAATATCCTGATATTAATCATTGTTCCGTAGCCGGCCAAAGAGCGACCGAACTGGTTGATGAGTCCTGGATACTTGATGAATTTATTCCAACGGTTCAACAGCGCGGCGCCGCGATTATCAAGGCACGAGGTCTGTCCAGTGCGGCATCTGCGGCGAATGCGGCCATCGAACACATGCGCGACTGGGCCTTGGGCACAGCAGGCAAGACCGTGAGCATGGGGATTCACAGTGACGGCAGCTATGGCGTTGATCAAGGATTAATCTATTCCTATCCGGTAGTCTGTGCCAATGGAGCTTACTCAATCGTGCAAGGACTTGAGATCAGCGAGACTAGTCAGCAACTCATGGATAAGTCTGAGCAAGAGCTAAGAGAAGAGCGCGACGCGGTGGCCAGCTTATTGCCATAGTCTGGGCGACCCTCTATAACGCTTGAACCCCTAACAAGGCGGCGAAAGATCGCCTGACCGACGTGCCTGGCGCGTTGGAATGCCTGCAAGAAGAGGTGATAAGAGGTGATAAGCGCCGGCAATCACTCGAAGTGCTCTATACTGGCACTTGATTCGCACCCGTTTAGACAATTGCTGCAGACGCAGGTCGATCAGTTCCTTGATCGATTCGCACTCGATGTTCTATGACCAATACACTGGCACTAATAAGAAGTAAGCAATTCTGGATATTCCAGCTCCTTGGCTGGTCTGTCTGGGTTTTGATGCTGGTGCTACGTGATCTGATTTTTGTCCCAGCGGAGTACCTTTTTCCTCGTGCTCTGGTGTCGGCGCTAAGTGCCATCGCCGCCGTGATAATAACAACCGGCTTGCGCTCCCTGTATCGATTGGTGTGGGAGCGGGGTTTTGTTGTTCGATTTCTCGTTACCTGGTTCGGCTCATTGGCGGCGGCGTTAATTTGGCAGCCGCTGCAGAATCAGCTTGCACTGCTGCCGTTCGGTGAATTCATGAGCCTCAACTATGCCGGTGCTGAGGATTTGTTCGATGGGTTTTATAGAAATTCGTTTCCGCTAATGCTGCTCTGGAGCGGTTTATACTTCATCATCAAGTATTATCAATTATTCCAGGCGGAAAAAGAAAAGAGTCTACGCTCGGAAGCGCTGGCCCATGAGGCCCAGCTGCTGATGTTACGCTATCAGCTGAATCCACATTTTTTGTTCAATACCCTGAACGCCATTTCCACGCTGGTGTTGTCTGAGGCCAATGAAAAAGCCAACGAAATGCTCACCAAGCTGAGCAAGTTCCTGCGTTATTCCCTGGACCATTCTCCGCTGGACAAAGTCAGCCTGACTCACGAGCTGGAAACTTCCAAACTTTATCTCGATATCGAAAAAGTCCGCTTCGCAGAACGCCTGCGCTTGAAAATAGATATTGAAAAGCAGGCGGAGCAGGCATTGGTGCCTACCATGTTGTTGCAACCACTTATTGAAAACTCCATTAAGTATGCGATTTCAAAAGCAGAATCGGGTGGAACCATAAGTATTATTGCTCGTGTCGCAAAGGGTCGGCTGCGGTTAGAAGTCTCGGATGATGGGCCAGGCATCCCCGAATCAGAAGGGCAGAGTGATATGCTCATTCTGTCTCAGGGCGTGGGTATCAGTAATATCAGGAATCGTCTGCAGCAAATATATGGAGACGAGCATACATTAAATTTTTACAATGCCGAGTCCGGCGGACTAACGGTGACGGTTGAGATTCCTTATGACACAAAATGAAGCGAGTTTATTGAAAACCATAATTGTTGACGATGAAGAATTAGCGCGGCAGGGCCTGGCAATGCGTTTGCAGAATTCTGATCAAGTAGAGGTGGTTGCCAGTTGTGCCAATGCCAAGCAGGCGATGGCGGCGATAGTAGAACATGAGCCTGATCTGATGTTGTTGGACATACAGATGCCTGGTAAGACCGGCATCGAGATGATCAAGGAGATTCAGGCAGATATTATGCCGATGATTATATTTGTCACCGCCTACGATTCCTTCGCCATCGACGCCTTTGAAATGAATGCGGTGGACTACTTGCTGAAGCCAGTGGAGAACGAGCGTCTGATAGAGGCGATAGCTAAGGCTGTAGAGCAAAAAAATCAACGTACAGCGGTCAATGAAAAACAACGATTGTTAAACATGGTAGTGAGTATTACCGGTAAATCAGCGTCAGCTATTGGGGAGTTGCTGGAGAATCAGGAAGAATCGAACGAGCATGCTGATCGCTTGGCTATCAAAGACGGTTCGTCGATTACTTTCGTGCCTATTAAAGACATCGATTGGATTGACGCGGCAGGGGATTATATGTGTGTCCATGTCGCCGGTGAAACCCATATCATGCGCACCACGATGAAGGTACTCGAAGAAAAACTGGACCCATCGATTTTCCAGCGGGTTCACCGTTCCACAATTGTGAATCTACAAAGAGTTGAAAAGGTTTCATCGCATATCAACGGTGAGTTTCATCTCTCCCTCTCCTGCGGCTCCTCATTAAAAATGAGTCGGTCCTACAAGGAAAAGGTTAAGCACTTTTTCTAGCAGGCTGTTGAAAAACTCACAGCCGGCACAATACGGCGTTGAAATTTGGCTCAAAATGCTCATTTACACCGTGTAAACTCCGCTTTTTCGCCAAATCTTGCCTTGTCTTGCACTCGCCTGAGAGCTTTTCAACAAGCTGCCAGCGCTTTAATTTCAAACGGGTCGGCTTATTTTTGCAGCGCGCGTTGTAGAAACTCCAGCCGGTCTTGTCCCCAGAATAATTCTCCGTCGAACATGTAGCCAGGTGCGCCGAATATGCCGCGCTTAACTGCCTTTGCGCTGTCCCAGGCAATGGTCTGAATTGCCGCATCGCTGAGACTTAGTAGTGCTTCACCATCAAGCTGGTTTTCTCTGGCGAGTGCAAGCAATGTGTCTGTATCGCTGATGTCGCGCTCCTCCACCCAGCATGCCCGTAAACAGGCACCAGCAAATTGCACGGCTGCTGCTGGATTCTGTGTGCGAAGATTCACTACCATGCTGGCGGCCAGCTTATCGCTGACTGGGAAATGTTTGGGTTCGAGAGTCAATGGGAGTTTCAAATAATCACGCCAGCGTTTTAATTCCTGCAGGCGATAGGCTTTACGCTCTGGCGAACGTTTCGGCAGGGGTATGCCGCCCGTGCTGGGAAAGATCACCGAGAAATCCACCGGCCAAATATTGATTGTTGCATGGGACTGCGCAGCAATGTCCAGCAGTCGTCGATGGCCTAAATAGGACCAGGGAGAAATCAGCGAGAGATAGTAATCGATAGTCTTGCTCAAAATAATTTTCTCCAATTTGTGTAGTGTCGCGTAGCGGGAGACTTAACTGAGAATATGCTCTAGTGGAAGCTCGGTGGTGTTGATGACCTCGCGCAACATAAAGCTGGAATGCACATCGGTAACCCCTTCGATGCGAGTAATCTTGTTCAGCAGGAATTGTTGATAGTACTCCATGTCCGGCACCACGACTTTTAGCTGATAATCCGCAGACTGACCGGTGATAAGCAAACATTCGGTCACTTCGGGAAAACTCTTAACCGTCTGTTCGAAAATTTCGAACCGATCCAGGGTGTGGCGGTCCATGTTGATCTGAATCAGCGCCGTGAGTTTAAGTCCCAATTTTGAGGCATTGAGCAGCGTCACCTGCTTTTCAATTATGCCGCTGTCTTCTAATTGTTTGACCCGACGCGCACAGGGGGAGGGGGACAGGCCGATCTTGTCGGCCAATTCCAGATTAGTAATGCGGCCATCACGCTGCAGCTCTTGCAGGATGCGCTTGTCCAGTTTGTCCATTGCAAGTTCCTCTTAAGTGAACAAAATCAATGATATCTCTATAATTAGATAAAATAAACAATATATATCAATAAAATAGAGAATATCACCAAAATAATTGAGTTTTAGGGGAATATAGACGTAGAAACACCAGGCGATTTAGCCTATTCTAGCCATCTCCAATTAGGAGCTGAGAGTTAAACAGACTCGACGCTTGCGAGTAGAGTCCCAAAAGGACGCAGAGTTGCCATAAGACAGAGAATATCAAGAGGAAACAGTGATGTTTGATCATACGAAATACAAACCAGTCCAGGCTATCGATATCAAAGACAGAACCTGGCCCGATCAGCTTATTACAGAGGCGCCGACCTGGTGTAGCGTCGATCTCCGTGACGGCAATCAGGCTTTAATCGAGCCGATGTCAGTTGCGCAGAAAAAGAAAATGTTTGAGCTGCTGGTGGAAGTAGGCTTTAAGGAAATCGAAGTCGGTTTTCCAGCGGCCTCGCAACCTGACTTTGATTTCGTTCGCAGTTTAATCGAAGAGAATAAAGTACCTGATGATGTCACTATTCAGGCGCTTACCCAGGCCAGACCCGAATTAATTCAGCGCACCTTCGAATCCTTAAAGGGTGCTAAAAAAGCCATTCTGCACGTTTACAATTCCACGTCTATTGTGCAGCGGGAAAAAGTATTCAAAACCGACAAGGCCGGGATAATAAAAATTGCCGTAGCGGGAGCGAAAGAAGTAAAACGCTGCGCAGAACTGGCAGCTGAAACCGAGTGGACATTTCAATATTCGCCAGAGAGTTTTACCGGTACCGAGATCGAGTTTGCGGTCGAGGTATGCGACGCGGTAGCGGCGGTGTGGAATCCGACGCCAGAGAATCCCGCGATCTTCAATTTGCCCTCTACCGTCGAGATGGCGACACCCAATATTTATGCGGATCAGATCGAATGGTTCTGCCGCCATATCAAAAAGCGCGATTCCATCATAGTCAGCCTGCATACCCATAATGATCGAGGCTGCGGCGTCGCAGCGGCCGAGCTGGCAGTAATGGGTGGAGCGCAACGCGTAGAAGGCACCCTGTTGGGTAATGGGGAGCGCACCGGCAACATGGACATCGTGGTTATGGCGATGAATCTGTATAGCCAGGGTATCGATCCCAAGCTTGATTTACGCAATATGGACCGAATCGTTTCGGTGGTGCGGGAGTGTACACAAATTGATGTGCATCCAAGACAACCCTATTCCGGTGACCTGGTATTCACCGCGTTCTCAGGCTCTCACCAGGATGCAATCAAGAAGTGTCTGGATATGTACGAGGAGGGAAGCACCTGGGAGATAGCGTACCTGCCTATCGATCCGCGTGATCTCGGTCGTAGTTATCAAGACGTGATCAGGGTTAACAGTCAGTCGGGCAAGGGTGGTGTCGCCTATGTACTGGCGAATAAATTTGGCTTCGAGTTGCCGCGCTGGTTGCAGATCGAATTTAGCCGGGTAGTTCAGGCTGTCACTGAAGTTAGCGGTCAGGAAATTCAGGCAGATCATATATGGGAATTGTTTAATCAGCATTACTTGAACAATAACAAAGTAATCAGTCTGGATAATTTCAGCATCGAGAAAAGCGGGGGTCGCGAAACCTTCAATGCCAGGATCGATTATTTCGGTGAAGAATTAACCATCAGCGGCGAAGGCGACGGTGTACTTGACGCCTTTGTTGTTGGACTTAAGCAAGCCATTAATGTTGATTTTGAAATCATGGAATATGGCGAGCATGCACTGGGGCAGGGTGCCGATGCGGAGGCTGTAACCTATATTCAACTGAAGTGTGAAGGTCGTCGCTACAGCGGTGTGGCAATTAGCAAAGACATCATCGCTTCATCACTCAATGCGTTTATGGGTGCGGCCAGCCAATTACTCAGCGAAGTACGCGCCGCCGCTTAAATAGACCCCGGCATAGACAGATCTCGCAGCTAACTGGCTTGGCTCAGAAGCGCCGCTCAGAAGGCGGCCTCCCAATGGGTTGGGCTGAGCAAGACCGGTTAGTTGTCTGTCTTTATGCTTTTCATGTATAAGTGTGATGAACTATCTCCACCTCTGTCAGGCGTGTAAGCAAGGTCCAGTGCCAGCCACGGCAAAATTTTAGACTTCAGATAACTCGAGAAATCCAATGGTTAAGGGTGAATCAGAGATCACAGCTCGCAGTGCTCCACTCTGGCGCTTTCTTTGTAGCGCTCGGCCTGGCGCGGACGAAAAAGCTTACCGGGAGCACTATCTGGACCATGACAATCGTCAGATCTCCACAATAACTTACACGTCCTTGGTGTTTATGCTTTTGCTGACCTTGGTTGACTTGCCAAATTTAGGCACTCAACCGGGACTTATTCTGGGCGTTTATATACGAGTATTGCTAATAATTTTTGGGCTGCTTCTAATTTGGCTGATGAAGCGCTTGCGAAACTCCCTCGTAACTGACATTGCTTCTGTGAGCTTTGTATCATCGATTGCCATCAGCTTTTTCGTTTATCATCTAAACAGAGATGTCTCTAGTATGCGCATGGCGGCCTTGGTTACGATTTTAATATTCAGCGCGCACATGGGATTCCCCATTTATGCGCTATACCTGTTTTTGCCCATGGGGCTGATAATTGCCGGTGAGGCCTACATTCTGTTTTCAACAGAGCGTACGGATTTGTTGGCAGATCGTGCGATTATGTTAACTGTATTTTTATTTGCCGAGTGTGTGGCGGTGAGCGGGTCTGCTCTACATCATCGGACCAGATACCATGCCTATCAAGCCATCGGGCAAGTAAAACGGCTTTCCGGGATGTTACCGATCTGCGCCAATTGCAAGAAGATAAGGGATGATCAGGGTTATTATCGTCAAATAGAGCATTATATTACTGAGCACACAGATGCCGAATTCACCCATGGTATCTGTCCGAGTTGTGTATCTGAACTCTATCCCGGGTTTGTTAAAAATGCAGAACAATAATGTCGCTTAATTGAAGCGGGCTATTGATAACTTTCTCATCGCTGTCTAAAAATTTACCACCGCCTGATCAAACGCCAGCATAGAGAGATCACACAGCTAACTGGCTTGATTCTAAAACACCCCTCACAAGGCGGCCTCCAATTGGGCTTGGCTGAGCAAGATCGGTTAGCTGCCGGCTTTTAAACTTTGTATTCCTCATCTTCTTCTGCGTCCGACCCGCTGTTTAAACCTCCCTGGATTAAGGCTCGCTGGAGCGGCTCTTATCTGCTTGAATTGGCGCATTATCCCTACAGTAATCTTTTTACTAATCTAAATGATAATGATTTGCATTAAGATAATGCATCCTATATGCTACTTCTCAAATGTAGAAATGGCCATTCCCGGTGGCATCAGGAGTAGTAAATGTTCGTGAAAAAGGCCCTATCACTCGTCGTCGGCGCAATTTGCCTGCAAGCCAGCATGGCAAGCTTTGCGGCCGACAATGCCCCTTCCATAGAAGAGCTTTGGGATATAGTTCAGCGCCAACAAACTGAGCTTGAAGCACTAAAAGCGAAACTGGAAGCTACCCGCAGCCAGACTAGAAGTGTACAAGTTCAAAGCCTCGAGAACAGTCAGCACTTAGAAGTCGTTGCTGAAGCAATGGAGCAGCCTGGCGCTATCGGCGGCAGCAATTGGACAGATAGAACGACCATCGGTGGTTATGGCGAAATGCTCTATAACGATGAAACCAGCAGCGCCTCCAGCAAGGAGTTGGATGTTCAGCGCTTCGTGCTGTTTGCCAGCCATGAGTTTAACGCCAATTTACGTTTCTTCTCGGAACTGGAAATTGAACATTCTCTTATCGAAGATGGCGCCCCCGGGGCAGTGGAGTTGGAGCAGGCTTATATAGAATGGGATTATGCACGCAATCATAGTGTGCTGGCAGGAATGCATTTAGTTCCTATGGGTATTTTGAACGAGACCCATGAACCTAACACCTTTTACGGGGTAGAGAGAAATCGCATCGAGTCTCGAATTATTCCCTCTACTTATCGGGTAAATGGTATTAAATTCGCCGGTCAGCTGGGCTCGGGTTTCAGCTACGATCTGGGACTGCATGAAGGCCTGTTTTTCGAAAGCGGTAACGGCGGAGATCTGGCATTACGCAGTTCCAGGCAGAGTGGTGCCAGGGCGGAAATGGATAGTCCTGCTTATACAGGCCGCCTACGCTATACAGGCGTTCCTGGCCTCGAGCTCGGCATATCGGCCCAATACCAAACTGATATGACACAGAATGGCAGCACTAGAGGCAATATTGGCAGAGAGGGGGTGATCGACATGCTGGGCAATCCAGTCGATGGGCTTAGTGGCTTGTTAACAGAAGCCCATGTGATTTATAAAACTGGCCCCTGGGGGTTCACTGCCTTGTTCGCCGAATGGGATATCGACAGCAAGATTGAAAGCATTGCCAATAATGACCTGTCAAACAATGGCTTGGGTCGTGACAGCCAGTATGGCTATTACCTGCAACCGAGCTATCAGTTAAATGCAAAACTCGGTACTTTTTTACGTTATGAACGTACCGATGAGCGTGCGGGCAGCAATTTGGGTGCCGCACATGACTCCGCCACCAGTCGCACAATTACCGGTTTCAATTACTGGCTCGCCGACAATGTGGTGGTTAAATTCGATTACCAGTTTGAAGACGATGGGATTAATCGCGATCTGGACGGCTTTAACCTTGGTGTTGGTTGGCAATTCTAGGGCGTCTATCAGTAAACAGAGCGTTATAGAAAAAGTACTTATACAGGCAGTCAATTTAAGTTCTCGGGATCACGGTCAAAATGGAAATCGTTAAATCACGCCTATTCAAGTCGCTGCTATCAGTATTGGCTGTCACGGTATTGCCTGTGGCTCTGGCCAGTGACGATTACATCTCCGCAGAAGAATTTCTCAGCAGGGTTTTTGCTGGCGACATGCCTGCCAGTGATACGATTTGGCTTACCGGTGAGAAGAAGGGAATAGTTGAGGATATTCTTGGACACGATCCTGGTTTTCTGCGCGTGAGATACTGGGGAAATTCCGCTCGATCGGCCTGGGTTCTTGATGAGATTGGCAAGATCGAGCCAATTACCATCGGCGTGGTGGTTAACAACAGTCAGATTGAAGAAATAAAAGTACTCGCTTTTAGAGAGTCCAGAGGTTGGGAAATAAAGCACGATTTTTTTACCCGACAGTTTAATGGCGCATTTATGCAAGCGCGTCAGAAGCTTGATCGATCAATCGATGGCATAAGCGGCGCGACCCTGTCGGTAAAAGCCATGACAAACGTTTCGCGCCTGGCGCTTTATCTGGCGGAGTCCATCTCGGCACCTCAGCTCTCAACTCTCAACTCTCGAGCCAAGTTCAAATGAGTAATGATTGAAGGACGATTGAACGATAATTTGAACGACAAAAATCCGAACAGCGAAGTCCGGAAACCGGCATTCAGACTTCGATCCTTGTTGAGTCTCCATCGGCGCATGGGGATTATCAGCGCCCTGTTTGTAATGCTTCTCTCTGTCTCTGGTCTCGCCATACACCATAGCCCGCGTCTGGGGCTTGATGGGCGGTTCATTACTTCATCCGCGATGCTCTCCTGGTATGGAATCAAGGCGCCAGATATTACGCTTGGTTTTGACTTGGGTAGCCATCAGGCCGCCTTAATTGCCGATGCCATTTACCTTGATTCGAAAAGATTGCCAGGTATTTTTAATAGTCTGACAGGAGCGATTGAGGCGGAGTTTGGCTTTGTTCTTGCCACTTCTGATCAATTAATTCTGCTGACTGAAGAGGGAGAGGTAATAGAAGTATTGGGCAGTGTGAGTGGCGTGCCGAAGGGTATGGGAGCCATCGGCCGGGGTGCTGCAAACATCTATCTCAAGGTCGGTGATGACAACCTGGTGGCAGATCTGAATGAATTAAGCTGGACCCCGGTGTCGATCTCATTGCCGCCCGATCCCATTCAATGGAGCGTGCCGGTCGAAACCGCTACCGATATCGCTACAGAAATTAAGGCAGATTACGCCGGCTCCCTGCTGAGTTGGGATAGATTGATACTCGATATTCACAGCGGTCGTTTTCTCGGTGGCCTCGGGGTTCTGTTGGTGGATATAATGGCCCTGTTGTTCATGTTCATGGCTATTAGCGGTGTATGGATTTGGTCAAGACGCCGATCTTGATGTTAATGCGCGACGCTTCCAGTTTAATCTCCGTCATCTACGGGTAAATTCAAGATGATCAAGCTCATAATCTCAGCCGCACTTTCATCTTTCTTGTTTGGCTTGTTCGGAGTCAATTGGGACTCGGTGGACAAGGAAATTGATCAGGAATTTCCCAATATCGAGTTTGTCTCTACTGCAGAGTTGATTCGGCAGTACCAGAATAAGGATGCAGATTTTCCGCTTATCATCGATGTGCGTGAACAGGAAGAGTTTCAGGTCAGTCACTTGCAAGAAGCCTTGAACCTGAAGACGGGCGATTCAATCTCTGAATTGTATCCGAATAAAAATATGCCAATCGTTGTTTACTGCTCGGTCGGTTATCGCTCGGCCGGTGTGGCAGAAGAATTACAGCAACTCGGTTATACCAACGTACTTAATTTGCGTCATTCAATCTTTGAGTGGGCCAATAAGGGCTACCCGATGGTGAGTGGCGCTGGAGAGACCGAGAAGGCCCATCCATTTAATGCCGCATGGGGGGCATTGCTGGATGAGCCCCTGCATTCCTATTCTGCCCCCTGATCTCCTGTGATTCCTTCACGCCTTCAATAACTAACTATTTATGCAAACTATTCTCTGACAGCTTGCGACTTAGTTTAAAACCAGTATCCTGTTTTGGGTGAATAGTAGCTTCGGTTGGCAGGAAAATTCCTGACCTGCAGCCTACTGTCCAGCCTTGGACAAACAGGATGGAAACAGCATGAGTCTGATTGACGAAGACCAGGCACTAATAGCGGCGGCTCTTAATGGGTCCGCCTATGCCTGGGAAAAATTGGTCAAGCGCTATGAGGGGAAGATATACAACCACGGCTTGCGGTTGACTGGAAATACCAGTGATGCCATGGATCTCATGCAGGAAGTCTTTCTTGGTGTTTATCGGAATCTGCACAGATTTCGCGGTGATGCCAAATTTAGTAGCTGGATTTTTCGCATTGCGCACAATAAGGCGGTTGATATGAATCGTCGCAGGCGATTAATGTCCATACAAGCCAGTCCTTCGAATCAGGATGGAGATGACGGTCTGGACAGTTTTCCTGCTGAAGTGAGATACGAACCCGATGTGAAGCTGGGGGAACAACAGTTAAATGGAAGAGTATTGAAAATGTTGAGCGAGTTAACGCTGGAACAACGCGCCATAGTAGAGCTCAAAATATTTCAATCGCTGACCTTTGAAGAGATTGCGGAGTTGCAGGAACTATCTGCCAACACAGCCAAGACTCGTTTTTATAGTGCGCTTAAAAAATTGAAAGTAGTTTCGGAGAAAAAACATGCCCTGTCCTAAGACGCCACATTTGTTGCAAGAATATTTTTCCGATGAGCTTGCGCCACGGACAAGAGACGAGCTGGAAAAACACTTGTCGGAATGCCCCCATTGCAATGCCGAGCTGGAAGCCTTGTTGCTCGCTCAGCAAAACCTGCAGCAATGGCAAGATCAACAGGTTCCCCATTGGGATCGAGGGCTAGCTCTCTTTCGTCAGGAACATCGGGTATCGAGACCGACGACCGGGTTTTGGAATCTCTGGCAATGGTTGCCAAGCGCCGCGTCCCTCGTCATGTTGTGCGTGTTGATTTTTAATCTGTCGATAGTTTCTGGCGAGCAGGGAATATCGATAAGCTTTGCTGGCTCACAATCTTCGAGCCTGGATGTACAAACACAGCTGGCAGATTTTCGACAATCACAAAATGCAGCGATGCAGGCATTGGTGCTCAGGATGGAAGATCGTGCGGACAGTAATAATGTTGAATTAATGCAGGCGGTATTAGAACAGACTCAGCAGTCAACCGCAGAGAGTTTTGATCAAATCTATGCCTATTTTGAACAACAGCGACTGCTGGATTTACAAGATATGCGCTCAGGCTATGAGCAACTGGTCGACAGCGACTATGAAACAATCCGCTCCCTGCGGCAATTAGTTACTTTTGTTGGTTACCAGGACGACATCAGATAAGGGGAATGAAAATGTTGCGATATAGATTACTCGGCTCAATTGCGGCCGTTGCAGCTCTCTCTGCCAATGGGCAGGAGCTTGAATTGCAGAGTTTGCAAAAGAATATCGATATCTTCTCTGGCGTATTGGAACAGGCGCTGGAGCTGGATAGTAGCAAGGCCAACGGTCTCTTCGGGGTGCTGGGGGGTGTCGACAGCACCTATTTATACGGTCAGGGTGTAGTAATAGAAGTGCGAACTCCGCTGGGCAGGAGTCGAAATCAAATGGGCCTGGCCGCATTAAATTCTGCCATGAAATCCTTGCAATCCAGAGGCGGGCTAAGCACGGCAATTGAGCCACCTCAAATAGCCAACAGGGGAGCCCAGGCGCCGAGGATGTCTCTTTCTACGGGTGCGGCACAAGCCTCAGACGCTTACTCTGAGATGATTGACAGGCTTGCTAACATTGACTACTCACTAATAGTGAACAATGCTATCGCGCAGGCATCGGAATCAGCGCGAGCATTGCGTAACTTGGGCAATGTTGATGATTCCATGTATGAAGAATTAAGAATAGACATTGATGCCTTGCGGGAAGATATGCGACTCAATGCTCAAGAGATGCGAAGACTTGCAGAGCAAGCTCGCGGAGCGAGAACTCAGGGTACGGCAACTCAGGATACGTCAACTACAGATGACGATACTGAAATCAATCTGCAGGGTCTACAAGATACCTTAATAGCTAAACTGGAATCTTTGCGTGAGCAGGCAACGGCGAAAGCGACTGAACTGGCCCAGCGCAGAGACGAGGCCGAACAGGCTTATGCGGGGCAATGGCAAGCAGACGTGCTTGAGTTCGAAGCAAAGTTATATGTCGCTATGTGTGATTATGGTTCCACTTTAAGAGAGTTGCCGGACACCGAGAGTGTCTCGATCATTCTCACTGGCTTGGGTGAGGCGGTAGAAGATCAGCCTCGAAGAGATAAGCTACATGTTTTCAGTAAATCGGATTTGCTGGAGTGCCAGGCCGGAGATATAGACCAGGCGATGCTGCAACAGCGTTCGGTCCAGTACAGCTATTAATTATTGACTGCCGAGCAAGTTTTATCCGATCGCTCGGCAGTTAACTGGTTTTTAATAAGGTGCGCCGGTAATATTCACATCCGCCGGCGTGAACTGCTTAGCTGAATCCGAAGATTGATAGAGCCGGGTTACAAGTAAAAGGACACCTGGGACATCTAATAGATCGATGTCATTGAAGACAAGCTTGCGGCGAATACGTTCCCGGGATGTGAACAGACTGCCATCCTGGCGAAAATTCAGGAAGGTAAAGTCCTCGTCCTCGAAGCCCCAGTTGCTGGAAATTACTTCCTGACCAATTCCACCATCCAATCTGGCGAATGGATAGAACCATCGACCGCCCTTGTAGCCAGCTTCATAGCTGATTATGTTCCCGTCCGGGTAATACCAGGTTTCGCCGATTACGCGAAAATAATTTGTTGCCAGATAGCCGTTAGGCCAGAAAATAGCCTGATCCCCATGTGTCCAGTGATAAGCCATGGCTCGTCCATTGGGATAGTAAACACGGGTGTCTTCCCCTGGTCCGGCCATGAATAACTGGCCATTGGGGAAATACCAGGCATCATGGTAGAGGTCGGTAGAGGCTAGAGTCCCATTGCTGTAATAGGTATTGCCGCGCCGATAACCGGTAAGGATTACCGGTTGACAAGTTAGCCGGTTCAGCTCGGCGAGTTGTTCCTGCATGGCAATCATTTCGTCAATGTCATCATAATCATCCGGTAACATCGTATTCAATGACAGCATTTTACCCATGAACTCCAGGGTGGCGCAGGCGCTGCTAACATTGGCGGAGCCGTCTCTGGCAAATAAACCGGGTGATAGACTCAGCAATAACAGCATAGCCAATATTTGAGCACTTCTCATGATTCTACTCCTGCAGTGGGTTGTCCGGATGTTCCTGGTTTATTGCTTAATTGCTCAGGATTTTACGGCGCCAAAGGTGAACCTTGACTTAATATCAGGGCAAGTAGGGTAAATCAGCGCGAAAGCGGAATTTTGACTTGGGTTTGGTGGGAAATTCCTTATAATATGGCGTCTGTACTGGTGTCTAATCGATGAGACCGACATAGTAAGCAAACACCAAAGGCATTCTGCCGGGTTAGGGAATGAATTCAGGTGTATATTAAGTCCGAAATAATAATAGGCCGTATTTAAGGAGTGCAAGATGGACTGTCCGAAGTGCAATTCCGCTATGCAAGAGCTCAAGATCGAGACGCTGCATGGTCAGGTAATAATTGACAAATGTGAGAGCTGTAAGGGCCTGTGGTTTGATAATGGTGAGGCCGAGCAGTTAAAGGGCGACTGGATGGCAGACTTTGCCGATAGTGGAGACCCCGAAGTAGGTAAGACATATAATACGGTACGCGATATTCAATGTCCCCGGTGTGGCAAGCCAATGAAGAAACTTAACGATGCCAAGCAATCACATCTGGAATATGAAGCTTGTGAGGAACATGGCATGTTTATGGATGCTGGTGAATTCACCGACTATAAACATGAAACACTTCTCGATATTTTTCGTGACCTAATCGCGCGGCTAAGACGAAGATAGAAATTCGATAGCCTATAATAGTAACCGTCGCTGATTCCGTCATCGAGAGGTTTTCGACGGTCTATCGATACTTAATGAGTTGTCCGTCAGAGAGTTTTTTGATTTAGAGAATGCCATTTGGGATGTAGCCAAATGGCATTTTTTAGTGCCTGTTGATCTAGCGCTGGAAATTTCCCAATATCTGTCCAATGTGCTGCCCTATCATGAAAATCTGATCCGCCGGACAAATAAAGCGATTTTGCCAGTGCCAATTCACACAAGCGTTTTCTGCTATTTGGATCAATATTTGAATAGCTTCCCTCCAATGCTTCGCCGCCGTAATCCTTAAAGTCATCGACCAAGGTTTCCAGTTTTCTCCAGCTCAGCGGATACCTGCCGGGATGAGCCAGCACCGCAATGCCGCCGGCGGATTGTATGCAAGCAATGGCTTCAGCGAGGCTGCACCAATTAGAACCAACATATATTTTTCCTCGTTTACCTAGGTGACTCTTAAAGGCTTTTTGTCGATTCTTGCAGACTTTTTCTGCCACCAAAAAATCTGCAACATGACTGCGGGTATAGGATATGCAAGGCAGGTTTTCGAAATAAGATAGCAGGCCATCTGTTCCCAGCGAGCGCAGCTTTTCGTCCATGGCTTGCATACGAAGTTTGCGCTGTTGTTGCTGTGAGCTTAACAATTCTCTTAGATCGCCGCTTGCAGGATCAATGAGTAGTCCGACAATGTGTATTTCCATCGAATTCCACTGGCAGGAAATTTCAACGCCATTGATTATAGTAAGCTCTGTTAAATGATTGGCAATTAGATCCAGTGCGGCAGTGCAATCATGATCAGTAATCGCCAGATGACTCACCTTGTTTTCTATGGCTCTTTGCACAAGGAATTCTGGCGCTTGTTTGCCGTCAGAAAAATAGCTATGACAATGCAGATCTACCTTCATGTTTTGTGCCGACTCTAGGTGAATTGTGCTCGCGAGTGTCAGTTTCCAGTACCCAGGGTGATAAAGATACATCGAGGATGCAATAAACCATGCTGCGCGGAGGTCTTAACCCCTAATCCTGTGGAATAGAAGTCTATCATTTCTCAGTGGGTGGCTAGTGGTTCATAGTAGTCGATTAGGCGCTGTGATACATTGATCGTTAGTAACGATGCAAGCGTACTGTCTCTTATACACACCTGACGCTGCCGATGAAGATAGGGTTCGGCAGGGAAG